>Ga0213841_1000124_pt1 | contig 182133 bp, 146 predicted proteins | sample SWPATP23_FD_160125 | JGI IMG/M metagenome (GOLD analysis project Ga0213841, IMG submission 160125) | Coastal seawater microbial communities from Marineland, Florida, United States - SWPA TP2 #3 | ecosystem: Environmental > Aquatic > Marine > Coastal | place: USA: Florida | collected 2016-08-14
TTCCGAAAAACGTCGACAAAGGCACCTAAAATTTTTATATGACCCGAAGGGAAGGGCGGGTAAACCTTCTATTGCAGACATTAGTAAAATAGAGAAAAAGTTGAAATACAATTACCGCATCTGGCTGGCAAGAGACAATGAAGCCCTCTTTAGGTAAACGACCGCTTTCTTAATTTTGGCGCCTAAGACCGCATCCAAAAAAGGTATGACGGATAACCACAATGGGGATATCGGCGGGCCGTTTGTTAACCATTATGACAAAGTAGTCAACGACCGCTTTGGGCGAAGAGCTGCCGCTCAGTTCGTTGTGGCTAGAATGACCGTATATGGACTCCTCCCCGGTTGCAAGTAATCTGTCTGACAAGAGTCAATGACCACACTATAACCGTTAGTCACAACTCACAAACCAAAATTACCGCTCACACCCAGTAGCCGGACTACTCATTCAACTACTCGGCTCGTAACCACAGACCATATACATGGCCCCACGTCTAGTGTTGTACTGGTCCGATGGCCCCCACATAGCGCCCCATCCAATAGGGCAGTAGATAAAGATAAGGAGACATCTCCCGGCTGCCACCGCCGTTGCCATCTATCCTGTAAGCAGCGTTATTGTGCTTGTGCAAGGGCCGCTCATCCGGCGGCAGGATTTGCACCGTGGTTTGTTTGCGGAAGTTGGGTGCAAGAAAGGTGAGATCCTTGCGGTGGCTGTTGCTGACACTCCAATCAATCAGGTCCAGAGGAAACTCTTGCAACCACCAGATAGAGGCATCGAGATCAATCTCGCTGCCGCCGCTCATGGCGTAGAGAAAATTCCACAGCGCGCTTTTCTCATTGCGCTCTACCTGCCAGTGGCTGTTGATGGTATTGGCGTATGCCTTCTGCATACTCTTATCAAAGGCGTATTTATAGAGTGCCGGAGCGGTGAGGAAATACATCTCGTCGTCGGAGTGGTTCCAGACATCACTCAGCGGCTCGCCCTCGACAAACCCGATAGCGCTGGCCGGACGCAACACATTATCCAGGTAGCCGTGCTGTTCAATCAGCTCGGCGGCCCTATCCCGGTAACGGGAGTCGCCACTAAAGTGGTAGGCCGTCTGCAGAAATGCCAGTATCAGCGTGGCGTTCAGGCGGCGGTCGCCGACACTGGTCGGGAAGCTGTTGACATACTCCGGGTTCCAGCGCCCCCACCGGGTGGGCTTGCCATTCCAGCTTACCAGGTACCAGTCGTTGTCGATAATATGGTCCATCTGGCGAAGAATTTGTGCCACCGCCCGCTCTTTCCAGGCCGGGTCCGGGACGATTTCAGCAAACAGCGCGTAGACAAAAAAGTGGCCGCAAGACTCGTCGCTGCTGGTGGTCGACTTCCATTGCCAGCTCCCGTCATCCGTCGGCCGCCAGGTAAGCTCACCGTCACTATCGAGCTCCGTGCTGGTACTGGTATAGCCGGTGCGTTCATAGGTACGGGACGGGAAGCCCGCAATCGGATTGATTAAATCCAGCTGCTCCATGGCTTCGAAGGCTTCATAGGCATTACCCAGCGCTTCATCGGATTGGGTGACCGCATAGCGTAACAGCTCAGCCGCCAGGTACATGGAGGTCCACAGGCCGTCGTTATCGGTATCGGTCAACACGCCCGAGGAGAGATCACCAGGTCGCTGCAGCTTCAGCGCCGAAGAGAGCCCGTATCGAATATGACGCTGTCGCTGTATTTTGCCGAAATAAGCCGCCTTGTCAGCCAGCGTCATCTCGCGGTAGTTTATCTGGCTTAAACCGGTTTTGCCAAGGACGAGTACACTGCCCTCTGGCCCCGGCTGAAGATCGACCACATGATCGTCGAGCAGCCAGCGCTTGGAGGCATAGTAGGCAAAACCACCACCCTCTTTCCGGGTGAACACGCCACTATTGGTACCAAACCAGAGTTTGCCTTGAGCCTCAGTAAGAGCGGTAATCTCGGGCCAGGGTAACTGTCGATTGAGCGGCTCGCGCTGCTTGAAGGTTTTCGCATCCAGTGACAGGAAGCCGTTGTCTGTGCCCACCACGACCTGCTTCCCATAGCGGATCATCGCCGTCAGTCCAACACCCTGATAAACTGTCGAAAGGCGATTTTTCCGAGGGTCAAAGGTGTAAATCTTATCTTTCCCAAGGACCAGAAATTGATCATCAGCTTCGTTATAAGCGACCTGCAGTGGCGTAAAGTTACGCAGCTTTTTATGCCAAACCACCCTGCCGTCTTCAAAGTAACCCAGCCGTTCGACACCGGCCAGCAGAAAGGAAAAATCCCTGCCCATGGCCACCTGAGAAGCGCCGGGCATCTTGTGCTCCACGTAAAACTTGCCAGCCCAGGCATTACTGAATACCGCCTTATCAGTCAGATAAACAAACTGCTGCTGGTAGGTGTGCAGCGCGAGAATATTCATATCCCCCAGGGGCTTGAAAAAATTGTCAGCGGCCAGCCCTTTGTTTGCTGGTCTCATCAAGCCTGTGGAAGATAACACCTGCACCACACCGTTGCGGTCACTGCGCACCTGGCGCAGGTCGACGTCCGCTTCCAGCAGAGGATATTTGACCGCATAATCCTGCAGATAGGGTTTATCCATATAGGGCTTTTCCAAATTCCCTTTACCCAGAGTGGCTTGCCCCAGAGTGGTTTGAGTGAATGCGAGCAGTGCCGTCACGCACAGCACTAACTTGACTGGCATTGGGATGAATTCATAGTGTAGGTATACAGATCTTTGGCTAAACATTCCAACCACTCACCGCCAATACAGGCTCCCCAGCCTGAAGCGCGTCCAATGGGAAATTAGCCCTGACAACCCGCTCTTCACCGGGCAATAAACTCAGATAATTATCATCCCAATATATAGGCAACACTTCCTCTCCCGCGTCATTGTGCAAAGTCATTACGCAAAAAAAGGCAATAGAGTGACTGGTATTACGCAGTTTGACACAGGCGGTGACAGTATCGTTTTGCTGCGCATCGTCTTTCTGTTCCTTGCTCAGGACAGTTTCCAGCGTGGCTGCTGGCATATTGTTGAGTGCAGTGAAATCGGCATAGACTTTACTCGGTGTGTAGAACGCCCAGCTATCAAATTCGGCCTCATAATCGAGCTCGTCGCTCTGTGGCGATAGCCAATAAAAATTGTGGCTGATTTCGTCACCAGCCGCATCGAAAAGGCGTAAATCCAAAAAGCTTACCATAGTGATTTCGGGAACAGTGTCTAGCTGTCGGCTTGACTGTGAATCGACGACAATAGAGTAACATTGATCCAATAATTTGTCGCTTTCCACCGACCACAATTGCAGCCGGGCAGTGACATCGCCCATGGTTTGAGGAAGTTCATTGACGATGTAAACGGCGTGCTCGCCGTAGTGATAAATCAGATGAAACGGTTCGCAGCCTTTGCGCGCGCCATAAAACGCGCCGTTTGGACGCAGGTAGTGATCGTACAGCTGCCAGCCCACCTTGGGCCAGGCGGCGTTCAACATCCACTGGATAATACCGGTGGCTTTGGGATAGTTGACCTGAAATGCCTCAAACATCGGCCGCATTAATTCATAATTTAATACCTGCGCTTTTGCCGTGTACTCCTCCAGCGTTGAACAGGCGCCATAGCGTTTGGCGATCGCTCTGCTGATGCGATCGAGAGAGGCAAAGACGTTCCTGCCACTGTGAAACTCCCACACCTCGTTGATTGGCCAGTGATCTTCTGGATCCAGCATTTTCTGCACACTGGCTAAGGGGGGAACATTGTTGCCCGGACAGGATTCCGTGTTGAAGCCGTATGCGCCACCCAGTTTTTTATCCGTGTACCAATAGATCGGCGGTGTATAGGCATAGGGCCCAAGCATTTTGACCCGCGATGGCCCGCTGATATCACTGACGATGGTCGAATCGGTCACAATACTCTGTTCACTGCCCACGCCGCCAGTGGAAGCCAGATAGGGTCGCGTTTGGTCGTGTTCGGTAAAACATTTGCGATAGCGTAATTCCAGCTTCGGCGTTGGCACTCTATCGCTGGCAAGGGTCCAGACAAAAATGGAAGGGTGGTGCCGCAGCCATAACAACTGATCACACCACGATTGCGCCACCAGCTCGATTTCATCTTCTTCAAGTACGCCGCCAAAACGTTCATCCACCGGCTTGCCGAGATACTCCTTATGCTCCCAGTGGCTGCTCCAACCCACCATAACCAAAATCCCGTGCTCATCGCACAGGTCATACAGCGTTTGATCTTTTCCCCACACACCTTCCAGGCGGAGGCAATTTACATTCAGGTGTTTGACATAGGCAATCTGTGATTGCAGTGACAGGTGGGTGTCACGCAGGAAAATATCGTCGGTCCAACCAGCGCCCTTAATCAGAATGGGCAGTCCATTGATTTTATAGCCTCGATGGCCCTGCTCATTGACATAATCCGACACCTCACGAATGCCAAAGCGGATATTGGCCTGATCGGACACTACCCCTGGTTCCGGCTCCTGCTCACACTCACCCTTCAACTCAAAACCGAGTTCCAGGGCATACAACGCCGGAGCACCATAGTGTCGAGGCCACCACAGTCGGGGATTTTTGATGCACAACTGCGGTGAAGTGTCGGGCTGCCATTTTACATAGCGCTTTTCACCGGGCGGAAGGCGTAACGGCAATTTAATCCGCTTACCGTCCAAGTGGGCATGCAGCACGCCCTCCACCTCCTGTTTCCGACGATTATGGACAACAGTCTCGATGGTCAAGTTGGCCTGTTGAAATTGGTCGCCCTGCAGCTTGCTGATCACATTAACATGCTGCAGCGTAACGCCCCGGTGTCGTTTTAGGGTAACCGGCCGAAAGATACCCATATTGCCGTCCGGCGGGGCAGGGTTCCAATCGACAAAGCCAATAGAAAAGTCGCCCGGCCCGGGTGGAAAAACTTCAACCGCCAGACAATTAAAACCCTCCACAACAGGGCCGCTCACGTCAAACGCAAAACGCCTGAATGCGCCCTTCACCGTATCTTTGTCTGCAATCCGATTGCCATTCAGCCAGATATTGGCCCGATAGTTAATGCCGTCGAAGACGAGCTCGATGCCTTCGTCATCCCACTCCCGCTGCCACGCAAAACGATTTATATACCACCAGCTGGATTGGAATTGGGCGGTGGAAATACCCCGAAGTTTATCTCCCACCAGAGGGTCTTTGTAAACGCCGTTCGCCGTTAGCGTACCCAACACGGTAGAGGGAACCTGTGCGGCATAAAAGCCGCTAAAGTCGGCGTCCGGCGAGCACAATTCGTCCGGCTGCAGGGTAATTTTTTCATTTTGTTGGATAAACCAATGTTCAAGCCGAACCGTTCGAGACTGAGCGTATCGCCGGCGCGCAGGGGCCTTTTTTCCAATTTGTGGAATCATGGTTGCTCCTGACCGCCTTGGGCATCTTCCGGCAGCAGCGGCACCCAACAGCGAACCGACCTGCCTTCCTCGGACTGCTGCTCCTGTGGCAATCTGCTCTGGCAGATGTCCCTGGCCCGGGGACAGCGGTTGAGATAGGGGCAACCAGGTCGCCCCTGCCACCACACCGGGGGTTCACTGCTCGGTGCGCCGCCGTCACCCCACACCTGCTCCCAGTCGGTATGGATATCGACATTGGCGGAGAGCAGCTGCCGGGTGTAGGGGTGTTGCGGCTGTTCGATGACCGCACCAGTCTTGCCCCGCTCGACAATATGGCCGCAGTAGAGGACGAGAATATGGTCACTGATGTATCTCGCCGTCGCCAGATCGTGAGTGATCAATAGGATACCTACGCCACGGGCGGCGACCTGCTTGAACAGATCGAGTATACCGAGGCGGATCGATACATCCAGCATCGAGGTGGGTTCATCGGCGACAATAAAGCGGGGATTGACCGCCAGCGCCCTGGCCAGGGACAGTCGCTGCTGTTCCCCACCGGACAGCTCGTGGGGGAGCTTGTTCATCACCCGCTCGACGGGTCCCAGACCCACCGTCTCCAGCAGCTGGCGAATACGCGCCTGCTGCTCGTCGGGGCTTAAAGCCTGGTGCAGCTGCAGTGGCCGCTCGAGATGGTAGCGCACAGAGTGCATGGGATTGAGCGAATCAAACGGATTCTGGAAGACCATCTGTACCGCCGAGCGGAAATCCGCACGTCGGGGTTTGTCGCCGAGCGCCTCCGCGCGCAGTCTTACGCGGCCCGAACTCGGCGGCATCACCCGAGTCAGGATCCGGGCGATGGTGCTCTTGCCACTGCCGGATTCCCCCACCAACGCGGTGATTTTACCCGCCTCCAACGCCAGGTTGATGTCGCTCAGCAAGCGTATCTTGGGCCGTTTAAAGCGCTTGCTCCAGAAGCCTTTGTCCGCAGAATCCCCTTCGCTCTCAAAAACAAAACGTCGACCTGTGACCTCGAATGTCACCGCCTCCATGGCCAGTCGGTCACTGCTCTTCTGCACAGATTGAGTGTTCATAACGGACGAGGGTTTATAACAAGCGAGCGGGCTATCCAGGCGCAGGATGGAGTTGATCAGCCCCCGGGTATAGGGATGTTGAGGCCGGTTAAATACCTGCTCGGCCGTGCCCTCCTCGACAATCTGACCAGCGTACATAATGGCGACCCGATCGGCCAGACTGGCCACCAGATTGAGGTCGTGGGAGATAAACAGGATGCTCAGCGACAGGCGCCGCTTGAGCGCCATAATCTCCGCCATAATCTCCTGCTGCATCACCACGTCCAGCGCCGTGGTTGGCTCGTCCATAATGATAAATTTGGGATTGAATGCCAGCGACAGGGCGATACAGACCCGCTGACGCTGGCCGCCACTGAGCTGGTGGCTGTAACTGTTGAGTTTGTCGACGGGGATATTGACCATGGCAAGCAATTCGGCGGCGCGCTTGCGGGCAGCGGCGCGAGACATTTTTCTACCCCTCGCCTCCTCTCTCGCCCGCGTGCCTGTCAAAAGCGTGTCCATCAACTGCTGGCCGATGGTCAGCACCGGATTCAGGGCGTTGATGGCGCTCTGAAATACCAGGCTCATCGTCTTCCAGCGATAGGGCCTGAGTTCCGCCTCCGACAGGTGCGACCAGGGCATGCCGTCCAGAGTGACCTCGCCGCCGGCGGTAAAGGCCGGTGGGCGATTCAAGCGCGCAATGGCAAAGGCGGCGGTGCTTTTCCCACAGCCGGATTCACCGACCAAACCGACAACTTCATTGTGATGCACATCGAGAGAAAAACGATCCACCGCGCGCAACGGCCCCGCGGCCGAAGCGTAGTCGACAGAGAGATCCCTGACCGAGAGTAGCGGACAGCTCATGGTTCTTCTCCCCCCTGTTTTTGGGCCCCGACCCAATATCGGTGCGCCTGCAGTCGCGGATTGCTCATCTCATCGACCGCGAAGTTGATCAGCGCCAGGGCCGCACCGGTGGCAAGGATCATCACCGAGGGCACCAGCAGCTCCCACCAGCCGCCGACAATCAACGCATTGGACGTACGCGCATGCAGCAGTTGCACACCCCAGGTAATCGCCTGGGGATCGCCGATGCCGATAAATTCCAGACCCGCCTCGGTGACGATGCAGTAGAGGGTACCCAACACAAAACAGCTGGTGATCAATGAGGTCAGGTTGGGGACGATATGCATCAGCATGACGCGCCAGTGGGGTTCGCCGACGACCCGGGCGGCGGTGATATATTCCCGTTGGCGCACACTCAGGGTTTGCGCCCGCAACAGCCTCCCCTCCCAGGCCCAGGAGGTGGCGGCGATGATCAGCGCAATCATCAGTGGCCCCGCCCCGCTCTCCAGGCTACTGGCAATAACAATAATCAGTGCAATGGCAGGCAGTACCAACACCAGGTTCATGAAAAAGGTCAGGCACTCGTCGATCCAGCCACCAAAGTAACCCGCCGCCACGCCAATCACCAGGGCGACGGCGGTGGCGAGCAGGCCGGCAAAGAAACCCACCGACAGTGAAACCCGACCGCCATAGAGCGTTTGGCTCAATACATCCTTGCCCAGACGTGTGGTGCCCAACAGGTGTTCCAATCCCGGCGGAGTCAGAGGCACTCCTACCACGCGATCGGGCGGATAGGGCGCCAACACTGGTGCCAGAATCGACAGGCTGACCAGTAGCAGCAGAAGCAACAGGCCAATGCGCCCTTTCGGATGGCGCCAGATGCTCCTCACAAACGTGATAAACCCAGTGCTCGCTTCAGCCATACCGTTAACCCTATTTCTAGTCCACCCGCAGCCGAGGGTCCAGCGCCAGATTCAGCAAGTCCCCTAAAAAGTTACTGATCAGCACCCCCAGGGTTACGAACAGCAACTGCCCCTGAATAAAGGCGTAGTCCCGGGCCTGAATCGCCTTGAGGACAAACAACCCCAGGCCCGGGTAGTTGAACACCACCTCGGTAAACAGGCTGCCCGCCAGCACCAGGCCGACAGACATGGCAAAGGCGTTGAGGTTGGGCAGAATGGCGTTGCGGGCAGCGTACTGGGTGAGGATTCTCCGCTCCGACAGCCCCTTGGCCCGGGCCAACAGCAGGTAGTCTTCATCGAGCAGGTTGATCATGTTGTTGCGCATACTGAAATGCCACTGGCCGATACTGATCACCACAATCGACAGCACGGGCAGGGCCGCGTAATAGAGTACGCTGCCGATAAACGCCCAGTTAAGACCGGGCGACAGATAGATATTGTAGGCACGCCCTAGGGGAAACAGTTGCCACTCCACCGCAAACCCCCAGAACAGCAGCAGCGCCACCACTGCAGGGGTGGTCGATTGCAGCAACACCGCCAACTGTGTGCCCCACAGATCGAATCGCCCCCCTCTACGCCAGGCGGCGATGGCCCCCATCAGGGTGCCCAGCGCAAAACTGAGTAACGTGGCACTACCGGCCAGCAGCAGGGTCCACCAGGTCGCATAGAGCAACTTGTCGGCCACCGGCTCGGGGAAAAACATCATGGAGATCCCCAGCTCGCCCTGCAGCAGCTGCGTTATATAGGTGAGGTACTGATCCCACAGATTACCGTCGGTAAAACCAAAGGCGCGCTTCAATCCCTCCAGTGCCTCCGGCGACATCTTGCCCTTGGCGCGGTTGAACATGCGAGTCGCCGGGTCCCCCGGCATCAGCCGGGGCACAATAAAGTTGATACTTGCTGCCGTCCACAGCGCCACCAGGTAAAACAGCGCGCGCCGCAGCAGAAACTTCATGGTGCTTCCACTCCCTTTTTCAGGGACAGGTTAAGCAGGTGAATCAGACGTTCGGGCACATCGTTTTGAATATAGGGACGCACATAAGCGTTGTCGCGATTCGACCAGCCCTGAAAGCGACTGTCGTTGTATTGATACCAGCCCGGGTTCGAAAACAGGTGGATAACCGGCAGGCGCTGAGCCACTAATTCCTCCACCTCCGCGATGATCGCTTTTTGCTCGGCCAGGCCCTGCGTGCGGCCAAACCGCTCCAACAGTGCCACCACCTCGGGAAAGCGGTACTGATGAAACTGGGTCAGATGGATATTGCCCCTGTTCATCCCCCTGGGATTGAACATGGTCCAGTAGGTGTGCCAGGGTGAGGTGCCGATCTCAGCCCACATAATCACTGCGTCCCCCTCACCGGCATTGATCATCTCGTACCAGGCGTCCTCATCGGGGGTGGAAAGTCTCGCCTTGAGGCCGATATCCCGCAGATTCTGTACCGCCGTGGCCAGCACATTGGTCCAGTCCGTCCAACCGGCTGGCGCCGACAGGGTGATGGTAATTGTCTCGCCGTCGGCAAGCTCGCGCCAGCCATTGCCGTCGCGGTCGATATAGCCGGCACTGTCCAGTATCGCCGCGGCCTGTTGGGGATCGTACTTCATCCAGCGGGCATAGGGGGCAAGCCGCTCCCGGTTGATCCAGCTGTCATAATAGACGCCGATGCCGATGGGAAACTCACTCTTAATGGGTAACCCATAGGCCGCAATCTCAACCATCTCCTTGCGATTCAGGGCCAGACTGAAAGCCTGGCGAAAACGCAGATCATCAAAGGGCTTTTTACGGGTGTTGAGATGGATATTGACCGGCTCATAGGCCGGCTGCCAATAACGGTTGTGGGGGTGGTAATCGGCGTACTCCTGCTCGGGACTGGCGATAAAGGTACCCATCCAATCGATTTCACCGCGGCGAGCGGCGGCAATCACCTGATCGTTATCGGAAAACTGCAGATTCCTCAGGCAGTCGATATAGGGCTTTCCCGCTTGCCAATAGTGGGGATTGCGGCACTGCTTATAGACAAAGGGGGTAAAATCTACCACCTCGGTAAAGGGGCCGCTGCCGACCGGATTTGCATTCATATAAAACAGCGGGTTCCCGACCTGGCTCCAGATATGCTCGGGCAGTGGCATCAGTTCAGCCAGCTTGTAGATGGCCGTCGAGTTAGGTGTGAGCAGATGAAACTTCAGGCTATTGGCCCCGACCTGCTCCACACTCTCCACCAATGCGGTGATACCGAGAATATCGAGCGCCGGAAAACGCTTGAGCAGTTCAACGCTAAACACCACATCAGCAACCGTCAGGGGGCGGCCGTCAGACCACTTGAGGTTTTTCCGCAAATGGACGGTGATGTAATCCAGGCTTTGCGGTTGCTCAAAACCCTCCGCCAGGCGGGGGAAGTACTCCCCCGGCTTCAGGGCATTGAATATCAGCAGCGGCTCGTACATCCACCAACGCGACGTCTGGCGGGCATTCTGCACATAAGGGTTGAAGTTTCTGACAAACACCGAGGCCTGTCCCACCACCAGGTTGAGGGTACCTCCGCGCCTGACCGCCGACGACTCATCGGCAACGACGTAGCCGAATAGCAACAGGGTCAAACTGAGCAGCCCTAGAGGTCGCCTAAGCTGAGCCAATTGCCAACCCTATGTGTTCGCGGTTTATGCACCATGGATAAGCCAATCACTAAAATACACTTTTATCATTCTAGTCAATTTTAGCAGTTGGGCTGTAACAAACTCAGTCTGAGTTCTCGGCTCGGCGTCTTCTATTAGAAACGTAACTCCTTTTAAATCAAAGTGTTACAAGTTTATGGTTTATACGGGCGTTGAGATTTTTGACGCGTGTGCGACCTTTTGGGGAGAGGGGGATTGCTGCTTATGTTTAATAAACGTCATTGCGATCACCGGTAACAAGAGAATATCGAAGATCAGTGCCAGCAGAATCGTTACGCTGGTCAGTACCCCCATATCGGCATTTTTCTCAAACGAGGATGTTGCCAGCAACATAAAGCCCGCTACCAACAATACCGAGCTGACAAAAATGGCTGACATGGTTTTATCAAACGTCTGGCGGACACTCTCTTCCGGCGACAGGCCCTGACGTATCCCCTTGATGTACTGAAACAGGAAATGGACGCTATCATCGACCACAATACCGATGGCCATGGCCGCGACACCGGCCAGGCCCATGGAGATTTCGCCGCTAAGTAGATTCCAGACACCGAAAGCCGCAGCAATAGGCAAAATATTGGGTATCAGGGTGACCATACCGATCAACGCCGAGCGGAATACGAACACCATCGCAACCGATATCATCAACATCGCCATCGACGCACCTTTGAGCAGGCTGTTGATGCTGTTGGTGCCGATATGGGAAAAGACCACCGCCGGGCTGGAATATTCTACGGCTATGACATCAGGTTGATTTTCTTCCAACCACCTGTTCACCTGCTGTTCAAAGGCGATCATCTGCTGCGAGCTGCTGTTTCTCAGTCGCGCCGTCAATTTCACACTGGATTTATCAATATTGATAAAGTGGCCGGTATCTCGCCCATAGGGCAGTGACATCTCGAAGAGCAGGAATGTCTGCGCTGCCAAGGCCTTGTCCTGGGGAATACGGTAGAAACCGGGTTTATCCCCGTTCATCAGCTGGTTCAGGTCCTTAATCCGGTGCAGCGGGCTGACGACAGTGACGACTTCAGGTTGCTGTTGCAACCAACTTTCAAAGGTTTCCAGAAACTGCAGATAGTCTGGTTCAAAAATGCCGTCTTCACGCCCGCTGTCCAGGGAATAATCGATGTTGTAGATTCCGGAAAACTGTTGATCGACCGCTTCCGCGTGACGGCGGAACTCTACGGACCTATCAAAATACTGGATCAGGTTATCGTTCAGATTGTTATTCAAAGCAAGCAGGGCAATACCCGCCGCCATCGGCGTCATCAACAGCAGTATCGGTATGCGGTTACGTATCACCAGCTCCGCTACCAGCCCGGCCAGCTTGCCCACTTCCGGTATCAGCTGGTTTGCACCGGAATGGTTCGAGCGTGCCAGCATCCAGGGCAACAGGGTCATCACCAGGATCAGCGAGAAGATCACGCCAAACACCACAATATTCCCCAAGTCACGGAACGGCGGCGAATCGCTGGTATTCATCGACAGAAAACCGATGATGGTAGTCAGATGGCTGAGAATAATCGGGCTGGCGTTGCGCTGATAGGATTCGATCACCGCCTTCCTGGCGCTGTATCCCTCACAAACCTTGCGCTTTATATAGACCATGATATGGACCGACGAGGCCACTATCACCGTAAACATAATGATCGGTGCCGATATTGAAGGCGCAGAGAGCTTGATACCTACCCAACCCGCCAGACCCAATGCGCCAGCAAATGACATCAGCACTATGGCCAGCATTGTCAGTGCCGATGAAGCAGACCCCAGAACCAATCCGGCCACCACCAGCACGAACACCATCATCAGCGGAATCAAGGTGACGAAGTCTTTTTTTGCCACTTTGAGGAAAGCAGCGTTCATAGTGGTGATACCACTGGTATAGAAGCGGTAATCCGGGTATTGCTGCTTAAACTCAGCGATAATCGCTTCAACACTGGCGTTAACGGCCAGATTCTCCGCTTTGCTGTCTTTTCCAGGTAGCACGGTTGTCAGGTTGATCGCGGTGAATTGGCCCTCAACCGTGACCAGTTTGCCCAGCAAATCCTTCTCGATCAGAACCTCTTTTTCCATAAACCGAATGCGATCTGCGTCGATATCCTCTCGTTCGTAGATAAAGTCCTCGATCACGATATCATCCCCTTCCGCATAGCTGTGGGAATAGTTGGTAATCGAGTCTACCCGGGTGGTAAAAGGTACCTGCCAGAACTTCTGCGTCAGCTCATGTACCAGCGTCAGCGTCGTTTTATCGAACACGGTGCCAGCTGGGGGTTCCACCATCACAAACACATTTTCTGTTTTGGTGTATACCTGCTGAATCTGCTCTAACCTGAGCAGATCCTTATCGTTGTTATCAAAAAAGATCTTGTAGTCGCTGGCCAGTTTGAGGTCTTTCAGTCCCACGGCGCTTATCAGTACCGTTGCCACCACAAAGTAGATCAGATACACGCTGGATCGGGTGGAGGAGATCCAGCCGATCAATCTTGAATAGTCCATATCAGCACCGCTGCTCTAGATAACGGGACAAGGTTCCCATCACACGGTTAACATCCGCCTCAACTCCCATCACCAGCTCGGATGCGCGGCAACTCAACCATTTACGCCCTACGATGAAAATACCTGGCTCTGGGGTCACGCCATAGTCATGCACAAACTGCCCTTCGCTGACACAACCATCGACCTGCAACCAGTCCACCTGATCACGGTAACCCAGCGCCCAGATCACCAGATCGGCCTGCACTTTTGTGCCGCAACTGAATGTAATCTCATTGCCCTCAAAGCCGATCGCCCTGCCTCGAATATCAACACCACGTTTTAACAGTCTACTGTTATTCACAGCACCACAGGGCACCGGGTTGCGTTTTTTAATCACACGGGCGATCAGACTGTTTTTGTCAGCAAACAGCACACCCAGGTATTTAAGCCACCAGAAAATATCGCGACCCAGCCATTTGTTAGGCGGCAAACCTCGGGCACGCCCCGTCGCCAGTGTCACCGTTACCCCTTTTTCTCTCAGCAGCGCGGCAATCTGGCGACCGGATGCACCACTGCCAACTACCACAGCGCGGCTCCCCGGCTGGACCTGATTAAAATCTCTTACTGAGGCCGTGTATTGGGCCACCCTTGCATCCAGGTTTTTCGCTTTCTCCGGCACAATGCAAACCTGATTCGAGCCGGTTGCGTTAATGAGGGAGTGGGTTAGATAGCGCGTTCCCGACGCGGTCACAACGGAGAACAGGTTGCCATCTCGCGTCACTTGCTTCACGTCCGTACCGGCCAGAATATTTAACTCAAACTGATCTGCGTAGCTCTCCAGGTAGGAAGCCATCTCGTCAACCGTCGGATAGGTGTCCGGTTTACCCGGCATCGACTTACCGGGCAACGCACAGAACGCTCGAGAAGTAAACAACCGCAAGTCGGACAATCGATGGCGCCATGCAGCGCCCGGCCCATCGCGTTCCAACAACAGATAATCTCGCCCCTGCTCCGCCAGACAGCGAGCAGCGTAGAGACCACACTGCCCGGCGCCAATCACGATGCAATCAAGCGGTTGCATTTGCAGCTTCCTCAGCACCCTGCTGATGCCGGGCATACTCTTCACTGCAGACCTGAATCAGTGCAGTCACCGTCGGATAGTTAAACGCCAGATCCGGTGCCAATTCTATCGAAAGTGCTTTTTCAATGATCATTGTCAGCTCCACATGTTCCAATGAATCCAGTCCCAATCGTGAAAACGATGTGTCCGCATGTTCGGCAATATCAAAGCTCGGCACTTTGGCAATGACATATTCAGAAATCGTTTCAACCAGTGTTTGTTTTAAGTCTTCAGAAAACATAAGCGTTAACCATTCACAATTTTAAGTTGAGGTAATATGGATTGACATTTCACCCGGCGTATCTTGCCACTTGTGGTGCGAGGAATCGTTCCGGGTTCCACAAGATGGAGGATATCCAGTGCCACATCACAGGTATCCATCACCATTCCTTTGATATCAAACTCCATTTCTGCCAAGTCGCCGTCAATGAATGCCGGCTTGTTCAGCTCGACAATCGCGGCCAGCTGGCTGCGTCCCTCCTGCTCCACTGCGAATACAGCAGCACCGTGACCGGAGGCATGGCGATAGCTGTTGCAGGTGCGTTCAATATCGTAGGGGTATAGGTTCCGACCGCGGATAATAATCAGTTCTTTGATGCGACCGGTGACATACAGTTCGTTATCACAAATAAAGCCCAGGTCACCGGTGCGCAGATAATGGCGCCCGTTGCCGCCCTGAATCGTGGCGCGGAAGCTTTTCTGGGTCTGCGCGCCGTTTTTCCAGTAGCCATCGGCGACTGAATTACCATGAATCCAGATCTCTCCAATCACGCTGTCAGCACACTCTTCCAAGGTGTCCGGGTTGACAATTCGAAGATCAAACACTGGCGAGATCACACCACAACTGACAATCTCAGTACCGGTATTCGCGGGTTTCAGCATGCCAGCCTCGAACGCTTCGGTGTCGAACGTTGCGGTTTTCACGCCAGTGTTCGCTGCACCGCCGGCAACAAATAATGTGGTTTCCGCCATGCCATAACAGGGGAAGAAAGCGGACGGCTTGAAACCATAGGCCGCGAACTTCTGCTGGAATGCTTCCATAGAGGCGCGGTTGACAGGCTCCGCGCCATTACCCGCCACTTTCCAACAGGATAGATCCAACCCGGACAGGTCTTCCCCATCGATAATACACCTGACACAGTGGTCATAACCGAAGTTTGGCGATGCCGAGCTTTGTAACCGGTAGTGAGAGATCAGCTCCAACCAGCGACGCGGGCGCTGGATAAAGCTCATCGGCGGCATAAAGACATAGGTACCGCCCAAGTAAAGTGGCTGCATCATTTGACCGATCAGTCCCATATCGTGGAACTGCGGTAGCCAACCTCCGCCAATCAGCCCCTGTTGATGCTGGCAGGCCTGCTGGATCGCACGCTGGTTATTCAGAAGATTGGCGTGAGTGACCATCACGCCTTTAGGCCGGCTTGTCGAACCCGAGGTGTACTGGATAAAGGCGAGCTGGCTGGCTTTAACCGGCTCTGGTGCCATAACCGATTCAGCAACCGCATGTTCATCCAACCAAAGCAACGGCTGAATCTCGCGCGGCACTGTCTGCAGAGCATCCTGTAAAAAAGCCCGAGCTTTCGCCGTTGTCAACACAGCGGCAACACCGGCATCCTCCATAATATTCAACGCGCGACTGAATTGCTGCAGATTGCGGGACAACTTCAGCGGCACCGCGATCGTACCAGTATAGAGGCAGGCAAGGAAATCGATCACAAACTCGATACCGGTCGGAAAGATCAGCGCCACGGGTTTGGCTGCCAGGTTGTGTGCCAGCAACAGCGAAGCGCGCTCCAGCACCTTCCGCCGTAGCTCACCCCAACTCAATTTCTGGGCCGTTTCCGGCCCCTGGGTCTGGAAAATACAGGCCGTTGCATCGGGCTGTGTTTCCCCGTAGTTCAGCACCCGCTGTGGGAATGATTGAAACTCTGATTGATAGTCTGCTTTCATCTCGTCGGCCCCCTTACACTACGCTGCTCATTGCTAGCAACTTCTCAGTACAGCACTCGAGCTGCAGCACAAAATTGTCGATGTCGGACAGCTCTGTATAGCGACCAAAGCTCACCCGCAGTGCACCCTGAATACGTTGTTCATCAAGGTCCATAGCCGTTAACACATGGGAGTGCTGTTTGCGTTTATCATTATTGCTGCAGGCAGAGCCGATCGATACTTGAATGCCGTATTTGCGATCGAGGAGTGCAGATAATGCTTCGCCACGAACACCTTGAATTGAAAAGTTAAGGGTGTTTGATACGGCCCCAGCGGTGGATGCATCACCGTTAAACAGTATCTCCAACGGCAGCTGCCGCAGCTTTTCTATCAGGTGGACTTTACAGACCGCGTAGTGGTCGTTCCACTGATCCACGAATTTGATGCAATCTTCCGCCGCCTGCGCCATACCTGCAATTGCCATCAGGTTCTCGGTACCGGCGCGCATCCCCATCTCCTGACCGCCACCATGAATCAGCGGTTCCAGCGCCTCGGGCTCTCTGATATAGAGGCAGCCAACCCCCTTTGGTCCGTAGAATTTATGGGCAGAGCAGGAAACGTAATCGGCACCCAGCGCCTCAACATCAACCGCATGTTTGCCAACAACCTGTACAGCATCCACATGACACTGGATACCATGATTCCGGGCAAACGCCGCGATTTCATTGACCGGCTGGATCACACCGGTTTCATTATTGGCATACATCACCGAGATCAGCTGAGTGTTGTCTTGCACAGACGCTTCCAGATCAGCCAGCGATACAGCGCCGTTTCCTCGCGGTTTCAGCCGGGTTATTTCAAAACCGAAGGCTCGCTCAAGATAGCTCACCGTTTCCAGCACGGAAGGGTGCTCGATGGCGGTGGTGATAATATGTCCCGGCGTCCGGGTGTACGGTAGCAAGCCCCCTTTAATGGCCCAGTTATTGGCTTCGGAGCCGCCGGATGTAAAAGCCACCTGTTCAGGGCGACAGTTCAGCAATTGTGCGACGCTTTCACGGGCTTTCTGCAGCATCGCTTTATTCACCTGCGCCTGCTTGCTGGAGCTGGAGGCGTTAAAAAACGCTGACAGCGAAGCGACCATCTTCTCTGCCACAGCACCTGAAACCGGCGTGGTGGCGTTGTAATCGAAATAACCCGATATTTCTTGCTGGTTCATCACAGCGCCCCCTTTGCTTGTGCCTCTGTGATCAGAGTCCGGTGCAACTCATTCAGGATGTGGATGCAATGGTGCTGAGAAGGCTCCAGCTCGCCCATCATCGCCTCGATCTCATGGTCGCTACGGGCGCTGAGATCCGACAGCGAGGCATCCTTCACTGACTCGCAAAATATATCACCGGTGGCAATAGAGGTTGCACACCCCCAGGCCCGATAGGCAATATCGTTCACTACACCGGCGACGGTATTCACCTGCACACGGATTCGGTCACCGCAAACGGAATTACCAATTTCAAACTCAATCTGCGGGCTTGCAATATCACCGACAAACTCAGGGTCGATAAAGTGGTTAACAATCAGGGCACTATACATCGTTCTGCTCTCCAAGGGTTTAAGCGACTATGGGACAGTTACCGGAGCTGGCTTCAAGTTCCAGATCATCCAGACGCTTATCCAGGTTGACTGCACAACAGCCAAACTCTTTTGATTCAGGTAGACGCATGATGTATTGCATGCGCTGGCCGCTACGTCCGGACGCGCTCTCGCCAGGTAGCAGACGCACCAAATCTTCCGTCAAAATAAAGCCAGGCGTTGAGCGTGCCAGTGGATCCAGAATCGCCAACTGACCGGTTTCGCCCACCGCAACCTCACGATCCAGCTGTTTCGGGTCACGCACGGAAAAGTGGCCATAGGGGGAAACATGTTTCTCACCGTGCTCGTCATCGATCGCCATCAGATTGGATTCAACCAGACCGTAGATATCGCGAATCTGACTCTTTTCGACGCCAAGGTATTCGATACATTCCTGATTAAACTCCTGGCGAGACAGCATGTCACCGGAAAAACGCTTCCAGCCACCGAGCGTGATAATGTAACTGCTCTTATCCAGCTTCACTTTGATATTGGCGGCTTTCAGATAGCGGATAAAACGGTTGATCAGAAACGGGGGGCCGATAATGTGACGACTGAATTGGTTTTTCCAATTTTCCAACTGTTCAATCATGTCTTCAGGAACAAAACTCTCGTTACGCATCATAAAGCGATGTGTATCCAGCAAACCTGCCAGCATGTTCAGCGCTTTAATCATCCCCATTTCCGGAATCTCTTCCGTCGATGGGCAAAGGTATAAACCGGCGCCTTTAGAGATTTTGAAAAACTCACGGTATATCGAATAGACACTCAGCACTGCATTATCAACAGTATCGGAGCAACGTCGGGAAACACTGGGAATACCAGAGGTACCCGTGCTTCGCATCTCGTGCTCTATGTCATTCAACCCGACGGACAACAGCTTATGGTTGTCGTGGGATTTGTACAACTCGATTGGCACCAATGGAATCTTTGTCAGGTCCTCAATTGTTTTGATGCCATCGGGTGATATACCCTTTTCGATACAGGCGTTGCGATAAAACTTGTTGTTCTCGTAATGGTAGCCGAACGCTTCCTTAATCAGCAAAAGCTTAAGATCAGCCAGCTTCTCTTCTGGCATCGCGTATAACTCTTTTACAGAAGATAAAGCAAGTTTCAAAGGACTCAGGCCGAAATTTTCCACCTCGGCAAACATGTTGTAGGGCATTGCAGTATTTCCCCGTAATATCGAATGATCACTGAACCTAGTATTGATCACGAATTGTCGGATCAAACTCGTTTGTGTATCCAGTCGGCCTGGAGTACGGGAATAATCTTAGAATAATCAATATGCACAGGCTGTGAATAATTCACATTCGGCATGCGGACTATTCACAGTGCTGCGCTTGAAGGGAACTTTGGCGAGTGCCCATCCGGAAACTCTGTAGGTCGGCTCCAAAACCGAGATAGATCTTGTAGGTCGGGTTTCGCTTAAGGCGCCTACTTTTGGTAACCCGACAAAACAGGCAGTTCAGCGCAGCAGGTTGTCGGACTAATACCCAAAGCACTCGCTCCGCTCGCGGGGCAGGCCCAGTCCGACCTACAGAGTTTCCGGATGCGCACTAGCTAAGGAGCTTGCCTTGAGGGTGACCGCCCTAACGGAGCTACCCATGATCGGCATAGTGTGAGAATGTAGAATTGCAGAATGTCGCCGGAAACCTTATGCAGGGGGATTGGGCGCCTTTTGCGTCGAGGCCGCACTGCTGCCTGTTATGCCCGCCGACAGCGTAAAGCGCATCGCCTCTTCAACGCTCATGGCCAATGGCCGGACCGCCGTGCGCGGCATTAACACCGAATACCCCCCGATCATATAGCTCAATGGCAGATACACCAGGACACTGTCCTCTCGCCGAAATCCCTCCGGTAGATTCTCCGGATTCGCCTCGGTGATAAAACCGATCGCCCGCATGCCGGTGTCGCCCAAGGTGACAGCCACCACTTGATTGAAATCCCGCTTTTTGACCGGTGAAAAATAGTCGAGAAAGTCCCGAATGGAGCGGTACACCGAATTAACGAAGGGCATATGGTACAGGAGCTGCTCCCCCAGATTGAATAGACGCTGAACCACATAAGCGTGCATCAGCAGGCCCACCACAAAGGCACCAGCCAGTGCCGCAATGACCCCCATACCGGGCCAGTAGAGGCCTTCGGGCAGGATCAGGCGAATAGCATCCCCCAGCAGAGACTCCGCCGAGATCGCCAGCCAGTAAAGGAGATACAGGGTGAGGACGACTGGGAGTATCGTGATCAGGCCAGTGAGGATATTACGGCTTAGAAAGCTCAGCATCGGGTGTTTCTCCGTCTCATGTCAATAACTGATACCTTAAGTGTATAGCTTTAGCGAACATCATTACACTGTTCCTGCAGCTAGGCCGCCAACATGCGTGTGCCTTGCTCAGGTCCAATCCCCCTATTGCGCATCGACGACCAGGACTATGACTGAATACCACCTTTGGTAAGCGCCGCAGGGTCCAGCAACTTCATCAGCTCCGTCCGGCTTATCTTCGTTTCCTCTTCCGCAACATCCAGTATCGGCCGACCCGCGGCGTACGCTTTATTGGCGATTTCCGCCGCTTTTCGATATCCGATGATCGGATTCAGCGCCGTCACCAGAATCGGGTTTCTGGACAGCGCGGCTCGCAAATTCGCTTCGCGCACGGTAAAAGTGGCAATCGCCTTATCGGCCAAGAGGGTAGCCGCGTTGGCGAGCAGCTCAAGGCTCTGCAGCAGGTTGTAGGCGATCACGGGCAACATGACATTCAGCTCAAAATTGCCTGACTGCCCGGCCAGCGTAATGGTGGCGTCATTACCGATAACCTGCGCCGACACCATGGCAACGGCTTCGGGAATCACAGGATTCACCTTGCCCGGCATAATGGAAGAACCCGGTTGCAACGCCTGCAGCTCGATCTCCCCCAACCCGGCGAGAGGGCCAGAATTCATCCACCGCAGGTCGTTAGCGATCTTCATTAGACTTACCGCAACGACTTTTAACTGCCCCGACAGTGCCACTGCCGTATCCTGGCTGCCCAACCCGGCAAAGAAATTCTCACAGGGGCGAAAGTCCAGCCCGCTGAAATCGCTGAGCTTGAGGGCGAATATCCTCGCGAACTCCGGATCTGCATTAATCCCCGTGCCGACCGCGGTTCCACCCTGCGCGATTCCCTGTAACCGGGGCTGCAAGGCCCTCAAACCGCTAATGCCCTGGTTTATCTGCGCCGCCCATCCCTCAAGCTCTTGGCTCAAGCGCACCGGCATTGCATCCATCAAATGGGTGCGTCCGGTCTTGACAAATCCATCAACCGTTTTTGCCTTCTCAATGATAGCTCGGTGCAAGTGGTGAAGACTCGGCAACAGCTGGCTCTCCAAAACCGTGGCCGCACTCGTATGAATTGCGGTAGGAATGACATCATTACTGCTCTGGCCCATGTTGACGTGGTCATTGGGGCTCACCGGGCGTCCCAGCTTCTTGGCGGCAATGGTCGCCACCACCTCGTTGACATTCATATTGGAGCTGGTACCTGACCCCGTCTGAAAGACATCAACAGGAAATTGATCCTTAAAACGACCCTCCCCGACTTCACAGGCAGCATCACTGATCGCACGACCGACATCAGGATCCAACAGACCCAACTCGACATTGGCCTCCGCGGCAGCCTTTTTGACCTGTGCAATTGCCCGGATAAAGACACTGGGCATGGTCAGACCACTGATGGGAAAATTATCAACCGCCCGCTGTGTCTGTGCGCCATAGCAGGCGTCAGCAGGGACTTTAACCTTACCCATACTGTCTTCTTCGATTCTGTATTGAGCCATGATTACCCTCCTGCTTGCGCCCTTCTCGATTAAATTTGGGAAGTACCTGTTAAACAGCGTGTTTCTCCTGGTAGGGAGAACAAACCGCCTCTGTTACTTTAAGTGTAGAGTTTTACCAGCCATCTGACACCAGTTTGCGCTTGACCGGCGGTAGGCCGCGCTATCATCTAAACTACTCATTAGCAATGGAGGAAAAATGATGCTTGGCGCGATAGTCGGCGATGTGGTCGGCTCGGTCTACGAAGCTTACCCCATCAAAAGTACCACATTCCCGCTGTTTTCCCGCTGGTCGCGATTTACCGATGACTCGGTGTTAACGGTGGCGACCGCGGACTGTCTGCTACACGGCACCGAATACGCCCCTGCCTTTCACCGCTATGTAGCCCGATACCCGGACGCCGGCTACGGGGCTACCTTCTACCAGTGGGCTATGTCCGGCTCAACAACCCCCTATAACAGCTGGGGCAATGGCGCGGCCATGCGCGTCTCACCGGTGGCCTACGCGTTCGACACGATGGAGGAGGTGCTGGCACAGGCCGAGATCAGTGCAGCGGTCACCCACGACCACCCGGAGGGGATCAAAGGGGCGCAGGCCACTGCGTTGGCTATCTTCCTGGCCCGCCAGGGCAACAGTAAGGCGATGATACGTCAGGCAATTACGGCGCGTTTTGCCTATGACCTGGATCGCACACTCGCCAACATCCGCCCCGATTACCGATTTGACGTTTCCTGCCAGGGTTCAGTGCCTGAGTCAATTCTCTGTTTCCTGGAGTCAGAGGATTTCGAAGGCGCCATTCGAAACGCCGTTTCCTTAGGTGGCGATGCCGATACCATGGCCTGTATTGCCGGCGGTATTGCGGAAGCCTTTTATGGCGGTGTGCCGGCGTCGATAGTACAGCGGACGCTGGCGTGTTTGGATAACGCCTTGATCCGGGTGATCACCGCCTTTATCGAGCGCTATGGGGGGGGCGAGGACAAGCTTGGATTAAAGGACCAAACTGTGTCCGGGAAACTATAGGCACTTTAGCTTTTAGGCCACGAACCTCGAGTTGAGTAGGGACCTCAAAGCAAAACAACAATTGTGCGCTCAAACAGCCACAGCGTAGAGAGCCCCCCTATGCTATAGATAATTGCAGTTTTTATGCCTCCCGCAGTGAGCGGACCATGGCTCGCCAAGTACCTGTGAAACCGACCTGCACTATTGTACAAACCAACAATGATAAAAATAAACAACAGCTGGCCCAATTCCACGCCAAGATTAAAGAACACTAGGGCGGCGATCACCTGGGTCTGGGGCAAACCGATTTCACTGAGCACAGCGGCAATACCCAGCCCGTGCAACAGGCCAAATGAAGAGGCCACTGCGATTGGATAGCGCCAGGTGAGGGTATCGCGCCGCGGGTGCAATAGCTCACGGGCCAGAAACACGATACTGAGCGCGATGACCGCCTCGACCGCCGGCACCGATAGGCTGAGCCAGCCCAGCGCGGCCATTACCAGGGTAAGCGAGTGGGCGATGGTAAAGCCGGTCAGCGTGATCACCATGCGTCGCAACGTGCCGGCAATAAATATCAGACAGGCCAGAAACAAAAGATGATCGTAACCGGCAAGAATATGCTGTATGCCGAGCACGGTGTACTGCCCAGCCACCCCGCTGATGCTCTCCGCAGGCGGTACTTTCCACTGTTTCTCGTGAGGCGACAAAAACGCGGTCTGCAACTCACCATGGAGCCGCCGAAGGCGAATCATGGTCGATACCGAAGGATTGGGCGCGGTTCAAAAACAAGGTGTTTTGGGTTCCAATTGACGAGTTTTTACCCACCGCTACCATGCCTGGCATCAGTGCCCATAGATCGGAAGGAGTGTTGTGTTTATGTGGCTCGCTTAAACCGCTCGAAGCCCAACATTTCCAGCCAGTGAAGATGGGGTTTTCCCGACAGGATTTCCGCCGGTGTTTTCCCTTTCCTCTCAGACCTGGAGCTGCGTACAATCGGGCTGTGATTCATTTGAAAGCGCAATAGATCTAGAAACCCAAAACCAATTTCCTGTCGCCTTCTGATGTGAGCTCTGATCCGTCCGTTAAGGTTTTCAACCATAGAGCTTGTGCGCTCTGTCGTTTCAAGGGCGTGAATCACCGCATCTTCGACTTCATCAAAACGACCTTCCAGCTCGGCCTGCAATGGCAAAGAGCGGAAAAATATTGGACACCATTGTGATTGCAGCGCTGCAGTTTGCACATGGACCACAGCGTATCTACCGGCACTGAAAATTCATGGCTGATCACGTTAAACTTATCGGCTATCACATCGGAAAAACGCAGCACCAACTCACGTTTTTTCTCCAATGTAATTCGCATGGGCTTTATTCTGTGTGCCTCTATGTATTCAAGTTTCTTGAACTCTTCAACGACGAAGTCATACAGCTCTCGCCGCTCTACAGGGGTGGGGGGGGTCCAGCTTTGTTTAAAATATCGTGTTCCAGCCAGGAAATCAAACAAGTGATTGTCTCGGAAATGTGCCGCATTCTGTCTTCTTCAGTCCTCGCGATCACGGCTCTTTCAACCAAATCCTGACTGGCAGGGGATTTCTGGATCTTTACCTCAAGGCCGTTTCGCACAGTAATGGCAGACTTTAACCGATTTCGAAAATAACGCCGCAGATCCATTAGGGCACGAGAAATATGAAAGTTATCGTATTCGCATAAGACCTGAGGGAAAACCATCCAGTGACCGGAAACGAGACCACTGGCATCATCACAAATCGTTCGCTGCGGGTTCAAGCCTTTGATTTTAGTGTTCATTAGGTTGATAGCCCACGTCTCCTCATCGCGACGATCTTCCGCTGAAAGTAGATAGCAATACAGCGATCGGGTATCAATGCCAGACAATATGGGTTGATTACGGTGGAATAGCTCATCATTGGCGGTAACTTCGATATTCAACAAATCTTCTGCCGCGTTGACCGCTCTCGCTTTTTCGACCGCTGTCTTGAAAATATTGCTAATTGTCCCCAGTGAAATTTCGTAGTCAAATAGGTCTTTCAGAATCGTGATGATATTTCGATAGGACACCTGACCTAACAGCATCAGCGCTAATACCAGCTGTTCAATCCACACTTTAGTCACCGGCAAATAAAAGATCACATCATCATTGCTGGCTTTGTTTTTGTCAAAAACGTTATCGATAGCCACCTAAAACTTGCGGCCCTGTTGCCGAACAAATTTCCTGCTGGTGTTATTCTCGTTTGCTATCCGAGTGATGGTTTTCTGGCGTGATACGGCCTCAAGGGCAACGCGCTTCTTTTGCACAGAGGGCATTGACTTTGCAGAGCACAAAGTGGGGGACGATAGAGCGATATTCACAGAAGGCCATCCAGCAAGGTGGTTAACAAAATGGGCATTTTACACGAAATTCGCAGCCTATATATTGAACCAAATGTGCGAAATATGGCCTAACCTGATTGTCGGGAGTGGTACCCTGGTTTGAACCGCGCCGATAATCCAAGGCGTTCGACTCCGGACACTGTGGTACAGACACTGGACATTGAATTCAAAGAAATTGACGGCATCAAGTTGGGCCTGGACCTCTACCAACCACGTGCAGACGACACACCCAATCCACTTATCGTGATCATACATGGCGGCGCCCGATCTACGGGATCGGGGCTACACCCAACAATTTATTGGCAAGTCCTACGCAGAGGCTCCCGAGGCCTACCGTGAAGCGTCAACAATCAATCACATCGACAGAAACGACCCACCCGTTCTATTGATCCATGGAACATTGGATAATATCGCACAAGTGTGGCATTCGGACACGTTGTCACAACAATTGAAAGAATCCGGTGTGCATTACAACTATGATCGGATAGAGGGTTGGCCCCATGTCATGGATTTTTTTTCACCAATTGGTGAACGCACGTTATGGCAGTGCTACCAGTTTCTAAAAATGTATTTACCTTCGGAAAAAATGATCAGAAGCAGATAGCCAGTGACTGTGCCTGAACCAAGAGCCAGCTATCACCTGTACGAGTAGTAAAGAAACAATAAGTAATTAAAACGTGCTCTCTCACTAATGTTTCGGGCCCGCTAGCGGATCCTGTTTTCCTTAACCGGCTGACGTTTCTTTTGCATCCATTAAAGCCGTAACTATGATTACCAAACACTGATATGTATTGACCTTGTTAAGTTTATTTGTTTACATGTTTTAACAATCCTTTACTTCAACCTCAAGCACTTGGGTAAGAACAGAAGGGGCTCTAGACGACGGTGGATCCCTCATGCCATTGAGGTCCATCAACAGGGTTTTATCTTGAACAGCAGCTGCGCTCTCGTTTGCAGAAGTCAGTGAACCCAACAGTAAGGAAAGCGTTCAATGGCGGATCCTGGCCGAAACCGGTTGTTGGGCTGAAAGTCCGCTTGTTTAAATTTAAAACCATTGCCAGGTCTATATTGTTAGGCACACCCCCTACTAGGACAGGTGTGCTCGGATAGGTTTGACTGAGGCTTCAATCTTGCGACGTTCCGTTTCGACCAAGGAATAATTATCACTATCGGCGAGGAGAGTTAATTGCCCTTAGCTTCCTCGTGGCCTTTAATGCTCATATTAGGGTGCTACAACATTTTCTTGTAGCACTTTTATAGCACCAACACATGAAAAAGTGGCTCAAATAATCCCAAGCCATCAATTTTTTATTATTTTTAACGCCCTAAAAAAGATCGATATTAAACGTATGCGCTATGTTTTATGGGACATACAAAAAGTGCAACCCACTGATTTTTATAAGCTTTATGTCGACGTTTTTCGCCACTCAAATGATGGATCGGTCGGTTTTGTTCTCATAAGCAGCCAGTTAATAACAACGGAACCGCCAGAAGGACGAATACCGCTGCTAGCTGACACCTTCCGAACCTAGGCAATTGAGCTCCAAGAAAATCCGTATTTCTGACTTACTGGTCACCTTGAGTTTTCGGTCTCACCGATTCTGCGTTGCTGGTTGAGAAATTTCTCCCTGCAACACCAAGTCCGCACACTTCTCACCAATTGCCACGCAGGTCGCATGCGTGTTGCCGGATATCAGTGTCGGGAAAATGGAGCCATCTGCAACGCGCAGCCCCTCAAGGCCACGCACCCGTAGCTGCGGATCCACCACCGCCATCGCATCCACCCCCATTTTGCAGGTGCCCACCGGGTGATACACGGTGTGGGCGTGTTCCCTGATGTAGGCAACAATCTCCTCATCACTCTGCAGGTGACTGCCCGGCAGATGTTCTTCACCGCGAAACTCATCGTAAGCCGCACTTTGAAAAATAGCACGCTGGATACGCACCACTTCCACCATGCGACGGAGATCCTCATCACTGTCGAGAAAATTAAAATGGATGGCAGACCGCTGCTGTGAGTCCCGATTGCGGATATGGACGCTGCCGCGACTTTGCGGACGCAGCACACACCCGGTGGAGGTAACCCCGGGGAAATCCGCCGGCGCCGTATTGCCCTTTTCATCGGTTTCCCCGGCGCCGGGGGCAAAATGCAGTTGGTAAGCGGGGCGCTGGTCGCCCTCACCGCGCAAGAAGGCTCCCACCGTCGCAGCCGGAAAGGCCAGGGCACCGCGGCGGGTAAACAGGTATTTTAACAGGTTTTTCACCAGCGCCAGGGGTTTGGCCTCGTGAACCAGGGTGGTGCCCTTTTTCACCCGGTATTCCACCGGACAGGTGAGATGCTCTTGCAGGTTTTCACCCACACCCGGGAGTTCGTGAATCAGCTCCACGCCCGCCTGGGCCAGCACCTCGGGGCGTCCGATGCCCGAGTGTTCCAACAGGGCGGGTGAGTTGATGGCGCCGCCGCAGAGAATAATTTCCCGGGCTGCGTTGGCGCGCTGCTGCTTGCGACCACAACGGTAGCTGATGGCCACGGCGCGTTTGTTGTCAAAGTGGATACGACTGGCCAGGGCGCCCGTCTGGATATGCAGGTTGGGCCGGGGTTTGACCGGATTCAAAAATGCGACCGCGGCACTGTGGCGGCGGCCATTTTTCTGGTTGAGGTGGAAGTAACCCACGCCCTCCTGTTGCTCGCCGTTGAAATCGGCATTGTGCTGATAACCGCATTCTAACGCCGCGTCGATATAAGCATCGGCCAGTGCATAGTCGCTACGCGGTTCGGCCACATTGAGCTCTCCACTGCGACCGTGATAGTCGCAGCCGGTGTTGGGTTCGAACGCTTCTGAGTGTTTAAAGTAAGGCAAGAGTTCGTCGTAGGACCACCCTTCACAGCCCAAGTCCGCCCAGTGGTCATAATCGGCTTTCTGGCCGCGGATATAGACCATGCCATTGATGGAGCTCGACCCGCCCAAGCCCCGCCCCCGTGGCACCGGAATGCGCCGCCCGTTAAGGTTAGGTTCCGGCTCGCTGAAGTAGCCCCAGTTAACCTTTTTATTGCCGAGCAACTGGGACCAGCCCACCGGCAGGTGGATCAAGGGGTTGAGATCCCGGCCGCCCGCCTCCAACAGCAGTACGCGATGGGTGGGGTCTTCAGAGAGGCGGTTAGCCAGCACACTGCCGGCGGAGCCCGCACCGACGATAATGTAGTCGTATTGGTTGTCCATCAAAATTCCTCAAAAGCCTTGTCGGCGGCACAGCGTTTCACCAAAACCCTGTCAACCACAGGATTTTGGTGAAGTTTTTGAGTATCAACCCGCAAACAGGTTAAGGAAACCGAGGAATGCCGGAACATCGGTGATACGGTTTTCCAGCTTGATATCACCGGTCAGCAGCGCCTTCGGCAGCGATTGGTGCCCGGTGATCATTTCGACCCAGCCGTTAGCGGTCAGCTCTACCCGCAGGTCCACATCGCCATCGGCCTTGCCTTCCCGCAATACGGCCACACCGTTGCGTACATGGAAGTGGAAAGACTCGCCGCTGTCAGTGAAATTCAACTCCACCCGCTGATCCACATCCGCCGCCTTTTCCGGGTTGAGGTTTACCGGCATGGATTTCAGCAGGTCAACCATGGGCAAGGTTTTGACAAAATCCAGGCGGTTCTCATCCACATCTTCCGGTGTGATCGCCAGCTTGTTTTCCGTCTCCAGGGCCTGGGTCAGGTAGTAGTTGCGGCCGTTGGCCGACACAGACAGCTGCCCCAGGTTGCGCAGAGCCTCTGCCTTGAGTGCACTGGCATCCGTGCGATCGGCGGCCACCCGCTCCAAGTGCGCGGCCAGCTCCGCCGCCCAGGCCCACTCTGCGTCCGCCAGTGCCTCGCGAATACTCTGTTCCACTTTTTCTTCACCGCCCATCAGAGACACCGTCTTCCGGGCGCGGTCCAGCGGTCCCACTGGGTTCAGGCTGGTGGCGTCGCCGTTAAACCAGCCCAGGTAACCCTGATAAATCATGCGCACCGACCAGGCCACGGTACCGTAGTGCTCGGCCAGGTAAGGGTGGTTCTTCAGGTGCGAAGGTAGTTTCACGATTTCCACCAGCTCGTCCGGAGTTAAACCCTGGTTGATACCGCGCACTGTCTGGTCATGCACGTACTGGATGGCGTCGCGGTAGGCTGTCAGCACCTCTTTCGCCTTGGCTTTGCCCACAATCGGGCGGGAATGGCTGGGGGCAATAAACGCCGGCTCCACCGCCAGCATCTTGTCGAGGCTATCCACCCAGCCCAACACATCCCGGTAGAGGGTGCCGCGGATGGTGTAGAGGTTGGGGAACGCCTTGTAGAGGTTGTCGCCGGGCATCAGCACTTTCTTTTCCGGCAGCCAGACAAACAACTGGTCATTGGTTTCCCCCGGGGCGTGCACCAGCTTGATTTTTACCCCTGCGATTTCGATATCCAGTTCATCGCTAAAGGTTTTGTTAGGCCGTATGGGAGCGACGGTACCGCCGTTGGGGCCGGTCACCGCCAGGAAGGGGCCAAGACCGGTGTTGACCACGCCCTCCTCGCCTTGCGGCAGGTAGGTACCAAACATGCGTGAACTGCGAATTTGCAGGGAGTTGGCAATAATATTGCCAACGCGGTTGAGATAGTAGTTGGTAGTTTCGTGAGCGTAGACATCCACGTCACCCTCGGGCACGAAACCCCGCGCGCCAAACACATGGTCGGCATGGTTGTGGGTGTAGATCAGCGCCTTGACCGGCTTATCTGTGATCTTTCGGAACTCCGCCATCACCTCCTGGGCACTTTCCAGGCTTTCGGTCACATCGACAATAATGATGCCGTCGTCACCTTCGATCATTATGGAGTTGGCAATGGCGTATCCCACCGCCTGGTAAACGCCATCAGTCACTTTGTAGACCCGCTTCTCAAACTCTTGTGTATGCGCGTCCAGAGTGGGCTCCACCGGGGGGTGACCCCAGGCCGGCGTCAGTACTCCCGCCAAAAGTGCGACAGCCAGGCCGCGTAGACATCTGTTGATCATCGTGAATCCTCATCCAACCCATTGTTTTTCTTAGGTTATTCACAAGTGCCCTGGTATGGCTTAAGCTTCCAGTAGGGCCTGTGACTAACCCACTGACATCGAGTATATTGGGGATGCGGGTGAGACTCTGGTCGACCGCGGCCTGATTTTTGGTTGTCGATGACCAGGGGTGTAGTGTTGAGCGCCAGATATATCAAAAAGCCGGGAGAGCTGTGATTCCACTATGAGACCTAAAGCCACCACTGTTGCAACCTTGGGACGGGCGATTGCCAGCACCATTGAGGACTACGGTTGTGACAGCCGCCCCCTGTTTGAGGAGTTAGGGCTGGATATCAACCAGTGCTACAACCCCAACGCGCGTTTCGATACCGCCAAGGTGGCGCGGCTGTGGCGGCTGGCGGCCCGAACCACGGGCGATCCCGCCTTCGGCCTTAAAGTGGCGCAACACACGGCGCCAGCCCTGAATCCGGCTTTTAGCGCGGCGTTTTCGTCGAGCGACAACTTGCTGCAGGCGTTAAAGCGCCTGTGCAAAATGTTCCATTTTGTCAGCGGTGTGGGCGACCTGGAGCTTACCCGGGTGGGCGACAGTGTTTTTCTCCAGTACCGGATGCCGCCGGAAAACCGGGAATTGTTGGCAGACGAGGCTGTCGATGCACTGTTTGCCTCCCTGGTGGGCAATATCCGCCACGTGCTTGACCCCGAGTTCGCCGCCAAAGGAATCTATTTTATGCGGCCGCAACCGGCGGAGACTCAGCCCTACGAAGCGCTATTCAAGGCGCCGATTTACTATGAGCAGGACAGCGACAAGTTGGAGCTGGATTTCCAGATGTTGTGCAAACCGCTGCTCAGTGCCAACCCCGAAATCGCCCAGTTAAACGAACAGATTATCCTCGAGTATCTCAAACGTTCTGAGCGCGACGAAGTGGTGCAACAGACGCGTTTTCATATTATCGCACAACTGCCTTATGGCGAGCCCAGCCAGGAAAAGATCGCCGGACTAATGCACCTGTCCACACGGCAGCTGCGGCGCAAATTACAGGAACTGGACACCAATTACAGCCAGGTGTTGCTGGAAACCCGGCACGAGATGGCACAAAAGTACCTACAGCAACACAAGCTGCCGATCAGTGAAGTCACCCAGCTCTTGGGTTTTACCGACCAGAGCAATTTCACCAAAGCCTTTAAGCGTTGGCAGGGAGAAACGCCTGTGACTTACCGCAAGCGCTTTGAGCCCCAAGCCTAAACGATTGTACCGCGGACAGGGATTGTCGCCCAAATGCAAAGCTTGCAGTTTGTGACTAGACTTATTGCTATGCGCAATATCCCCGTTGGGGTTTGCATGCCGCCAAAAGCGTAAACCGATGTTCAAAATTGTTTTGGGTGTAGTTGCCGCTGTACTGGCCACCGTGGTCATGGCCAAACTGACCTTCGATGCCACTGTCGATACCGGCTCAAGGCCGGTCAATACGCCATGGGCCCAAAACACCATGCAGTTTGTCGCCTGGAATCAGGAGAGGTGGACCGCCTGGATTCGCGACGATCTTTTCGAGCAGTCGCCCCAAGACACCGGTCGATGGAGTCGTCACGCCAACCCCAGCATCGCCTATCTGGATTGGGAGGGTAACGCCTGGCAGGCCAAAATTGACGGCGACCTGTTTTTACTGGCCCCGGCAGGTAATTGGCAAGGCAACATTAAACGCGCAAAGGCCATCCGTTACCGCGATTGGCAGGGCATTCAGCGATTGCGAACCGTAACCCAGTTGAGGCGCTGACAACAAGGCACACGACCTGTGACCGCAAACGCCAAACCCACCCCCGTCACGCCAAACAGAACGGGGGGCCTTAAATCCGCGGTATCTGCGATCGCGGCCATGTGGCTGTTTGCGCCCGCTGCGGCGGCAGTAGTACTGGATTTGCGGGAAGGGGTGACCGACATCAGCCAGCGCATCCAGACGCTGCACCACTTTAGCCTTGGCGTTTGTGTGGTTATCGGCACCATCGTCTTCAGTGCCATCTTCTATACCCTGTTTGCCCACCGCCGATCTCGGCGGCTCGAGGCCGCCCTCTTCCACGAAAATGCGCTGGTGGAAGTTGTCTGGACGCTGATTCCTCTGATGATTCTGGTGGGTTTGGCGATCCCAGCCACCTCCACCCTGCTGGAGATTGAAGACAACAGCGATCCCGATCTCACAGTGATGATTACCGCCTCCCAGTGGAAGTGGCACTACCACTATGTAGAGGCCGACTTCGGTTTCTTCAGCAACATCGCCACGCCAGAGGCCCAGATCGAGAATCGGGAACCCAAAGGCGAACACTACCTGCTGGAAGTGGACAAGCCCCTGGTCTTGCCCACGGAAAAAAAGGTGCGCTTTCTGACCACCTCCAAGGATGTGATTCACTCCTGGTGGGTGCCGGACTTTGCCGTCAAGCAGGACGCCATTCCAGGCTTTATCAACGAAGCCTGGACCCGGGTGAACACACCGGGTACCTATCGCGGCCAGTGTACGGAACTGTGCGGCAAAGACCACGCGTTTATGCCGGTGGTGGTGGAAGTCATACCCCGCGAAGCGTTTGACGCTTGGATCGAGCAGCAACGGCTGGCTATCGCCCTCGCCTCCGAACAGGCGCTGGCAGATCGCCAAAAAGCCTGGAGCATGGCCGAATTGATGACACGGGGCGAAGCCGTGTATGTCAAACACTGTGCCAAATGCCACGAGCCGGATGGCACCGGACAGCGGGGCAAATACCCCGCGCTGGTGGACAGCGACATCACCACCGGCGCTATCGCCCAGCATATGGACCGGGTGATGAATGGCAAAGCCGATACCGAGATGAAAGCCTGGGCACCGCAACTGACCGACCTGGAACTGGCCGCCGTCATGACCTATGAACGCAACGCCTGGGGCAATAACTCCGGCGACCTTATCCAGCCCATGGCTGTCTATCAGGCCCGTTAGTTATGACTGAAGAGGTATCTGTCAACTCCCCGCGCCGGCATCCGTTGCTGGCGTTTCTCGGCCGCTGGTTGCTGACCACCAACCACAAGGAGATCGGCACCCTCTACCTGTGGCTGAGTTTTACCCTGTTTTTTGTCGCCGGCGCCATGGCGATGGTGATTCGCGCCGAACTGTTTCAACCGGGTATCCAGTTTACCCAGCCGGATTTTTACAACCAGATGGTCACCCTGCACGGTCTGGTGATGGTGTTTGGCGCGGTGATGCCCGCCTTTGTGGGCCTCGCCAACTGGATGATCCCGTTGATGATCGGCGCACCGGATATGGCGCTGCCCCGATTAAACAATTTCAGCTTCTGGATTTTGCCCTTCGCCTTTGCGTTGCTGCTGGCCACACCGTTTATGGAAGGGGGTGCCCCCGACTATGGCTGGACCTTTTACGCCCCCCTCTCCACCACCTACGGCCCCCCGAGCACGGACTTTTTTATTTTTGGTGTGCACCTGATGGGCATCTCCTCGGTGCTGGGGGCGATCAATATTATCGTTACGATCTTTAACCTGCGCGCGCCGGGCATGACCTGGATGAAGATGCCGCTGTTTGTGTGGACCTGGCTGATTACCGCCTTTCTGTTGATTATGGTGATGCCGGTGTTGGCGGGTGTCGTCACCATGATGCTCACCGATCGCCACTTTGGCACCAGTTTTTTCAGCGCCGCCGGCGGTGGCGACCCGGTGTTGTTCCAGCATCTGTTCTGGTTCTTCGGCCACCCGGAAGTGTACATCATGATCCTGCCGAGTTTCGGCATCGCTTCCCAGGTAATCCCCACCTTTGCCCGCAAGAAGCTGTTTGGTTACCACTCCATGGTCTACGCCACCGCCTCCATCGCCTTCCTCTCGTTTATTGTCTGGGGGCACCATATGTTCACCACCGGCATGCCGACTGTCGGTGAAATGTTTTTTATGTACGCCACCATGCTGATTGCCGTACCCACCGGTGTCAAAGTGTTTAACTGGGTCGCGACCCTGTGGCAGGGTTCCATCACCTTTGAAACCCCCATGTTGTTTGCCGTGGGATTTGTGATTCTGTTCAGCATTGGCGGTTTTTCCGGCCTGATGCTGTCGCTGGTGCCCGCCGATTTCCAGTACCACGATACCTTTTTTGTAGTGGCCCATTTCCATTATGTGCTCTACCCCGGGGCCATCTTTGGCACCATGGCGGCGGTTTACTATTGGCTGCCCAAGTGGACCGGCCATATGTACGACGAGCGGTTGGGCCAGCTGCATTTCTGGAGTGCCCTGATAGCCGTCAACCTGACCTTTTTCCCGATGCACTTTTCCGGCTTGGCCGGCATGCCGCGGCGCATTGTGGACTACTCCCTGGTATTTGCGGATTTTAATATGGTGTCCAGCATTGGCGCGGCGCTTTTGGGGCTCACTCAGGTGCTGTTCCTGTATATCGTGATTAAAACCATTCGCGGTGGCGAGCCCGCCAGCGACAAAGTCTGGGACGGCGCCGAGGGGCTGGAATGGAGCGTGCCGTCACCAGCCCCTCTACACACCTTTGCGACGCCGCCGGTGTTTGAACCCGCGCCCGGCGAGGGAGCACTGCGATGAACACCCGTCCGGGAAACAGCGGCAAACCGCTGTCAAAATTACCAGTGATATTGGCGTTGCTGGCAGTGTGCATGTTCGGCTTTGCGTTTGCCCTAGTGCCCCTGTACGAAGTGTTCTGCCAGTTGACCGGTCTTAATGGCAAAATCGCAGGCGCCGCTGTTGTGAGAGATCAAACCCCCGCCGCTGACACCGACAGGCCCGAGGGACGCGAGATCACCATCCAGTTTCTGACCCAGGTCAGCAACGGTATGCCCTGGGAGTTCCGCCCTCTGGAGCGGCAGCTCAGCGTGAAACCCGGCGAGTCCTACAGCACCCGCTTTTACGTCCGCAATCGCGCCCGCCAACCGGTGACCGGGCAAGCCATTCCCAGTGTTTCACCGGCGGCCGCATCGCTGCACTTGCACAAGACCGAATGCTTTTGCTTTGACCGCCAGCAATTGCAGGCGGGTGAAACCCTGGAGATGCCGGTGACCTTTATCGTGGACAGGGATTTGCCCAAGGAGATTCAGACCCTCTCCCTGGCCTATACCCTGTTTCGTATTGATGACGAGTAGATCATGAGCGACACGCCCCGCTACTACGTACCCCACAGCAGCATCTGGCCCATCGTCGGCTCCCTGGCCCTGTTTGTCACCGTCTTCGGTGCCGCCAGTTTTATTCAGCAAAGTACCGAGAAAGTAGAGACCCAGGGCAGTTTTGGCGCCCCCGTGTTTTACCTCGGTCTGACGTTGATTGCCCTGATGATGTTCGGTTGGTTTGGCGCGGTGATTCGGGAATCTCTCAAAGGGTTGGTCAGCCAGCAACTGGACCGTACCTATCGCATGGCGATGTTCTGGTTTATTGTCTCGGAGGTGATGTTCTTCGCCGCTTTCTTTGGCGCTCTCTATTACGCTCGCACCATCTCCGTACCCTGGCTCGCCGGTGCCGACAACAAGCTGGAGACGCACCTGTGGCTGTGGCCTGATTTTGCCGACACCTGGCCCCTGTTTCGTACTCCCGGCGGTACAGTTAGCGAATCGATGCAGGCGTGGGGGCTGCCGTTTGTCAACACGGTAATTTTGGTCACCAGCAGCCTCACCGTCACTCTGGCTCACTGGGCGCTGAAAAAAAACCGCCGCTTGCCGCTTATTCGCTGGTTGGGTCTGACCGTTGCTCTGGGCATCACCTTTTTAACACTACAGGCGGTGGAGTATATCCACGCCTACCAGGAGCTGGGGCTGAGTCTGCGCTCCGGCATTTACGGTTCCACCTTTTTTATGCTCACCGGTTTTCACGGTGCCCACGTCACCCTGGGCACCATTATGTTGACGGTGGTTTGGCTGCGCTGTTTAAAAGGCCACTTTACCGCGGACAAACACTTCGCCTTTGAGGCGTGCAGCTGGTATTGGCACTTTGTGGACGTGATTTGGTTGTTTTTGTTTACGTTTGTCTATTGGTTTTAATGGCGAGGGGTTTTAAAGGCGAAAGTTTACCCGTTTGGGGCTTGGGAGAAAAAGCCCCAGGCCAACAGGATCAATAGCAACAGGGACAGGCCTACCCGCACACTGAGTGCAATGACTGTGCGCTGGGTTTTACCGCGGTCGCGTACCAAGAAGAACAGGCCGCTGCCGAGGCTGACGAGGATGGCGAGCATCACAATGAGGATTAACATGTTGTACATAGGACAAGGCTAATAAGGATTGGCAGAGTGCAATCTACCCTACGCATTCTACACACTTTGCTTATGGAATTGTGACAAGTGAAACTCTTAGCTAACTATTACGTCGATAAAATCAGAGCAACAACACCATGTCAAGAACTGCCGAAATTACGTTAACCGTCGACCTGGACAAAGATCGTCTGCCCACACGACTCGCGTGGCAGGCCTCAGACGCAAACCGGGCAGGGCCTAGCCTCTGCCAGTTGGCCATGCTCTCGTTCTGGGACAGCGACACCAAAACCACGGCCGCCATCGACCTTTGGACGCAGGAGATGACCGTCGAGGATATAAATCGCCATGTCTATCAGGTGATTCACAAATTGGCCGACACCTACGGCCGGGCCACCCGGGATCTGGAGGCCGCCACCGTGATTCACCAGTTTGGTGAGGAGTTTGGAAAAAACCGCGGCTTGCTCAGGTCGCCCCCGGACAACAACACAGACGGCGAGGCCAATCCCTGAATGGGCGTTTCCCTCGGACCAACACTGCAACGTTTAAAACCCGCAGCGCAGCTGATCGCGGTGGGGCTGCTCGGTCTGCTGCTGGGTTACTGGGTCAACGCCGCCTACTTCCCCGGCACCCGCCCGGAACAGCCGATCAACTTTAGCCACAAGACCCACGCGGGCGATTTCGAGATCCCCTGTCAGTACTGCCATATTCAGGCGCGCCGTTCCGTGTCGGCCGGTGTACCCAGCGTCAACAAATGCGTCAACTGCCACAAGTTTATCGCCACCGAGCGGCCCCAGATTCGCAAGGTGATGCATTACTGGCACAACCGGGAACCCATCCCCTGGGTCAAGGTGCATGATCTGCCGGATTTTGTCTACTTCCCCCACAAGCGCCATGTGGCTGCCGGTATCGAATGCCAGACCTGTCACGGACCCGTAGAGGCCATGGAGGTGGTGGTGCGCACGGCACCGGTGAAGATGGGCGAGTGTCTGAGTTGCCACAAGCAACATGAAGTCGAACACGGCCTGGATTGCTGGACGTGTCATAAGTGAAACAGCCCTGAGCGAATGAAACAGCCCTGAGCGAATGAAACAGCCTTGAGCCAAAAGTTGAAGCAGCCTTGAACCAAAAAATGAAACAGCCTTGAGCCAAAAGTTGAAGCAACATTAAACCAATGATCAGAATCGACCGCAGAGAATTCCTAAAACTGATCGGCACCGGCGGGGTGGGTGTGGGTGCCGGTTTTGCACTGTCCGAATCGATCAAACACCCGGTGGAATACCTGATACCAGAGGTGGTACCGCCAGAAGAATTCAGTGCAGGCATCGACACCTGGTACCACAGTGTGTGCACCCTCTGCCCCGCGGGCTGCGGCATCGCGGTGCGAACCCGAGAGGGGCGCGCCAAAAAAATCGAAGGCAATCCCAACCACCCGGTCAATCAGGGGCGCCTCTGTGCGCTGGGTCAGGCCGGGCTGCAACAGCTCTACAACCCCGATCGCTTGACCGAGCCACTGATCCGCACCGGCGCGCGGGGCAGCGGAGCTTTTGCGCCCATCAGCTGGGAGGAAGGGTTCACAAAAGTGGTGCAACCGCTGCGGCAATTGCGCAACGAATCCGAAAGGAAAAAGCCGTCAAATCGCGTTGCCCTGCTCTCGGAAGGTGTCAGCGGCCATCTGAGTCAGTTGTTCGAGCGGTTTATGGCACTGTTGGATAGCGAGCTGCTCTGGCATTACGATTTTGCTCACCCCCACAGCCTCTACGCCGCCAATCAGCTGTTTTTTAGCGAGCAGCGGCTGCCCTATTACGACCTGAAAAACACCCGTTACCTGTTGTCTTTTGGTGCCGACTACTTGGGTACCTGGTTGTCGCCCGTGCATTACAGTCTCGGTTACGGCCACAGCCGTCAAGGCACCGGCAATCGCAGCCACTGTGTGCAGATCGAACCGCGAATGTCACTGAGCGGCGCCGCCGCCGATGAGTGGATTGCGGTACCGCCGGGCAGCGAAGGTATTCTGGCCCTGGGCCTGGCTCACCGGATTGTGGCGGCGGGCCACTATCAGGGGGCCGACCTAGAGCGCTGGGCCAATGCGCTGACCCCCTACCACCCGGCAAAAGTGGCCGAGATAACCGAAGTACCGGCCGAGCAGATCACTCGACTGGCCGATGACTTTGTCCGTATGCAACCCGGCCTGGCCATTGGCGGTGACAGTGTAGGCAACCAGAGTAACGGGGTAAACAGCCTGATCGCGATCAATGCCCTTAATTACCTGGTGGGCAATATCGGCAAAACCGGCGGTCTGATCTTTAATCCCGCCCCCGCTGCGCCAACCGAGCCGGCCTTGACAACACACCACCACCAGGCCAGTTACCGCGATCTGCAGGCGTTTGCAGAGCGGGCGCGGGCGGGCACCGTGGATCTGCTGATCCTCCACAACGCCAACCCGCTGTTTACCCTGCCTGCGGTCGCCGAGTTCCAACAGACGCTGGACGCCATCCCCCTGGTTGTCAGTTTGTCCAGCTTTATGGATGAAACCACCGCCCAGGCGGATATTATTTTGCCCGGTCACACCTATCTGGAAAGCTGGGGCGACCACTTGCCGGAGCCGGGGGTCGGTTTCCCGGTGGGCGCACTGTCGCAACCGGTAGTCTCCCCCCTGTACAACACCCGTGCCACCGGAGATATTGTGCTTGAGCTGGCACACCAACTCGGTTTCGACGAGGTATTTCCGGCCCGCACCATGGAGGCCTATCTCAAACAAGCGATGCAACAGGGTTGGCGCCAACGTTATGCAGGCACAGACCAAACCCGCCAGGTTTCCGAAAGCGATTTTGAGGCCTTTTGGTGCAGTGTGTTAAAAGCCGGCGTCTGGGGCGAAAAAACAACCCAGGTTCCCAAAACTTTTACGCCTGATCCTGCAGTGATCGACCAGCTGACAATCCCTAAACCGGAGTTTGCAGGCGACAGAAAGACCTACCCGTTGCTCCTGCACCCCTATCGATCCACCCATTTCCACGACGGTCGCGGTGCCAACCTCCCCTGGCTCCAGGAGTTACCCGATGCGATGACCAGCGTCGTCTACGGTACCTGGGTGGAGATCAATCCGGTGACCGCTGAACAGCTGGGTCTACACGAAGGTGATCTGGTACAGATTACGTCCCCGCACGGCACCCTGATGGCTCCGGTTTCCCTCTACCCGGCGATCCGACCCGAGGTCGTCGCCATGCCCATCGGTCAAGGCCATAGCCAATACGGGCGCTACGCCCAAGGGCGGGGTACTAACCCTTTGCGGATTCTCGCACCGCAACTGCAAGCCCACAGCGACGACCTGGCTTGGGGAGCCACCCGCGTCAGGGTTGAGGCGACCGGTCAGACAACCACCCTGATCAAAACCGGCGGCCTCTCCCGGCAGCTGGGCAGGGAAATTGTCCAGACAAGTTTTCAGCCCACGCGGTCATTAAATCGGGACAACTTGATTCCCACCAAACAGGTGCCCTAGTAGAGGTTGTGGTCATGAATCTGATTGAGCGCTTTCGGCAAAGCTGGGAAAAATACAGTCACCCCGGTTACTACGACAAATTCGACTACGCCTGGACCATGAGCATCGACCTGGATCGTTGTACCGGTTGTGAAGCCTGTGTGGTCGCTTGCCAGGCGGAGAACAACCTGCCCATTGTCGGCGAGAAGGCGATGGCCCAGGGGCGGGAAATGAAGTGGATTCGGATCGAGCGCTACTGGGAGGGTGAATACCCCGATATCAAACTGCGCTTTATGCCGATGCTATGCCAGCACTGCGACGCCGCCCCCTGCGAAACCGTGTGCCCGGTCACCGCCACCTACCACAACCAGGACGGTCTCAATACCCAGGTCTACAACCGCTGTATCGGCACCCGCGCCTGCGCCGTCTACTGTCCCTACGAGGTGCGCTACTTCAACTACAACCACCACCACTGGGACGCCCCGTTGGAGCAACAGCTCAATCCCGATGTCACGGTGCGGGAAAAGGGCGTGATGGAAAAATGCACCTTCTGTATTCAGCGCATTCGCCAGGCCAAAGACCAAGCCAAGGACGACGGACGGCGGCGGGTGCGGGACGGCGAAGTGCAACCGGCCTGCGTGCAAACCTGCCCCAGCCAGGCCCTGGTATTTGGGGACCGCAATAATCCCGACAGTTTAGTCTCACAAACCCTGGTATTGGAACATGCGCGCAGCTATCGGGTGCTGGACGAACTCAATACCTCACCGTCGGTGATCTATCTCAAATCGGTGGATGACGATGTTAGTTGAAGCCACCCCCAAACCCGCCTCCATCACCTACGCCGATGTCAATCGGGATGTGGTCCGCTCCCTGGTGGAAACCGGCCCGCGCTACTATATCGCCCTGACGTCAGCCTTTGGCCTGACCCTGGTCTGTTTCTTTTTCCCCTGGTTCTATCAGCTGTTTTACGGTATCGGCGCCGCTGGCATGAACCACCCGGCGGTCTGGGGCACCTATCTCTCCAACTTTATTTTCTGGATTGGCTTAAGTCACTCGGGCACACTCCTGTCCTGTGTGTTGCACCTCACCCGTAGTTCCTGGCGCAAGGCGATGTACCGCAGTGCCGAGGCCATGACCCTGTTCTCGCTGATGGTGGCGGCCACCATGGTGATGGTGCACGTCGGTCGCCCCTGGTTTATCCACTGGGCTCTGCCCTATAGCAACCAGATGGAACTCTGGCCCAACTTCCGCTCGCCCCTGCTGTTTGATGTGATGGCTATTGCCACCTACCTCACCGGCAGCGCGATTTTTATCTATATGGGCTCCATTCCCGACTTCGCTGCCGTCCGGGACCGCACCTCGGGCTGGCGTCGCCACTTGTATGTGCTCCTGTCCCTGGGCTGGCGCGGCACTGACACGGAGTGGCATCGCCTGGGCTGGGCCTACACCTTTCTGGCAGTGTTGATTATTCCCCTGGCGGTGTCGGTGCACAGCATCGTGTCCTGGGACTTTGCCATGTCCATTGTGCCGGCCCTGCACCAGACCATTTTTGCACCCTATTTTGTGGTGGGCGCTATCTATTCCGGTACCGCGGGCATTGTCACGGTGATGTTTATCCTGCGAAAAACCATGCATTTTGAGCAGTACATTACCCACGTGCACTTCGACAACCTGGGCAAACTGCTGCTGGCACTGTCGCTGATCTGGAGTTACATCAATATTGTGGAGGTGTTTACCGGCTGGTACAGCGGCAGCTCTGCGGAGCAGGAAGCGCTGAAATACAAGCTGTTTGGTTACTACGCGCCTTTGTACTGGGAAATGATTCTATGTTGCGCCGTGGCCCCTCTGTTGTTGATATCCGGCCGTTTCCGCACCTCGTTAGTGCCCATGCTGGTGCTGTCCATCGCCATCAATATCGGCATGTATACCGAGCGATTTCTGATTGTGGGCACTTCCCTGTCGCGGCAGTACCTGCCCGATGCCTGGGGCCTGTATGTGCCCAGCCTGGTGGAGCTGTCCATCCTGCTGGGCTCCATTGCCATGTTTGTGACGCTGTTTCTGGTCTTTGTGAAGATTTTTCCCAGCGTTTCCATCTACGAGGTGAAAGAGACCCTGCCGACACCGGCACCGAAAGCTGACACCGCCACCAAAGGAGCTGCCCCGTGACCAGCGTTGCCATTGGCCTGTTTTCCGCACCGCAGTCGGCGCTGTCGGCAGCGGAAAAACTCAACAGCGCCGGATTTACCACCGCGGAACTGCTCTCACCCATTCCGCTGGAGGGGGTGGAAGCAGCCCTGGGCGAAAAGCCCAACACCATAAAACGGTTTACGCTTTTCGGGGGACTCTTCGGCGCCTGCTTCGGTTTTATCCTGGCGGCAGGTACAGCAGTGCTCTACCTGCATCCGACCGGCGGCAGGCCCATCATCACGCTGCCGCCGTTTTTTATTATCGCCTACGAGATGACAATTCTGTTCGGCATTCTAGCCACCGTTTTGGGGTTTTTTATCAGCGCGCGCCTGCCGGCCCTCAAAGAGCGTGTCTATGTGCCCGAAGTCGGGGTGGACAAGTTTGCCCTCACCGTGCGCTGTAAAAACGCGCCGGAGCTGTCCCGGGTGCAAACCCTGATGCGGGAGGCCGGTGCCGAAACAGTGCGCACAGACGAGGAGACAAGCTGATGCCAGCTAACAGTAACCACTACAAACGCAACGGAATCCTGCTCGCGCTGTGGCTGCTGATCGTAGCGAGCCCGTGCTGGAGTTTCCCCTGGGACAAAGACATGGTGGACCAGCCCTCGGCCAAACCCCAGGAATCCAAGACACCCCCAGAACCCAATGCAGTCCCCCTGAAAGGGGGGGAAACCCTGCCCACACCGACCACCGAGAAAGCGATCTTTGCCGCCAAAGAGGCCGCAGCCGATCTGCCCAATCCCGTTCCTCCTACCGCTGCCTCGATAAAGCGCGGTGCAACTTTTTACGAGATACACTGCCGGGTCTGCCACGGCAAGGAGGGCAAGGGGGATGGCCCGGTAGGCTTGAAGTTTACCGAGGACTCACCCGTGGACCTGAACAAAGACCACACTCAGGACCAGACCGATGGGCAACTGTTCTTTACCATTACCCGGGGACGCATCGCCATGCCCTTTTATCGCGACGCCCTGAGTGCATCCGAGCGCTGGGACGTGATCAACTATATCCGGGTGCGCTTTGGCAATAACCGCTCTCAGATCGGCAATGCGGCGATGAGCGTAGCGAGTGACAAACCATGACATCAGGAAAAGGGACCGCTGGCCATCAAACTGACACCTTGGCTTCGACCTCAGTGACGCTGTGGTTGTTGCTCGCCCTGTTTGGTCTGGGCCTGGCCAGCCTGCTCTATGGCTTGAACAGCGAGAGCAACCGTCCCGACTTTGCCCTGTTTACCGTTTCGCTGCTGTTCCTGATGGGCATCAGTCAGGCCGGCGTGGTGTTTTGTGCAATCACCCGCCTGGTACGCGCACAGTGGGCAAAACCCTATTACCGTCTGGCGGAGCTGAGTACCCTTGCCTTTTCGCCCTTTGCGCTGCTGGGGCTGTTGTTGATCGTCGGTTACGGCCGCGAAGAGCTGTTCTACTGGGTAACGCCAGCCGACGGCGCACACCTGAGCCCCTGGCTCAATAGCCACTGGTTGTTGATCAGGAACCTGGTGGCGTTGTTGCTGTTTTACGGGCTCAGTGTGGTGTATATATTCAAAGGCCTGAAACCGGATTTACGCAACACCGCCGCCTCAACAATCACAACCGCCGATCACCGTCGGCTGGAGCGGGATCTCTACCGATTGTCACCGCTGGTGCTCCTGGCCTTTGTGCTCTGCAACACCCTGTTGGCCTGGGACTTTGCCATGATGTTGATTCCCCACTGGCACAGTACGGTGTTTCCCATCTACTTCTGGTTTGGCAACCTGTTTGCCGGTTCTGCCGCGCTGATCGCGTTTCCGGCAATATTAGGGGCGGCCAGGGCACCGCACTCGATCTGGCAACCGCCTCAGATCGCCAACCTGGGTATGTTGATTACCAGCTTTACCTTGATGTGGTTGTATTTTTTCTGGTCCCAGTTTTTTGTGGTCTGGTTTGGCAACCTGCCCCATGAAAGCCAACCGCTGTGGCGCCAGATGTACGGGCACTACGCCCCTTACTACTGGACCATGATGGCAGGCTGCTTTTTTGTGCCCTTTGTGGGGTTTCTCTTCGCCGCTGTAAAACGGTCGCTGTTGGCGATGTGTGTGATCGGGGCAGGTATCAATCTGGGCATCTGGCTGAACAAATACCTGATGGTGATGCCTGTGTTTTCGGCTGATAACCAGCCGTTTGTTCACTGGCTGGATATCAGCGTGTCGGCGGGGCTACTGGCGGGCTTTTTGGCGGTGCTGATTATACTTGCGCGATATTTCCCGATTTATGCCTATTGGGAGATCGACCTCAAGCCCGAAGAGCGGGGTTAGCCAGTGGCCATCTGAAAACTCTGTAGGTCGGACTTCGCTTAAGGCGCCTACTGCTGGCAGTCGACAACCTGCTGCGCTGAACCGCCTATATTGTCGGGTTAAAACCCGACCTACAGAGTTTCCGGATGGGCTCTAGCTATCCACATACAGGGTTTTACTAAACTCGAGGGTAAAGGGCCTGGCACCGGGGGTGGCGGTCACTTCTATCTTGAAGTTCATCACCTCTTCGTCGTTGAAACGCAGCGGCGCCAGATAGTAGACCGCGTCCTGCTCTTTGATCTCCTTAAACTTCAAGGTTTTTTGCTGTTGCATCAGATTGGCTGCTGTGCCCTTGACTTTGGCGGACAGGCCTTCGGAATCCCCCTCGGGCCCGGATTTGATCAGGGAAATATTGACCAACACATGGCGCTTACCGCGGGTGATATTGTAGGTGCGGGCAATATCCGGTTTTATAAAGCTGCTGTTAAAAACGGTATAAAAAACCTTGTATTCGCCAAAAGTTTCAAACGGCTCGTTGGCCGCCTGCAGTGTTGCCGGCAGGGCAAACATCATGAGTATCAACAACCATCTGTTCATTGCAGGGCTCCTTGTTCATTTTTAACTGGCACCACCCCCTCTACATAGTGTAGAAGTTACCTGGCCTAATTGCGTTGTCAATAAGAACTGTGCCTTTAATAAAAGCTACTTTACATATCCCCCAGCGCATTATAACCATTCGCTATAGGTATAACGGGTCAAATGCTTTTAGCAAGGGGTTGCAGGGCGTTTATCCCCTTTTGGGATTTAAAGCTTCGATTTAATGCGCTATTACTCTTAGTATCCGCTTGAAAATTCGTACAGAAGAGCTATAGGAAACCACAGTCGGTTCAAAAGCGTAATCACCCCTTCAACCGGGTGCTTTCACACTATGGATCCGATGGGTTGTTCCCGCGAAGTTTGACGGAGGTATACCATGTACGAACGCCTAACAACAGAAGCCCCCGAGTCGTTCGTGGCTTATCGTATTAGCGACAGAATCACCGGCCAGGAGTTCGATGAGATTGCCAATACTTTGGAACACGAAATTGAAGATAAAGGCAAACTCAAAATGCTGGTGGAGATTGACCATATGAACTTCCCCTCTCCCGGCGTTGTATGGGATGACTTAAAGTTCGCCTACAACCATGCCAAGGACTTTGAGCGCTTTGCCGTGCTGGGTGATAAGCGTTGGGAGAAATGGTGGGTACAGGTGGCCAATAAGATGGTGTCCACAGAGTGCCAATACTTTGATTCCTCCCAAAAAGACGAAGCTTGGGAGTGGGCAAAGCACTAAAAGCCGAGTAACGCGTTTTAAACTTTTGTCCTACCCAGAGGCAGTGTGTGACTGCCTCTGGGTAACACGTGGCCGGCTAAATCGACACGGCAGCTGACTATAAAAAGAAGTCCTCGCTTTCGAGTCCCATGGTAAATCCCCCCAGATTGCGCCCAAACTTCTCCGGGTTGTTGGCGACATGCAAACGGCCGGCATTGATGTCCAGAAATGCCCTGTTGATCGGGTGCCCACGGAACATGGCCTTGGCGCCACAGCAGACATACAGTTTGTTCAGTGCCTGGGTACACTTCTCCGATACCTTGGCCGCGTCATAACGCATCTTGATCCGCTCCCGCAACGTTAACGGTTCATTGCTGTTGACACGTGCCATCATCAGATCAAAGTTGCGACACATAATGGTTTTGCACTCGTCGATCACTGTTTCCGCCTCGGCCGCTGCCAACTGCGCCACCGGGTCCAGCGCCGTGGCCTTGCCGTCATTAAGGCCCACCCGCTCACGATTCACGTCCAGGTATGCCTCCAGTGCGCCTTTTAGGGCACCAATCGACGAACTGGAAACCGCACGCACAAAGATCTGTCCAAACGGCAAACGGAAGATCGGATGGGTGTTAACCGCGTTGCCTGGGCTGTCACAGTTAAACCCGTCTATCGAACGGTGGGTGCGGTAAACCGGTACAAAGGCATTTTCCACCACAATGTCGTGGCTACCCGTGCCCTCCAGACCTGACACGTCCCAGTTGTCAACAATGGTGTAATCGCTGATCGGTAACAGGAAGGTGCGGTAATCCGGTGCCTCCCCTTCGTTTTCCGGCGGCACCATGGCACCGAGAAAAACCCAATCACAGTGTTTGCTGCCGCTGGAGAAGTGCCAGCGTCCAGACAGGCAATAACCGTCTTTCTCTCGGGTGACTTTGCCCACCGGCATATAGGAGGAGGAGATCAGAGTGCTGTCGTCCTCACCCCAGACATCCTGTTGCGCGCGGTCGTCCATCAGCCCCAATTGCCAGTTGTGGATGGCCACCACCCCCAGCACCCAGGCACTGGACATGCAGCCTTCGGCCAGGGTTACCTGCACCTCAAAAAAATCGTGGGGATCCAGCTCGTAACCGCCGTAGCGGGCGGGCTGCATAATACGAAAGAAGCCTGCTTCCTGAAACTCATCGATAGTGGTCTGGGGCAATTTTTGCAAGCGTACAGCTTCCGGTGCGCGCTCGCGCAATACGGGCACCAGTTCTTTGGCACGCTGAAAGAGTTGTTGTCTGAGTGCTGCTTTGTCGGTCATGTTCTTAATCCTACTCAGTAAGGCAAACTGCAATGGGTAAGGGCGGCAATCAGGCGCTAACGGCTTCGGCCACAGTCGGCCCTTTAATCGTCACGCGCTCTTTTTTGCGGGTCATCTTCTCGGGGATATCTGCCACATCCAGATAAAATTGACGGTACCAGTTACGCACCATAAGGATCGGACCATCACCCCGGCACAACAGCGGATTGTCGATCCGCACCTTGTTGTCCCAGATCTCCACGTCCTGAATAAACGACTCGATATTCTTCTGGGTGTAGGCCTCCACCAGCGCCTGGTTTTGCTCCTCGGTGAGGTCGGGATTCTTTTGCATCATCACCCCAAAGTTGATATGGAACTGATTCATATGCACCGGAATATGACTGACCAGCAGGTGCACTTTCATCGGCGCACCCTCCATCACGCCGGTCATGGTGGTGGTCATATAGGCCGGCCCCTCATAGGTGGCGACACTGGTAAAGGGGGTACTGCCCTCGGTCAAAATCTCGTGTCCGCCCACCATATATTGGGTAAAGGTGTGCCCGTCCTGGACATTGCGGAAGCTCTGCACATTGGAGTAGTGCACCGGCCCAAAGTGGGCCATATCCGCCATATTGTCCACCAGCTCACTGCAGTTGCTGTTGATCACCACCTGGTTCATCACCCAGTCGGTCCACTCGCCGGAATAGCAGTCATCAATAGTCCGTGGTTCCTGCTCCGGTATCGGCGGGTTGCCCTCGGGATCGTTCCAGACAAACAGCAGACCGTTTTTCTCCAGGGTGGGCCAGGACTTGATCACCGCTTGCGGGGGGATCAGGTTACTGTAGGGGATATCATCACAGACACCGTCAGGGCCCCAGCTCCAGGCATGGAAAGGACAGACAATAGAGTTGCCCTTGACGCAGCCTTTGCTCAGGTCGGCGCCCATATGGGGGCAGTAAGCATCCAGGACATGCACCTTGTCGTCCTCTTCGCCACGGTAGGCCACCAGCTTGCTACCAAAATATTCAAACATTTGGGGCCTCGAAGTGAAGCTGTCGGCCTTGGCCAATACATGCCAGCCGCGGGCATAACGCTCTGGCAGCTCTCTGGCTTCAATCAAGTAGGGTTTTCGCGTGGGCTGAGTCATCGTGTCTCTCCTTGCAAGCCTGTCGGATCGGGTCGGTTATGGCTGCAGTATTCCAAGCCAAGAGAAGCCCCCCATCGCTCAAACAGACTAGTCCGGCGCAAAGCGGCCGCCGGCTTGATCCAGATCAATAAAGCGCTGATTCCCCCATGACGAAATCCTGATTTTTAGCTCTATTTACACAAACCACCACCCATAAACCCATAGGGCTCACAATCGTAGATCAGACGACCCGCCTCACCGTGTTGCCAGTCAAGGGAACGCAGTGCATGGGCCGGGGGCATCCCCGGGGACGCCTCCGGTTGTAACTGCTCCAACGCTCGGGGGTAAGTCGCCCAGTCTTTGGGCGCACGCCAACCGGGCGGCGGAATCAACTCCGAGCGGGTACCCGACACGGGGTACATCATTCGCCAATGGTGAATGGCGTCAGCCATTTCGGTGACCACCTCCGGGTATTGCTCCGCCAGGTTGTTGTGCTCGTTGGGATCTTGATTGATCTGAAACAAGTAGTTGGTCACCTCGATCGAGCGCAGGCCCTGGTTGATCTCCTGCACCAGTTTCCAATCGTCGTTAAAGGCGGTCAGATTAAAGCGGCCGCGGATCGGCGTTTCCGAGGCAAAAAACAGGTAGTCCTCACGCGCTATCTGTTTACCCTCCTCTATGGCTGGCCACATATTGCGGCCATCCAGCTCGCGCTTGTTACCGGTTTCGATGCCGGTGGCCGCTGCCAGGGTAGGAAAAACATCCATCACCGACATAATGCTGTCGGCCATACCGCCCGCCTGCAGTTTTTCCGGCCAGCGCATCACCGAGACGACCCGAATACCACCCTCGAAGGTTTCGCCCTTGCCGCCGCGCAGCGGCACATTGTCCGCACCACCAGTGGCATAAGCGGCGCCGCCGTTGTCACTGAAAAACAGCACAATGGTGTTATCGGCAATGTCCTCCTTGTCCAGGGTATTGAGGACTCGACCGATAGCCTGGTCCATGGCATCCACCACCGCCGCGTACATGGGGCGCGCACTCTCACGCAGCGTCAGTTTGCGCAGCAGACGTGTCTGGTCGGTGGTGTGACTGCGCGCCGGTAAACGTTTGTCTTCCAGGTCGGCGTACTTGGCTTTTAAATCCTCCGGGGCATCCAGGGGCGTATGGGGCGCGATAAAGGGCATATACATGAAAAAAGGTTTGTCCTTATCCCGTTCCCGAATCCAGCGGGACGCTTCGTCCGCTAACACATAACTTTCGTAACCCCTGTCTTCGCGCTGGGCCAGCGCTTTATCATCAAGGGACTGGCCGTTGCGCTGAAAATCTTTGCCACCCTGGTTAGCAAAGGGCGGGAAGTAACCCACTTCGGTGTGCAGGTGACCGTAAAAATAATCAAAGCCCCGCTTGTTGGGGTGATAAGTCTGCTGGGCATGGCCCAGGTGCCACTTGCCCACCATGGCGGTCTGGTAGCCGGCGTGTTGAAAGCTTTGCGGCATAAAATGTTCATCGGGATGAATACCGATATTCTGCCAGGGCAGAATCACCCCGTAGGCCACACCCAGCCGCATGGGGTCCCGACCGGTCATCAACGCAGCGCGGGTCGGAGAACAGATCGGTGTGGTGTAAAAGCGGTTGAGTTGCACCCCTTCGGCAGCCAAGCGATCCAGCGACGGCGTGTCGATATCCCGATTGCCGTGAAAACCCACATCGGACCAGCCCAAGTCGTCGGCCACCATAATGATCACGTTGGGTCGTTCGGCCAGGGCTGGCAGTGCCAGTAACAGAAACACTGCGCTGAATAACAATTTAACGCCAGAGATTGAGTTAGTTGGTAGCATCGGCTACACCTCGATTTTAATTAGTTATGATGAAACGTTGTAAAAGCCCAATGCCCGACCGACTTCCCGGCCGGTGGTTGCCGCATCAAAATCACTCTGCCCCAGGGTTAACTGGGTGGAGGCTGTGTGCATGGCCGCGCCCATAATTAACAGCGCCAGGGTTTGGGGGGGCGAACTCACGCTGATTGTTTTCGATTGCTGCAGGGCTGCGAGGCGCCGCTCCAACGCCCGGCGCGGCGTGTAATAGCCTTCCGCGGCTTTCGCATCCATCGGTGGGCGAAAGCCCGTCAGTTTTGGCGCGGTAAGTGGGAAGACGGCCATCAGGTAGCGGGTAGCCAGGGTATACAGCTGCCCCATCCAGTCCGCCATATCGTCCGCCGGGGCCTTTTCGATATAGGATACCAGCGCTTCAAATTCCGGCATGGTTTCCTGAATCATCGCCTGCACCAGGCCGCTTTTATCGCCAAAGTTGTTAAACACACTGGCTTCAGTGACGCCGGCAGCCTCGGCCACCGCGCGGGTGGTCAGGGCCCCCGCCCCCTGTTTATCCAGCAGGGTGCGGGCGGCGGCGAGAATGCGGTTACGTACCCGGGGCCTGGCCATCAGCTTTTATCCCAGATAGCCAGCAGACCTTTCACGGTACCCACATAGAGGGTGCCGTCGGGTCCGATACTGATTGGCGCCCAGTTGTTGTCAAAGTTTCTTCCGGCACCGGTGCGGATTTTAAAGGCCGTTTTACCGCTTTCCGCATCGATGGCCATCACATACCAGGCGTTTTCGCCATTGTCCTGGGGCAGGAAGGTGTAGAAATAGACCAGGCCATTGCCCGCGGACATCTTGGGTACCACCGAGGGGGAATTTTCCGTCGAGGTCCAGACAGTGTCACAACCGGATTCATCGTCGCGAATATCGATACGGGTAATGCCACCGGTGACCGTGCTCCAATCAGTCTGCTGCATGGCGTTTTGATAACCGTGGTTGTTTTCCAGGTAGATGGAGCGACCCCAGGCGACCATGGAGTTGTCGGTAGCAGACGCCCCCTTGCCAAACAGAGGCACCGAACAGATCAGACGATCGCCCACAAAATCGGCCTCACGGCGATACACCAACAGGTTGATACGCTCATCGGCGTTATCGGTGACGGTGATATAGCGATCGCCGATCAGGGTGGGTGTGGTACCCGAGCCCTGGTTAATGGCACCCACTTTTTGGCCGCTGCCGCGGTCGTAGGTTTCGCGCCACACCACCGTGGGTGTGCCATCGGCTGATGCCTTCATACTGTAGAGGGCGTGATCGGAAACAATATAGACCCCGTCTCGCGCCACAGAAAAGCCGTTCTGAATCTCCTCACCTGTTAATTGCATCATGCGAATGCGGTCGGTCTCCGGCTGCAACGTGCCCACACGGCCGCGGCGGGTGACCCACCAGATATTGCCCTCGTAGTCGGGCATCACCGCCGTGGCGGGATCACACTCCCCTTCGGGGAACCAGTTGTCCCAGTTCATGCAATCCTGTGGCACATAATCGCCACCCAGCTGCCAACTGTCGGCGAGGTAGAATTCCCACTCGCCACTGTCGGTTTGCCGGTGACCTACACGCAGCAACCGTTGGCGACCGTCGATCAACACCGCCCGGTCCTGGTCGTCCAGATAAAAATAGGCGCCGCCGGAGGTATCGGTCATCACGATTTTGGGGTCGCGCTTGACCAGGGCCTGAAACGACGAGGGCCGGCCGGGCAGCTCAAAGCGGGCCAGCAGCTCCAGGGAGCGCGGTTGCAACAGATGCAATTCAAACCCGGCCATGGACGCACAGAGCGCCACCAAGCGTCCGCCCTTGTCAAAGGTCACCGTGGCACACATACCACCCGGGTATTTGGAGCCAATGCGGGAGATGACTTGGGGGTCATTCCCCAGAGGACCGACCGCCGGGTGTACGTCGGAGTTAAAGCCATCGCCATGCATAGTGCTCAAGCCCGGACCGGCCAACCCCGGGTGGCCGGGAGCAAAACCGGCCAGCGGTTTGGGCGTGGCGGGCGCACCGATAAAGGCCGGCGCAGTCGGGGTTTCGCCCTCAATCGGGCGGGGGGTTTTGTTGGGGCTGCAGGCCACCAGTACCAGGCTGGCGGTAACCATCAGCAAACGGGAAGAAAGCATGCTAGAGATACCTGTTGAATTGTCACAATAGTTTTTATAGCATAACTATAAAAACTATAGGCAACTGGGACATACTCCAAATAGACTAGATGCGGTCACAGAGCTGGGTTGCTGGGGGCAAGGTTGCAATATATCTACAATTTTGCACTGGTGGGAAATTACATGGCTATTACCACCTTATGCAGCGTTGGGTGCCTTAACATGACGATGGGTCAAATGACCCGGCTCGCATTCCGAGATTTTAGCTAGTGCCCATTTATGGATGGGCACTAACTCTTTTGTCTGTCTCTCGCAATCTGTCGCTCTAAACCTAATCTTTCTGCAACGCGTGCCACATCTCCTGATCCCTCTCATCCGTCCAGATACGGGGATCCGCTATGCCGGAGGCTTCATCGTGGGCTCGCGACACGTCAAAAGGCAGGCAATGTTCGTAGATAAATACATTTCCGTAAACGGGATCCATTTTACTGCGCGTATAAGCCATCGCTTGTTTGAGGTTCATCTTCTCGGCAACGGCTTCTTGACCGGCCTTAAAGAGACTGGAAACAAAACCTTTTGTGTATTCCAATCCCTCTGTCACTAGCTCGGGCGTATCGAGCGCTTGACCGCGCCCCGGTACGAGCTTCTCTGGACCGAGCGCCGCAATATTATCCAGGGTTTGAGGCCAATCTTGCAGATAGGCATCACCGGTATAACACGCTGCGCCAAATTCAACCAGGTCGCCGGAATAGACGACTTTCTCCTGGGGAAGCCAAACAATGGTGTCGCCTTTTGTGTGGCCTCGGCCTACTTGAAGGATTTTGACTTCGAGTTTACCGAGCCACAACGTCATTTCACGATTGAATGTCAGGGTAGGCCACGTCAATCCCGGCACAGTTTCTACGGATTGAAAGAGACGGGGGAATCGAGCTATTTCGGAGGCCATATCCTGCTCGCCGCGCTCGACGATCAGGTCATAGGTATCCTGACTGGCGATAATCTGCTCCAATCCCTCATTGATATAGGCAGAAGCACCCAAGACACGCACCGCATGGTAATGAGTCAGTGTGACAAACTTGATCGGTTTATCAGTGACTTCCCTAACCTTGGCGATTACGCCCTGCGCCGAAGCCGGAGTTGCGGTGGTATCGATGATCATTACCGCATCGTCACCAATAATCACGCCGGTATTGGGATCGCCTTCTGCGGTATAGGCCCAGCAGTGCTCGGTTAACTGCGTAAAACTAATTTCCTTTAATTCTGTGTCTGCTTGTGAAGCGAACTGCTTGCTCATAGTGTCTCCGGTGAATAGCGTGGATTGTAACTTAACGAAATTACGATATATGTAATATCAAAATCTTGATTCACTGCTATAATATAAATTAAACCTTTAGTCCCACAAGTTATTCACATTGCCAATTCACTCATATTATGCATTATGTAATTACGCGAGATATTTATGGCCATAACGAAATCGCCTGCCCAGGCTAAAGGTGGTGTTCAATCGGTAGAGCTGGGAATGCTGCTGCTCAAGAATCTTTCCTCATTGGGAGGTAAAACCACACTCAATGAATTGGCCGAGCAAGTAAAAATGCATCCCGCCAAAGTGCACCGTTATCTGGTCAGTTTAGTGAATACAGGTTTTGTAAAACGTACTTCCCACGGCCATTACGACCTCGGCCCTTATGTCCTGGAGTTTGCTACCTCCTACCTCTCTAGGCTAGACCCGACTACCATCGCCGATCGCACCATTGAAGAGCTTTGGTCAGACACAGGAGAGGGAATCATACTTTGTGTGTGGGGGGACGCCGGTCCGACAGTTATCCGATGGATCCAGGCCAGGCGTCCAATCTCCATCGTCATTCGCCCCGGGTCCGTTTTTTCTTTGACGATGTCAGCGGCGGGGCGAACCTTTTTGGCTAATTTACCAGAAAAGCAAACCCGATCTATGCTGCTCACAGAGCTGGAGCAATTCGAAAAGGAGCAAAGACCACTGGCACCGAGAACCATGGAAGATATTGACTCCATCGTCAGAGAAACCCGTGAGCACGGTTTGGCACGGGTGATGGGCCACAGTATTGAATCCCTCTCCGCCCTGTCTGCGCCCGTGTTTGATTATCGGGGCGACCTGGTGCTCGCCGTCGTGTTATTTGGCTTTAAAGAACACTTTGATGTCAGCTGGAATAGCTCAAATGCGCAGAAACTCAGACTTGCGGCTAATGAGGTCTCTCAAAAATTGGGCTTCGCAGATAGCGAAGAGACTCATCTGGATAAGCGCAATAGCTTTAATTCAATTTAGCAATAAAAATGAATATTATTAATAACCCGGCAATCAAGATTGGCGGATTATAAATGCAGAACAGGGCTGTTACGCCATCGGCGGCGTTTGTTTAAATTGGCAACCGCTATCCATATATGGCTAAATGTATAACGGTTTTTCCCTTGGACCTGATATAGACCAACTCAATATGCCCGATACCCATAAACCATCACTCGGTGAACTGCTTAAATACTGGCGTACAGTGCGAAACATCAGCCAGATGGAGCTGGCCATGGAGTGCGATTCTTCGGCCAAACACCTGAGTTTTGTGGAAACCGGGCGAGCGACCCCAACCCGTGACCTCTTGCTACGGATGTGTGAGGTACTGGAAATCCCGCTTCGCACCCGCAATACCATACTGATCACCACCGGCTACGCCCCACTCTACGAAGAAACCGGTTTGAGCGAACCTGAAATGACAGAGGTCCGAGAGCTTCTGGAGCGAATTCTAGCCTTTAACGAACCCTATCCAGCGATGCTGATAGACCGCTGTATGGATATATCAATGGCCAATAAATCCTTTCTTGATATGTGCCGCTGGTTGGAAGTCGATGAGAGTTTACTTAAGCCCGAGAATTTAAACCTGATGCGTCTATGTTTCCATCCACAGGGTCTTCGCAACTACATTGTTAATCTGAGGCTGGTTTTTTGCACTATGCGCGAGCGTTTTCGGCGGCAACTCATCGCAGGAGACCCGGAAAACAAACTCGGTAATTTACTGGCTGAGATCGACAGCTATGAGCCTCAAGAGCTGGATACAGAGGCCGAGTCGTTACCCAAACTACTTATGCCCATACACTTTAAAAAAGGTGAGCAGGAACTGAGATTGGTCACCACGGTCGCGACACTCGGCGCCCCGCTCAATATGACTCTGCAAGAGCTACAGCTGGAAATCGGCTATCCGCTCGAAACGCAGGATCAAAACTTCCTAAACAATCTTGCAGAGCAATACACCACCTCGTGAAGCAGATTCCAGTAGACAAGAGGGAGGGGAAGCTCCCTCTTGTCAACTATCGGTGTCGTAACAACCTAGCCGTGTTTCTTCTCTACCGCTTCCATCATTACTCTCATGACAGAGTCAACCCCTTCCGGGCCCAGGGCACCATAACCGCCGTCGACCGCCAATTCTGTGCCGGTTACAAAGGATGAATGATCTGAGCACAGGTAGAGTACGGCATCGGCAACCTCTTCCGCCTCTACCGCACGACCGAGCGGTTGATAATCAGCGCATACTTCGTCTGCCAGCTCTCGGTCATTTTGTGTCAAACCCGCAACCGGTACACTCCAGGTCACCCCGGCCGCCACAGTGTTCACACGAATGCCGTCTGAGGCCAGGTCCAGAGCCATATTTCGTGTCATCTGGTGTATTGCGGCCTTGGACACCGGATAAGTCCAACGATTTGCCTGGGCAATACTGGCACTGATACTGCCAAAGTTGACTACGGCTGCCCCCTGACTCTTGGCCAAATGAGGACGAGCGGCCTGAACTAACAGGGCATGGCCGATAACATTGATATTAAAGGTACTCAACCACTGCTCCCGTGTGGAATTGGGACCGTCGTCCATATACACCGCCGCCACATTCACCAGGAAATCCAAACCGCCAAAGGTGGTGACAGTCTTGTCTACCAATGCGTGGATATCGTCATCTTTAGCGATATCCGTGCGATGAAAAAGCACGCCTTCGCCAAGTTCGCTGGCCAAGGCCTCTCCCACATCGGCGCTACGTGCAGCAATCACAACTTTAACACCAGCACTGTGCAGGGCGCGTGTTACTGCCTCTCCAATACTGGCAGCGCCTCCGGTCACAATCGCTACTTTACCTTCCAGTCCTCTCATACCTTTTACCTTTAAAGCTTGGTTTCATATTAACCTGTGAATTGATCAGGCTATTCCATCGACTGGTAAGATTAAACGTGATTACGGCCGTGTGGCGCTATGCAGTGCATGCTGACTCTGTCCCGTTTTGGCGAGACTACCCGGGCAATACAGGCAAGTTTACTGCTTGACCTGCCGAATATGACCAGTATACAAACCATCCAACAGGCCGTGTGCGGAGAGCTTTAGCGCTTGCGTCGGAGGGTTCCCCAATATCTCGATTCCCAGGTGACCGTTGCCGTCGTCACTGATGACTTTAAACACGGTTTTTTTGTTCAGCTCAAAGGTATTCCCCAAGTATTTGATACTCTGAATTTCTTGTTCCTTTTTCGCTTCCTTTACACGCCTGTCCACACTGTTCAGAAACTGAGTAACCAGCTCCTCCCTGACAGAAGCTTCCTGAGCCTGGGCCTTATCGGTAAAGGTCACCTTAACGACTGGTTCAATTTCAATTCGTGTCAACGACTCGCAGATATCGGCACAATCCTGTTGCAACTTAAAGGTAACGGTAAAGTCATCGCCCTGAGCGCCGGCACAGAGTATAAAGACATCAGTCACGGTATTACGGTTATTGATACAGCTGTTCGCTGACAGGCTCACGTTCAGTATGGCGTGGGAGCGAAAGAACTGGCGGATATTGAGTTGTGTTTCCGAACTTAGATCTATATTCGACATGGGTTATTTTCGCAAGATATCACCGTCATCACGAGGGTGATGTTTATTGACATGAGGACTAAAATCATAATCCCCAATAAGTAGCGCCCCCATCAATGCGGAAGCAGAACTAGTTATAGTGTCACCTCATCAGCCAATAACACGGAAGGATTAGGCGCATCCTCTAACCCCCAGCCGCCCATCAGGTAGTGGTGAACCACGCGTATGGCCATCTGGCCAATATGATCATCAAAACCTTCCAAGTCGCCGAAGCGCTCTTGCAGTTTGGCGGCCACATAGGCTTGCATCGGATCATAGGCCCAGATGGGCACAAACTCCACAAACGCGCGTTGACACGTTTCCTGCACGGCATCGATAAAATCACATCCTTTTATAAACTGTGAACGATCAGTGACCTGGTAACGGCCGGGCACAAAGGTATCCCACTCCAATTCGAGGAAAGCACGCATAAAGTACACAAAATTACGCAGGTGGTAATCTGGCATCAAACCGTATTTGGCATTAGGCAAAATGGTATCCGATGAAAAGAGCACTTTTTCATCGGCAAAATAGGCTGCAAGGTTTCCCGAGCCGTGGGTTGGCCCCGGATTCAGCAATACCAGGACGACACCGTCAACGGAAATAATATTCTCTTTACCGCTCAATACGCGAGTTGGACGCAACTGCCCTTCCGCTTGACGCAGTTTAATGACTTTGGCACAGATTTCGTCGGCAATAATTTCCGCGTCCGGTGCCAGGTCGGCAGCAAAACCACTGTGGTCCAGATGATCATGACTGTAGATCACCGTTCGAATCGATTTCCCCGGGATTGCCGCTTCCACCGCATGGCGATAGGCTCGCGCCCGGCCCGGTGTACCAAAGGTATCAAAGGCAATCACACTGCTGTTGCCTTCGATAAATATCGTGCGGTAGACACCATTACTTACTGTCCACAAGCGGTCAGACAAGCGGGTGGTTTCCATTTCCGGTTCAGCAGACAGGTAGGTCTGCGCTGCATCAAGGGTAAACAGGCCGCGATTTTCGCTCATGATCTTCTCCTGGCTCCTGAGTTATAGGGGGGATGTATCTGGCGTCAAGTTGCCTTCGATACCCCAACCACCCGTCAAATACTCCTGCATATAACGGGATAGATTCATGGCCGCGTATTCGTAGTAACGGAAATGGTCGCGGTAGTCGGGTCCCAGCTTTTCCTCGGTGTATTGATTAATGCCTTTCCAATCGTGGGGATCGACACCGTCGATAATCGCCTGCTGACCAAACTCGAACATGCGCTCCCAGTAGTCCAGGATTTCGATGAATTGCTGTCGGGTCAAGGTCCAGAAATGTCCGGGCACAAACAGATCCCAATCCAGGCTGAGAAAGCGTTTCATCACAGGGACATAGTGGGTCAGATGCCAATCAGGCACAAAGGTATAACCGACACCGGCGGCCACCGTGTCCACCATGAACAAAACTTTGCTCTGCGGGAAATAGGCCGCGACATTGCCATCACCATGGGTGGGGCCCGGGTAGATCATTTCAAAGTAGCAGTCATCAATCAGATAGGATTTGCGCTCGCCTTCCCAAACTTCTGTTGCGGGTAGTTGCCCATCCGACTCCCGTGCCAGAATCACGCGGTTAGCGTAGTCGTGAGCAATGATATCCGCCTCGGGTGCCAAATCTGCAGCGTAGCCGCAGTGATCCAAATGCTCGTGAGAATAAATGATGGTGTGCACCGGTTTTTTCGGAAACACTCGCCCAATGGCCGCAGCGTAAGCGCGCGCCGTACCCGGCGTGGTAAAGGTATCAAAGGCAATAGTGCCTTTGGAGCCTTCAAGGAAGATGGTCCTATAAATGCCCTCGCTCGCCGTCCAGATATTGTCCCTCACGGGTGTATAAGTGATATCCCGCCAGGCCCCCTGGATCGGCAGGTTGCCGCCCAGCGTAAAAATACCACAGTGTTCACAATGAGTATGAAGTTCCCCGTTCGCTTCAGACACAGCAAAAGCCTCCGCCTCGGTTATTTATCAATTGGCCGGTTTAAACGGCCACCACGAGCCATAATTCAACCATACTACCGCCGGCTCACCAGGCGCGCAGTCCAGAATGCGCACAATGGCGATGCACAATCCGGATAACTTGTCTTCCAAGAACTAGGCTATGGCAATCAACTCCTCAGGGGAATAGGTTTCCACCTGAGAGCGAACCAGTGCCCGCTTTGATGCACACCCTTTTTCCTTCCTGGATACTGAGGTATTCACCACCTCCAGCAATTGATCAGCAGCGAAAGAGGCCTGCACCCGCTCTTCGGGCACCTCCCCATAGGTGGTGGTGCGCTGCTTGGGCTGACGATCCAAACGACGTATCAACTGCTCCATGGTTTGCGGCGTTTTTTCCTGCCCGTGGGTCGCTCCCGCGGAACGGGTAATGGTCTCATTCATCAAGGTACCGCCCAGGTCATTGGCGCCGCCGTTGAGGCAAGCTGATATGCCCGCTTCCCCCATTTTTACCCAGGAGGTCTGGATGTTGTCGATGGCCGTGTGCAAGGCCAGCCGCGCGACGGCGTGCATCAGCAGGGTTTCGCGGAAGGTCGGCCCCAACCGGGCATTGCCTTTGAGGTACATGGGCGACTCCTGGGCCACAAACGGCAGAGGTACAAACTCTGTAAAACCGCCTGTGCGGGATTGGACATCGCGCACACGCAACAGGTGCCGCGCCCAGTGTTTTGGCTGATCCACGTGACCAAACATGATGGTGGCCGTGGTACGCAGGCCAACTTCGTGGGCGGTTTCAATAACTTCCAGCCACTGACGGGTATTGATTTTGTCGGCGCAGATCACGGCGCGAACTTCGTCGTCCAACACTTCTGCCGCGGTGCCTGGCAGGCTGCCTAGCCCCGCTGCTTTCAAACGTGTCAGGAACTCCCGCACAGAAATTCCCAGGGTTTTGGCCCCCTGCCAAACCTCGAGCGGCGAAAAGGCGTGGATATGCATGCCCGGTGTAGCCGCTTTAATGACCTCGAGAATGTCCAGATAGGTCTGACCGGTGTACTCAGGGTGGATTCCCCCCTGCATGCAAACCTCGTGACCACCGCGCGCCCAAGCTTCCTTCGAGCGACGCGCAATTTCTTCGTGATCCAGATCGTAGGGTCGACCGCGCAGGTTTTCACTTAACTTGCCCTTGGAAAACGCACAGAACTGACATTTGAAATAGCAGACATTGGTATAGTTAATGTTGCGATTTACCACATAGTGCACGGTATCGCCATTAACCGCCCGACGCAGTTCATCCGCCTGTTGGCAAACGAAGGTAACTTCGGGGCCGCGAGCCTGGAACAGACGCACAATTTCGTTCTCGGACAAGCGTTTGCCCCCTTTGGCACGAACGACAATTGCGCGCAAATCGGCAGCCATGCGGTTTTCATCAACCGGTGTTTCCAGTTCTCGCAATTGCTCTACTGGCACATCCTGCGCTTGGCCGGTCACCCACTTATCAGTGCGGGGATAACCTTCCGCGTCCAGCATTTTTAGTACGGGTGTCTGTAGTTTTTTATCTAACCAAATATCACCCGCCAACGCATATTGCGGATAGATCGTTAGACGCTGTTGCAAGTACTTTCCGCAAAGTGCCGATTCGCGGGCCAGCTTCTCCACGTGCGGCCAGGGTGCTTCGGGATTGACATAGTCTGGCGTGAGCGGTGAAACGCCGCCCCAGTCATTGATACCTGCATCGATCAGTTTAGGCAAGACGCCGGGACTCAGGTTAGGGGGAGCCTGGAGACTCATGCTCGGCCCCAAAATAATGCGCGCCACCGCGATAGTCCACAACAAGTCTTCCAAATCCGGCTCCGGGGCTTCGGCCATTTTGGTGCCCGGTTTAGCGCGAAAGTTTTGTATAATAACTTCCTGAATATGGCCATACTGCTCATGCAAGCTGCGAATCGCTAATAGCGATTCAATACGTTCCCGCCGCGTTTCGCCGATGCCGATCAGGATGCCGGTGGTAAATGGAACCTTCGCCTCTCCCGCCAAGCGTAGCGTTTCCAGACGACGCTGAGGCTCTTTGTCCGGCGAGCCATAGTGCGGCATGCCTTTTTCACACAATCGAGTGGACACTGACTCCAACATAATACCCATGGAGGCGGAGACCGGACGCAACATCTCTATCTCTTCGGTGCTCATACAGCCTGCGTTGATATGGGGCAGTACACCGGTTTCTTCGAATACGGTTTTTGCAGCAAAGGCCACGTATTCCAATGTGGATGCAAAATCCATCTCCGCCAGGGCATTACGCGCTGCACTGTAACGCTCCTCTGGTCTTTCGCCGAGGGTGAACAGCGCTTCTTTACATCCCATTGCCGCCGCTTCACGAACCGAACCCAACACCTGGTCGATACTCAGGTAGGGGCTCTCGACATTTTTCGGCGTTTGGGCGAAGGTACAATAATGGCAGACATCACGGCATAAGTGAGTAAGAGGAATAAAGACCTTGCGCGAGTAGGTCACAACATTTCTAAACTGGCGATCGCGCAGTCGCCGCGCGACATCCATCAGCGCAGCGGTATCGGCGATGGATGCCAATTCCAGAGCCAGCGCTTCACTCGGCGTTTTACCCGCCAATAGCCAGCTTATATCGAACCCGAGCTTTAATTCCAAAGCGTTATTTATCTGCGACGTTGATTTGTTCATAATCATTTCTCCCCCTTAACTCGCCCAGCTATATGCTAATTCTGTTCCGCTAACCATCGCTGCTTCACGCCTTTTTAACGGCTCAAGCAGCCCGTGGGTACTCAAATATCGCAGTGTGTGGGAGGTGCTATGCTTCTCCGCGCGATTTATCAACGTCAACAGATCCGCCGGCGTATCAATGTCACAACCGACACCGGGTAGCGTAATCGCCTGTAGTGACATTCCAAGCTGGTTAGCCTGAGAGACATGTTTGGCAAAGCTGTTTTTACCAAAACAATAGGTAAAACTGGCAGCCGGGGTACACAACAGGCAGTTGCTGCCCACACCATGAGTATCGGGAGCGATCGTTAAAGCAAATGCGCCTTGCTGGCGATGACTGCGAATAAGTTGGCTGATTTCAGACCTCGAGATCAGGGGCAGGTCGCCATGTACTATCATGACTTCGTCAGTACCACGCGCCGCCAACTCGTTAACCCCCGCCTGTATCGCAGCGTTCAATCGTTTTTCACCAGCGGCCCATGAGTTATTAAATGTCGGTTCGAAGAGAAAATCCGCGCCGTAGGACTGCGCCAACTCCCTAGCGGCAGTATCATCGGAGACGATCAATGTATTTTCGATGTCGGGGTGCACCTGTAGCACCTTTAAGACATCTTGCACCATGGCTTGAAATAACCCGGCTCGTTCTTCGGGAGTTAGTACGTCGGACAAACGCTGCTTGGCGTTTGCGAAGCTTTTCAAGGGTAACAACGCCCACATGTGGCTCTCCTTCCCTGCGACGAGGGATAGTGTCACACCAGCGATTGGGGGAGAGGCTAATTCCTGCGGTGTCAGATCAAACCGATCTAGCACGCCGCTGTTAATCGTTGGTGTAACCGATCTCTTTATGCCGAGCACCCCTTGGGCCTAGACCTGAAAGACATCGTTTTTAGGTTTAATCTACCCGCCCAGCGAATCATCATAGTACTCCGCCAGAGTATTTGCTGGGGACGGCATGAACAGTTACAGCATCAATTTTGATGCAGGATTCAACGACAAGTGGCCAAAACAGCTCCTGTGCGGGGGGCTTGGCCACAATTTCGTGCTCGAACTACTCCTCCAGACCGGTGATTCGTATACCGGCGTGGCACTTATACTGTTTATTAATAAAGATCAGCACCGAGGTCATGGCTTCGACGGCAGCAGCGTTGTTGATGGCACCGGCATGAAAACCACGCATGCCTGCCGCCTCCACCAGCTTGATGACTTCGGCTCGCGCCTCTTTGCTGTTACCACACACCAGCACATCGCAGCTCAGTCCATGCCCCTCCTGCAAATGGTGGGCAGCTACATTCTGGAACGCGGAGACCACTTGCACCTCCTCTCCCAGCAACTGTTGGGCAATCTGACCGGCTGAGCCCTGCTCTGGCAGCTGTACTCGTGCCACTTTCGGTGGTACCAGCGGCACAGTAACATCAATCAGAATCTTTCCCTGCAATATGGGCTTCAGCGCTTCCAGGGTGGTGGCCTGGTGGCTAAAAGGCACGGTAATCGCCACGATTTGAGCGCATTCGGCCGCACTGGCGTTGTCCATAGCGCGCACAGACACAGCATCGACACCGCGCACCTGCATAACGCTCTGCAGGTCATCAACCGCGGCCTGCGCCTTTTCCAGAGTTCGGGAGCCGATGATCACCTCATAGCCCGCCTGTGCCCAACGGCGTGCCAAACCGGTACCCAGGTCACCGGTACCGCCCAAGATAGCAATTACAGGTAGTGCGTCGCTCATAGTCATTCCTGTCATCAGTTCTTTGTAAACCGCAGCGCAAATTCACCGTGCGGCAATTTGTCGGATACATCCCTGGATTGGATCACATTTGCGGCGGTGATTGTCGCCGCTCTAACCCAGGAAGTGGCTCATGGATTTTTTATACGGGATTCAATCTGGAGTCACAATAGCCAAGCAACCAAGTAACCCTGTGAGTCATCAAAGCGTGCACTCTGAATCAAACTACTTAAGATTCACTAACTGGACAGGATTTTGAGGTCCGGAGATAGGGCAGACCGCTACAGTCACATTGCAGGAGCTGGCCAATAAAGACAAATTCGCCACCCGACTCGTAAAAGTACTTCGTCCGGCATTCAAGACGAATTGCACAACCGCGCAACATAGGGGTATTGCTGATACCCATTTCGCAATCTACGCCTTCAAAAATCTCGACCGGCCGGTCATTAAAATGCTGTGCCAGCGACGCCTGCTTCGCCGACAGAAGATTTACGCCAAAAAAATTTGATCGCTGATAAGCGGGGAAATTACCGATATATCGACCCAGGCTGCAGACCACTTGAATGGAGTCATCCTCCAGGGTGTGAAAACTGGTCGCCAGCGTTCCCATAAACGACGTCATCTCATCCTTCACCGTCACCACGGGAAAACCGTAGGTAAAGCTCTCCAACACGCCGCGCAATTCACTCAAACTCTTGAATCTCACTATATTTATACCGGGCTGCTTTAGGACAATTTACTTTTCCCATTGGTTGAACAGAGCCTTCTGCCGCATTGTCTCAAGACAAAGGCCCCTTTGGCTCAAAAAGTTTGTAAGTGGCTCCAGTACGCGTACTCCGATCCTATCTCTTCATTGTATCGGAAGGTGATTCCCCAAAAAGCCTTTTGTATTCAATTGAAAATCGTCCCAAATGGGAGAAGCCCCATTTCATGGCAATACTGGTGATATTCTGTTGGTCTCGTCCTTTAAGGATGTCCGACCTGGCCCCTTCCATTCTTACGGATCGCAGGTAATGTATCGGAGCAAATCCACGGAACCGTTTGAAACCATCGTACAGGGTTCTCCGGGGTACCCCCGAAGCTGCAACGATATCCTCGATGCTGATAGACTCCATGGCATGAGCTTGAATAAACGCCTCAGCACGGCGCACATGGGCCGGTGCCACCTGGTTATCGCTGTTGTGAAGATCGCTGGAATAGTTGTGACGCTGCGCATAAAGCAGACCGGAAATCAGCATCCGTTCAAGCTCTCCCTGGACAGGACCTAACTTATAGAGCGATCCCTCATAGTGCTGTTCCAATTCCAGGTGCTTTATGGTTCGCCACCATGAGGCGCCGGGGCCGGAATTCGCATCCATTGTTGGGCTAAATACCACTGGATCGGAAACAGGTCGCTCTAACATCGTTGTCAATTGCTGCTCTACAGCCGCACGGGAAATCTGAACCAGACGCTTTTTGCAGTCTCCACTCATCTCCAGGTAAACCGGTTGAGTGGGGGATATTATTAAACCTTGGCGGCAATCCGAGACAGCTACGTGATTTCCCTGTCGCAGCTCCTGGGTACCGCTCATAGGCAAGCTGAGGGTGTAATAATCGCCGATATCTGAGTACTCGACCCGAGCATCGGTTCCGTACTCAATTTGACTGACGGTGACCGCAGACAGTCTGAAACGCGTGTGGCGAAAATGCACAGCGCCGGGATCGGCCACTTGTAATTTATGAACGCAACACAACTGCGCCATTGCATCCTGGGCCCTGGAGGCGTCGAAGTACTCCACGGTCAGCTGACGCGGAGTAGCTTCTACGGGCATCTCGCCCGAATAAAGGGGCAAAGTCATACGCCTATCTCTCCCCGGTGTTTGCTCAATCCATGTCGATCCTGCATGGGAGCGGATGACTATGGGAGCAAATTGTAAATATTATGGTTCAACGAGTTATTACTACATCATATGGGGGAGCGGGCAGCAATTACACAAAGGTAATGAGGCAGAGGTATTGCATTCTTTCATTTGGTTTAGGCTTTTATGACTATGTTTTTTTCATGCCAGAAGCGGACATTAAATAACTGTCGGTTGTGAATTTGCGCATGGTCATGGTGGATTACGCTGCGCTAATCCACCCTGCGGGACTACGTAGCTGCGACCCTTTCGAAGGGTTCCACGATCTACACTAGCGGCACCGCTACGCCCGGCACGATCTGGATTCAGCGTACGTTCCCAACCTGGAGTGGCACGGTCGGGGTCGGGGTGCTTGAAATTAGGCCAGGCAAAGCCTGGCCTAATTTCAAGCACCCCGACCCCTTAGGATGGGACCACTCCCCGCCAACGAAAGCACCTCTGAAAATTCACTCCGATGTTTGTAAAGAACAAAGATCGGAGTAAACCGGTACAGGTGCCATTGCAGGGGGGAGTGGAACCTCTCGAGGGGGTCAGAGTGCCGCTCCAGGTTAGGTCACTTTCAGTCATTGTGCCGGGCGTAGAGGTGCCGTTAGCGTGGATCGTGAACTCGCCGACCAGACCATGCCAACAATTTTTTCTAACGAGACGTATTTTTATTGTCCATTAATGCCTTTTATCGCAACTTAACAGTTTGCGATGGCGAACAACCGTAGCGTTTTTTGTACTCAATGGAAAAACGCCCCAAGTGAGAAAAACCCCATTGCATGGCAATATCGGTCACACTCTCTTGGCCATCCGCATCAAGCAAATTCTGATGCGCCCCTTCCATACGCATGTCTCGCAGGTATCGCATGGGGGAGATACCGCGAAAGCGCTTAAAGCCGTCATAAAGGGTACGACGCGGCACGCCGGAGGCTTCTACGATATCTTCAATAGCAATGGTCTCGTGAATATTGGCCTGAATGTATTTTTCCGCTCGGCGAACATGAGCCGGTGCCACACTAGTCCCGCGAGCATGCAAGTCGTGTGTATAGTTATGAGGTTGACCATGGAGCAACCCGGCAATCAACACCTGCTCGATCTGGCCCAAACAGGGGCCCTTAGTATACAGAGACTGGGAATAACCACTTTCCTGCTCCAGAAGGGAAATAGTACGCAACCAAGACGCGCCGGCGCCCTGCTCGTTATCAACATCCATCGTCAGATCAAAAATTACCGACCGGGTTACAGGACGACCCAGCAGGGTAGCCAATTGCTGCTCCACAGCCGAACGGCTAATCTTGACGATACGCCACTGGGCCGCTTCGGAAAATGCCAGCTCGAAAGGCTTTGATGGCGACAGGACGACCGCCTTTGAAGGCTGTACCACAAGCTCCTCTTCGCTGTAATTGACCCTCACCTCGCCTGCAACGGGTATTCCCACAAAGTAGAAGTTTTCAGTATCGTTAACTTCTACTGTAACGTCAGCACCGTATTCCAGGTAATCAATAGAGAGATTGTTAAACCCGGCCTCGCGAAAGCGCATACGTATCTCGGAAGAGCCACTAAGGTGGTGGTCACAATAGCGCAACGCCATACACTGCTGTGCCTGGCGCAGCCCCTGTACTTCAATCATGGAGGGAATATTGTCACTTTGTGGAACCGCAGTGTTAAACGCGTTCATACTTAAATTCTCTCTCGAAGACGACCCGGGTTTCCCGACACCCGTCGATGGAAATGCCACAATTTTGCTTATCGGTGAGGTGCGGCATCGCTGTGATGTGCAGTCTCTTCCAAGTGGCAAAAAGGTTCGATTACCGTAAGGTAATGAAGTTGAGGCCAGGGATAGTCAAGGCTATACCGCAAACCTGCCAGACTAAGATAACCCATTGATTTGTGACAACTTATTTTTTGGAGGCCAAGCATATTGATAGCTTAGTGAAATAAACAAGGGCACCCTAATAATAATTACATCTAAATAAAATTGACTTAGCGTGCACCACCGGTTTCGAAAGGACAGGTATAAAAAAAGCGCCCCGTAGGACGCCAGTTTGGTGCGAAAAAAAATGGCAGACTAGTAAGTTGCCGCAGGTCAACAATACAATACTGTTTGCATGGAGTGACTATTTTTAGATATACACACCGGACGGTAAGGGCGAGTTGCGTAAAGGCAACCCACCCTTGCCTGAACAGTTAGGCCTTGGCTTTCAACTGAGGCATAACCTCTTCGCCGAACAGCTTAATGGTCTCCAGGTTCATGGCTTCGTCATCGCCAACCACTTCCAGCAACGGCAGGTTCAGACCGGCATCGATCAGTTCCTGGGTGATTTCAGCACACTCATCTGGCGTACCGGAAATAACAGTGAACTTACGCTGCATTTCATCAGTAACCAGATGGGCCACATTGTCCTGCGTGCCGTTTGCAATGGCTTCGCGGAACGGATCCCAGGCTTCAGACGGCAGACCGGAGCCCGCCAGAATGGTGTCGTTCTTGATGTTGCGAAGCTTATTGACAATGTAGGTACCGGTGTAGCTACGGGTAGCCTCTTTCGCCTTTTTGCCGTCTTTGCTACAAGCAGCAAGAATTACACCACCGACGGGGAAGTCTTCAGGAAGTTGGCGTCCCACTTTTTCAGCGCCGGATTTCATATTGTCAATCGCATACTTCACAAACGCCGGAGAGGTCAGGCCCGCCAGCAGCATACCGTCAGAAGAGCGACCGGCCAGTTTCTGCATAAACGGTCCTGTGGCACCCACGTAGATGGGGATATCGGTACGCAGGCCGTCAGCAGCGCGATCGTATGCTGGCATGGTGGACTCATAGTGCTTGCCTTTGTAGCTGTACTGGTCGCCAGAGAAGACCTTGCGCATGATGTCGATGGATTCCTGGTGTACAGGCACCGGTTTCATTTCTTCGATGTCGTATTCGAGGTATTCAATACCTACCTTTCCTACACCGATACCCATATTGAAACGGCCACCGGACAGCTCGTCGATACCGACACACTCAGAGGCCTGAATGGTAGGATGACGCATGTAAGGAGAAGTAATACCCAGACCGATGGGGATTTCTTTGGTGGCCATAGTTGCGGCGGCCAGGGCGGTGAAACAACCGCGAGCTTCCAGGCCGTACTGGCGGAACCAGTGATAGGCTTCAGCAATCCAGAATCCACCGGCAAAACCGGATTCTTCGGTTTGGCGCGCGTAGTTCTGAATCTCCGACAGCGCTTCATAGGATTTAAAAAGGATACCTACATTATTGTAGCTCATAGTGACTCTCCTGGGTTTGGAATCTCAACCAATCCACACATCTAAATGCGAGGACTCTCTTTAGTACGATTAAACAGTTTCTTTAACAACGACACGGAACTCATCGTCAGTCATCAAGCGACCGGCGGCGGTAGCCTGGTTCTTCACTTTCGCCAATACCTCACCGAACTTTTCTTTAGGCACGCCCAGTCCCAGTTCTTCGGATTTGAGACGGATACTGTCCAACCCGCTCTTCTTGCCCAGAACGATTTTGCGCTCGGCGTTCACGATATCGGCAGAATAGGGCTCAATGGCTTCCGGCGAATGGAACTGGCTGGCGACCGCCCCGCTTTCACGGGTGTAAAGATACTCGCCCACAACCGGCTTCCAGCCATCGACGGTATAGCCACCGCATCGCTGAACCACGCTCGAAACCTCTCGGGCCTTGGACAGATCCATTTCCACCGGCACGTTGTACAAGCAGCTAAGCGCGAGGGCAACCTCACAAATATCGGCGTTACCGGCACGCTCCCCCATACCGTTGATGGTACCTTGAATCCACTCGGCACCACCGCGCACAGCAGCGATCGCAGCGGCTGTGGCCAAGCCAAAGTCATTGTGACCGTGCCAGTGAATGGGAGTATCCCCCACTGTCTTCTTGACCTCTCGAATCAGCCACTCTACCGCTTCCGGCGCACAGGCACCGATGGTATCAACGACGGATATTTCGTCAGCGCCAGCTTCAATGGCGGCCAAATACACTTCTTTCAGAAAATCCAGATCGCTACGAGTAGCATCCACCGCAAAAAAGTTTACCTTTTTAATGCCGTTGGCTTTGGCGTGTTTGACAGAGCCAACAACGCGCTCCAGCACCTTTTCACGGGTGAAGCCGTAAGCCGCCATCTTTACTTCACTGGTGGATATTTCGATCAACAAATACTCTGTGCCCAACTCGATATGCGCGTCGATGTCGGCTTGCACGCAGCGGGCAAAGCCCCAGATCTCCGACTGGAGATCAGCGGCCAAAATGCGTTTGACGGCCTGAGTATCATCTTCGGAAACCCGAGGGAAGCCTGACTCTATACGGCCAATACCCAACTCCGACAGCTTTGAAGCGATTTCAAACTTGTTTTCAGGGTCAAAGCAAACGCCAACGGATTGTTCTCCGTCGCGCAAGGTCGTGTCATAAAAACGTACTGGCTTGGAGCGATCAAAACCATCCTGTATCTCAGGCGTATTGTTGTGTTCGCTGATCCATACCTGATTCGCTTGAATTTTACTATTCATAGAAACTCTGCGCTTAAACTTAATTCGATGTGAAATTATGATAAATTAGAGGTTAATGGTTTTCTTGACTGGGAGTGCGCGATGGCTTGACTTGATATGCCTTTGAGCTGATAGCTCGAATTGCAAGGCTTTGTCTCATAAAACCAGTCGTATATCTCCTCTGCTGTGGCGAACCACACATCATCGTGTTGCAGCATATACTCGTAGGCAGCCTCAAAGTGTTTGAGGCGATGAGGAACCCCCATAATGTAAGGGTGTATGCTCATGGACATGACGCGCGGTTGATCAGCGCCTTCGGCGTAGAGGCGATCAAACTGATCCACCACCCGATCGTGCCAGACTTTGGATTCATGAGTGTGGACCACCATCATCGGCAGGTCGCTCAGCTCCATCGTATAAGGCATAGCAACTATTGGCTGACTGCTGGTTTTCATGTCCACCGGCTGCTCATCCATAGGGAAATCACAGACGTACTTGAAGCCCTCCGCCGCCAGGTAGTCGAGTGTATCCAGGGTTTCATGCAGACCCGGCCCGAGCCAGCCCTTGGGATCTTTGCCGGTGTATTCTCTGAGCGTGTTAAACGCCTTGCGAATATTTTCCTGCTGATCATCCACTGTATGCAATGCGGCCTGGTGATAACCGTGCCCCATAAATTCCCAACCTGCCTCTCTCATGGCACGAGCTACCGGTTCACCGGCACCCAGACAGACGCTGGCATTAATGGCAGTGGTAGCACGTAGATTATGCTTGGCAAAGAAATCCAAAATACGCCAGATCCCCACTCGCATACCATACTCGTGCCAGGCCCAGTTGGGCACATTAGGTATAGTGCTCACGCCCGCAGGAGAGGTTACATATTCTCGGGCGATGGGTTTTTCAATATCCCACTCCTCCACATTTACCACGGTGTAAACCGCGATGCGTTTACCTTCTGGCAGAGACCACTTTTTTCGCTGAGGCATGGCGGAAAATTCAAATCTTTCCTCAGGACGTTTGTTCTGAGACATAACTACCCCCTTTCGTTTGTAGCATTCTAGACAGAGACGTAATCCGTTCCCGAAAGACAGGATCAATCCAACGTGATAAAGCTTCGGCGTAGGAGGGATAGACAGGCAACCTGGGAACCAGCTTTTTCCCTTTGGACAGGGTAACCTGTTTTATCGCCTCCAGCTGACTGGTTCTACTGGAACTAACATTGTTACCACTTTGCTTCTCACCATTTAGCTGAATCCCCTGGTTGATAAGCAACGTAGAAATCCCACCCCAATCATTAATGCCTGCCTCAAGCAGTTGTGTCAGGGCTTGCGGTGGAAAATCGGCCGGCGCCTGGATATTGGCATCCGCGCCGTGGATAATACGCGCCACGGATACGGTCCACAGCATCTCTTCCAGCATTGCCTTGGAAATGCGAGTGCTGCGGCCCGGAGACGCCCTGCGAATGTCCTGTATGACAATTTCCTGCAGATGACCATAGGTGTCATTGAGCTCACGTAGCGCCAACAGCGAGTCAATTCGCTCCCGCCGACTTTCTCCCGTGCCGACCACTATTCCCGAGGTGAAGGGAACACTCATGGCACCGGCAGCCGCGACCACGCCCAAGCGGACATGGGGATGTTGTTGCGGTGTGCCGTAACGTGCCTCACCCTCTTCACAGAAATACTCTGCACGGCTATCCAACATCAATCCCTGAGCCACGGAAACACGGCGCAACTCAAACAGTTCCTGACGAGTCAGAACCCCTGAATGCAACTTCGGCAGAGCACCTGTTTCCCGGTAAACTTGCTCTGCCAGAAACGCCAGATAAGCGTGGGTAGATTCATGGCCCAAAGCCGCCAGCTCTTGCCTCGCAGAGGGAGAAAACTGCTCTGGTTTGGCGGAGAGAAAAAACAGCACTTCCCGACAGCCCACTTCAATACCGGCCCGAACAGCTGCGAGCACCTCATCGACACCGATATACACTTTGTCGTCGCTGTGGCGACGAGGACTGATAAAGGCACAATAATCCCACTGTGATTGGCAGTAGCGCGTCAGAGGGATAAATACTTTAGCCGAATAGGTTAAGGTAGAACCGTGCCCCCGGTCTCGGATGGCTGCAGCGGTTGTGGCAAGTCGCGGGAGATCACCATAGGAAGCTAACGCGAGTGCCTCTGTAGTATCGAGGCGCAATCCACGTTCGGCCTTTAAGAGCGAGTTTTCCGCGTGTTGTAACGTGTAGTCCGCGTTCATTTTTCTGCCATAGAGTTATGAATGCTCTCTGAGAAGTCGTCATTCCCACGCGGAGCAGGAATGACGGGCCAGTGTTGAGTTACTCTTCAACAACACCACATATCTGCATAATGCACTGAATGTACACTTTTATGATATCCAGCATATCGCCGATATGGACTGCCTCACCCTGGTGCGTGGAGAAACCGCCTCCACCCGTGCGGATCCGACCCGCTGAACCGTAGTTCACTGTCGGAATCCCGTAGCGATTCATATGCGCCGCGTCGGACATCCAGACTTCGGATCCCATTTCCGGCTGCTTGCCAAGCTGGTCGCCGTGAGCCTTCTGGATATTCTGAATCAGATCGTGATCTTCCGGCAGAGAAGTACCAGGCGTCGTCATAAAGGTCTCAACTTTGGTGCCCTCCAACTCTGGATTGTCTGCCACCAAGCGATCAATCATGTCGCGCACCTCGTTGTATGCCTCCAGCGGTAACTTGTCTGGCAGCGTCCGCACGTCCATATAGATAACACAGTTATCCGGCGTACGGGCTCCACGCCAGGACCAACCCGCTTCGACCGCAGAAACGTTGACACGCGGTGTAAAGCCGTCGTCCAGTTTGTTGCGTTCGAGGTATTCGGGAATCCACTCGTGAATAGCATCGAGAACCTTGCGCGACTTGTTGATCGCGTTTTTCTCCACTTCCGACCAAGCTGTGTGAATCAGGTGCCCCGGCACCGTGACTTTTACCCAGCAGGAACCGCAGTGTTGATTAATCACCATCATATTGGTGGGTTCGCCGAGGATACAGTAATCGGCAATAGCACCGTGGGTAATGGCGTACTTGGTACCTACACCGTACCCTTGGTACTGAGGGCCTTCGTGTTCGTTGACGGGTGACTTTTCAATTTCACCGGCCACACCGGCAATCACCACATCCCCTTTCAACTTGATACCGGCCTTTTGTATCGCCTCACAGGCAACGATATAGGTCCCCATAGCGCTTTTCATATTGAAGGAGCCCATGCCATAGATCCATTCATCGTCGACCAGGGTCGCCTTGCACTGGTAGCCGAGACCACGGTGAGCCTGTTCAGGTCCGAAAGAGGTATCCAAGTGGCCATTGAACATCAACGACTTGCCACCGCCCTGACCCTGCCAGCGACCCACGGCGTTGTAGCGATCGTCACCGATGGGCTGCAATACCGCATCGAAATTGGCCTCTTCCATCACGTCGCGCACAGCGCGGGCAACGTCACCTTCAAAACCGGTGGGACTGGGAATATCAACCAGGTCCATGACCAGCTTAACCAAACGATCACGATCGATATTTTCGATCGCCTTGTTCAACAAATCTTGATTTACTTCAGCAACCATTCTCGGCTCTCCTGTATGTTCTGTGTCGGCGATACAATTACTCGATGATCGGGGTCACCAGCGTTCCCAGTTTTTCAACGGTGGCTTCGATCAGGTCGCCGGGCTTCAGCCATTCGGGATTTTCCATACCGGAGATAACACCGGGAGGGCTACCGGTGGTGATGATGTCACCGGGTTCGAGAGTCATTTCAGACCACCAGGACACCAGTTGCTGAACATTGTAGTGGGTTTGCGACATGTTGGAGTCCTGACGCACTTCGCCATTCAGGCGCAGTTTCATGTCCAAGTTGTTGACGTCACCAATTTCATCCTTGGTCACCAGCCAGGGGCCAAACGGACAGGAGCCGTCAAAGCTCTTACCCATCAGGATCACCTTATTGGCATGCTCACGGGCCTGAATATCACGGGCGGAAACGTCGTTAAAGATGGTCAGACCAGCGACATAGTCCAGCGCCTCTTCAGGGCTAACGCACTTGGCCGTCTTACCAATGACGATTCCCACTTCAATTTCGAAATCCAGCTGTCTGGTAAAGCGCGGAATCTGGATACCCTCACCAGAGGCGACGATACAGGAAGGCGCTTCCAGAAAACCGGTGGGGTGTTCGAAATGGAAATCGCCCCAACCGTGGCTCTGCCACTCCGGTGCCTGCCAGGTGGTCAATTCATCCAGGTGGGCATCGAAGTTACAGGAGGTATGAATAATCTTGCCAGGGCGAGGTACAGGTGCGAGCAGCTGAATTTGCTCTTGCGTGTAAGCGCACAGGTTTCCATCGGCACAGGCAACTGCGGACTGCGCCTTATCCAAAGCAGCCTCACCGGCTGCGAGAAACGCATTCATATCGCGCGGCAAGGCGCCGTCTGTTAACCCAACCAGGTCCAGGTAACGCTCGCCGGTAAAGACACCAATGGTCTGCGTCCCACTCTCTTTGATAATAAAACTCACTAATTTCATCTGCTAGGGGTTCCTTTCTACTTCTGTAAAAACGGTAGTCGGCAAACTGCTGACGGGGTGTCTTTGGTCGCCGTCTGTAAAAAGCTATCAGGGTTTCGATAATAAATAGCTGGGTAAAGACTGTCTTGCTTGGGAGTGTGTTAAGAGTTGATTCTCAGCGACGATACAGCCAACCGGCGAGTAACTTGGTGACTGCGGGCATCACCAGATACGTCATAATAATGACCTGTATCACCACCACCGCAGCTGTTTGCAGCAGTGGTGGAGCATTCACAATCGCCATAGCCACCAATGGCTTCAATGTGAGAATCAAACCGAGAATAACCACGATAAGAACCAACGTCATTTTATAGCGCGGAGGCCGCGCCACAGGCGGCGCATCAAAAAGCCCTTCCAGCCCAGTCACGCTTTTACGACGCACAATGCCTTCCACCAACGCATCAGCGCGATCCAGCAGTCGCTGGCGAACCTCTGAGGTCTGCCACTCGATCAGGCTCTCTACCGAATCGAACTGCAAAACCGTCATATACTCATTTCCATCGGCAGCTGTGGGCAAGTGATTCACGGTCAAAAAGCCGGGAAACTGTTTGACCTCGGCTTCAATTTCAGCCTCCAGGCGCCAAAACGCTTCCTCAAATCCTTTGACGATCTTTCGAACCATCAATACGGATACAGTGTCGCCTGAGACAACCTGAGCCTTTTGATCCACCCGAGGATTGACCACTTTGACTGAAGGGGGTGTTTCCATGGAGATCCTCATAACTGGCGGTTAGAGTACACGGACAACAGCAAGAGCTGAGCTTTACCCGTCAAGATTTGTGCCATATAGGCTATATCCCTCTAAGATAAAACCAAATTTACCTCCAAAGTACTATCCAGATCTGGCCGGAAGTCTCGGCCCTAACTGGATACTTCAAGCCGGCATATCTAGGTAGTATGGCGTTATATAAGGGGGTTCACGCAAGCGTTATGGGTGCAATCTTTATGATGACTAACACCGCGATGGCCACTGTCATGCCAAACTCACAGTTTGAGGAGATTAAAGACTCCGTTCGCCAGTCCATTGTGTTGGTTGATCCTCAGCTAAACAGCGATGACATCAGTCACTTCGAGGTCAAGCAGCTGCCCCTGGCGGAGTTGCGTATCTACGATATTTCTATCACCGCCATCACCATTCACCGCCGGGAGGAGGACATCCAGGAAGACGGTGTCGACGACTTTTTCCTGAGTATGTTGATAGAAGGCGAAGCAATTATCGAGCAGAGCGACGCCCGTTTTATCATGTCGCCGGGAGACTTGGCAGTATACGCCAATGGGCACCCCTACTCGATTCAATACACCAAACCCAGCCGCCGGCTACTGTTGCGGATCCCCAAACAGATTTTTGACGAGCGTATTCTCGGGCGCCGGGAACGGGAAATTAGAGCTCTGTCTCTGGGCAATACCGGTCTGGCTTCCATAGTCACCAACATGTTTAAGTCACTGAGCATGGAAGCGGAAATGCTGCCGGAAACCGACCAGTACACCCTATCGGAAAGTTTTCTCGAGTTGGTTGGCGCTGTCATTCGGGCTGCCGCCACCGTGGACAAATCCCGACCCAAGGACAGCCAAGCCGCATTGTTGCGACGTATTTTGGCCTATATGGACCAAAACTTTAGCGACTGCGACCTCACACCAGAGAAGATCGCCAACGCCAACGGTATATCGATGCGTTATTTGCACCGTATATTTCAACAGTCCGGCATGGCGGTCAGCAAGTGGATCTGGGAGCGTCGCTTAAAAGCTACCCGCGAAGACTTGTTGGATCCGGCCAAGGAAAAGATGCGTGTCAGCGAAATAGCCTTTAGTCGCGGTTTCAACGACCCTGCCCACTTCAGTCGTGCATTCCGGGATCGCTTTGGCATATCCCCCAGCAAGCTGCGCGTTAAAGCCGCCGATGAACAAAGTAAGAAGGCCTAGTCCTCTAAGCTATCCACTCTTTACAAGCCCTTGCATGGCGCCGGTAGTCAACCTCTGATGCAGTATCAAACAAGACAGCTAGCGCCCGCCTTCATAAGATGAAAAGCCGCGGCCTATAGCCATTTGGGTCTGGTTGTTGCGATGAATGTCAGCGTCCATTGCCATAACCGCCAGCTGCACGCTCGTACAGCCCTAATGAAATTGAACATTCAGATTAGAAGTGAACTATGAAAGAGACTAAACGCGTATGTGTGGTGGGTGCCGGTGCCATCGGCAGCTTGTTCGTCGGTCATATCGGCGCTCTCCCCGATGTAGAAATGACAGTTCTGACGCGTCGCGATGAGCATGCACAACAGCTCAATGACAAGGGTTTGAAGGTCACCGGAAAATCTGACCTGCACGCCAAGGTGTTGGCATCGACTGATCCAGCCGAGCTCGGAGATGTAGACCTGGTCATTATTGCTACAAAAACCACCGCCGTTGAGGCAAGCGCCAAGCGCCTGGAAGGACACTTCCCCAATGCCGCCGTAATGATGGTACAAAACGGTTTGGGTTGCGAAAGACTGGTGCGGGAACAGGGTGATTGGCCGATTATCTCTGGCCTGACCTTTATGAGTGGCGTGCGCCACAGTGATACACACGTGGAATACGAACTGGATACCCCCACCTGGATTGGCCCTTATAAGCAGCATGAAGCGGACAGTGAAGCCGAGACACCGGGGTTTGCCTTCATTCAACAGGTAGAGGCATTGATCAACCGCTCTGGCCTGATTTGCGAGGCCTATGAAGACCTGCGACCGGTGCAGTGGTCAAAGCTGATTTTCAACTCAGCGGTCAACGCCATTGGCGCAGCCACAGACCTGCCACACGTCCCCCTGTTTGCCAAACGCGATAACCTGGCAGATCTGGGTCACCTGGTGCATGACATGATGGCCGAAGGGGTAGCCATCGCCAAAGCCCAAGGGATTGAACTCAGCAGTGATCCCTGGGCCATGAACTGCAAAGCTGTCACCCAAGGCGGCAGCCATGGTGGTGAGGAGTACGCGCACATCACCTCGATGCTCAGTGATGTGCGCAACAAGAGTTACACCGAGGTTGACTGGATCACTGGTTCTATTGTCAGGGCAGCCAGGGAGGTGGGTGTAGCCGCCCCTTATCATGAGACGCTCTACCGTTTGGTCAAGGGCATAGAGGCGAGCTGGAGCCAGCGCCGAGATTAGTTAGTGAATTCACAAGAAACCACATTGCTAGCACTGCGTTAGCAATTTAAGGAGACCAATATGAAAGTATGTATTATCGGCTGTGGCGCCATCGGTAGCCTGTTTGCCGCCCACCTGGGCAAACTCGATGACGTCGAAGTCTGGGCCTACGACCCCTATCAAGAGCATGTGGATGCCATTAACGAAAATGGCCTTCGCCTGACCGGTGAAAGCGATTTCGTCGCAACCGTCAACGCTCGCAGCAATGCTCAGGAAATACCACCTTGTGATTTTGGTATTATCGCCTCTAAAACACTCCACACCCACGCTGCGATGAAAGCGGTCGCACATATATTCGAAGATGGCGCAGTCTGCTCTGTACAAAACGGGGTGGGCAGCGAGGAGATTATCGCGGAGTATGTACCCCGCGTGATTATGGGTACCACCTTCCCCGCGGGACATATTACCGCACCCGGCGTCTGCAACCATGACACCAAGGGCCTGACCACCATCGGTCCATTCAAGGATAAGCCCGCCACTCTGGAAGAGTGTGAAAAGCTGGCCGAAGCCCTGACCCGAGGCGGTCAACACACGGTAGCCGTGGAAGATCCGCGCGGCGCCATGTGGACCAAGGTAATCTTTAACTGTGCCTCCAACGGCATCGGGGCCCTGACTCGCCTGCCCCACGGTATTGCCTGCGACCAAGTGCGCGATGTAATGAGCGCCGTAGCTCAAGAAGGCATTGCCGTCGCCAAGGCGTTGGGTATTACCCTGGAAAAAGACCCGGAGGAGATGATCGACTACGGCCGCGAAGTGGCTTATCGCCACAAGCCATCCATGTTGCAGGACATTGAAGCCCAGCGTATTACCGAGATTGACTCTCTCAACGGCGGCATTGCCAAGATTGGCGAACAGATCGGCGTGCCCTGTCCGCTGAATGCTTCCGTCGCCAAGATGGTGAAGGCCGTTGAACACTCCTGGACACTGGAAGATTAACTAGTACTACTTTGTCACGCTGAATTTGATCGAGTTTGTAGGGTGGATTAGCGCAGCGTAATCCACCCTACATTGATCGCCAGATGTTCAGTGACAAAGTAAAACTAACTAAACACCTCATTCAATCTAATGCGAGTTATTCAATCTAACACGAGGTTTAAGCATGACTGATTATGTAAATCGTTTCCGCCCCAGCCAGGCAGAAATCGATCGCCGCTATAACAACGTACGCAATGCCATGGCCGAACACGGTCTCGATGCCCTGGTCGTAAGCGGCAGCGAGTACAGCGGCTTTGAAGGCGCCGTGCGCTATATGGCCGGCTTCCACATCCTGCACCGCTACGCCTATGTGGTAATCACACCGGATCAAGATCCCATCGCTGTCTTCCCGAAGGAAGCCACCTGGGTAGGCGATCACTCCGCTACCTTTATCGATCGCCGTGAACTGCCACTGCACTGCGGGGAGTGGATCGCCGATTACTTGCGCGGCCAGAATGCCAAGAAAGTGGGCATCTACGGCCTCGAGTACATTATCAATGTGCGCGACTACAGCGCCATTGCCAAAGGCGGTTTTGATATTGTCGATTTCGATATCCCCTTCGACTATGCCCGTGCCCAGAAGAGTGACGAAGAGATTCTGTCTGTTCGCCACTCCATGGAAATTAACAAGCAGGGTGTGCTGGATGTCATCAAGGCTTACGAGCCAGGCAAGACGGAAGCGGAGCTGATGGGTGTGGCGGAAAACACCTTTGCCTCCCTGGGTTGTGCCCGTAACACTATGGACATGGTTCAGATCGGCGAAAACGGCTCCCTGCGCCCGCAGATGGTATTTCCCACCAACCGTCCCGTAAAAGCCACCGATGGCCTGATGTACGGCCTTGAAATTTCCGGTGAAGGTGGCCACTGGACCGAGTTTTCCCGCCCCCTAATGCCGAACGGTATGGATGCAATTACTCAGGACATGATGAACGCCCATCAGGAGTTCCATGCGCTGGTAAAAGAACACATGAAAGCGGGCCGCACCGCCGAAGAGGTACACAAGCTCTGCATGAAGCCGTTCGTGGAGCGCGGCTACCGCTCCGGCCACGTGTGCGGCCACTCCATCGGCATGACCATGATCGAAATGCCACGCATCGGTGAAGGCTTTGACTTTGTTCTGCCTGAGAACATGGTATGCTCCATGCATCCCCATGTCATGAATGAAGAGCGCACGCATTCACTCTACTTCCAGGAGACTTACCGGGTTACCGCTAACGGCGGCGAGGCCCTGTCTGGTGTACCGGTGAAGGCCTACGACGGCTCTGAGACCGAGTTCTAAACAGATTTATTGCTGGAATAAATGCCCGCGCCATGTCGCGGGCATTTTTTATTAGCCTAAGAGGATAAATCCTTGGCGAGCATTCGAATAGACGGAAAAGATTATTTGATGCAGGAGGGAGAGTCCGTTTTAGCAGCGCTGATTCGACACAACCTTAAACCACCTCACTCCTGTCGACGAGGGACCTGCTTAAGCTGTTTGAGTCAAGTGGTTTCCGGTGATATCCCTGAGCGAGCACAACAGGTGCTTCTGAGGTCGCAAAGGGAAAAAGGGCTCTTTCTTCCCTGTGTTTGTTATCCAAAGAACGATATCGAGATTTCGTTAGCGCCCCGCGCAGGTGCCAATCATAGAGAAAAACAGTAGCTGGTGAGCGAATTGGGTTTCCTCAACCCACCATAACACGACCAGTCGCGCAGTTTCAGTGGCTTAGTATTAGAGGCTTAGTCCTAGCACCGGTGGAACCGGCGCAGGGCATAACCTTCACCTTTAGACGCTTAATTTAGCGCCTTGGCCACCATAAAACCCGACATTCCCCCCAAACCTGGCCCTGGATGGGTCGACGCGCCAATATGGTAAAGTTTCTTGAACGGTGTTGAGTGATTCTTTAGAGAAGGTAACGGTCTGAAGAGCAGTTGCTGATCAACACCACAGTGCCCGGAGTAGGGATCACCGCCCACCAAATTGATATTCATGCTTTCCAAATCAGCCGGCGATAACACATTGCGATAGATAAGGCTGTTTTTGAGATTAGGGATAACTTTTGCCAAATTGTCCAGCAAACGATCTGCAAAGGCTTCTTTGACAGGTTCGTTCCAAGTACCATCGGCAGGAATCGAGATTTCCCTTTTGGCGTCGCCTTTGATCACTTTTGGCAACTCCAGCAACTGCAACCATAAAATCCATTTACCCTCAGGTGCGCGTGACGGATCCACCGCCAGAGGCTGGACCACACAGATGGTGGGCGATTCCGGCAACAAACCGCGATCAGCCTCGCTGACCGCTTTGGTCACTCCATCCAAGCCCGAGGTCAGATGCATCAGTGCAACCTTACTCATCTCCGCATCCAGCCACTGGGGCTTTTCGTCCATGGCAATATGCACGATCATGCAGGAGCGCCCGTAGCGAAACTGTTGGGTTTGTTCAACAATATTGCTGGGTAGATCCGATGGTTTTAACAGGCGTTGATAGAGCTGTGTCGGCGTTACGTTGCCGATGACACCGCGTTCGGCTCTATAAGCCGTTTTATCCGCCGTTTGCACGCCGATGGCGCTGCTACCCTCTGTCAGCACAGATTCCACATCCTGGCTGGTCAGCAGCAGCCCCCCGTGCTTCTCGATCAGTGTTTTAAAGGCCTGCACGAGTTTGTCGCTCCCGCCCTTGACCATAGGGTCGCTCGCCTGCGCCAGGCTCAGGGTCACCAGCTGCCCCATCAAGGCCGACATGGTGGCATCAGGCCCTAGACCTGCATGGAGAGAACCTGGTGCCAACAGAGCACGCCCTTCGTCTGATTCAAACCCTTGATCGAGAAGCTGACGGGTAGAGTACATCAACTTGCCAAATAGAGAGGTCAGCCCCAATAGGCCGCGCTTTCGCGCTTCACTGAATAACATTTTCACCGTGCCCCAAGACCAGGGCTCGCCCCCGAGCAAGCTGAATACGACGTTGGCATTTTCCTGGAAGGCCTTGATAAGACCGTCGTAGGCGGCACCGTCGCGCTCCGACAGCGCTGTAATTCGGTCGACGTTTTCGGCGTGATCGGTGGTCAAAATCAGCGAACGGCCATCGGGCAGCATAACGCCAGTGGGATGTTCGTTAACACAGTATTCCAACCCCGCCTCCTGTAAGTCTGCCTTTAACTCGGCATAGGCCGGCGAGGTGATAAACTGCACGTGAGAGATCGACATCAAGTCAAACGTGTAACCGGGTAAACTGTCCCTGTCGGTGCGAATACAGCCACCGAGATAGTGATTCCGCTCCAACACACAGACATTGTGCCCGCGCTTGGCCAGCAGGGCCGCACAAACCAGTGAATTCAGACCACTGCCAATGATGATATAATCAAACTCTCGCATACTGCTGTCTCGTCTTATAGATTCTGCTTTCGGATACACTCGACACTACAAGAGAAACTATAAGACAAGACTCGCAACGTCTATCCATATTATGCAAACATAGCTAGTTCTACTTTGTCACGCCACGATATGGCCGCATGTGTAGGGTGGATTAGCGCTAGCGTAATCCACCATGGGTGTACTGCCGACCTCTGTTGGTGGATTACGCTAGCGCTAATCCACCCTACCCATTCGATCGAGTTTAGTGAGACAAAGTCGAACTAGCTATCCAAAACCGTTAAGCACAGGCCTCCAGCTCTGGATGACTTTCCGATACTGCGTAACTCCCTTGATGAAACAACAGGCCCGAGCGGTCGCTGGCATCAAACGCCAACACTTCACCAACAATAATCAGGTGATCGCCGCCCTCATATAGGTACCTGGTTTTACATTCAAATCGAGCCGCACAGCCTTTTAGCATCGGCACACCAAACTGGTTCAATTCATAGTCAACACCATCAAACTTGTTATCCTGCTGGCGTGCAAAGTGGTTTGACAGGTTCATTTGCTCAGCCGCCAGCACATTGACACAAAAGTGCTCCGCTTGTTCATAAGCGGGCAATGCGCGGGCGCCCTTGTCGATACTCCATAATATTAATGGCGGCTCAACGGATACCGAATTAAAACTACTGGCCGTAGTCCCCACATAACCACCGCCATTTAAGTCCTTGGCGGTAACGATAGTGACACCAGTGGCAAATTGCCCCAAAGCGTTACGAAATTGACGTTTATCGATGGCAGGTTTTGGGCTCATTTTACTCTCCTTACACTTAACTATTGGACAACTGGCCGATTAGATCGTCGGCGGCGGCTTCGTCGAAGAAATAGGGGTGCAAACGCTGCGCATCGTCCATACCGCGGAAGATAACATCCGCCACCTTCTGGTTCTGGCTGGCAGTCGCCATCATTTTTTGCTGTGCAGGGCTCGGCTCCAACAGCATGGCGTTGGTCCAGTCAACACAGTACTTTGCTTTCTCCCAGAAGCCATCAAAGGTCTGCTGCATCCATTCAGCGTCAAACGCCTCATTGCCGCGCAACAGAATCGCGTCGTAAACGGCTTTAGCAAACTTGGCAGCGTTACAAGCGCCCTGCCCGGTGATTGGGTCATTCAAGCAAACCGCATCGGCAATACCCATGACCTGCCCACCGTTGGGCAGGTTGAGGATCGGTTTACGGATAGTGGGAGGAAAACGGCCGCTTAAAATGCCCAAATCGTCGGTTAGCTCAACATTGCGGCAGCGCTCGTATTCCGCCGGGAAGAACCGCTCCAGAATACTGAGACAGTTCTGCAAATACTTTTCGGGACCATCGCGGGTATCGAGTATATCCATTGGTCCCCCCGGAATGCCCTCAAAAATCATGATGTCACACTCACCGGTAGTGGTGAGCGCATTACAGACGAAGTATTCGCCAACACCCGGGTGAGCACTCCACGTCAGCCCGCGACGGATTTCGCCGTGATCGCGGGTTTGTGCCGGCAGCATGCCCTTGACATAGGCCAGCCCCAAAGCTCGCATCGGTTTATCGAAACGGGATTTCTCCGGGTCGCGCTCCAGGAGTTTGCCGATTTCACCCTTGCCGCTTGCAACCAGAACAAGATCGGACTGCGCCGCGTACCGCTCCAGATCGGCAATCTCGGCGTCTTCATAGACCATCTTGCCGCCGAGCTCCTCAAAGCGGTAGATCCAGGCTGGCATTTTGACGCGCTGATCAATGGAGTCCATGACCAGGTCTGCACAGCCGTTCTGGGGCCCAAGGCGCTTGGAGAAGGTATGCTGAGCAGCACCGGTTTCCGGATTAAGCACGTTAAACTGCGCGCCATCCCAGGGGTGATAAATGTCCTCCCACAACCGCAAGCCCATTTCCCGCTCGATTTGAATGGGAATAGACTGCATACCCTGGCTGGAAGTTACACGGCCGTTACGGATCTCTTCTGGTGTACGGTTGGAGATAACAGTTACGTCGTAACCTTTACGCACAAGGCCAACACCAACCAATAACCCCGCCTGACCGGCGCCAACTATAGTAATCTTTCGCATCGCTGATCTCCTTTATTTACTGTACATCCATTATTTTCGACAAGGAGCCATCCCGGCAATGACGAAAAAGTCATGATTGAAATTTTTAAAATGCAATAGCTTATTTACTCGCAATAACTGTATAGCGTTGCCTCTCCATAGACATAGAATAAATTGGGCTTAGCGCAACAGCAGCTGTCCCCTCCAGGCAAGAAAACTATCCAAAACGTGCAGAGCAGGGCCAACAAACATGGCAGCAGACAACTCAACAACATACGGCCACCTGCTTAAATATTGGCGCCAGGTTCGCAATTTCAGTCAAATGGAGCTAGCGCTGGAGTGCGATACATCCAGCCGTCACCTAAGCTGCGTCGAGACTGGCCGCGCCCACCCTTCCCGCCAACTGCTACTCAGCTTGTGCAGCGCGCTGGAAATCCCCCTGCGCGTTCGCAACACCATTTTAATCTCCTCAGGATACGCACCTTTATATCAGGATACGGGGCTGAGCCAACCGGAAATGCGAGAAGCCAGGCTGGTACTGGAGAAGATTCTCAGATTGCATGAGCCCTACCCGGCCATGTTGATTGACCGTTGCTGGAATATCGTTCTTCACAATAGAACATTCGAAGCGCTCGGTCAGGCATTCTTAAAAGACCCTGCTCTGTTGCGAAGCGAGAACATAAATCTACTGCGACTGCTGTTCCACCCCGATGGGATGGCACAACAGATCGACAATCTGGCTTATGTCTACGATACCATGATGGAAAGAGCGCGGCGTACACTGATCGTTGGTGATCCCAACAATCAACTTAATCGGCTGCTGGAAGAGATAGCTGATTACAGACCTAAAGAAAACGACAGAATGTCATCGGATCACAACAGGCTCAAAGCGCTAAACAGTGCTGCTGCGGCTGAACAAACCAACGGTTCCGAGCAGGCCTCCCTGCCCCAGCTCATCATGCCAGTGCACTTTCGCAACAGCGAGTGGGATATCGAAGTATTCACCACCGTCGCAACCCTGGGCTCACCACTGAATATCACCTTGCAAGAGCTGCAAATTGAGTGTGCTTACCCGGTGGATGACAGTAGTGACGTTCAATTGAGAAAGTTGACGACAGCCTGAGCGGGCAAAGTAATATCAATTAAATCGTCACTATCCACAATTGGCAGCCCCGCTTGCAGCGAGTGAATAGCGGGTCTTACGAGCTGCACGGATAATGGAGACCCATCAATATGGATTTTCCTTGCAGTAGGTATCCCTAATGGGAAAACACGAAAACACCGCCAAAGTTATTCCGATTACACAAAAGGCAACACAAGCGGCTCGTCAAAAAGCTCTGGTTTGTGAGTGGTTTGAGCGTGAGCGTTTTCGACTTCAGGTTTACATCAAGCGTCTGTTGCCGCTTGAGATTTCAGCAGAGGATGTAATACAGGACATTTTTACCCGGTTGATAGCACAAAGAGATCTTAGCGATGTGGCTAACCCCAGGGCTTATATCATGACAATAGCCAGGAACTGTGCCATAGACCACCTGCGACGCAATCAAAAAATCCAGAAGCTGGCCAGTGGGCACGATGTATCGTTGGGTTACGGCGAGAGTGGCGCGCTGCATTACAACGAAATGATGGTAGCCATAGAAAAAGCGCTCAAGGAAATGCCCATACGTTGCCGAGAGGTCTTCATTTTCAGTCGCCAACAGGGATTAAACACCAACGAAATAGCGGAAAAACTTGGCGTATCTCCACGTATGGTCCAAAAGCACCTGAGCAATGCTCTTTATCATTTTCGTGAGAGACTCGTGGAATAATTATGAAACCGCGCAGGCAAAAAAACGATATAACGATCAGGCGTTTTGACGCACCACCCACTTGATACCTGTACCTACCAATAACGCTCCCAGAATATGATAAAGCTCAAGCGCCTCGCCGAGCCAATAAGTTGCGAGGATTGCACCAAACACTGGGATCAAATTAATAAACACAGCCGCCCGGCTTGGGCCGACTATCATGATCCCCCGGTTCCACATGGCATTACCCAGAACTGAGATTAACAACGCCAGGGCAAAAACAACCACCACGGTATTGGTGGTCAACGGCACCGTGGCTATATGTTGGCTTTCCACGATATAAAAAGGCAGCAACAACAAACTGCCCAAACCTGCGATGGCAAATAAACACTCAAAAGCAGTCAACTGCGCAGGGACCTTGCGCAAGGTAATTGCATAACCCGCAAATCCACACATAGCCATCAGCGCTATCAAATCGCCGCCATTCAATTCCAAATTTACCAATATTCGCAAATTCCCTTGCGTCAACATAATGAGAACCCCGACTAAGCCGGCCACAATACCCATCACTTTATATCGAGAAAGACTTTCACCGATAAATAAACAGGCGAATAAAACTGTTAACGCAGGTTGAACCGCGTTTATCAATGAGGTATTGATCGCCGATGTGTAATTAAGTGCAACCAGAATCAGGGTTGTACTCCCGATCATCATGACTGCGAGCAACAGTAGCGTCACAAAGTGCGCGCGATAGTGGGGCAATGATTGTTTAAAACGTGGGAGCACCAACGGCATTAATATCAGTGCGCCAGCTACCCAACGCCAAAAGGATAATCCTACGGGAGGTATGGTCCCTTCGACACTGCGGCCGATGATATGGTTGCAGGCGAGAAAGAAAGCCGTTACCGACAACATGCTGTAAGCCGCGGTAGGCGATTTGAGATCAACCATTTTAGATATAAAAATGTCCTTTCTATGAGCTCATTGAATTAATAAATCTCAATCGTTAGCGGCTATGTCAAAATGGTCAGTTTCGATCTGTGCACCAATCAGGGGAAACACCGTCATAAAGTAACCCGCTTCGACCAGAGATTCTACATGCCGGGTGTGATCCTTAGCGCTGGTCCACCGTTCTTTAAAAACAACCAAATCAGGGTTGTCGGCGTCGTGCAGCACCTCTACCGAATGACACCTGGGATTGTCTCGAGTCAATTTGACGGGCATCTCCACCGCTTGTAACAGCTCTTCACCCCGCCCCAAGTGGGCTTGCAGTTTGACGACGGTTAATACACTCATTTTTTTCTCCGACAGGGGTTACGGCTACTTCACACTGTTCTACCAGCCGCTAGATTCCCTAATATAGTTACTGGCGCTGGTGCAACAACAGTTCCCTTTATACCAATATTTGTAAACTAGCAATATCCATTAATGGCAACCCACCTGACGCAGGTAATATTGAATAAGATGTATATCAAAACCACCCTTTTATCCCATATTGCCAAGTGCGGATCGAAGCAGTCATATACCAATCCCGCAGCCACTATCCGAATAACGCGGGTAGTTCGCCATAACAATGGAACAAGCAACGGGGGTTATGCTTGAATAGATCACGGAGTAACCTCTTATTCCATCGAGGTAGATATATGATTTCCATTGACGCCTTAGCGAGTGGTCTTTATACAGCTTGCCCCACGCTGCTTAAGAATCCATTTCGCCCCTTCTACCTGGTCGGAGCCGTCTATGGCCCTCTGTTTATGCTCTATTGGCTGTTCACCACCAGCGGCTTGTGGGTCGGTCCAACACTCACCTACCCTACTCACCTTTTTCACGGCCACGAGATGATCTTTGGCTTTGCCGCCGCTATTATCGCTGGATTTGTGCTCACCGCTCTCCCCGGCTGGGCTAGCACCAAGGAGGTTCATGGCTGGCCATTAGCTTTGCTGGTGAGTCTCTGGTTAGCCGGCCGCCTGAGCCTGCTATTTGCCTCACAGCTTTCGCCACAGTGGGTTATGGTTGTCGATAGTAGCCTTTTTCTGGTAATGGGTGCCATGGTGGCCCCCGGATTATGGTGCGCCCGCAATAAAGCCTACCTGGTACTGTTAATAATCTTTGCGGGCCTTTCCTGTGGAAACCTGCTATTTCATACCGGCATAATGAGCGGTGACATAGTGCGTGCCACTCTCGGTCTGCACATCGGTATCTACGCCATTATGGTCAAATTCACTCTGGTCAGCGGGTATCTTACGCCTATTTTTACCAACAATATTCTGCAGGCGCGGGATATCGAGGAAATCACCTTTCACCCGCTAATCGAAACACTGGCAGTCGTGAGCATAGTTGCATTTGTCGTTACTGGACTTCTGGGCCAGAACGCCATCTGGAGCGGTACTGCCGCACTCCTGGCGGCTGTAGTTCACAGCATGCGGCTTTATCGCTGGAAAAGCCGTGAGATTAAAAAAGCTCCAGTGGTATTGGTGATGCACCTGGCCTACGCCTGGATGATTTTATGTTTCACTCTACGCGCAATCGCCGATTTTACCGGATCTATTCCCATCAACACCTGGTTACACGCATTTACCGTCGGCGCTATGGGATTGATGATGCTGGGCCTGATGACCCGGGTGGTATTGCGTCATACGGGCCGTCCGTTGAAACCGGCAAAAATACTGGTGGCAGCCTATGGGCTGATGTTGCTGGCGGGCATAGCCAGGGTTGCGCTCTGCCTGTTTGGCTTTATCCCGTGGTTACAGTTGCTCTCTACCCTGCTGTGGGTAGCTCCGTTTGTGGTGTATCTTAAACTGCACGGTGCGATGTTGTTACAACCCAGCCTGCCGCGAAAAACATTACCTTGAATATGGCTCAAGTAAGAAAGCGGTTCAACACCAATATATAAAACACAGATTATTTAGATAACACCGGAAAAATTCCGCTTCAAATACTCGAGAAACGTCCGCGTCTTGGCGGGTAAATGTTTGCGGGACGAATAGAGTGCGTAGATTTCATCGATTGATTCCACTTCCCCATCAAATAATGGTAGCAACTTGCCACTTTTTACAGCCTCTTCACAGATAAAGTCGGGCAACAGGGCAACTCCCAGTCCCAACTCAGCCATATTGCGAGCTATGGGTCCACTGTCACTGTAATACCGCGGAGTGACATTTAAGGTTTTTAATTTCCCCTGATCGACATAACGCCATGGCATTTTCTCCAGATCCTGATTGAGACTGCCGATACAGCTGTACTGGCTAAGATCTTCGGGCTTTTGAGGTATCCCTTGACGCTCAATATAATCGGGATTGGCATAGAAATGCAGTCGTACTTTCATTAACGGCGTGGCGATCAGCGATGAGTCCTTGGGGCTATTGATAGTAATCAACAGATCGATATTTTCCTCGTACATACTGCGTTTATGGCCGCCGGAGAGGAACTCCAAATGAATATCCGGGTATTTCTCTGTAAACTCGCGTAACGATTTCTGCAGCATTAAGTGACTCAACGCACTCGGACCGCAAATGCGCAGACGGCCGGAGGGAAGGGCCTGCTTCGCAGTTACTTGTCGGGTCAGCATTTCTGCATTTTGCAGCAGATCAATTGCGCCTTTGTAAAAAACCAGCCCCGACTCAGTCAACTTGAATATCCGTGAAGTTCGTTCTATCAACTTAACGTCCAGGGATTCTTCCAGCTGTTTAATGCGACGACTGACATTGGATTTGGGCACGCCGAGTCTCTCAGCGCCGGCGGTAATGCTCTGGGCTTCTACCACTGCGACAAACAGTCCCAGCTCTTCAATTTTTAGCATGTTACTGTCCATTGGACTTCTCCCAAACATGAACTAATTATACCCAAGGTTCTATATTTTAGAACCTTGCTTTCTAAAAATAGGGTCTACTCGCCACACGGATGTCCGGCTACTGTGGTAGTCACCGTAAGCCCTGTGCCGGGGCGGTTTGTTCAATTACGAAGAGCAGTATGTTATGGAAACCTATCCAGCCAACAAAAACTTCCCATACCACAGCGGTATCGAACCCTGCGATCTTTCCCGAGAAGCCGAACAACGTCTTAGAAATCCCAGTTCCGATTTCCCTTACGCCCACAAATTTGTAGACCTGTTAGAGGGGGTGAACACCGCCTATATCGATGAGGGGGAAGGTAATCCAACGGTTTTCATTCACGGCGCAACGGAACAAGCCTATATCTACCGAAATATAATGCCGTTTATGGAACACTATGGTCGCGTCGTGGCCATGGACAACCTGGGTCATGGATTGACGGATAAAACCAATACGGACGATATATTCTTCGACTCCTACAAGCTCTTTGAAGCCTTCTGCGACAAGCTGGAACTCACCAATATGACCTTGGTAATTCAGGATTGGGGCTCCGTAATTGGCTTATACTATGCATCACAACACCCGGATCGCGTACGAGGCATTTGCATGTCCGAAGCCCTCTGTGCGCCGGCTTACCCCATACTGGATATCGAAAAAGCATCACAAAATCCCAATAAAGCTGCGGCACTGTTACATTACAACCGTTTCCGCTCAGAAGAAGGAGAACACCTGGTCTTTGATCAAAACGGCATGCTCGAATGGGTTTGGGATTTCCATATTCATCGCAAGGTCAGCCAGCGTGAGAAAGATACTTACCGTTTCCCGTTCACCAAACCGGAATACCGAAAGCCGTTGCTGGAATGGCCCCGAGCGGTAGGTCTGGGGGGTGACCGTCCCGCCATCGACCAGGCGATGAAAGAGATGAACGAATGGATGCTGACAACTGAAACCCCTATCCTCGATCTGTATGCCTTTCCAGGGTGTGTAACTACCGAACTTGATGTGAAGTGGCGCGCGGAGCGCATTAAAAACCACGAAGCAGCCTTTATTGGTGTCGCCAACCACTTTACCCAGGAAGATGCACCAGAGTTCTTTGGTCGCGCACTCGCCGAATGGTATCGCCGTAATCTGGCCGTAGATAAACGAACATGGTATTCCGGCGCCCGTAGCCCGATGGAAACAGTAGGTGCTTTCGGCGGTGCTGTTGTGGGTGGAGATATGGAGACAGCGATGGAATGTATTCACCCCGAGTGCGAGTGGATTTATCGCGGGGATACCGCCATTCCGTTTGCGGGTGAATTCAAGGGGCGCGAAGGTGTGATGGACTACCTGACCAAGTTCAATAGTGCCATGGAAATCCTCAGTTTCGAGCCGGAATTAACAGTGGACAACGATCTGGTGATTCTGCGAGCCAAGGAGCATAATCGCCACCGAGAAAGTGGCACAGAAATTCACTTGGAAGTGACTCAAGTCTATAAAATAAATGATGGAAAAATTATCCACTTTCAGGAATTTGTCGATAGCTCTGCAATTGCGGCACTGTTTAAATAGCAACACTGTTTAAATAGCGATAGGGATTGGTCTTCTGGTGGATTTTGCGAAAAATCGCTAATCCACCCTTCAGATCCCTTTAACCGCCCGCAACGTCTCCGAGGGTGCTTCCCCAAACAGTTTGCGATAATTAACACTAAAATTGCAGGCGTTATAAAAACCCCACTTGACCGCCACATCCACGACGTTGATAACCGAAGGATCGGCAGCAATCAGGTCTTCGCGGGTTTTGTGAAGTTTGACATGCTTGATATAGGTTTTCGGCCCCACACCGTAGATCCGTGAAAACCCAGCCTGTAACGAACGCACACTGACACCGGAGGTTTCGGCCAGTATCGACAGCGTAATATCCTCGGCAGCATTTTCCTGAATATACTCAACTGCTCGTTTGATATAAGCGGGTCTAGGTTTACAGGCTCTCTGTTGCTGTAGCTGGCTGAGTGAATGAGGTTGCGCCTGCAACACAGACATCACCAGTGTTTCTTCGAACGACTGTGTCAACCGCCCTTGATTCAGCAGCGACTCTGGTGTATCGGCCTCCTTCAGAATGGTATGGAGTATGTTGTTGACACTGGTACCGGGCCCAGCCTGAGTGCTCATCAGCTTCTCAAAGCTGACCCCCTTGGCCGCATCGCAATCATAGAGCCTCCTACAATAGCTGTAGAGCGTTTCTTCCGGAATCCGTACAACCACGAATTGACAATGGGTCAGCCACTCCAGATCAAGAATATCTCCAGGAGAATCGATGCGCGCACAACCCGGTGTCATTGTAATACTGGAGCGCTCTTTAATAGTGGACAATCTGCCAGACAACGGAAAGATCATATTGACTGACTTCAGTTGTTCAGACCTTACCTGCAGCGGGGCATCAAATTGCAGACAGTATATTTGTACTGCCCCCAGATCGAAACGATTACCATATATCGCACTGCTATCTGTTTTTCGGGCGGCAAAGAACTGCCTCCGTTCAATATCTTTTGCCAGGTATTTTTCGGCCTCGAGAGGATCCTGCGCGAACAGATATCGGTGGGAGGAAAGAGGTAAGTCATTTTCGGGAAAAATACACATTGTAGCTATTGGAGTGGCCTTGACTCTTTGTTCCCCCAATACACCAGAAACACTGAAAACCCGCTATCCAATTTGTGCAAAAAAGGAGATCGGAGTAGAGGATCGCCCCCTAATCACAAACATTCCCTACCACATTCAAGACAACATAAGATTGCCTGTGAGGCTACCGATTATCCCACTTTCAGCAAAAGTACCATCCCGCCATTTGATATTTATCTTTGGGTGCACAGGCATAACACTTACCACTCACATCTCGAATTCTATCCATACCCAACACACACCGGGTACAACACTCAGATGCAGGAGAGACACGATGACTGTTGAGTACAATGAAGAAGGCAAGAAGCAGCTATTCCGCGAGCTGACCAAGGGCATGACAGACCAGTGGAAAGTCGCCCACGCCTGCGATCATGCCATTCCCTCTGCCGAATTCCCTTACGAATTCAAGAAGATCGAAATCAATGGCCACAACATTGCCTACGTGGATGAGGGCGAAGGCGATCCGGTACTGTTCGTTCACGGTGCTCCCTCCTCCTCCTACCTTTGGCGCAATATTATGCCCTGGCTCGAGGACAAAGCCCGCGTGATCTCCCTGGACCTGCTGGGCTTTGGTCAGTCGGACAAACCCGACATCGAATACGGGTACTTCCAGCATGTGGAATACTTGCGCAAATTTATCGAGAAGCTGGACCTGAAGAACATTACCCTGGTGCTGCACGACTGGGGCTTTAACTACGGCATGGAATACGCTGTAGACCACGAAGACAATATCAAGGGGATCTGTTTCGCTGAATCCCTGATGTGGCCCCGCTATCCCATCGTTGATGAGGAAAAGTACGAATCTCAACGGCCTGGTACTCTGAAGATGTACAAGATCATGCAATCCCCACTGGGCGAAGAGATCGTTCTGGATCACAACCTGTTCCTGGAGAGCGTGGTGATCGAACATATCTACCGCCGCATGAATCAGGAGGCTTTCCAGTACTGGCGCGAGCCGTTGATGGATCCCAACTGCCGTAAAGCCAACCTGCAAATGCCCCGAGATGTGCCGATTAACGGGCAGCCTGCCGACGTCTGCGGCTCCTACGACAAGTACAACAACTGGTTTGTGAACCGCGATAAGAGCGTTCCCACGCTGTGTGTCTATGCCACTCCCGGTGCCGTCACTATCGAGTCAGACGCCGATTGGCAGCAGGACAATATCGAAAACCACGAAACCTTCTGGATTGGCCCCGGCATCCACTTTCTGCAGGAGGAGAACCCGGAAGCCTGGGGACGTCATCTGCGCGACTGGTATCGGCGCATCACCAAAGCACAGGCCAAGAAGTCATCATAGAGGTGCGATCCATGAGCCAGGAAAATATCGATTTCATTTCTCAGCATATATACGCGAATATCCAGACCGGAAACCTCGAGGGCGTTTTGGCGGCACTCGCCGATAACGTCGTTTGGAATCACCACGGCCCCCGTGAACAGATTCCCTTCTCCGGTCACTGGGAAGACAAAAGCGGCGCCGGACAGATGCTACAAACCTTTGCCGAGATGACCGAACCCGTGAATTTCGATATCAAGGGAGTCGTCGCCTCTGGAGACCAGGTAATCTTCCTGATCGACGAAGGCTGCAAGGTTAGAACAACCGGAAAAAGGTACAGCACCTTTGTGGCGCAGATCTGGACGATTCAAAACGGTAAGATCGTCCAGTTTGACGAACTCTACGACAGCTATGCGGTGGCAGAGGCGTTCAGAAGCTGAATCAGGGTTTGTCATTTAGTGATCCGGTTTCTGACTTTTGCATCAGATGGTTTCGGGAAAATGGGCTTCCAGGAACGCCAGAAAAACCCGTACCTTGGATGGGATATAACGCCGGGAGGGGTAGAGCGCATAGAGGTTGTGGGCGCTTTCATAACGACCGCCGAAAAGTTTTTTCAGGCGGCCCTCTCCCACCCCTTGCCGGCAGATATAATCCGGCAGCAGAGAGATACCCAGTCCCCGCTCCACCAGATCCATCCCGAAGAAGGTTGAGTCGGTCACATAGCGCCCCTGCGGGCGAATTTCCCGGATCTCTCCCGCTTCTGTAAACAACCAGCGATTGTAGCGATGCGGACTGAAGGCCTCGACAATACACTGGTGCTGTGCCAGATCCTCCGGAGTTTCCGGCTCGCCGTATTTAGCCAGGTATTCCCGGCTGGCATAGTAATTTGTCGTGGTGGTGGCAATCTTCTTGCCGATACAGGAGGAATCCTCCGGCTCCTCGATATGAATCATCACATCGACACGATTGTCCACCAGATCCTCTTCGCCGACACAAGTAAACAGTTCCACGGTCAGTTCCGGATACTGTTCGCCAAACTCGGGGATCAGGTTACAGAAGTGCACCCTGCTAAACTCCGTTGGGGCATAGACCCGCAGCCGACCGCAGGGCTTTTCCTGTTTCTGCCGCAGCAGTCTGCGAGTGGTGTCCACGTTTTCGAGAATGTCCAGGCTGCGCTGATAGAACTCCTCCCCCAGCTCTGTCAGGTTAAGGCTGCGGGTGGTGCGCTCTAGCAGGCGGACACCCAGGTCATCTTCGAGCTTACGCAGGCGGCGGCTCAAGGTCGAGGTGGGCAGATCGATCTGTTCAGCGGTTTTGCTGAAGCTGCCGTTATCCACCACGGTAACAAACAGTCGTAGATCCTCAAAGTTCATGAGCGCCTGCTGCTGCCTCCTGGCTGTTAGAGAAATCAGTTAGCAGTCAATCACGGACAGTGAAGTATCACTATCCAATAGGTGCAAAGAACGCCCGCCAATGGATTAACGTCAGGAACCTGAAAGCTTCTAAGCGCGATTGACGTCAGTACTCCGGTTAAATTCATACCAGATAAACCAGAAGATACCGCTCTTGAGGGTTTCCATCCGTAGCAACTGTCCCCTGTCACTGTACCCCGAGAGATCCACGGACGCGATATCGCCACCACTGTGGTTATTGAAGACCGCAACCGTATCCAGGGCCTTATCGTAGTAGACAACCACAGGCTGGCCACCCACTGTTACATTGAGCAAACCACCGTTGCGATCGATAAACTCCTTGGTATAGGCCACATAATCGTCATTGACATTGAAGGCCCAGACAATCTGTTTGGTGGGCAGGCGATCATCGAATTCGGTAATGCTCGGAAAGGCCGGTTTATCCGTCTGCCACTGCAGAGTCTTCACCGCGTGTAACATCATACCGTCCCGAACCACCCAGTCCCACAGGCGCACCAACAGGTGCTCACTCTGCTGTTCGATACCGTTGACGAAGACCAATCCCTGCGGGTAGATCTTACGGAAGGTAGCGAATGGCATCCGCAGTGACGGCCACTCTTTCATAGCGGGCCCGTCGCGCCCATCCCGTTCCATACTTCCCCAGAACTGCTGTATCGGTTCGCCGCTGTTGGTATCCCACATCACCAGATTATTTTTCAACTGGGTCATTACCCGCAGATTCAAAGGCTGGCCATCGATAACCGGGGAGTAGGCAACGCCCATGTTGGTCAGCCCGCAATAGGTCATCACCACCTCTTCACCGTCTATGGTGCCTGCATGGGCCACATGGGGCTGCAGCAGATAATAATCCGTGTAGGCCCTGGCGCCTTGGTCAGTTTCCAGCACAATCACACTGATATCGTCGATGTTGTCAAACCGGTCCGCTTCATAGTTGGCGTTTATCATCTGTTCCAGGTATGGAGGCGCCTCCGCGACGCTGACAAACTTGGCTTGACCTTCATATTGTTGAGGCCTGAACATTAGCCAGGTGTTAAACATGCCGGAATAAAAATTGACGATACAGAAAAGTGTCAGCCCCACAACCCATTTGATGCCGAGCAGTTCGCGATTCCGGCACCAGATAACAAGGCTGGCGCCCAAAGTCAGTAGCGTCGCCACCGCGATGGGCCAGCGAAGATACCAGACGCTCATGGTAAATGCCCGCGACGACTGCACCACCCACTGACTGATATCGGCCAGGTCCTTAAACAGCAGAAACGCCAGCGTCTGCGCCACGATCATCAGCATCCAGAAAAACCATTTAGAGTAAGCGGGTGCGGTTGCAACCCCTGCAGCGGTATTTTCCAAAACAGGTCTCCCAAAACATAAAACAAAATTTCAAGCTTCAGAATACCTCGTGCTTTGCGGGGAATTAAGACGGGCTACCTGGAAAACCGAGTTTTACTTTTTGGATCAATCGATACCCGACTCCAGTCTTTCCACCTTTTTCTGCAGAGTCTCCTCCATAAAGTCAATAGTGAGGCGCACCTTTTCCGGTAGCAACTTGCGGTCGTGATAAGCAGCGTAGATAATCGTGGCGATCTCATAGCGCCCCGGAAATACGGGCTCCAAAGCTCCCTGAGTGACCAGGGGGCCGGCCAGCATTCTCGGCAACTGGGCGATCCCCAACCCCGCCCGAGTCAGCTCTGTGGCCAATTCTGGAGAATCAACAATAAATTTCGGTGTAATCTCAAACCAGTGATTCCTTCCAGCCTCATCGCTCTCGGGGAAGTGCCAACGGGTGGATTCAATGTTCTGCTGGGGCAGATAAATGCAATCGTGCGACTCCAGCTGTGCCGGATGCGAGGGGACACCCCGGCTTGCCAGGTAGGAAGGTGCGGCGAAATAGCTGCTGTGCATCTGGCCAACCGGCTTGGCAATCAGGGTCGAGTCCTCGAGTTCTCCCGGGTGCAGGAGCACATCGAAACGCCGTTCCTGCACCGCCTTGGGGTTGGCTTCCAACGCGTGCAGCCCCAGGATAATATCGGGAAACCGCTTGCAGTATTCGGTAATCTCCCCGGTGAACAGGCTGTTAAAAATTACCGGAGAAAACACTCTAACTCGCCCGGAAACCCGCGTTTTTCGCTGCTTGAGTTCGTGTTCGGTATCCTCTACCTCCCGCAATATTTTGACTGCCCGTTGGTAGAACTCCTCCCCCAACTCCGTCAACAGCAGTTGGCGGGTTGTCCTGCGCAGCAAGCGTACATCCAGAGCCGTTTCCAGATTGCTGACTCGCCGGCTCAGGGTGGACTTGGGGATACCACAGTACTCCGCTGCCCCTGTAAAGCTACCTTGCTCCGCCACCTGAACAAAAAGTTGCATGTCTTCAAGATTCATTGCGCTTATTTAACCGCGTGCAGATATATTGAAGCTCAATGTCAGCACATTGGGCTATGCACGGGGAGTCAAATTCGGCGAAACCTGTCCGTTTTGTGCAGAAAACCCTATTGACGGGGCACTGGCTGGCCAGTCGGAGAATGAATTCAGGTTGAGAAGAAAAGCACGGTCCCCTGTAGGTCGGACTTCGCTTAAAGCGCCTACTGTTGGTAGTCCGACAAAAATACCCGAATGAACACCGTTTGTCGGACTTAAGTCCGACCTACAGAAGCCATATTGACCTGGGTTTGGACTTAAGTAAGTGCCATTCATCCAACAATACTATTTATAAATAGGCAATTCTATTCAAACAATGTCGCCATGGTCGCCGTATCGGCATATTCCTGGAAAGACACAATCTGTCCGAATCGCACCTTGAAGATCTGGGTGACATCGAGGGAAATCTCCTTACCCGAGGCGCGGCCGTGATTAACTTCCTTCGCTACCATAATGATCTTGTCGTCATCCCAGTGCATCTCCGGTTTAAAATCGACTATCTCACAGGCATCGTTGAATTTCGACAGATATTCTGCCACGCCTTCCGGGCCTTTGTATTTGCCGGCAAAGGGAATGCAATCCGGACCATTGTATACCCACTCACACTCGGGGTGGATAATAGACAAGGCATTTTCTACATCCCCTTTCAGTACGAAGCTGAAAAAGTGCAGTACTGCTTCCATTTCGTTGCGCGGAGAGGTGAGGTACCAGTCGCCGGAGTCAGCGGCAAAATTGCGGCGCACCCAATCACCCAGCGCGTGACCAATGGCTTCCGGGCAATCTTCCTGGGCAAAGTGGTTACCCGCACCGATAAAGACTCCCTGATGGTTTTTAATATGTCTTGCACGCCAGGCTACGTCAGTCTGCGAGGTCACAGCCCCCGGTTTGGCGAACATATCCAGCACATACACGTTGCTGGTGGTCAACCAAGTATTGATCTTCTCCATCGCACTATCCACGTAGGGACGGTCGCCATCGTAGCCACACTCGCGTGGCCAGTTAAGCATGGGAAGACGATCTGCCGGGTCGCGGAAGGGATCCCGGTAGTGGTCCATCACCCGCTGGTTGAGCTTGCGCACGGTGTGGATGTGAAAAATGCGCTCAACAAACAGGTTTTGGTCAGTATTCCACTTTTCTGCCTCGTCCGAACGCCAGCGGTCGTAGTGGTCCATGGCTATTGCCATGGTGGGGTCGTTGCGCAACTGCTCGACGTTTTGCAGCGGATAAGACGGTGCCAGCAACGCTTCCATCAGCACCACACCCGCTACTCTATCCGGGTGGTTCGCACCGAACAAAGGACCAATCACCGAACCCCAGTCTTGACACACAATAATGACCTTATTGAGATCCAACCTCAGTAGCAAGTCCTCAAAATAGTTGTAATAGTCCTCGATGCCATAACGTACATCGGGTTTGTCTGACAGGCCATGGCCGATATGGTCCGGAGCGATAACTCGGGTCTGACGCTCGACGTAAGGCATAATATTGCGCCAAATATAGGCCTGCTCTGGCGCACCATGACAGAAGACAACGGCAACCTCCGAGTCCTGATTACCGGTATCGACATACGCCATGGTGACACCGTCTTTGACTTCCATAAAGGAGTGCTTGTAGTTGAACTCGTCTGACGGCGGCCTTTCCAGCTTACGGTTGATATCCGCCGGTTCCATCGCTGTGTGGTGAATGAACTCGCGTGAGGTTTGTTTGATTTTCATAACAAGTTTTTCTCCGTTATCGGTTATAAACCTTGGCTTACAGTGTATCGTCACCGATTTACACCGATAAAGACCGCAATCAGAGAAGCATTGTTATCAATACTGGTACAATCGCGCTATTACAAAGACTTGGCAATGGCGTTATCCATAAACGCCAGAAACGCCTTGATTTTTTCCGGCACGTAACGACGCGATGAATGGATGGCGTGAACGTCGTTTTCAGTCTTGAAACGCTGGTCAAACAACTCCACCAGGGTTCCCGCTGCCACCGAGCTGGTACACATAAAATTGGGTAACTGCGCCACTCCCAGCCCCTGTTCCACCAGTGTACGAACCAGAATTGCCGAATCACAGCGATAGCGAGGTTTCACATCGGCGGTTTTTTGCTCACCATGAGATCCGTACAACCAGGATCGCACCTGTCGATCCTGATTCAGCTCCATAACGCAGTCGTGAGACACCAATGCTGTTGGCGACCGTGGTTCGCCCTTGCGAGCAAGATAATCGGGGCTGGCAAAAAAGCCGCTTTTTACCTTGGTGATCTTTCGGGCGATATAGGAAGAGTCCTCGAGATTATCCACCTGGATCATCACGTCGATCTTGTCGTGCAGCAAATGGGGTTTGGTGGCGCCGGACAGAAATTCCAACTCCAGTTCAGGATAGAGTTTGGCAAACTCCGCCATATGCTCGCGCAGTAAAAGACGTACAAAATCGTTAGGCGAAAATACAGTAAGCCTTCCCGTTAATCCCTGCCGTTTGCCCTGCACACGATTTTGCAGGCACTCCATGCGCTCCAGCATCTGTTGGCAGCCTTCGTAAAAGGTCTTACCTGCTTCGGTCAACTCCAAGCTGCGAGTGGTACGGTTCAGCAGACGCGCGCCTAGAGCCTCCTCCAGCTGTTTCAACTGGCGGCTGGCATTGGACTTGGGCAGCTCCAGGTATTCGGCTGCAGCGGAAATGCTGCACGTATCAACGATCGCGACAAACAGCTCCATATCGTCGAGCTTGATTTTCATGGTATTAGCACCCGGCAATTTTCCCGGAATAGAACCTCGAGCGGGGAAATGAATGTTTGATATCACCATATTGAGCCACGCACCGGGAGTCAATTTGGGCGAAACCTGTCCGTTTTGTGCAGAAAACCGTATCAACGGGGCGCTGATTGGCCAACCAGGCCCCTCCGGGATAGTCGCTTTGGTTCGGTCAATTTATAACTGTACACACTGTGAATCCGGACAACTTTTGGATTTTTCGCACAATATTTACAGGAGATCACGATGACTGATTTACCCTTGCCCAACGTCACCAGCAATGATGCCGATGTCCAGTGGCGAAAAGCTCACGCCCACGCCACAGAACTGCCCTCCGCGGAGTTTCCCTACGAATACAAGTCTGTAGAAGTCCTCGGTCATCAGATGGCCTATGTGGAAAAGGGAGAGGGAGACCCGATCCTGTTTGTACACGGCGCCCCCACCTCCGCCTACCTATGGCGGAACATCATGCCCTGGGTGGAAGATATGGGGCGCACCATCGCCGTGGATCTGATGGGCTTTGGCCAAAGTGGCAAGCTGGATGCGGACCAGTACGGTTACTTCCAGCATGTGGAATTTCTCAAGGCGTTTATCGAAGCCCTTGAGCTAAAGAACATTACCTTTGTGATTCACGATTGGGGCTTTAATTACGGCATGGAATATGTTGTGGATCATCCGGAAAACGTCAAAGGCGTCTGTTACGCTGAAGCCTTGATGGCACCGCGCTATCCTATCGATGATCTGGAATCCTACGGCAAAGAGTGCCCAGGGGTACTGAAAATGTACCAAACCATGAAGTCCGACGCCGGTGAAAATATTGCCATTACCCAGAATCTCTTTATCGAGCGGGTGATGCAGGAACACATCTACCGCCTGATGACACAGCAGGAGATGATGGCCTACCGCGAACCCTTTTTTAACGTGGAACACCGCGACCCGATCTTGCAGATGCCGCGCGATGTGCCCCTGGCTGGGGAACCGGCGGATATCCGTGGATCCTACACCAAATATAACGACTGGTTTCTGGAAAAGGACAAGAGCATTCCCACGCTGCATGTCTATGCCACCCCCGGTGCCGTGAATACACCCGCCGACGCTGAATGGATGAGCGAAAACATTAAAAACCATGAAGCCGCCTGGATTGGCACCGGCATCCACTATATCCAGGAGGATAATCCCGAGGGCTGGGGGCGGGCCCTACGCGACTGGTATCGCCGTATTAGCCGCTAATGCCAACCTGCTGTTTAGCTTCAAACCAATCAGGAATTACATATGAGTCAAGACATTGTTGAATTAATTCAAACCGAGGTTTACGGTAATTTCGAAGCCGGTAATTTTGAGGGTGTCGTTAACGCCTTTGCCGATAATATCCGCTACCACCATCAGGGTCCCAGCGCCTCGATACCGTTTGCCGGGGTCTGGGAGGGAAAGGCTGCGGTCGCCGAGATGCTTCAGACTTTTGGCAGTACTACTGAGCCGGTGTTCGTCGAGATTAAGGCTTTTGTTGCTCAGGGTGACAGAGTTGTGGTGCTCTCGCGCGAGAGTTATCGCGTGCGCGCTACTGGTAAGAGCTATGAAACGGAAGTCGCCCATATCTGGACTGTTCAGGACGGCAAGGTTGTCGCGTGTGATGAGCTTTATGACTCTGCAGCGGTAGCGGCAGCGTTTAGCTGACCTGCGGCGGCACGGTCGGGGTCTGTCCCCATTTTTCCACCCTGGAGTGGCACAATCGGGGTCAGACCACGATTTTCACGTTTTTTGTGAAAATGTGCTCTGACCCCCGTCGAAGGGTTCCACTCCCCTCCGCAATGGCACCCGTACCGGTTTACTCCGATCTTTGTTTTTTACCGGTATCGGAGTGAATTTGTAGAGGTGCTTTCGTTGGCGGGGAGTGGTTCCATCCTAAGGGGTCAGGGTGCTTAAAATTAGGCCAGGCTTTGCCTGTCCAAATTTCAAGCACCCCGACCCCGATCGTGCGACCCCGATCGTGCGACCCCGATCGTGCCGCTCCAGGTTGGGAACGCACGCTGATGCTAGATCGTGCCGGTCGTAGAGGTGCCATTAGCGTGGATCGTGGACCCATTCAATGGGGTCAGTCCCGAATGGCACTTACTTAAGCCCAAACCCAGATCAACATGGCTGCTGTAGGTCGGGTTTCGCTTAAGGCGCCTACTTTTGGTAACCCGACAAACGGTGCTCAATTCCGGCATCGTTGTCGGACTTATACCCAAAGCACTCGCTTCGCTCGCGGGGCAGGCCCAGTCCGACCTACAGGGGACTTCGGCTTAAGTAAGTGCCATTAGCTGAAGAAGGGGCTGTCCATTCTGGGCAGCCCCTGTCCATAAGGTGCGGACATTCGTAGAGTCATTACTGTAGTCCACCACTACTTGGGATATAGTGGGAGAGTCAGGTCAAAAACAGTATCCGATGGTTTTGCCGATGAATGTCGCCAATGTCAACAGCCGCACTCAGTTCAGTCAATTTTCAAATCCCTGGTCAACGCAATCTTATCTGGCCAAGACCATGTGTGAGCACCGCCTACAGATTTTTCAGGCCCGGGCGGGCAGCAGCGACACTCGCTATAACTACAACCCTCTTCATAATCTATCTATACATTATTTAACCTATGGTGTTGATGTCGAAGTCAGTGCCGATAGCCAGCAGAGCTGTTATCTGATCATATTACCCTCCGAGGGGGAGTTGCAGTGTTTTAGCGACAAACACGCTTATATGGCGACGCCGGGCAGTGCGGTCATTATCTCGCCTGGGCAATCCTGGCGTGTACAGGTACCCGCTGGTTCCCGCCAATGTGTGCTTAGCATCAGGAAAGACGCCATTGAGCAACAGGTTATACGCCTGTTGGGGCAAACGCTCAAAACACCGTTGCAATTCGACGCGAATATGCCCGCGACAGAGGGTAAAACGGGCTCCTGGTGGCGCAACTTTCATCATTTGGCGATGGAGTTACATCACCGGGATTCACTCTTTGATCATCCCAAGGCCCTTGAATCGGCAGAGCAACTGTTGTTGTCAACGCTACTTCAGGTCCAAAATAACTCACTATACAAAACATCTCTCTCACTTGAGTCGGTGGACATCCCCGCACACGTACTGCGTGCCGAAGCGTTTATTCGGGATAATGCCTGTCGACCCATTGAAATCGACGAGATCATAGGGGCAGCCCGGGTTCCCAAACGTACGCTCTACAAAGGCTTTGAGCGAGCGCGACAAAACACGCCGCTGGCTTACCTGCGTCAGGTACGGATGGAGGGAGCCCGTGAAGAGCTGTTATCGGGCCAATCTCCGTCGGTCACGAACACCGCCATGACCTGGGGTTTTAATCACCTTGGGCGTTTTTCAGCGGAATACCGAAAGCGATATGGTGAATCCCCCTCCGCAACACTTCGCCTGGCCGCGGAAGGGCAATCCCGAAAACAGCTGCTATAATCAACCTGTTGCGACCATTTGATCCCGGAGCGCCCTTCACAACGAAAAAGACCGGACTGCTCTTTTCGCAAACCACAAAATAATTGCACAAACTCGAAAGTGGCTGCGCAGAATAGAAAACAAGCCTGATCCGAATGTTATATGCTGGATTTGCATAATAACCCACAAGGGAAAACTCAATATTTCCCACTTTCGGAGAGGATAATACGATGCGATCATTTTCCATCAAACCTGCAGCCTTCAATACAACGGCCCCCAAGCAACGCCGGCCACTGGCCCAAGCCATTGCGCTGGCAACATTAATTGGTATTCCCGGCTCCCAGGCATTTGCCGCGCTGGAGCTTGAGGAGATAGTAGTAACCGCCCAAAAACGAGCGCAAAGCCTGCAGGATGTGCCAATCGCTATCTCAGCCGTTTCTGGCGACAGCATCAGCTCCTCGGGCATTGCCAAAATGGAGGACCTGGCTCCCTCCATCCCCAATTTCCAATTTGCCGAAGCAGTCTCCGGCAGCGACCAGCTCTTTATGCGCGGCGTGGGCTCCGGCATCAATTTCGGCTTTGAGATGGCCGTCGGCCAGGTGATCGACGGTTTCTTTTACGGTCGCAGTCGCTTTGGCCGCGCCAGCTTCCTCGATATCGAGCGGGTGGAGGTGCTAAAAGGCCCCCAGGGCGCGCTTATCGGTAAAAACACCTCGGCCGGCGCGCTCAATATCACCACCGCCAAACCCACCGATGAATTTGAAGCCTGGGTTTCCACCACTTACGAATTCGAAGCCGACGAAGGATATACCGTGGAGGGCGCAGTATCCGGCCCGCTGACCGACAGTTTGAAAGCGCGACTGGCAGTGCGCATCGACGATCGTGATGGCTGGGTGCACAACGATATAACCGGTGACGATCAGCAGGAAACGGAAGATATCACCGCCCGCCTGACCTTCCTATGGGAACCGTCAGCAGATGTGGATGTTACCCTCGCGTATCAATTCGGTGATTTTGATCGGGAAGGCAGAACCCGTCAGCTCTCCAAGTGCGGCGACGGGCTGAAAAACTTTGATCCCGATGGCCCCGGACCCGCCCCGGCCGGAGCACTTTTTAACACATTGGTCGCTTCTGGTGAAGACTGCAAGGCGAACTTTAACCGCAATGTGGTCAGCACCCGCAACGGCCAGGGCAACTTCGAAGGTTTTACCACCGAATTCGATACCCTTGGCTTAACTGTCAACTGGGAGGTTGGCGAACACACCTTGACCTCCCTCACCGGTTACGCCGAGTATGATACGGAAGATCTGGTGGATATCGACGCAACTTTTGCGGAGCTTGTTGCCATGGATGCTATTGAATCATTCGAACAAGTATCCCAAGAGTTTCGCATCGTTTCTCCCATCGGTGAAAAGCTGGACTATATCGCGGGTGTCTACCTGCTGCATACCGAGCAGCAAGTCGACTTCAGCCGCCACTTTGTCGCCCAACCTCCGGGATTCGCACACTCCAACCTGATTGCCACAGAACAGGAGAGTGATACCGCCGCCCTCTTTGGCCAGGTAACCTTCCACCTGTCGGAAACCTGGGATCTGACCGTGGGTGGCCGTTATACCCGCGAAACTAAAGATGCACTGCAGGTACAAACCCCCACTGATCTGTTTAGCCTCACCCCCAGCACCCTGGACTTCTCCCTGGCGCCGGTACCACTGCCGGGAACCACTTCCCATACCTTGGACAGAGACCGGACGGAGAGCAACTTCTCGCCTAACCTCAATGTTCAGTGGCAACCCGACAACGACACCATGTACTACGCCAGCATTAGCAAAGGTTTTAAAGGCGGCGGCTTTGATATGCAGCTCGACGGCAACCAGGCCAGTGCCGCGCAAACCTTCGAATTCGAGGAGGAGGAAGTTCTCGCCTACGAATTAGGCGCCAAACTCACCCTCGCTGAGGGAGCGGCACAGCTCAACCTGGCGCTGTTCCGCAGCGAGTTTGACGATCTGCAGGTGAGCTCTCTGACCGGCACCAGCGCGACCTTTAATGTGGGCAATGCGGCATCGGCGATCACCCAAGGGCTGGAAGCGGATCTCAAGTGGGCCCTTACCGAAAAGCTGACGCTGTCCGCCGCCATGGCCTATCTGGATGCGGAGTACGATGAGTTTGACAATGCCCAGTGCAACACCGACCAGCTGCTGAACGGTTCTTGCGCTGGTGGCACCCAGGATCTGAGCGGCAAGCCACTGCAGTATGCACCCGACTGGTCGGGAACTCTATCCGCCGAGTATGTGTGGCCCCTTTCCGGCGCACTGGAACTGACCGGTTTTATGCAGGTGATCTATTCCGACGAGTTTTCCCTGGCTCTGGACCGCGACCCGAACCTGACTCAGGATGACTACACCAAGGTGGATGCCCGTCTTACCCTCAGCGATACAGATCATAGCTGGGAGGTCTCATTAATCGGCCGGAACCTGGGTGATGAAACCACCTCTAACTTCGGCAACGACGCTATCGGTGGTCCCATGATGGCGGGAACCTACTTCCGCATGATAGATGCGCCTCGCTCCCTGGCGCTTCAAGGACGCCTTAGTTTTTAAACAACTAGCATCGAAAACCCGCATCGATCCCGCGTGCCATCGAGCGGCACGCTGGGATACGTAAAATCCGCCCTACGAAATCTTGTGCACACTCTTAGCAGGTTGGATAACCCTGTGCTAAATAGAGTTTTGGACACATCAAAATATCTGGTATCAATTAATAAAGGTAACGAAGTTTATGTCTCGCTCACCCTCGAAATGGAAAGCCTATTGGACCGCCCTGGCCAGTACGGTTTGCGCGCTGTCCACAGGCCCCGTCAACGCCGTTGAATCGGACGGTCCCTTCATGGACAATCAAAAACGCCACGCCAAGCAGTGGACGAGCGAAGACAAACAGTTGGACACTCGCCTTGCTGAGCTAGAAAAGCGCTTCAACAAAAAGCCCAACATCATCTACATTCTATCCGATGATATCGGCTGGGGAGAGCTGGGTTCCTTCTCCGGAGGCAAGATTCGGGGTACCCCCACGCCCAACCTGGATCAGCTGGCCAGCGAAGGCATGACGCTGCTGTCCCACTATTCCGAACCCTCCTGTACCCCGACACGACTTGCCCTGCTGACCGGCCGTCATCCGGTACGCACCGGTGTCGACGTGGTGTTATGGCCCGGTCAGAAGCAGGGCCTGGCCGATGGGGAGGTGACTGTCGCGGAGGTGCTTTCCAAAGCCGGCTACCACACCGCCATGTTTGGCAAATGGCATGTAGGCGACCTCGAAGAGCATGCCCCGGAAAACCAGGGTTTTGACTACGCCTATTACGGCCTCTACAACGGTGCCATCTACTCTTGGGCGAACATGGAGAGCCACCATCAGGGAAAAACCATGAACGGCAGCGGTTTCTTCTACGACTTCCCGGGCACCTTTGAGGATTACAAAGAGAAGTACGGCATTGAGATCCACGGCCACTTTGAGGGGATCAAAGGCAAGGGACGCAAGGAAGTGGAAAAGATCGACGCCACCGCAATGGAAGAGATGGAGCGCAACTCTATCAAGGGTATCAAGCGTTATATCAAGGATAAGGCCAAGTCCGACAAGCCTTTCTTCCTCTACTGGGCAAGCTACGCGCAGCAGATGGCCTCGTCCCCGAAGGAGTTTCGCGGCCGCGAGGGTGCCGACCGAGCCAATAACCAGTCCGCACAGCTCGCTCAGCACGACGACTATATCAAGCAGTTGAGGTATACCCTGATGGAGGAAGGTATCGCGGAAAACACCTTGGTAATCTGGGTCAGTGACAACGGCCCCATGTACGCCTTCTGGCCCAACAGCGGCTATTCCTGGTTGCGCGGCGGCAAGGGTGAAGTCTATGAGGGCGGCGTGCGCACTCCCGGTATCGCCTGGTGGCCAGGCATGGTTAAACCGGGTCAGAGCCCGGACGACCTCTTTTCCACCACTGACCTGTTCACAACCGCGGCCCGCATTGCCGGCGCGGAGAAGTATATTCCCGACGACCGCGTTGTCGATGGTATCGACCAAACTCCGCTGCTGCTTAACGGCGAAGGCGCCGGACGTCGCGACTATATCTTCCACTACAGCGGCAACCGCCTGGCAGCGGTGCGCATGGAACATATGAAGCTGCACATCAAACCGGGAACCGCCGGCGGTCTGCCCAATATGGAGGTCTACAACATTTTGCGCGATCCGGGTGAAAAACACGGCGCGATGTACAATCACCTGTGGGCCGTGGTCCCCTTTCAGCAGCTGATCGGCAAGCACAAAGCCAGGATCAAGAAATTCCCCCATAGAAAGCTGCCTTCGGCACTTTTCTAGAAACCCAATCTCTCTTGTTGTGATGTGTCTGGCGGGATTTAGTCCCGCCTTTTTTATGCCCGTTCTTTTGGGGTAGATCGCTGCATCGCATTAACCCTCGCAGGATTAATGTCTCTGGGAGCAAGCCGCAATCAATGCTTTAAACGGCAACAGCACACAATTGTGACGGCTCTTGTGAGCCTGCACCGGTTTAAACAGTGACAAGGATTGCCATCGAACTGGCCAATCGGGAAGCGCCTCCCCTTTCAACATGGCCGCGACTTCCATCTGCACCGCTTCGACATCCGCCACGAGCAGTCCTACCGCCACTTCTCCGATCGCGCTGGCCGCGGCGCGACAGAGCAAACAGCCCCTGACATTATGGCTCAGCGCAGTGATACGACCATTCTGCAGTTTCAATTCCAGCGTCACTCGATCACCGCACAGTGGATTATCCTGGGTAACAGTGGCATCGGCATTCTCAACATGGCCTGCGCCATGTTCAGCCGCCGCCAGGACCTTGATCCCCTGCTGGTAGATGTTCTCACTCACGATAATACCTCTATCACTTGCTTCAATCCCTCCGCCAACGCATCGATATCGGCTTCATCATTGAAAATGGATAAGCTGGCACGACTAGTGGCCATCAGATCGAACGCATCCATCAAGGGTTGCGCACAGTGATGGCCACCGCGCAGGGCGATGCCCTGCTGATCGAGGATGTGGCAGATATCGTGGGGATGCATCCCGTCAATATCGAAGGAAAACAGCGGCAGTCGCCCCTCTTCGGTGCAGGGGCCTATAATGCGTAGTCCCGGGATCGTTTGCAGACTGTGTAACATCTTTCTGGTCAGGCGCCGTTCGTGCGCCCGGATCTCTTTCCAGGGCAGCGCCAACAACCACTCCAGGGCAGCACCGAGTGACACCGCCTGAGCGATTGGCGGCGTTCCCGCTTCAAAACAGCCCGCGCCCTGGGCGTAATGGTTACCCTCCAGGGTGACCCGTTCCACCATACCACCGCCGCCCATAAACGGCGGCAGCTCGCCCATCAGTGACTGACGTCCCCAAAGCACACCAATGCCCGTGGGACCAAAGCACTTGTGGCCAGAGAAGGCATAATAGTCCACCCCCAGCGCCGGCAAATCCACCGGTCCGTGAGCGGCGGCCTGGGCGCCATCGAGCAGCACCTGGGCACCAACCCTGCGGGCTGCCGCCACCACGTGATCGACATCGGTAATGGCGCCGGTGACATTGGAGGCGTGGGTGACCGCGATCAGTTTACATCTGTCTGTCACCAGGGAATCCAGTGTCTCCAGATCGAGACAGCCATCCGCCAACAGCGGAATGGTTTTAAGATGGACCCCTCTGCGATCACGCAACAGCTGCCAGGGAACAAAATTGCTGTGATGCTCCGCGAGGGAGACAACCACCTCATCACCGGGTTGGAATGTGCTTCCAAAGGAGTAGGCCAGCAAATTAATCGCTGCAGTGGTGCCGGGTGTGAAAATCACCTCCTCGGCGTTTTCAATATTGAGATAGCGGGCAACACTGGAACGCGCCTGCTCGTATGCGTCGGTGGCCTTGCTCGCCAGAGAGTGTCCGGCGCGCGAGACATTGGCCCGCGAACTGTTCTCAAATTCCACCATCGACGCCAGCACTGCCGTGGGCATGAAAGTGGTGGAGGCATTGTCGAGATAGCGCAGGCGACAGCCGTTGACCTCGCTGCCGAGGATCGGGAACTGGGCGCGAAACTCTGTGATATCAAAGCTCATTTTTTAGCAGCGCCGTCTGCCGCGCCCGATGTGTGCAACGATATTGCGCTCCGTTCGCAGGTGTCGTTGCATTATCCGGTCGCTTATGCTCTATACGTTGGCGCTCTAAACGTTGACGCTTTACCCGTTCCACATGGGGGATGTCCTTGATCAGACCACCGACTCCCATCAACTGTATGTCACGTTTCTCCACCGGAACATCCGCCACAATCCGCTGTAGCACCCAGTCCAGACCATTCAGCTTCGGGGAACGACCACAACCGGGCAGATTGATGATGGTGCGTGAACCGTGCTGTGCCAGCAGCAACATATTACCCGGCTCTACCGGCATCCCAAAGAGGTCGATCTCACCACCTGCACGCACAATTGCCGACGGCACGATATCACCCGTATCCGCAGTAACCGTGGCACCACAGATCATCACCAGATCGCAGTCACCGGTAAGGGAAAGCTGCAGCGCCTCGCTCACGGCTTCGATGGTGTGAACACAACGCTGCTCTGCCATCACCTGACAACCCATGGACGCCAATCGGCTGCGGGTTACGGCACTGGTGGAATCCAGCACTGAACTTTTCAGGCCAGGGGCCTCGGTCATAATCAGTGCCACCCGTCTGGCTCGATAGGGATTGAGCGACACCGCCGCGCCATTACCTTCTGCAATGGCTGTACACTGCGCTACCAGCTCATGGGAAACGGCGAAGGGAATCACTTTGATACTAGCCACCGCCTGCTCGGGCACGGCTTCGCCATATTCGGGCAGGGTAGCGACGCTAATGCCGCCATCGGTGAGATTGATGGCATCGATACGGGCCCGGTCGATAACCGCAACCCCCTGTTGTTCAGCATAGAGATAGCAGCGCCCCCCCATTGGCTTGCCGATGGTCAGGTTAGCGCCCGCCAGTGCGGATGCCACTTTTAGCGCGGCGCTATCCTCATCCATGTCATTCTGAGTCAAACGCGCGCCGGTCACATAGTGAATACCATCGCGCTGGATATCCACCAGGTCATCCACAGTCAGCGCTTTACCTTTTTTGATTGTGCGTCCCGACAGGCGCAGGGTATGGGCCAGCACCACACCCTCAGCTTCCGGACAGCCGTAACGAGCAAAGATCATATCCCATACTCCGCCAAGCTAAAGGTGCTGTTTGTTTTTGATGTCGATGGCGTTACCAGCGCCTTATCCGTTCTTTCGGCAACCCCGTGACGGGTCTGAATCACCTGCGCCAAAATCGACACCGCTATCTCTACGGGGGCGCGTCCTCCCAGTAGGATTCCCACCGGTCCATGAATACGATGGAGTTGACCTCCCAAGCCCAAAGCGGTTAAACGCTCCACACGTCGTGCGTGGGTACGGGTACTACCGAGGGAGCCGATGTAAAATGCCGGGCTTTTCAGCGCCACGGCCAGCGCCGGGTCGTCGATCTTCGGGTCGTGGGACAGCGTCACAACCGCGCTCTGACTATCGAGCGCCAGCTTTTCCAGCCCTTCGTCTGGCCAGTCGTTGCTCACTGTGACATTGGAGAAACGCTCTTGGCGTCCGAATGCGGTACGGGGATCGATCACCGTCACCTCGTAGCCCGCCAGGGTGGCCATGGGCGCCAACACCTGGGCTATGTGTACAGCACCGACCAAAATTAGCCGTTTGCGAGGGACATAACTGCGAACAAACAGTGTCGATTCAGACCGCTGAAGTAGGCCGCTACGACCGCTTCGTAACAGGGTACGGGCTTCGCTCAGCCTAGATGCATCCAACGGGAGATCGCCACGAAGCTCGTCGTCGTAAAGGAGGGTTGCGCAACCATCTTGCAGGCGAGTAACCTGGGCGACCGACCGTTTGCCCCCTCGATCTGCAAGCAGTTGCTCGATCGTCTGCTCGTCCACAGACTCTACAAAGACATGAATTGCGCCACCGCAGGAAAGGCCCACTTCCCAGGCCTGATCGTCACTGACGCCAAACTCCAGCAAGTGCGGTTTAGCACCGGCGATAATCTCCAGCGCCTCGGCAACCACGGCGCCTTCGATACAACCGCCAGAGACGGAACCGACAAAGTTGCCCTCCTCATCCACCGCTAGATGACTGCCCACCGGGCGGGGAGAGGACCCCCAGGTTTGTACCACTGTAGCCAGCGCCACACGCCGACCATTGCGCAACCAGCAGGCCAGCTGGGCCAGCACATCAAGAGGTTCCTGGTGTAGTCCGGTAGTGCTCATCGCGATTACCTCGAGCCTCTGTCTATCCATCCATTCAGAGGTGGATAGAAGCGCAAAAGAAACTTCTGACGTTCATCATATAAAATCAGAGCGGGCAACTGCTTGACTGAGAGCGCACCAGCTCTTGACCGACAATACGTGCTACCAACTCAGCAACCAACTGCCCGCACAGCCATGCCGAACTACTCGGACAGGCCATACTCCTCAACGGCCGCCAACACCTTTTCCGGCGTAATGGGCGCTTCGGTAAACTGGATACCAAGGGCGTTATAGATAGCGTTGGCCACCGCCCCAACCGGCGATACCAGCCCTGCTTCCCCCACGCTCTTGGCGCCGAATGGACCGTGGGGATCGGGATTTTCCACCAGGATATTGGTTATCTTCGGCATATCCGAGGCGCCCAACATCTTGTAGTCGGTAAAGCTGTTGTTCTGCACAATGCCCTTGTCGTCAAAGTAGAGCTCTTCGGTTAACGCCATGCCCAGCCCCTGCTGCGTACCGCCATCAAGCTGTCCTTCCACCACCGCCGGATTGATCGCCCGACCGATATCGTAACTGTTGACCAGCTCGTGGAGCTTGATTTCACCCGTTTCGGTATCCACTTCCAGATCCACAAAGGTCGCGGCAAACGGCGGGGAGTTGTGGTTGGGATAGTAACTGGAATAACCCTGAATCTGACCGCGCTCGCCAACGGGTTGCCCGGTCTCCGGGTTAACAAAGTTGCAGGTCCCCTGCTGGCAGATCTGCTCGACCGAAATCACACGCTGGGGATCATCCTTCACGGCAATCAGTTTGTCGGCCATCAGCAACTGTTCTGGCGCTGTATCCAGCACCTTGGCGGCCCGCTCAAACAGTTGGCGACGGACATCCTCACAAGCCTGGGCAATGGCGTTTCCACCCACATAGAGGGTGCGGCTGGCATGGGCACCGATATCGTAACCGGCCGTATCGCTGTCACCGGTGGCCAGGTAAATATCTCGCAACGGAAAGTCGAGAACCTCGGCGGCTATCTGTCGCAGGGTGGTGTGTGCCCCTTGTCCCATATCGGAACACGCGAGCATGACGGAGGCAGACGCGTCTTCGTTAAGACGGACTGTGACCACCGTATGCTCCAGCAACATCGGCATGGCCCCACTGGTGTGAACCACCGCAGCCACGCCCACCCCACGGCGTTTGGTCCCCTTCTGCAAGGCATATTGGCTGCGCTTTTGCTTCCACTGGATCGCCTCCGCGCCCCGCTGCAAACACTCGGTCAGCGCACAGGAGTCATAGTTGACACCTCGGGTCCAACCTTCGTCACCGATATCCTTATGCCAGGTCTTGCGCCACTCCAGAGGGTCCAGGCCCAGCTGATGACAAGCGCGATCAATCAACTGTTCCATCACAAAATTGGACTGAGGATTACCGTAGCCGCGGTACGCACCGGAGACCGGTTGGTTGGTGTAGTAGGCCTCACCGCGATAACGCAGATTGCCCCATTTGTACAAAGCCGCCACCCAGGTACCGGTGGTGTAAGCGACACCTGAACCGTCCAGGTAGTAGGCACCTTTGTAGTTGGCAAACTTGGCGTCCAGGGCCACCGGTTCACCACTTTTCTTGAATCCGATTTTCATCCAGTAATCACCGGGGTGACGGCTGGGTGAGGTCAACCAATCCTCTTCTCGGGGGGATTGTACTTTGACAGGACGCCCGGGTACCGCCATCGCCAGCGCACAGGTTTCCGGCTCCAATACCATTCCCAGTCGGGCACCAAAACCACCACCCACGACCGTCTGATGAAGCTGCATTTGGGACATGGGCAGATCGAACAGTTTTGCGAGTTTGCTCTGTACCAGCTTCGGCATCTGCGAGGAGCTCCAACACTGCAAGCGATCCTGGTCGTCGTAGAGAGCGACGTAGCTATTGGGCTCCATTTGACACTGCTTCTGCTTATTGACGTAGAAGTTGTCCTCAACAATCAGGTCCGCCTCGGCGAAGGCTTTGTCAACATCGCCCCAACCGTGACAGTTGTCGGGGAATACGGGCTCCGGCAATTCGAACGCCAGGTTACCCGGTTTGCGATCGTCGAACTGAAATGCATCGGCAGCGCCAGCGGCAGTGGCATTGAGATACACTGGCAGAGGCTCATACTCGGCAATGACTTTATCAGCTGCGCGCTCAGCGGCGGCTTCGCTGGTGGCAATAATCGCGCCGATGGCATCGCCGTAGTGGCGCACATGGTCGGTAAAGATGCGCTGATCCTCAATATCACCCAATATCTCGCCCATATCCTCAGAGGCCATCAGATCGATCACCGACGCGTTGTACAGTTTTTGCGTGACATCTTGAGGCCCCAGTACCTTGACCACACCAGGCACCTTGGCCGCCTGGGAGAGGTCCAGTTTTGTCACCCGTGCATGGGCGTGTTCAAAACAGCGGAGAATATAGCCATAGAGCATGCCGGGCAGTTGCACATCCGCAGCGTAAACGGCGCGACCAGTGACCTTGCATTTAACATCGACACGGGTTTCATTTTTACCAACGGTTTTGTAACCGTTATTAGCTGTTTTATTGTCTTTCATGATTATGACCCCCCTTCACCGCCAGCATACTGGACCATGTTTTTACTGGCGACCTGCACTGCGTTAACAATTTTGGCATAGCCGGTACAGCGGCAGATATTACCCTCCAAGCCTTCTCGAATTTCCTGCTCCGTTGGGTTGGAGTTAGCAGCCAGTAAACTCACCGATTTCATCACCATTCCGGGAGTGCAAAAGCCGCACTGAATGGCCGCCTCGTCGATAAATGCCTGCTGCACCGGGTGCAGTTCGCCATTGTTTTCCAAGCCTGCAACGGTGGTAATCGAGCGACCATTCAAAGTGGCGGCCAGGGTCAGGCAGGCGTTGATCGCCTTGTCACCATCGATTAAAACGGTACAGGCGCCGCACTCGCCAGTACCACAACCATATTTGGTTTCCGGCATCAGCAACTGATTGCGCAACAGCTCTAACAGGGTTTGGTTGGAGGCCACGTTTATCTGATGATTGACCCCGTTGATCTCAAGCGTGATGGCATGTTCTTTCATCATTGTGTCTCTTTACTGGTGTTCTGTGATTTATGAGAGATCATTGCTCGCTGCACTCGAGCGCTTGTTCTATGGTGCGCTTCAGATAGACGCCGGCCACTTTGCGCCGATAGGCGCCGGTTGAGCGTTTATCATCAATCGGCGTTATCTCTTCCGCAACGGTTGCAATAGCAGCTTGCAAAGCGTGCTTATCCAGCACTTTGCCTCGCAGCTGATCCTCCGTCTTGTGCAAACGCAACAGTGTCGGTCCCACGCAGCCCATCACTAAACGCAGATCGGTACAGGTATCACCATCCATGGTCAAACTGACCGCAATATTGAGCTTGGCGAGGTCTTCGTTGACTCGGGTCAGACGCTTAAAAGCCGACAAGCGATTGGTCGCGGGTGGGGACAATTGCAGTTCCACAGCCAGTTCGTTGGGTTGGCGGGCCGTCTGGCTGTAACCGGTCCAAAAATCATCCACATTAACGCGGCGTTGCCCGGATTCACTTTTCAGAAGTACTTTCCCGCCCAGGGCATAAATAGCACAGCTACAGTCACCTGCCGGTGAGGCCCGCAGCATGTTGCCTAACACCGTCGCCACATTTTTGAGCTGTGGCGTGGCAAACACTTTGGCGGCTTGCCAAAGCGCCGGGTAGCATTCTTTGACGACACTGGAATCCAGTAACTGAGCGATTGTGGCACGGGCACCCACCCGCAGCCCCTCTTCGGGATCAAAGGTCAGGTAATCCAGATCCGGCAACCGGGACAGACTCATCGCATATGGCGTGTTATAACCTGCCTTCATGGCAACCAGTGTATCGGTCCCTCCGGCAATCGTAGTGACCCTGTCGCCATGCTGGTTCAGAATCTTCCAGGCTTCTGATAAGCTGTGGGGAAATAGCAGGTCAAATTCGGTCAAGACACGGCTGCTCATTGACACTCTCCCTATTCTTTTTTGGAATAATGACGAATTACTTTTTCAGGTGCTCTACAGTCGCACATGAATTACCCAAGATCTTGCAGTGAAGACCGCAGCCTTGCTATTCCATTTCCGCACAACTATTCAGATGCCGCAGCTTCCGGTCCCCGGTTTTAATCCAGGCAGGGTGATCAGTCACAAGCCCCGCGCTGTGCAATAATTGCAACACTATCCAAAAACGGCACCCCTGAAAAAGTCAATTGATACAAGTCAAAAACGATAAAAACTATAGCGTTACAGTATAGGCAGTCAGTGCTCAGAAATGCCTTGATAGGCAACGGCAGGTTATAGGGGAGGAGAAATAGATGGCTCGAAGGCTGGATAACCACCCACTGTTTCACACTCGTGATCTGGATAGAGCGCGCAGTGAAGTCGCAAAGCTTCACTGCGAGCATATGCTGACATTGAGCAAGGGCAAGCGCCTGGACGCCTATTACAATCACGCCCAACTTTCACAGATATCAATCAACTACCTTGAATACGGTGCGGAAGTCTCGATCAACCCCGCCCGGATCGCGGATTTTTTCCTGCTGCAGCTACCACTGCAAGGCTCGGCCTTTATCCAAATGGGTAAATTCGAAGGCCTCTCCAAACCTGGCTTGGCCTCTGTTCTTTCGTCAGACGAAGAAATCAACATGCGCTGGAGCGCTGACTGCCAACAGCTACTGGTAAAGATCGATCGCGCGGCGGTAGAACAGCAACTCTCTTCCCTGATAGCAAGCCCCTTGAGTGATCCCATCCGCTTTGATCTGTTAATGCCGGGTGATTGTTGCAAGATTGCCTCTTGGTGGCGAATGATTCACTTCCTGATTGCGGAGTTGGAACAGGGCCAATCGCTACACACGACCGGGCCTGCCATCGCCAGTCTAGAACAGTCAATAATCACCAATCTTCTCTATGTTCAGCCCCACAACTACTCCCAGCACATCTTACACCGCAATACGGCCATCGCCCCGGTCCATGTGATACGCGCTGAAGAGTATATGCGGCGTAATATCGCAGAAACGATTACTATCGATGACCTCGCCCGTGTCGCCGACGTCAGCCCGCGCACACTGCACACAGGCTTTAAACACTTTAGGCACACAACACCCATGAACTATTTGCGCAAGATTCGTCTTGAGGGTGCTCGCAATGATTTGATGCGCGCCAAAGGGGGTGTGGGCGTGACCGATATAGCGACTAAGTGGGGCTTTAATCAGATGGGGCGGTTTTCTTGTATCTACAAACAAGCATTTGGAGAATCACCGTCGGAGACGTTAAAACGGTATAAGCAACATTATCAACACTAAACACCGAGTATTGTCCGTCAATGCTTTTTTATGGGTCTTCGGACTAATTTGTGGGTTACTTTGGTTTAAGCTTTCATTACTATGCCTCTTTCGTGCCATTTTCGGACAGTCGCTCGATTTGATTTTCGGGAGTGAATTTTCACATGGTCGTGGTGGATTACGGCAAAAAACGCCTAATCCACCCTACGCAGCTCCGTAATTGGGTAGGGTGGATTAGCGATAGCGTAATCCACCACGACCATGCGCAAATTCACCACCGACAATTATTCAATGTCCGGTGTTGGTTGTGGATTCAACCGGTAGCCCAATAAGACAAGGGGCTCATTTGCGCCCCTTTGTAGTTGAACAAAAGTTATCGACCGCTGGCCCGCAGATACTGCGGCGTAAACATCTTGGTCGTGACATCCTCTGGATGAATTTCGGTACGGAACTGTCCAGTGGTGCAATGCATCGCCTGAATATCCATCATACCAAACCCGTCATAGATGGGTACGCCAATATCCTTATGGCGAGCTAGATGCGCGTTGGAGTCACTCTGAGAGATAAACCACATTTTCCAGAGTTTGTCCGCACGATCGTAGATATTAATGCGGGTAAAGGCGTAGGTTTGCGCGTCGACAAACATGTCTCGCTTGCCCACCGGATGGTTGGGGTCCAGCGGCGTCACTTCCAACAGATAGTTTTTGCGCACTTGCCAGGTGATATTAGGGAAACAGCCGCCCTTACCACCAAAACTGACATACTGGAATCCGTCGCTGTCCTGATACTCATCACTCAACCCGATATCGTTGTGATTATAAACGGGCACAAGCATCCAGCGAACACCTTTATAGGCCCACTTCATGTCCGAGATGCGGCCGTTATAACCTTCGAAGTCTTCGATCATCAAGTCGGACCCCAGGAAAGCATCCGTTGTCTGTCCCGTGGCCAACCGACGGACGCGACGTTGGAACCCTAAATAGAGCCAGGCGTTGTCCCGCTTCAAGTCATTCTCGTATCGATGAATCAACAACTGCGTGTTCTTAACATCAAAGGGTTCATCCACGCGCAAATAGAGCGTTCTAAACAGCTCGGACGGGTTTTTATCTACTGCCGGCAGCGGTGCCTCTAGCGTACGGTGCATCCAGTTGTAAGCGTCGAACTCTACTTTTAGCGTCTTCTCGACCTTGCCGCTTTTCATGTCGCGGTATTTCCAATAAAAGGGGCCGATTCGACCTGAATCACCAAAGTGAACGGAGTAACGCCAGTTCCAGGCCAGCTTCTCTCCTGCGCGAGGATCATCAAGACGAGGCTCCTCCGGGAAAGGGCGACCGGAGACATAACCGTTCAGCTCCCCTACTTTTTCCCCCAGCTTCGCGCTATTGAGATTATCCAACGTCGCTTGCCGGTAGTTTTCATGAATTGAGATAGGCGTCAAATCACCGACCGTCAACTCAGTCCAGCCTTGCTTGACCATGCGGTACATGCCTTCATCCAGAACAGACTTGCCGACAGTATCGACGTTTTCCGCCGTGATCACCGTACCGGGCTTGGGTGCCGATTCCGGCACCTGCTCAAATTTGTAGGGGTGAAAACTGCGCTCCACATCCTCGGAGGTTGCTGCCAGCGCAGTGCCCGTGCCGGCAATGCCGGTAGCAAGGCAAAAACCTAAAAGTTTCTTTGTAAATCTCATACCTATTCTCCTTGCACCGTTAAAAGCGGTAACGAACTGTTAATTGAATCTCATCTTCTTCGCCGGCCATGCCCAGGGGACCGTCGCGGAAACGTCCTAAAGGATTAGTACCACTACTGCCAATATTCTGGCCAATCAGTGCCGCCGGAACGCCGATTGCCGTCATGCCCGGGTAGGGAAACACGCCGCGGTTATCATCCCACTTGTCAACTCCGTCGCCCAACTTGTAGTTAGCGCGCAGTGTGACTTGCCAGTGGTTGTCCGGAATCCACTCCAGGGCGGGTGCCACAGTGGTATAGCCCGCCTCCAGGTCATGGGCCACGATCAATTGCGGGTTGAGTCGGTCATTCTGGTACCAACCTTGAAGCAGGAAGGTAAAGAGATAGTTATCCTCGTGATCCGGCATGCCCACGGTGGTACCGAAGACGGTCTGCTCCTGGTTGTGATCCAACAGGTGTTGACCGAATACTTGCGCCGACAGGAGAAATGCGCGACGGCGGTTCAACCAGGGAATAAAGGTGTTGCGGTCCCAACCCAGCACCCAGCGAACCACGTTGGATTCAGAAAACAACTCCGGAACTGAAGTATCTGCAAACTCTTCTCCATCTGTCCAGGCTACTTCAACACGAAATGCCGACTTGATCGCATCCACATATAAATCTAGCGAACCGCCCACCAACGTGACTCGTGGAAAGGCAATATCAAACGCCAGAGCATAAGGATAATCCGCTGTTGCCGGGGGAGCCGGTGCAGCCGGGGGAGCCGGTGCAGCCGGGTTGATGCTAAATGGATCGATGCTGGTGGCGATTCCACGCAGCGAGGGAGTCTGCTGTCGGTACTCCAAGACATTAAAGGAGAAACCTACGTCCTTTAACACACCTTCCAACTTGATACCCACCTGAGTGTTGGAAAGGCTCCAGGAGGGAAGATCAACATCACGAATACCCAGCACACCGGGACCAAAGTCCATTGCCACCAGTTCTGGCAGGCCGTCACCGGTCAGGTCGGCAGCAAAGTTACCAACGGTACAACCGTTTTCCCAACAGTTGGCTAAGCCCCGAAACAGTGATCCCGCCTCCAGAATCTGGTTTGGCGTACCCGCCTGACCAAGGTTGGCGGGACGAAACTTGTCGAAGTTCCACACCAGAGAGAGATTCAGGTCGTCAAAGCTGCCAACTGGGCCCCAGCGGTACTCAAGTTCCGCCATCCATTGAGGAATCCGAATATCCTCCAACTCGTCATAGATATTATTGCGGGAATAGTCGACCGGATTGATAACATCCAACACCCGAAACAGATCGGTGCGCCCCCAGACAATCTGCTGTTTACCGACCTTGAAGCCAAACTGGTGACCATTGTCCAGATCCACGGCACCAGAAACATACAGCTCCCGAATGAAGTCGAGTTGCTCGTTGAAATCGGACCAACTTAACTCGTCACCGTCCCGATCCATATAACCATCCAGTACTTTACAGCCGCGCTTGTCCTCATCGCAGGGCCGTACCGGAACGCCGAGCTGGATGCCACCGTTAATGTTGCCACGACGTGCACCCAGGCTCCCCAGACCCGCATTCGGGTTGGCCAGATTACGTATATTTTTGAGGCCGACATTGGTGCCGAAGATCTGGTTCCAGGCGGCTTCATCATTGATGTCACCAGCACCTGTGGAAAACCCAAACGTGGGGGGAAGCCCCGGAGGTGGCGCCGTGGTGTAACTCAAGCCGCTGCCGTAATCGACAAACCCAGGGGCGCCCGGCGCCAACGCAGGTAGCGATGCCGATTGCAAGGCTATAGCACCGCCCGCCTTATCGCCCCACTCGTCGTCATTAAGATCATAGACACCGTCATAGGTGGCCCGCAGCGTACCGTTAAGCTTTAAACCGACACGACTGTTTTCAAACGCCTTGGAAAACTCAAACTGCGCTGTATTGCGAAACTTGGAAATACCGCGTGACTCCCGATAGAAAGAGACATTTTCTACAAATCCCGCTGCGTCCAATTCCGCCTGTACTTGAGTGATGCCACCCAGTAACGACAATGCCAGCGCTGTGCTGCGACCTACCGGGAACTTCCCGGACGGTGCTCGCTTCATCCAGTTAGTTGAATGCTGCATACGCACTCCCCTCGTTTTTTGCTACTTATGGTTATCGGTTTTGTCGCCCCTCACTGATGCAGAGGCGACACCCTTTTGTCTCCGGTGCTTAACCTGCAGACAAAATCTTTAGATACCTGTTGTGAGTGTTTAAGCAATCTCTGGCTGCAGATTCGGCTCCCGCAGCGTATTTGAGGCTGGCAGATTCGCTCGCTGATGAGTTTCCGTCTCAGAGATCAAAATGCCGTCTTCGTCAAACTGCACGTTGACGATAAAGCCAGGCCTAAACACACGAATCCAGGCAGGCACCAGGAAGACGGCGGCGGCTGCATTCAGTATCAACATGACACACAACAACAGCGCCGCATCGGCTTGGAAACGCAAATCCGACAGGAATACCCACATCACCACACCACCGATCAACGAGGCGGCAGTAAAACCAACGGCCAGCCCTGTTGTATTCAGCGCTTTGGCGATTGCATCCCCTAGAGCCACCCCCTTGGCCACTTCTTCGCGAATGCGGTCCATAATGTAGATGGAGTAGTCGATACCCACACCAATGCCCACGGCAATAACCGGCACAGTGTTAACGTTGATACCCATGCCGACTACGCCCATATAGGCATAGGTCAAGGTAGTGGCAAACAGCATCGCCAGCATCATCAACCAACCCGCATGCAGGGACCAATAAAAACAGGTGACAAAGATAAAGATAAGCGCCAGTACCAGTGGAATAACCAACAGGTTCGTGGCATAGGCCGCTTCGTTAATGGCGGCAATCACGCCGATACTGCCGCCGGCCAACAGAACTTGCAGTCCTTCGACCTGGTTACCGACATCGTTGATCCAGGCTTTGGCCTGATGGATGGCCCGACGTATGGTCTCGCCTTTATGGTCTTTGTAGTAGAACACCATATTGGCATTTTGACCGTCGCTGTCGACAAATTCCCGCGACGCACCCGGCACGGGGCTGGAGGCTTCATAGGCAAACAGCAGGCCGCCCACATACGCGTTGGTATCCGGAATCTGCGCCCAACGGGGGTCGTTGGAGTGGAAAATTCGGTTCACCTGTTTTACGAGGTCAGTCACCATCTTGCTTCCGCCGAGTTCCGGGTCCGCTAACATGTGGGTTTGGAAAGAATCGAGTGCCCGTAACACTTCGGGGCGTTTAATCCCGTCCGGGTTATCGGTACGAGCTACCACGAACATCTCTTCAGAACCGGGAAACAGGTCATTCACGGCCTTTGATGAGACATTGTAATCGTGTTCCGGATAGAGAATCGGCGAACCCGGTTCAGACTCACCGATCTGAACCCAAGAACTCAAATAACTGCCACCGCTGACCAGGCACGCCATCAGCACCAGGATGGTTATGGCACCGCGACGCTGACCGACCAGGCCGGTTATCATAGGCACTAGTGCATTGGATGTTTCCCCTGCTTTACCTTTGGACAAGCGATAACGAGGCTGCGGCAGCAGCGACAGAGCCACTGGAATAAAGACCAGTACCGTTGGAATTACGGCCGCGGCCCAGAGCGAAGCGTAGTGGGCCATTTTGGTATTGATTGGCACTGAGCCCAGGGCAATCAACAACAGACCAATAGCATCGGAGGTCACACCGAGGGAGCCGGGACGGAACAAGCTGTCGAAAGTGTTACGCGCAGCCTTCCGTCCACTGTCAAGCTGATCCGGCGGCAACTGCTCCAGCTCAAAATAATAACGTTGCACCAGTTGTACCCCATGGGACATGGCACGAGCAGATATCAAAAAGGGCACGACCAGGGTCAGGGGATCCAGGTTATAACCCAGCAGCGAAATAATCCCCAGCCCCCAGGTCGAGGCCAATGCAATGGAAAACAGCGGCAGCATAATGCCGTAGAGGCGCCGAAAATATAGCACCAGTAAAGCGATCAAAATAAGCGCAGTAAAGCAAAAGATCTGAAGAATTTGACCAACGTAGGTGTATACCCAACCCACCAGTGTAGGCTGGCCGGTGACATAAAGCGTGGTCTCTGGTATTGCCGCTTCGGCGCGTAGTTCTTTGATCTCATCAAAGATCGCCTGGTAATCCAGTTCCCCCTCATTGAAAGTGGCTTTGATCAACGCCGCTTTCATGTCCGGCGAAACCAGCAATCCATAGACCCGCGGATTGGCCTTTACCTCCTCGCGCATCTGTGCCAGCTCGGCATCCGTCCAGTGCGGTTTGAGTGCATCGTAGTAAGGCGCAGAGTTTACATCGCCAGTTTCGGTAAGCCACACTTTTCGCACCGTACGATGTGTCAGACTGGCCACCATATTGTGGTTAACGCCTGGCAGTTGGTCGACCGCGCGGGTGAGCTGATCTATCTGTTTGATTATCTCGTCAGTAAAGATATCGCCCTGTTTCGCCTCTACGGCCATAATAATATTATTGGCACCACCAAAGCCGTCGCGAATCTCGTTGTGCAACCTGATGTAGGGATGCTCTTGCGGCAACAGGTCGGCAAAGTCAGAGTACATCCGTACTCCAGGGATCTGGCTGGCAAAGTACAGAGTTGCCAACAACAACAGCCCCATCGTCATTTTCGGTGCGGTAAACACCAAGTCATCAAACTTGTGCAACCCGTGATGAAATAGTTTGGTCAGCTTACGCATCTATTTTTTTCCCCGCGCTCTGAAATTCCTGCATCGCTCTCGTAATCGTTGTTACCCAGGCCTATAAGCCGGGTCAATTTGCAATCGCCATGTCGAACAGTGAACCACTCCCCCCGGCCACAATGAGTCGACCGCTACCGGCCGTGGCTGCACGCAGGTATGAGAGAACATTTTCGTTATGGGTGAGGTGTCGCCAGAGCCCATCTCTGTAATTGAGCACTAAGCCGTTTTCGCCCACGGCATAGAGATTTTCGCCCTGCGCGGTTATGCCGTACAGTGGCATCTGCACACCGCTGTTCTGCCCCTGCCAGCTGTCACCTCCGTCGGCGGTGTGATAAATAGCGCCGTTCAAGCCAACCACCCAACCGTGCTCGGCATCGGGGAAATGCGCTGCTTGGGGATAAAACTCGCCAGGAATATCTGCCATCCGCTCCCAGCTTTGACCGCCGTCGATTGTTTTCAGCACCGTGCCGAATTCCCCGGTGATATACGCGACGGATTGATTCACAAACTGCACGGAAGTGAACTGGGCATCGTCACCTTGGGACTCCTCTGTCCAGCTCTGCCCGGCGTCATTACTGGTCAAAATGGTGCTAAATCCAGCCACCACCCAGTAGCGATTGTTGAAATCACAGGTCAATGCCAGTACTGCTTCTTGTGTGGGCAGATCTTTTGCGATCCAGTGAGTGGCTGCAGAATCGGAAAACCACACCTTGCGGTTCGCATCCAGTGCAACAAAATGTCCATCAGAGCAGGCTGTCACGTCGATCAGCGACGGACGCTCGGAAATATCATTGCGCTGCCAGTGTTCGCCGCCATCGTCTGAGCTGATAACAGCCCCGCTGGCACCGACCACCACTACCCGCTCACCCCAGCGGGCAACCGCCTGAAATTGATCGTAGCGATGAACAACGCGGCTCAACTCTTGGTTTACACCGTCTAAATTCAGCGGTGCTTCACAACCCAGTAAAAAGATAAACGTCACGACACAAAAGTGCTTAGTGATACGCCACTCTAATAGTGACATTAGAGATACCTCCCCTAATTGATATTATTCGGTGCTTGTTATGGCATATATAGATAATGCGGCGGGACGACTACTGTTACTATTCAGTAAGTGCAGCGGTGTTCAATTTATGCAACTGATCTGGTCGATGAACCCAGGGCTATTAAAGGAGGAGGGGAAACCTAAAGAAAGATATGAGATGTCTCGTTAGAAAAAATAGGGTGGCTAATGCCACCCCTAAGAGCAGAGATTACTTGTGATGTAATCTAATTTAACAGCTCGCCTTCCTCTGGAGAGAATTGCGATTGCCGGGATTCCACCGACACAAAGTCCTGGCGATTAGGCTTTTTCGCTGCCGCGAACAAAATGGAAGGTGAGTTGTGGGATTCGGAGATAATTATCCCTTCACTGTGTAGTGCATCCTGCACCGCGGCCGACATGGTATGCAGCGAAGCGCCACCGCCTTCACCACAGCCCTTGGCGCCGTTATAACTGAAGGGTGACGGGGTTTCTATCGCCGCACACTTCAATTCCGGCATATTCATCGACGTCATAGGCGCATAGTCGGTAAACGTACCGGTAATCATATTGCCGCTATTGTCAAACTGAAACGCCTCCTGCATGGCGGCACCGATACCGTGGCAGGTCGCCCCATGCACTTGCCCGGCAACTATTTTGGGATTGATTGCCACACCACAGTCATCCACCACCACATAATCCAGTATCTTGGGTTGATAAGTCTGGCTATCAATCTCAACCACAGCGGCATGAATCTGGGCTGAGTATGTTAGTGTCTGGTTACCGTATTTGCGCTGTGGATCCAACGGTTCGAAGGCCGGTTTAAAGACATGTTTGACATTGAGATCGATATCGCGCAAGTGATCCGGTGTCGTGGCAGTATTGGAGTTGGCCAGGTTGGACAGCATCCAATAGTTGATCGCCCGCTCCGGCTGCCCTTTTACACGCAATTCCGGGCCCATTTCGCCAACGCCCAGCTCCAGTTCATCGTCACTGGCCTCCAGAGCAAACGCGGCCAGCCGCCTGAGATCGGTCTTGAGCTTTTCTGCCGCTCCTTTCACGGCGGACAATCCCGTCACAACAAACTGGCTGGCAATGGTGCCAGAGAGTCCGGCAAAGGTGTTCCAATTGGAATCAAATCCGGTGCGTACCTTGACCAGATCGGGGCTAATATTCAAAGCGTCGGCCACAACCTGAGCGGTAACCGTCTCGTGCCCCTGCCCCTGGGGCACAGAACCTAACATTACCACCACGGAGCCGTCGAGATCGATCTTGACTCGCGCAGCCTCGGTATTGCCCGAGAAAACCGAATTGGGATTGATGTAGATAGACTGACCAAAGTTATTGGTGCCCGAATCCACCGTGGAACCAATACCGATGCCAATCAAACGCCCCTCTTTCCTCGCCGCTGCCTGCTTCTCCCGCCAGCCCTGGTAATCAAGCATATCCAGCGCCTTAGTTAGCATTTGCGGGTAGTCACCGGAGTCATACACATTACCATTGGGCGTGGTATAGGGAAACTGCTCTGGCTGAATGTAGTTGCGAAAGCGCATTTCATCGGCGGGAATCTTCAGCTCGTGCGCACAGATATCGAGTATTCGCTCCATAAACCACAGGTGCTGTAGTCGTGAGTACCCGCGGTTAGGCGTGCAGGGTGGTTTATTAGCAACGACCTGGGTAAAGTCAATATTCAGGTTGCGCACCTTGTACATAGCGCAGTAAACCTGGGACCAAATCGAACACCCCAGTGGTTCGTAGCGTGTATAAGCACCGCAGTCATCCAGGTGTTTGGAGCGTACCGCGGTGATTACGCCGTCCTTGTCCAGTGCTACCTCGGTATCTAGGAAGGTGCGCTCCCCGCCCTGAAATGAGGCCAGGTTTTCATTGCGCGTTTCGATCCACTTGACGGCGCGACCGCCCACAAGCCGGGAGGCCAAAGCCGTCAGACCAACAAAGGGATAGGTTACGGTTTTGGTGCCAAAATTACCGCCGACGTCGTGAGAACGCATACGGATCTGCTCCGTACTCACACCCAGGAAAGGTGCCAACATCTGCGCAGCGATCGCCGGCAAGCCGGTATTGCAGAGCACATCGATATCCCCCTGGCGCGACCACTTGACAACCGCACCTGCAGTTTCGATCGGTGTGCTGGAAAAGCGGTGAAAGTGCAAGCGGCCAATTTTCACCACATGGGCCGCCTCTTTAAAGGCTAGATCGACATTACCGTGATCCCAAACGCTGTTGAAGATCACATTGGTGCCCACTTTATCGTGCAAAATGGAGTTGTCCGTCAGGGCTTGCTCCGAAGTGACACTGGCCGGCAGCAGATCATACTCTACCTCGATCAATTCGGCGGCATCAGCAATTTTGCGGGCGGATTCGGCAATGATCATCACCACCGGCTCGCCCTGGTAGCGAACCCGATCGGTGGCAATACCGTAATCGACCAGGTTCGCACCCGGTGACTCACCCATCTGCATAAACGGCTGGGCTTGCTCAGCTACCTGCTTACCGGTAAGCGTACATACCACGCCGTCCAGTGCCTCGGCAGCGCTGACATCGATACCGGCAATTTTAGCATGGGCATAGGGCGACCGGACAAAACCCATATGCAGCATGTCGGCAGCTTGTTCGTCGTCCACAAAAAGGCCGCGACCACGTACCAGGCGAGCGTCCTCCTTACGGCGTAGCCGCTGTCCCACCCACGGTTTATCCTGATCACCATCCACATCGATACTGTGTGACATGGGTTTAAAGGGAATTACCGGATCTTTATAGGCTTTTTTCGGCGCCTGGCTGGCAACCACTTCCGTTTCGGGTACATCAGGTTTGGTTGTCTCCGGCTCGAAACCAAACAGCCCCTTGATATAATTCAGCAAGGAAACGAACAATCCCTCACTAGGCTCAGCGTTAGCGGCGCTGGAAATTGCCTCAAAATGCTCCTTGCTGCTGAGCGCATCCTGCAGGCTATCAATAACCTTAGAAATCTCCTTCTCGGCATAACCGCGCATACCGCCGCCAGCCAGTGACAGAATTTTGCCGAAAATTTGCGTGGTACCCTCCCACTTGATCAGCGTACCGCCACTTGGCGTTTCCTCCAGCTCAAAGGCGGTGATCATGTTATAAGCGCCACCCATGACCTTGCCCTTACCGATATAACTGGCACGCACTGGCGCCTTGCGCTCTTGCAGGGTCATCTCGGTGGTGGCAATACCATGAACCTTGCCAATACCCACCTTGACTTTAACGATAGCGGTATTGTCATCGCCCTCTTTCATAGTCATGCTGTGATAAGTGGGCAATACTGGGATGAATTTGCGTGGATCTACCAACAACTCAAACGTTTCGACGCGAGGTATGGCGACTTCAAATTCGCCGTTAAAGGACATTTCCATCGTTTAAGCCTCCTCGGTTGCTGTTGTTGGTTTGCCAGTGGTTATCTCATAGCTGAGCGCCTTGGCAGCGGCATCGACAGCTTTAACAATATTTTGATACCCGGTACAGCGACACACGTTGCCCGCGATGCCCTTGCATATCTCATCTCTACTCGGATTGGGGTTTTCCTCTAACAGATTGTATGAACTCATCAGCATACCAGGCGTACAATAACCGCACTGCAAACCATGGTGCTCGGAAAACGCCGTTTGTAACGGATGCAAGCCGTCATCCCGCTCTAAACCTTCAACGGTCATCAGTTCACAGCCATCGGCTTGCACCGCCAGAGCCGTACAGGATTTGATTGGTTTGCCGTTAAGTAATATGGTACAAGCGCCACAGTAACTGGTATCACAACCGATATGGGTGCCGGTCAAACCCAGCTCTTCGCGAATAAACTCCACCAACAGCATACGCGGCTCGATATCACGCTGATACTTGTGGCCGTTTACAGTGACTTCAATTCTGACTGGTTGAATCGCTTCAGGCATAACGGTGCCCCCCGTTTATCTTTTCTCCGCGACTGCGGGCTACTGCTCTTTGTACGGCATCGACCACCAGCGATCGCAGCATGGCGCGTTTGAAATCTTCGCTGCCCCGGGCATCGACCGGCGGTTTCGCGACCGATACAATAATATCAGCGGCCTTTTCCAGGTTCGTCGGGGTCAATGATTGGCCTCGCAGCACAGATTCTGCCTCGACAGAGGTAATCGCCGTCGAGCCTGCCGCCCCGAGCGCCAGTCGAATATGGGTACAGGTATCGCCACTCATGGTCAGCTGAACACCGGCCGATGCTGTGGGGTAGGCCGGAGCCGCACGTTTGAAAGCGACATAGGCGCCACCACTATGTGCCGGTGGCAGCTTGAATTTGACTTCGGTCACCAACTCGCCATTACCAAGCGCTGTGGTGTAGGAATCCACAATAAAATCTTCTATCGCCAGAGTCCTTTCACCATTGGGGCCACGGCACACAACCTGCGCATCCAACACCCGCAATCCCGTGGGCCAGTCGCCACTGGGATCGGCCACACTAAGGCCGCCGCCGATGGTGCCTCGATTGCGCACCTGCTTGTCGGCAATACCACCACCACAATCTTTCAACAGCGGTATCCGCTCGGCGATCTCCGAATTGGCGACCTCACTGTGTGTGGTCAGCGCACCGATATGGATAGTGTCACCTCGCTGCTCAATATAGGACAGGTTGGGCAGACGACCGATATCGATCATATCGGTCATATCTCCCATTCGCATTTTCAACATAGGAATCAGTGTCTGCCCGCCGGCGATGACTTTGGCGTCATCGCCAAACCTAGCCAACAACCCGATGGCTTCCTGTAAAGTAGCAGGGCGGTGAAAACGAAAGGGCGCAGGGTACATGGAATCTCCTCACCTTGTTTGCAATCACGACGTTACAGATCGCAACGCCAGCGGATAGAACAGGTTATATCAACGGTTAAATTCCATTCTAATGGTGTGGTTTTGGAGGGCTATCCAAAAAACGAAACCACTAGTATATATCTGCAATTAATTTCTTCGCTGTTGCGGTGAATCTTGCCATGGGCCCCGTTGTCCGCAACCACAAAGGCGGGATTAGTTGACCGATTGACAACCGACCCGACGCAATGTCACCGAGGGAGATTCACCAAAACGCTGTTTATACTGCCTTGAAAATTCACCCAACTGGCGAAAACCGCAAGCCAAGGCAATGGAGGTCACCGAATCAGCCGGTTGCGCAGACAACAGGTTTTGACGGGCCCGTTCCAAGCGCAGGGTTTTCAGGTATTGCATGGGGGATACACCGTGACTTTTCTTAAAGCCATATTGCAGGCTGCGTTCGCTGACGCCAACGGTTTGCGCCAGAGACGCCAGTGACAAAGGTTCACAGGCATTGGTACACAGGTATTGTTCGGCTCGCTTGACATACCAGGGTGACAATGAGGGCTGACTCGGTGTGTTTAGGGTTTGCGAGTGGTTGTGAGGCTGACAGTGTAACAAACGCTGAATCAACAGCTGTTCCAACGGTTCGGTAACCAGCTGTTGCGAGCACTGCGTGTCGCAATTGCGCAGTTCTTCCAGCACATAGTGCACTGTTCGCCACCAGGAAGCACCGGCCTTGGAGTCCCGCTCCAGGCAGGGCTGAAAGTGGACCGGTGCCGGCAGGGATACACCGCAGAGACGGTGCAACTGCTGCGTCACAGCCTCCACATCAAATTTCAGCACCAGTTGCTTATAGTCGTCTCTCAGGGTTTTCTGCAGTGCAACACCGGTATTGAGCACTACAGCCTGGCCGGGCTCGCAGTGGTACTGGCCGCCGTCACTTTGCACCTCCAGACGTCCATGAATAGGCATCAAGACATAGATACCCGTGAGCTCTGCAACGTCGATGTTGACATCGGTTTGATAGCCCACAATACTCAGGCTCACTGAATTTAACGCTGCGTGATAGAGACTGATATCGGCTTCCCGTTTAGGCCCCAGGGGCGTTAAACAGTGGGAATCGTAGGCGCGGCTTATCGTCTCTCGAGCTTCGGCGATATTGTCAGAACGAAGGCAGAGATACTGCTCGGGTAACAATGTTGAGGACGTCTGTTGCATAACTCACCGGAGCGTAACCAGTAATCGTTAATTAGATAGCGCCCATCCGGAAACACCATTTCTTTCATAGCGAAAGCATTATCGTAGGGTGGATTAGGCGTTTTTTGCCGTAATCCACCATCCGGTGCCAGGCTTTAACCACCTTTGGTGGATTACGCTACGCTAATCCACCCTACGATACTAAAATGCGGTGTGCGTTTTGTCTTGACTGAGGGAGCACCAAAGCTCGCTCTCTTGCCCAAGACTGCACTATAACTTGACTCTATGTGCAACGCCTTATGGCCCTGTCATTCTCAGCGAAAACCGATCTATCCCGGTTGTTAGCCATCATCCGTACGACAAATGACCACTTCCCGGGCGCAGCTTTCGTAAAATCCTCCCAGCAGTTTTATTAAACTGGCGGCCTGCTCCAATCGTTCACCACTGATACCAACTTCCCGACATGCTTTTAACAGAAACTCCCGGCGCAATTGGGCAAACCGTTCGGTCAAGTCGTATCCCTTCTGGGTTACCACATAGGTAACCTCGCGGCGAGAATTCTTGCCCTTGTATTTCTCAATCAAATCCATTTGCAGCAGTTTACGAATCGAATATTGAATGTTGGATAGATCGTCCCGATTGAGAAAACGGGCTATTTCAGCCAACGCTTTGGGACGCTCCTGCATCCGGATAAAGTTGAGAATACTGTTTTCCGGCCCGTTGACACTGTAGCCAGACGCAGAAGCACATTCGCCGGACCAGCGCTGCTGTGCCTGAAAGCTGCTCCACAGGGCACCTTCGAAAATGCACAGAGCGGCTTCGTCATCTTCTTTGGCCAGGTGCCAGCTCTTTTTCAATTGTGGCGACATAGTCAATATCTTCATCCTAGTGCCAGGGTTCATCAGAGTGCCAGGGCGCGCACCCGTGTTTTCAGTGCAGAACGGCAAGCCGCGTGCAAATAACAGGTCTGCTCTCCCATATGGAGCAGCTTCTGTGTCGCTTCGTCACCCTCTTCGGTCCCGATAAAGACATGGGTATCCACAGCCGCACTATTGGGAAACTCGGGCTTAACCATGCCATAAAGCTGGCTGGGATCATGGGTCTGGTGACTAGACGACGCACTCACCCGACCTACAGGAATCTGGCTTCCATTTTTATTCAGCGTAAAAATACTGTCTACAGCGTTTCTAAGATACGCGTCCGCCGGTGAACTGGCGACGGCGCGGTAAGCAAGACTCTGCAGCTTTTCGGTAGAGACAGCGGCGCTGACCTTGAAGGTGACATCCACCGGCTAGGCGCTACCTGTCATTGTACCCTTCATCAGAGAGCCTTCCATGCTATAGAGGTTATCCACCATAACCTCCAGACCGTCGACAGAAACGCCTTGATTCTTGGCATGAGTCATAAACTCAGACATATAGGAAGCCACCAGCCCCGCGGTAAAAAAACCCAGCGGGAAAGGCGCCAAATCGGTACCGTTAAGCCAGGGCCCTTCGTCGCACACCATACGCCAGGTCGTGGCGCTATTTGCGCAACTGACTATCGCCTCCTTCTGCATCCCTTGCAATGCGCGTGTTGCAGTTCGATAAGACAGGCGACGTCCATTTCTCGGAGCCGTTAACGGCAGTTCACTGGCATTAGCGACTTTAAAAACTAACGGATGTGTACTTGTTTCAATTGCCGTCATAGATAAAAATCTCTCTAAGGATGTTAACGAAGCAGAACGTTAGCAGTAAGAAAAATCATACAGTGCATTAACCACCGGGGGATCATCGCATTGCAGTTGCAATTGCATCACTTTGATCGCCTCTTCGAGTATGGCGGTGCTGCTTTGTCCGTCGCTACAGAAACACTGACGCACCAGATCTGAGGTTGTCCCTAAACCGCGCAGGGGAATAGCGAAATACTGCCCCAACACCTTGCGCACTAGGTTATCGTCACCATTTATCAGTTGCAAACTCTGCCGATAAACACTCACCATTGCGCCGACCACATCCGGGTGCCGTTCCACCAGGGAGGGATGTATCACCAAGCCGGTAGTCGGTATACGAAGATGCTCACCGAAAAACAGCAACGGCTTTAATCCGTATTTCGCCATCACCGCCGGCGGCAATGCCGAACTGATCACCGCCGCGTCAACATCGCCCGCCACCAACAGACCGATTCTGGCGGTGTCGTCCCTCGCTGGAATGGATTCAATAACGGTGCGAGGATTTAAGCCACCTTGCGCCAAAATTGCATTGAGAAAATGGGTTGGAGGAGCGAATTCGGGATAACCGGCAATACGGCAATGACTGAGACCTTGCAGCGACTCTGGTGCGTCTTTGTCACAGAGCCCATCGCGGCCATACAGCCAAAAAAGCGGTCGGTCCGTTGCCACAAAAATTACCTTCTGTGGCGTGCCGTTTAACCAACCCGCCAGGGCCGCGCCACAGGCTGTGCTAAAAAACAGTTCCGGCAGCGCCTGATCAGCAGCAAAATTGGTGTCCACCAGTTTGACATTCAACCCTTGCTGTTCATACAGCCCGGCTTCTTTCGCCACAAAGTGGCACAGAAGTTCATGAATATCGAATGCCTTAAAACCTAATACCACATCAGTCATAGCCAGCACCTGGGATTAACCGTTTATCTGCGGAATCACTTCGTTAGCGAAAGTCTCCAGATAGGGAAATGGATCACTCATGCCAAAGGGCGATACAAACCCCTGCACCCCCATCGCCACCAGTTCGTTAAAACGCGGAATCACCTCCTCCGGCGTGCCAGCAAAGGCAATGGCATCCACTATATCGTCGGTGAGCAGGGCTTTGTGTTTAGCCTGATTACTGCCGTGTTCTGCATAATCGTAGTTGGCTTTAAAATCGCCGAGTTGCTGGTAGAGATCGTCGCTAAAATATTCGCGCGGTACGGTTTTGAAGGTAGTTCCTGCTGCCACAGAGCAGTAGCCCTTGACCTCTTCGCGGGCGCTTTCACGGCCGTGAGACACCGCACAGGCAAGACGAGCGTAGAGTTTAATATCTTCAAAGCGCCGCCCCGCCGCTTCCGCGCCCTTGCGGATATTATCCATCGCATAGCGGTGAAAACTGGGGTCAGCACCCACCTGGTAGAGAATGCCATCGGCGATACGCCCGCCAAGCTGCAGCGACTTGGGGCCGGAACAGGCCATAAAAATCGGCGTATCATAGTTGGACCACGGCATTTGAATCTCCGTGCCTTCGTACTCCACCTTGTCACCTTTGATTAAGGCACGAATAGTTTTAACCTTTTCTTCAAACACTGCTAGTCGTTCCGGTTTCAGGCCCAGATTGTGGACAGCACTTTCACCGATACCTATACCCAGGATTTCACGGCCATTTGAAAGTTCGTGTAGCGTCGCCCAGCTATTGGCCAGTACAGCCGGATGTCGGGTGACCGTGTGGGTCACGCCGGTGGCCAATTTCAGGTTTTGGGTTTTGGTGGCAAGGACGTTGAGTATGGCGTAAGCATCTCGCATCACGGAGTGGGAGTCCGCGACCCAAATACCATCGAAGCCCAGGCGCTCGGCGGTGATGCCCATTTCTATACATTCGTTTAATGGCCGATTGGGTAGCAACCCAACATTGAAGGAAATTGCCATAATCCACTCCGTCTTTTATTTAGCGATACAACAGTTATTTGTGGGCCTACGTTTTCTTTGAGCTTTAAGATTTAATTAGAGATTGAAAGTAGGCTTTAAATTAAGATCGATATTAGGAATAACTTATGTGGTAATTCAAGGGGTAAACGCTTGGATTGGAAATTAGCTGCACCTTGTGGATAAGACATGCTAATGGGGGATAAATAATGATAAGAAATCTGGAAAAAAAGGGGGCAGATTACCACTGAAAAACACAGCATCGGAGAATTTTCCGAATTGATTGGCGAGAGTGAATTTCGAAGTACTGAGCCAAGGGGGGAAGGACGCCCCGACAAGCGAGTCACGCAGGGACGCGTGCATCGCGGCGTCAATCCCCCCTTCCACCCTTGGCGGTCTGGCAGCTTAAACCAAGCCGTAACTACCGTTACCGCTGTTAGCTGATGGCACAACCAGCTCGATTGCAATTGTGGGAGTGAATTTGCACATGGCCGTGGTGGATTACGCTATCGCTAATCCACCCTACCCGGTTGGCAACTTAAACTACCGATTAAAAATGACTGCTTTTGGTACATTGTCAACAAAAGAAACGACCAACAAAAAACAACCCCAAAAGACATCAATTCAAATGGGAACTACCACACTTCACAGTCTCTGATGGCAACTCACCAAAACGCTGCTTATATTCCGCCGAGAACCGCCCCAAATGCGTAAACCACCAGCGCATGGCGATATCCGTAATGGTACTAACACCATCGCTCGCAAGCAGCTCTTCCCGCACACGGTCCATGCGCAAATCCTTTAAATATCGCATCGGCGACGTCTTACCAAAGCGTTTAAACCCTTCATACAAGGTTCTATCCGGTACGCCAGCGGCCTCAATAATATCTTTTTTGGTAATCGGCTTTTGAGCATTTTCCAAAATAAAATTCTCGGCTCGTCGCACATAAGCCGGTAGTACCGATGCAGCTTGTTGCTCCAGTTCTCGATGATAATTATGCGGCTGCCCCAGTAACAACCCCTCAATCAACAGTTGTTCCACAGCCTCCAGCATCGGGCCATCTTGATAGAGAGAACCCTCCTTGCCCTGCTCATCCAACATAAACTTTACCGTGCGCCACCAAGAGCTGATTTCGCCAAAGTCCAAATCCATACTGCTTTCAAATACCAGGGGCTTGTGCAATCCGTGTCCTAACAGTCGCTGTAAAGCGGCTTCCATTTTCAAGCGAGGAATTTTCACCAGCAACTTTCGGCATTCGGCGCTCATCTCCAGAGACACCACCTGTGTCGGTGAAATCACCATCCCGCACTGGGTATCGGAGTAGGATTTGCACGAACCCAGTGACAGCTGCTGCTCTCCCGAGACTGGCAGGCTGACATTGTAGAATGACTTCAGGTCATCGTATTCAACTCTGACCATCGCACCATACTCTACCTGACAGAACTCTATATTGGACAGCCGATGGCGCGATTGTCTGAATCTGAGGGGCCCGGTTTCCAGCACGGTTAACTTATGGTCACAGCAGTAACCCGACATAATGGCTTGTGCCTCTGCCGGGCTGCCAGATTCCAGTACCTGGTTACGACCAACGGTGGCTTGATCTACTACGCAGTTTACACTGTTCAATCTTTTACCTCCACACTCTCGCCGCTCACTGCTGAGCACAGTTTATTTAACGCACTTAACTACCGACCCCAAGCTAATCGTTTAGCTCAATATTGCACGATGTAGAAATCGTGCAGCCTGGAAAACATCGTCTACCGCAAGCGTTCCATCATCGCGCTTCGACCAGAGCTTTCGTATAAGCCGACCAACAAAATCACCAGATCTGCCAGTTCGTCGATACGCTCTTTGCTGAAACCCGCCTGCCGGTAGGTATTGATAAGCACTTTGGTACGCACATCGGCAAAACCCTCTGTGAGTTGCTGCCCGTGTTCGGTCACCTCGTAGGTCACATCTTTACGGCTGCCGCCTTCTTCAGACTTCTGAATCAGACCGCTCTTTTGCATTTTGCGGATAGAGTATTGAATGTTGGCGATATCATCGCGATTCAAAAATTGCGCTAATTCAGACACCCCCTTGGGGCGGTCGTAACTGCGAATGGAGTGCAACAGACTGCTGTCGTGTCCACTCATACTCTGCGCTGGATCCACTGCCGAGATACACTCTTTCTCCCAGCGTTCGATCGATTCGAATACATGAAACATTGCCAGCTCAAGCCTGCTGACGCTGCGCTCGTACTCGTCACGCCCCAGGTGCCAAGGCCCGGTATCACGATTGCCTAAGATCTCGGTTTCGTTACTGGCCACGTTTTTCTCCTTAATACCACTACATGCACTACATGCCTTCACACACCACCACCCTCAGGGCGGCCTGTCAGACCATCTAAAAGCATAAAATCAACATGTAAAATTAAGCTTAAATTTATGATTACTATTATTAGCAAATACCATATAGGACTGTCAAGCTTTTGCAACAAATTTATCCATTTAATGCAGACCATTGCCCCAAAACACAAAAAAACCGGTGCACTTTCGTACACCGGTAGCCAGGGGTAGCGCTCAAAATGGAAAATAGGTGTTAACCAATAAAAACGTTATCTATGTAGCCTTTGGCCTTAAAGGCCAGTTTCAATCAAAAGTTGCGTCTGGCCGAAACGCCCCACCAACGGGGTGCCCCAGCAGCAATTTCGCTGCCTCCGCTAAAGAGGGAGATGTCAAATCCCATAATGCCATACTCCTCATCAGTCACATTCTCGACAAAAGCCGCGATCTCCCAGGCTTCATCGTCGGAGGTATAGCTCACCCGAGCATTGCCAACAGTGTAGCTTTCCAGCTCATGGGAGTCGTAATTGCGCAGGGTGTAGAAAAAGCGATCCGAATAGCTGACCTCAGCCTGTACAGCCAGTTCACCACCGAGGGCGGGCCAGGCGTAACGCACCAATCCACTGATTTGAACCGGTGGGGCGTAGCTGGGCTCGGTGTCCTCAAAGATTCCCGGCGCCACTTCCACATCGTCAACCGTGGCATCGAAGTAGGATCCGGTGAGCATCAGATCCAAGCCTTCCAACGGCGAGGTAATTAACTCAAGTTCGGCACCGATAACGGTGGAATCATAGTTGACCACATTACCCGAGACCCCGGCAAAGACGAATCCCTGATAGTCCTGGTAATCGTAGTAATACAAGGAACCGTTAAAGCGGGTACTGCCGTCGAACAATGTGGACTTAAATCCCACTTCGTAAGCCAGCAAAATCTCTTCATCGTATTCATACTGATAACCACCGGGGGTCAATTGTGCACCGCCAAAATCGATCGGTGCGTTAAACCCACCAGCTTTAACTCCGCGGTTAATACCGGCATAGATCAGCAGATCTTCTGTAGGCGTCCAATCCAACTGAATTTTCCCGGTCCACAGGGTATCACTGCTATCATCCTGAAAGTCGGTTGCGACGCCCAGACCAACCACGTCGCCAAAGTGGCCGATATTGGTACCGGCGGCAAATTTATCCGCGGGCACCAGGTCCGGATAGACAACTACATCCAGGGCGTAATCGTAGTCCTTCTCCTCCTGCATTACCCGGAGACCGGCAGTCAGTAACAGCGTGTCAGACAGGTCGTAGTCGATCTGTCCAAAAACGGCGATGTTATCGGTTTCCTGATCGACAAAAGCCGGGTAATCGGCAGCGACTGTGCCAGGCGGCAACAGCATCGGCGAGTTGTTCCCCGCCTTGAAACCGATGGCATTGTCATATTCGGCGTGCATATAGAATCCACCCGTTACCCAACGCATCTTCTCAGTTTCGCCTTGCAGACGGATTTCCTGGGTAAATTGCTCCACCTCCGCATCAAACCAAACTGTCAGCTGGTTCATGGGGGCGGAGTCCACATCCATGCCCATAAACTTGTCGTAATCCTTGTAATCGGTGATCACAACCAGCTCGCTGCCGCCCAGGTCCCAGGTCAATTTAGCGGCCAGTGCCCGAGTTTCCATGGTATTCAGATCATCGATGGAGAAGTCACCCGAGGTATGGTCCAAACCTATACCGTCCGGATCGATATAACCGAGGGCATCGCCACCGGGAACCGCGCGGGGAAAGGGCCCAAAGACCCCTGTCAGTATTTCTGCACCAGTCTCAAAATCAAACGCCTGAGCGACGGAATTAGCAGGCTGCTTGATGGCATTGCGTTGACGTCCCTGGTCATCGATCACCGCTGCTGTTGCTTCAGACTGATAGGGCGAGGTAGACAGGGTGGAATCGGCCCAATTGGCGCTGACTAACAATTCGGCATCTTCATTGAACTCAAACAGCAACTGAGCTCTAACTGCGGCATTCTCTTCAGCGCCAAAGTCGTCCGCCGGGGGCAGTGCCGGATCGGCGTTACCGGGAAGCGTTCCGGGACCACCCACCACATAGTCATTATCCAAATAGGCATCCTGCTGAGTCCACTGCGCGGATATACGGCCCATCACCGAATCGGTCAGAGCACCACCGATAGCCCCTTCGACACGCATTTTCTCATAATCACCGTATTCCAGCTCGATATAGCCTTCGGTTTCTTCCGTGGGTTTACGCGTCACAAAGTGCGCCAGACCCCCTGTTGCATTGCGACCAAACAGTGTGCCCTGGGGGCCTTTAAGCACTTCCACCCGATCCAGGTCGAACATCGCGAAGCGCTGGCCCTGGGCCATTGCCACGTAGGTTTCATCGATATAAACCGCGACCGGTGATTCGGTGTGATCACTGAAGTCATTCTGGGCGACACCGCGAATGGTAAACTGCAAGTTCTGCCCCGCGAGGTTGCCACCCAAGTGAACACCGGGAGTGAGCATGGCCACATCAGAGCTGTTATTAAAACCGAGAGTATCCAGCTGATCGCCGGTAAAGGCCGAGACCGCAATACCGACATCCTGAAGATTCTGCTCGCGTTTTTGCGCGGTAACAATGACCTCCTCCAGGTCAAACACACTGGCGCTTGTGGTAGGCACCCACATCCAGGTAAACATTGAAGACGCCACAGCCAGTCCTGACACCAGCTTTTTTTGTAAGAACCTATGGTTACCATGGCCTGATAGAGTATCTAATCGCATAAGGACCTTCTCCTCACTCTCTTTGACAATCAGCTGTCTCTGGCCGCCGGACAATAGGAAGAAGCCGGAGGTTGACACAATCTGATCGAAGCTCTCTTTCTCGTTAATTTTCCGTTGTTGTTTTACTGCATGGCCAAATATAATTTTATCTTAATATTTAGCTTTGATCTATTGTGCTCCGTCAGTAAGACTTGCATCAATACAGTTTTTGCTTAAAGCGTCCGCACTAATTGGATAAAGCGTTAAAGCTGGATACAAACCTCTCTAACCCCTTGTTTTTAAAAACTTTTTAAGTCAATCAACGACGCGCTTGCCAGCAAAAAAAATCACGCCCAATTGTTATCGCTTATTTTTAAAAAAAGATTGCTATAAAAACATGCAGTTTTAGTTAGAGAAGGTCTAAAAAGAGGCTATATGACCACGACGGAAAGGGCTGCCCGAAGGGCAACCCTGGTCACCAGAAGGTTTTTGGCAGCTCTAGAAATGGAGATTGGCTTGCAAAGCGAGAGACCTGGGCGCATCAACACTGCGCCATACTGTACCCGCTTGAGCGGGCACATCGTCACCGTAACTGGTGCTCACGTCATTGTCCAGGTTGCGGCCGATCAGTGACACCTGCCAGCCGCTATCTGCACCGGACAAGGTTAGGCGGGCATCCACTTTGACGTACTCATCCTCGATATTGTGTGTCGCACAAACACCGGGGATAGGGTTGATACAGACCGCCTGAAGCGTGTTGGAATAAAGTTCCGTAGGCAGCTGTTGGCTGCTCGCCTGCTTCTCTTCATAGGTGTAACGGCCACCCACAGTCAGGTCCCACTGCTCGTTGAAGTGACTGGTGAACTGCCCAAACACGGCGTAAGTTGTACCTTCCTCCTTGGTATAAGTGTTACGGGAAGCTGCCAGCACCGGTACGGGTACATTGAAATGAACGGTGTAATCAGTCAGCTGTTCTTTTTCCATAAAGTACAGGCCAGCGATATAGTCAAAACGCTCTCCCAGTGGTGAGGTAAGACGAAACTCCTGGGTCCACTGCTCGTAATCCTCCGCGAACTGCGGCAAGGTCGCTTCTGCGGGCGAACGATCTCCATCCTGTAGGTCGACATAATCGTAGGTGGCGTAGCCGGTCAGCGAGGTGATAAGGTGGTCGCCGACCTCCCAGTTCACCGTCAGGGCGTAGGTATCGACGTTGGTTTCCTTGCCTTCCACATTGACACCGTTCTTGGTGGCGCTGCCGCTGCGCTTGTAGTTAGCCTTGCAATCATCACCGAAGGCCGCGGCTATAGCGCCGGTCGTATTTTGATAACCGGGTGCCGGCGATTGATCCGTGGTGGTATCGCAGAAAGAGTACTGGTTGTTCCCCCCCTCGTGCTCGAGCTTGCCATACTGATACTGAAATTGCAGCTCCAGGTTCTCAGTTGCATCCCAGGCCAAGGTGGCGCGACCTACCAAATCCTCCCTGGTCACGTCCTCCTCTCCCGTCACGGTGTTATCCAGGTAGCCGTCACGGTCGATATATTTAAGCGCGAGGCGACCCCGCAGGCGAAGGACGCAGCGCCTGACAGAATACTGCCTGCAATAGTCACAGACAGCGCTAACATTTTTTTCCGGTATACTCTCTTGCTCATTGATCACCTCATCTCCAGCTTCTTTTGCTTGTTTTTCAGTTCGCTAATGACTGATTACTTATGTAGACGCTGTGAATCCGTAATCGCGAACCTCTGGGGAAATATTTTGTGTTTTTTGAAACCCAGGTTCGCATTCACCATTGTAATACGTCTTAGATAGTGTCCATCCGTAAACTCGGTTTTGGAACCGAGATAGATCTTGTAGGTCGGGTTTTAACCCGACAAAACAAGCGGTTCCGCGTAGCAGCTTGTCGGACTGAAGTCCGACCTACGGAGTTTCCAGATGGACACTAGATAGACAACCCCCATCCTTTAACACCGTTGGGGGAAAAATCGAGACGATAGCGAGACAAACTTGGTAATGAATGAAAATCCATTGGAAATAAGTACATCAGTGCAAGCTGAACGCCCATTTTACGGCTGGTGGAACGTGTTGGCGGCCTTCCTCGGTCTTGCGCTCAGTTATGCCATGTTCACCGTATTTGCGTTTGGCACCTTTCTCCAGCCACTAGCCGCTGAATTCGGCTGGCAACGGGGAGAGATGTCCTTCGCGCTGACCATCACCAACCTGGTACTGGTAGTCGCCGCTCCCCTCCTGGGTGGCGTAATCGACAAATTCGGCGTACGACGGGTACTGATCCCCTCGATTGTTCTGATGGGTGCCGCCGTTGCCTCCATGTCATTGTTAACCGGGAACATCTGGCACTTCTACACTATGTACCTGCTGATCCCACTGCTCGGTGCTGGTACCCTGCCTCTGAGTTACTCCCGTGTACTTATCGCTTGGTTCGAAAAAAAGCGCGGTATCGCTATCGGTGTCGCCCTCGCCGGTTTCGGTGTCGGCGCCGCGTTGGTGCCAAGCCTCTCCCAGTGGTTGATCGAGCACTACGGTTGGCGTCAGGCGTATATCGTGTTTGGCGGTACAATCCTCTGCATCAACCTGCCGCTTGCCCTGCTGTTGCAAGAAAGTCCCAGCGAGTTGGGGCAATACCCTGACGACGACGCCAACGCAGGCGAACAGGAGCGGACTAAGAGCGCTGACGCTATCGGCTTGAGTACTGCTGAAGCGGTGCGCACCCGCAACTTCTGGCTTATTCTCGGTTCTTTTGGGCTGGTTGGAATAGGCATTACCAGCTTACTGGCACACCTGGTGCCGATGCTAATAGACCGTGGTATCGAACCACAAATGGCTGCTTTTTGCATGACGTTACTGGGCGTGGGTCTGATTTTCGGACGGGTACTGTCGGGTTACCTGATGGACCGCTACTTTGCGCCCTATGTGGCGGCAACGTTCCTGCTGGGGTTGATCGTCGGAATCGTAATCCTCGCCACTGGCGCCGATGGCCCAATCATCTACCTGGCAGCAATTCTGGTCGGGCTGGCAACCGGCTCGGAGATCGGCGAGATCGCTTATATCGTCAGTCGCTACTTTGGCGCCAAGGCCTTTGGCCTGATCTACGGCATCACGTTTGGCGCCTTTCAGCTTGGCTCTGCGTTCGGCCCACCCATTTTGGGGCTCTACTTTGACCGTGTCGGCAACTATTTAGGTGCGCTCTGGGTACTGGCGGCTATCGTCTGCGCGGGAACCCTGTTGATTGCTATCCTTGGCAAATACCCGGACCTGAATAAATCCCCGCGTTAAGCTTATCCACTACCAGGCGACGGTTTGTCGCACCTCCGACCTAGAGCGTGCATTTTCAGGCAATGCACGTTCAGTCAAACTGTTTCGCCCGCAGAAACAAGACAGAATTTTTTCACCCCTCTACCATCGCACTATACCCCGGACTGAAACTACCTTACTGGTATACAGATTGTGAAACCGATCAATCCAAAAAATGCAGAACACTACCACAAGGTGGTCGACTGTCAGTACGCCTGCCCGGCCCATACGCCGGTTCCCGAATATATTCGTCTGATCGCCCAGGGGCGTTACAGCGATGCCTACATGCTCAACTGGGAATCCAATGTCTTCCCCGGCATACTGGGCCGTGTCTGTGACCGCCCTTGCGAGCCCGCCTGTCGTCGAGGTCGTTTGCAGGAGGAGCCGGTCGCCATCTGCCGCCTCAAGCGCGTCGCTGCCGACAACAAAGACGATATCAAGGCGCGTCTACCCGTCGCACCGATCGAGAAAAACGGCAAACACATTGCCCTGATCGGTGCCGGGCCAGCCTCGCTGACGGTGGCCCGAGACCTATTGCCTCTGGGCTATGAGGTCACCCTCTTTGACGAGCAGCCGCGCGGTGGCGGCATGGTTCGCAGCCAGATTCCCAGCTTCCGCCTGCCTGAAACCGTGCTCGATGAAGAGGTGAATTACATTCTCGATATGGGCGTTAACGCCCGCTTCGGCCAACGTGTAACCAGTCTCAAGAGCGTGCTCGACAAGGCGTTCGACGCGGTCTTTATCGGCACTGGCGCCCCCCGTGGTCGCGACCTGCACGTACCGGGAAGGGAGGAAGGTGCCGCCAATATCCACATCGGTATCGAGTGGCTCGCCAATGTCAGCTTTGGTCACACCAGCAGCATCGGCAAGCGCGTGCTCGTGCTCGGCGGCGGCAATACCGCCATGGACTGTTGCCGCACCGCTCGCCGCCTGGGTGGCGAAGATGTAAAGATTGTGGTACGCAGTCCTTTTGCCGATATGAAAGCCTCACCTTGGGAGAAAGAAGATGCCCAACACGAGGGGATTCCCATCTTTGATAACCATGTGCCCAAAGCGTTTGTGGTCGAAAACGGCAAGCTGGTGGGTGTGCGATTTGAAAAGGTGCGCGCTGTTTACGATAACCAAGGCAAACGCTCCCTGGTACCCACCGGCGAAGAGCCGGTATTGATTGAGTGCGACGATGTGATCATCGCTGTGGGTCAGGAGAACAGCTTCCCCTGGATTGAGCGGGATATCGGTATCGCCTTTAACGAGTGGGATATGCCCACTGTGGAAAAGACCACCTTCCGCACCACCCACGAACGGGTTTTTGTCGGTGGCGACGCCGCCTTCGGTCCGGAAAATATTATTACCGCCGTGGCCCACGGCCACCAAGCCGCCATCTCGATTGATCTGCACTGTCGAGGTGCAGCCCTCGAACAGCGCCCTGCACCCGACACCAATCTGGTCAGCCAGAAGATGGGCATTCACGACTGGAGCTACCAAAGTGCTGTCGTGGACGATGATCGCTACACGGTTCCCATCGTGGATCTCGAAAAGGCGCTGGCCGATCCCAAGCTGGAGGTGGAGCTCGGCTTCGATCAAGCCCTGGCCCTGCGCGAAGCCCAGCGCTGCCTGAGCTGTGATGTGCAGACCGTGTTTAGCGAAGAGCACTGTATCGAGTGCGATGCTTGTGCCGATATCTGTCCAACCAGTTGCATCACTTTCACCCAGCCTGGCGAGGAAACAGAATTGCGCACCCGCCTGGCTGCACCGTCTTCCAACCTGGCGCAACCGCTGTATATGTCCGACCAGCTCGCGTCCGCCCGGGTGATGGCAAAGGATGAAAATGTCTGTCTGCACTGTGGCTTGTGTGCCGAGCGCTGCCCAACCAACGCCTGGGATATGCAGAAGTTTACCTACAGATTGAGTAAGGCAGGATAGTGATGTCAGAGAGAAGCGCTTCAGCCAACTACACCGCCAACTGCAAAGCCCGCGCTGGCATTAACAACTTTGTGATCAAGTTTGCGAACACCAACGGCACCGGTTCCGCCAGTGCCAATCATATGTTCGCCAAGGCGATCTTCCGCATGGGTGTGCCGATCAGTCCCAAAAATATTTTCCCGTCCAACATTCAGGGCCTCCCCACCTGGTACGAGATCCGTGTCAGCGAGAAGGGTTATATGGGGCGTCGCGACGGGGTGGACATCATGGTCTCGGTCAACCCGCAGACCATGGCCAAGGATGTCGAGGAGGTATTGCCCGGCGGCTACTTCGTCTACGACGCCACTAAGCCCCTGGACCTTCGCCTGATCCGCAATGATGTCAATTATATCGGCTTGCCGCTGACCGAGACCTGTCTGCGCGAGTACAGCGATCCCAAGCAGCGCCAACTGTTCAAGAACGTCCTCTATGTGGGTGCGCTGTCGGCACTGCTCGGAATCGAGTTTTCCGTCCTCAAGGACCTGGTCGCCGATCAGTTCAAGGGAAAGGAACGACTGATTACACCCAATATCCACGCCCTGGAATTGGGTTACCAGTTTGCCAGCAACGAATACGATTGTCCTCTGGGGCTTCGCGTCGAGCGTCGCGATCTTGTAGGCGACAAGATTTTGATGACAGGCAACGCGGCAACTGGATTGGGCGCTGTCTATGGTGGCGCCACCGTGGCCGCCTGGTATCCCATTACGCCCTCCACCTCGGTAGTAGACAGCTTTGAAAAATACGCTAAGCGTCTGCGAATCGATCCGGGTTCCGGCAAGAAGAACTACGCCATCGCTCAGGCCGAAGACGAACTCTCTGCCATCGGCATGGTGATCGGCGCGTCCTGGAACGGCGCCCGCGCCTTTACCGCCACCAGTGGTCCCGGCATCTCCCTGATGAGTGAATTCCTCGGCCTGGCCTACTTCGCTGAGGTGCCCGTGGTACTCTACAACGTGCAGCGGGCCGGACCCTCAACGGGCATGCCCACGCGCACCCAGCAGTCCGATCTTCTCGCCTGCGCTTACGCCTCCCACGGCGATACCAAACACGTGCTGCTGTTTCCCAGCTCGCCTAAGGAATGTTTTGACTTCAGTGCCGACGCCCTGGATCTGGCCGAACGCCTGCAGACGCCGGTGATCGTTATGCTGGATCTGGATTTAGGGATGAATGACCATATGTCCGCACCATTGGCATGGGATGATACCCGTGCATATGACCGCGGCAAGGTTCTTGATGCCCAGGATCTATTGCAGGTGGAAAAGTTCGGTCGCTACCTGGATGTGGACGGCGACGGCATCTGCTACCGCACCTACCCGGGCACGCACCCCACCAAAGGCGCCTTCTTCACCCGCGGTACCTCGCGCGATCCCTACGCGATTTATAGCGAGGATCCTGCGCTCTATGTGGACAATATGGAACGCCTGGAACGCAAATTTGAAACCGCCAAGTCTTATCTACCTGTACCGGAACAGTTTACCGTTGAAGGTGGCAGTGACTACGGCGTTATCTTCTTTGGCACCAGTACAGACGCCACCTTGGAAGCCTTGGACATGCTCGCGGCAGACGGGCTGGCAATGGACGGTTTGCGTGTGCGCGCCTTCCCTTTCAACAAGGATGTGGACAAGTTTATCGCTGAGCACAAAGAAGTGTTCGTGGTGGAACAGAACCGCGATGGCCAACTGCGCTCACTGTTGATTAACGAAAACAACGCCGACCAACGCAAACTGATCTCCATACTGAACTACAACGGCATGCCCATCACCGCTACCTTTATCTGTGAGCAGATCAAGCAGAGCCACCCTATGGCGGTACAGCAAAAACCCGTCAAGCGCGCCTAAATTCTCAAGAGAGAGCGGGAAAAATTATGACTTACCAAAAACCCAACTTTCGTCACCCCGACGCCCCCATCAACGAGATTGGTTACACTCGCCGGGACTACGAAGGCGCACTGTCGACGCTTTGCGCGGGCTGTGGCCACGACTCCATCAGCGCCGCCCTGACCACCGCCTGTTTCGAGCTGTCGGTGCCGCCCCACCGGGTGGCCAAACTATCGGGCATCGGCTGCTCGTCAAAAACACCCACCTATTTTCTCGGTAACTCCCACGGTTTTAACTCGGTGCATGGCCGTATGCCCTCCATCACCACCGGTGCCAACCTCGCCAACCGCGATCTGATCTATGTGGGCGTTTCCGGTGACGGCGATTCCGCCTCCATCGGTCTCGGTCAGTTTGCCCACGTGGTGCGACGGAATTTGAATATGCTCTACATCGTAGAGAATAACGGTTGCTATGGCCTGACCAAGGGCCAAACCTCCGCCACCACCGACCTGGGATCAATCAGCAAATCCGGTGTCGAGAACCAACTCGCTCCCATCGATCTGGTTAACCTGGCCCTGCAGCTGGGAGCCACCTTTGTGGCCCGCAGTTTTTCCGGCGACAAGGAACAGTTAATTCCGCTGATCAAAGCCGCCATGTCACACCACGGTTTTGCTTTTATCGATGTCGTCTCTCCCTGCGTGACCTTTAACAACAATCCCGGCTCGAAGAAAAGCTACGATTTTGTGCGCGAACATGTGCAAGCCACTGCTACCGTGGACTTTGTGCCCATGGAACAGGAAATTACGATTCAGCAGGAACCCGGCACCACCCAAGAGGTGACGCTGCACGACGGCTCGGCCATTCACCTGCACAAAGCACTGGCGGATGTGGATGTACATGACCGCCGCTCCGCCCTGCGTGCCATTAAGGATCATCAGGAACAGGGGGAGATTCTCACCGGTTTGCTGTATGTGGATCCGGACCCCAAGGATTTCCATTCGGTGATTGATACGGTAGACAAGCCACTGAATACCCTGACAGAAAAAGTCTTGTGCCCGGGCAGCGAGAATCTGCAATCGATCAATGAAAGCCTGCGGTAACCCAGGCTCCAGCTTATATCCCTAACGCCGTAGGGCATATCAGCCCTACGTTTTTACCGCCATTTCCGCTACCACGTCCCTACTCTCTTCACTTTCCTGGCTCTCTCATTCAGCGTAACCAAGTAGTACCGTAATCATTCAAAAGCGCGGCGCGCAATTGGGCTGTGAATATTCGCTTGGGGGCTAGAGCCACTTTAGGCAGCACTGATACGCTTGATCTATCAGAGGTTGACGGATTGTTACCGTCATTCAACGCCAGCATAGATCGGGATAACTGTTATGGGAAAATTTCAAGATAAAGTGGTTGTCATTACCGGTGGTAATGGTGGGATCGGCATGGAAATCAGCAAAGCCTTCAGCCGTGAAGGCGCTCGGGTGATCATCTTTGCCAAAGATGAACAATCGGCCATTGATGCTGCTGCAGCTGAACTGGGCAACAACGCCTGGGGCATGGCCGGGGACATCACCGACAGTGAAAGCCTGGACAGTTTTTATAACACTGTCGCCGAACGCCACGGTAAACTCGATATACTCATTGCCAATGCCGGCCTCTGTCTGCCGGCCATGATCGCCGACACAGACGAAAAAACCATTGATTTAACGTTGGTAATTAATGTCAAAGGCACATTTCTCACAGTGCAACGCGCCCTGCCCCACTTCAACGACAGCGGTGCGGTTGTCATGACATCATCCATCTCCAATGTTACCGGTACGCCGGGACTGGGAATCTACGGAGCCAGCAAAGCCGCCGTACGCGCCCTGGCTCGCTCCATGGCTCGGGAACTTCTTGATCGCGGCATTCGCGTCAATGCGGTGAGCCCCGCCCCCACCGATACCGAAACCATGGCCATGCCGTTTGCAGTACCCGAGGAGATGCGCCAACAGGCCATGGATGCAGTGCCCATGGGTCGCCTTGCACGCCCCGATGAGATCGCCAACACCATCTTCTTTCTCGCTTCCGATAACGCTTCCTTTATCACCGGTACCGAACTGGCCGTCGATGGTGGCACCACACAACTCTAAGTACTCGCACTGAGCGAGGATCCCTAGATGACTAATACAAACAGGACTCGACGCAACTTTCTAAAATCCGGTTTGGGGATTGCCGCTGCCGCCTCTATGGGCGCTGCGGCAACGGCGGGTGAGCGATCAACAACCGCCAAGCCGTTCGACAATGGACAGACCAACGAAGGCATTAAGGATGCCGATAACGAATGGGTTGCCGCCGGTTATCTGATAGCCGCGCCAAGGAATTGTAAACCCAATTGGTAATGTCAGCGCTAAACCTGAACCAAACTCGATCAAGAGAACATTATTATGTCTTATCTACGCGAATTCCCTGCTGCTAATATGCAGGATTTTCTGTACGGTACCGAGGTGGAAACCCCCTTTTTGTTTGTTGAGGTCGGTCGCTCCATTCTGAAGTGCCAATCCCAGCTCACCCATAAGGAGCGGGAGATGATGGCCGCCTATTGCCTGTCGCTCAACAGTGCCCATCAGCCTATCAACGTCCATACGCGCAACTTCACCCTGCTTGGCGGTGAAGCTTGGATTGTGCAGGATCTGGTCCGCAACACCAACTACACAAGCGTGGATAAGAAATACCGGCCACTGTTAACCATCATTCGCAAGGCCACCGAAAACGCCGCCTCGGTCAGCAAAGAAGATGTGGAAACATGTTATGAAGCGGGGTGGAACGGTCACACTGTGCACCTGATTGCCACCCTGACCGGTTTCTTTAACCAGATGGCCCGCTGGGTGAACATCCTGGGCATGAAATATTCACAGGAAGAAGTTATTGGCTCCTCTGACTACCTGATCAATACCGGTTATGGTCCCAACGACAAAACCGTGGGTCTTACCGATGAGGCCTACAAAAAGAAATACCCCGACTATTTGAAAACCACATTTGTAATGAAGGACCAGAATCGCGTCAACGTCGGTTAACGTCAAAAGACATTAAATAATTGTCGGTGGTGAATTCACTCCCGCAAATCAAATCGAGCAACCATCCGCTCCTGAGCACTTTGCTGACAATCAGGCAGTCTTTAAATCTTCTATCAAGTGAGTCCGAATTAAAAACAGCCTGGAACTAAAAGAATTTGAATTTCAGATGGTTAATGGGATCTACGACCAAACCATACCCACAATTTTTTTTTACGAGACTTAATATCAGGATTGGAGTCTTAGGCCGCTTCGTTGAGCGCCGAAGCCAGATCCACCACCGCTTGCTTACCGTCACCAAATACCATTAGGGTATTGTCCTTGGCAAACAGCGGATTGGGCAATCCGGCAAAACCGGCGCTTAAACTGCGCTTGATCACCACCACCGTTTTGGCCTTATCCACATTCAGAATCGGCATACCGTAGATAGGGCTGCCCTGATCTTCCCGCGCCATGGGGTTGGTCACATCGTTGGCGCCAATCACAATAGCCACATCCGTCTGCTCAAAGGTAGGATTGACTTTGTCCATCTCCACCATCTGCTCGTACGGCACTTCCGCTTCCGCCAGTAACACGTTCATATGGCCGGGCATACGACCAGCTACGGGGTGAATGGCATAGACCACTTCGGTACCGCGCTTTTGCATCACATCGGCCAGTTCACGCACTGCGTGTTGGGCCTGGGCCATGGCGAGGCCAAAGCCAGGGACGATAACCACACGCTGGGCAGTTTCCAGCAGCATGGCCACCTCATCCGCGGAGGAGCTCTTTACCTTGCCGTCGTAGATCTCATCGGCATCCACACTCTCGCCACCTTCGGCCATCAAACCAAAGAGCACGTTGGTGAGTGAGCGGTTCATGGCGTCACACATAATCTGTGTCAGAATCAGACCGGAAGCACCGACCAGCGAACCGGCCACGATCAGCATGGTGTTATTCATGATAAAGCCGGCGGTGGCGGCGGCAATGCCTGAATAGGAATTCAGCAGAGCGATAACCACCGGCATATCCGCCCCACCAATTGGCAGCACCAGGAAAACACCCAGCAGCAGCGCCGCACCAATCAGAGCTAAAAACAGTGGCTCTTGAGCGGGATTGCCGACCAGCAGCGCAATGCCTACCAAAGAACCGGCAAATAGGACACCGGTAGCCAGTTTCATGCCCGGGAAGCCGATCGACTGCCCCGACATCAGCTCCTGCAACTTGGCAAAGGCCACTGCACTGCCGGTAAAGGTCAAGGCACCGATCAGGCTGGTGGCGGCGACCGCCACAAGGGCAATACTGCCGACAAGTCCGGACGCAAAACCGTTACCCTGAATGGTTTCGTAATAGCTGGCGGCAGCCACACCCAGTGAGGCCAGACCACCGAAACCGTTTAACAGAGCGACCATCTGCGGCATGGAGGTCATCTGTACTTTCTTCGCCATCACGGCACCGATCACCGCACCCAACGCAAAACCGAGGGCGATGGTTTCAAAGCTGAGCACCTTGCTATCGAGCAGCGTGACGGCAATGGCGATCAGCATACCGGTGGCGGCCATGCTGTTGCCTCGCACGGCGGTGCGGGGTTTGGAAAGGTTCTTAATACCCAGAACAAACAGCGAGGCTGCCACTAAATAGGCAATATCAACTAAACTGGCATTCATCTCAGCTTACCTCCGCTTGAACATAGCCAACATACGGTTGGTCACCATAAATCCACCCACCACGTTAATGGTGGCAAACACCAGCGCGGCAAAACCCAGGGCGCTGACCAGGGGAGAGGCACCATCACCAGCACCGGCGGCCAGAATGGCACCCACGACAGTCACGCCCGACATAGCATTACACCCAGACATCAACGGTGTGTGCAGTGTGGGGGGGACCTTGGTAATCAATTCGACGCCGAGAAACAGCGACAGCACAAACAGTGCCAGTAACAAAACCAGTAATTCCATTGAACCACTCCTATCTTCTAATTAGATCTGTCACGCCACAGAGGCTTCGGTTTGCAACGATTTCAATCCCAACAACTCGCGCAAGCAGGCTTGGGGAACGTCACCTTTGTGTGCCACCACCGTGTCGGCCACAATCGGGTCTTCAAAATCCAGCACCAGTTGATTGTCATCGTTGAGCAGGTGTTGCAACAGATTTTCGATATTGCGACCAAACATCTGACTGGCATGGGTTGCAACAGTGGACGGAATGTTTTCCGGTCCGAGGATGGTGACACCGTGCTCGACCACGGTTTCGTTCAGACGGGTCAGTTCGCAGTTACCACCGCGCTCGGCGGCCAGGTCCACAATCACGGCGCCCGGCTTCATCTGCTTGACCATATCCGCCGTAACCAGTACCGGGGATTTGGCCCCCGGAATGGCCGCCGTGGTAATCACGATGTCCTGCTGTGCCAGTACCTGCTCCATGGCTTCGCGCTGACGCTTGAGAAAATCCTCGCCCTGCTCTTTGGCATAGCCGCCCTGCCCTTCGGCGCTATCGGTCTGCAGTTCCAATTCAACCGGTTTGGCCCCCACCGACAAGATTTGCTCGCGTGCGGCGGGACGCACATCATAGGCCTCAACAATGGCACCCAGGCGCTTGGCTGTGGCGGCGGCCTGCAGACCGGCAACCCCGGCCCCCATAATAAACACGCGGGCGGCCTTCAGGGTACCAGCCGCGGTCATCAGCATAGGGTAGAGTCGACCGGAAGTAGCGGCGCCCAGCAGGGCTGCCTTATAACCGGCAATAGTGGCCATGGAGGAAAGAACATCCATGCTCTGAGCACGGGTAATTCGGGGTACCAGCTCCAGGGCAATCGCGGTCACCCCCTTAGCGGCCAGTTCTTCGGCCACCTGGGGTTCCCCCAGGGGGTCCATCATGCCGATCACCGTCTGCCCCGGACGCAAGCGCGGCAGATCCTCGGCGGCATTTTTCATATTGCTGCCAAAGGATTGTACCTGCGCAATGACATCGGCCTGGGCAAACACGTCGTCGCGAGAGTCGATCAAGCGAGCACCGGCTTCGAGGTACTCATTATCGGGATAGCCAGCGGCGCTGCCCACGCCCTGCTGCATCTGCACTTGTACACCGCGCTGGACCAGAGTAGCCACATTGCCCGGCGTCAGAGCCACCCGGCTTTCACCGGGACAGGCCTCTGCGGGTAAACCAATAATCATCGTTTTTCTCCTCATTTTGTTGCGATCTGTCAGCAAACCATGCGACCAGACGCGCTAAATAGCAGATAAAACGATGATAAGAAGGAATGGAGAGGGGGTCTTGCCTGAAAGTTCCTGATCCGTTGACTGAGGGCGCCTGTGGCTTCCAGCATTTACCCCGTTCCCTGAGGCAGACGCTGGGGTGGGTTTTTAACCCTGAAACTCAGGAATTCGCAAAACCAAACCGTTCAGCACGTCCTCCATGGTGATCTGGCACGCTAATCGGCTTCCTTTTTGACCTTCACCCACTGCACACTCTAACATAGCCGCCTCCATGTCAGAGCACGGAGGCAACTTATCCAACCAGGCTTCATCGACATAGATATGACAGGTTGCACAACTGCAGGCACCACCACATTCCGCGTCAATACCAGGAACACCACTGTTCACGGCTCCCTCCATCAAATTGGAACCCGCGTCAACCTCTATAACGTGTTCGCTACCATCGTGTTCTATATAGGTAACTTTAGGCATACTCTAACCTCCGTATACTCGTGTTCATATTACAGCGGCGCAATAATCGCTTTACTGCTATGGAAGGTATCAGGCACTACCAATTTTTCGAGGAATTTCAATTCACCATTAATGCTGACTACCTTATCTATGTATTCTCCAGCGTTAAGCAGCGCACTCTTGCCTTCATGGCTGGTTTCCACCACCAGATAGTTGGTTCTGGCGATAACTACGCCATTCTCCTCTCTTTCCACAAAAGTGTCGTTGATCATATGACGATAATAGTGTGTATTAAACACATTAATATGGCGAAGCGCCGTGACACGATCTTTCATCATTCCACGGCTTGTGTAATACATCCAGAAACCACCCTCGAATCCTGCGTCGCGGTTTTCACGCGGATTGATGATATAACGGCCATCCTCAACAAAAAGTTCAGGCCAGTCTTCCAGGCGATCATCATCGATGCACCGTGCGTATTCTGCATTAAGACGAGCAATTCTTTGCTCTAGAGTTAACACATCCCCTATTCTCGCGTTCATTACTTACCTCCAATTCCATCAATCAATTTAGTGCCAGTTATCGATTACCCACCGGGATGCCCATCAGCTCGCAATATCCTTTCCAGAATCCACGAATAGTCGCTTCAGAGTTAAAGTGGTCAACACTATCGATAGATGTTCCACCCAATTCGAGCAGGCCTTCTGCACCATCTTTGGAGATAGCATTCTGAATCATTTCAAGAATTTCCGCGTCTTCCATAGCTACATAACCCGCTGGCCCCAGGATATTATTTTGTTGCTTGCGAACTTCCTTCAGTTCTTCATCGTCGTCTTTGTAGCCAAACCAAATGTATTCAATATCCAGTGTGTTTGGATCTTTGGGAATAAGTCGACGACAGCTGCGAACATTTCGAATACAAGTAAACAGCGAACTGGGAAATATAGACACGACACTGACCTGGATATCGCCCAACTCGTTATAGTTTTGCACCAACTTAGTATCTTCGAGCTGATACTGACCCTTGTTGAACTGTGCCGCTTCAACATTGCCTGCATCATCAGTCGGCAACCGTGACGTCAATAGCGCATGTGGAGGATGAATATCAACGGATACCCTTTCCACGGTGTTAACGAGACCAAACTTGGGCACGAAACTGTGCAGTTGCGGCCCGTGATAGGTGTCTCGGTTATTTTCGACAAACAACTTCCAGTTACACTTGACCGTCTGGCGTTGGTAACCGATAACACTTAATGGTTTACTACCGATTAACGCAATGCGATCCCATATTGCCTCACCAAGATAACTTCGCAAATCAGGTGTTTCATCGCTAAAAGTCGCAAAAAGTACCCCCGCATGGGACTCGATGCGCAGCTTACGCAAACCGTGACAGCCTTTATCAAATCCTTCAGCAAAACCACCCTTCCCCTTAACGCCTTTTTCCATGGAAACACCCACCAGATTACCGGCTGCGTCATAACGCCAGTTGTGGTACGGACAAACCGGGTATTTTTCATTACCACGGAGCTCGCGGATCACCCGCGCACCACGATGTGAACAGCGGTTTACATAGGCGTGTAATTCACCATCATTTCCGCGGGAATAAACAATCGGCGTGTTGCCGATATAGGTAGTCACAAAGTCACCGGGTTCTTTGACTTCGCACTCAAGGCCAATCATATGCCAACAGGGACCACGGAAAAGCTTCTCCTGTTCCTGCTCAAAAATCTGCTGGTCCACATAAACCTCGTAGGGTACACGGGTAAAATCTTGGTCCCAGGTCAGGCAAGAGACACTATCATCAGTTGCAATCATTCCGCCCACAGAGCTTCTCCTCAGTCATACAGTGATACCTATACTCGCTTACAGCGAGATCTAACACTGCAAATATTAAATAATAACACGTGTTTTATCAAATGTTTTTGCATGCTTATCAGTGCGGATTTCCCATGCCCGTGAGTTACCGGCGACTCCCTGACACCTCTAAGGCATTGACAAATTCCGTAAACAGATTATTTCCAAACGGAGCATCTGCTTTTTACTCCGTCAACGAAATCTCCCTCGCACCTACACTAAAACTCTTATCCACCCTGCTGCTAATAGGCTTCGCCTTGATGAAAAAATGTGCCAACGCCGGCAGCAATGTAAGTGCTCCAACCATATTCCAAAGAAACATAAAAGTGAGCAGAATTCCCATGTCCGCCTGGAACTTGATCGGCGAGAAGATCCAGGTCATAACACCTGCGGCAAGAGTCAAACCTGTAAAGGTAACCGCCTTGCCAGCCGACTTCATCGTTAAAAGGTATGCATCGCGCAACTCATATCCTTCGTGAAGATAATGTTCCAATCGCGCATAAACATATATGCCATAGTCCACACCAATCCCCACGCCCAATGCAATCACAGGCAAAGTGGCAACCTTTATGCCGATGCCCATATGAGCCATCACGGCTTCACATAGCATCGACGTAATACTGAGGGGAAGCATAATACAAATAATGGCGCGCAAATTACGGAAGGTAAGAAAGACCATCAAGGTAACCACACCGTATACTAATGCCAGCATAAACAGCTGCTTGGAGTGGATAACATCGTTAGTGGCCGCTTCAATACCCGCATTACCTGCCGCCATCAGGTAAGTGAGTCCTTCCACTTGGTAATCTTGAATAAATTCCTCGGCAGCGGCTGTGACACGCGCCAAAGTCTCTGCTTTATGATCATCCAAGGAGAGATAGATCAGCGACAGGTTACAGCCGTTTTCATTGAAATATATATTCTCGGGCAAATACTGCACCGTACTGTCCAAAGCCCGCTGGTCACGGTAAAGCGCTGACCATTTGATATTTCCTTCATTGAGCAGAGCCGCAGTCGCCTTAGAGCCGGTTGCCGTTGACGTTACCCCCTGTACTCCCGGAACATGGCTCATCGCTCGTTGAAATCGATCAATAGAATCCAGGGTTTGATAGTTGGTACACTCGTCGAGACCGGACTCAACCATCACCACCATCACATCGGAGCTATTGGAATAATTTTCGACCACATATTTTACATCGAGGTTATACACAGAATCGGGTTTAAACTCCGGCGCACCGGCATCCAGGTCACCTACCTTCAGGTCCTGTCGAGCGTGCAGAGAGTACATCATTAATAAAGCGCCAATACCGATGGTAATTATTGCCAGGCCAGGTCGTGTAAAACGACTGAGAATTAGAGCAATTGGATCATTTCGCTCCTGGCGCGCATTAGCGTGCTCGATTCCACTGCGGCTGATTCCTGTATAGGACATCAGCAGTGGCAACAGTATCAGCTTGGAGAACACCAAACTTGCGATTCCTACTGTTGCTGCGATTGCGAGCTCCTGAATAATCGGTACAGGAATAAAGTAGATGGTAAAGAATCCCACACCATCACTTACCAGCGCAGCCAATCCAGGAGCAAAAACATTGCGAAATGAGCTGCGGGCCGATGCCATTTTGTCTGCGTCCTTACCCGCGGCAATGGCCATATAGTTAACATTCTGTACAGCGTGACTGACACCGATGGCAAATATCAGAAAAGGGACCAGTATCGAGAAGGGATCTAGCCCATATCCCAACAATTTTAATATACCCAGTTGCCATACCAGTGCCAGCAAAGCGCAGAGAACTGGCGGAACTGTTGCCCGCAGGCAGCGAGAATAGAGATAAAGAAGAACCAATGTGGTCAGTACCGCGCCGCCGAAAAAAAGGCCGATAATGCCGATCGCATCGATCATATTACCAACCACTTTGGCGAAACCGACTATACGTATGTTGATGTAATCATTACTATATTTGCTACGTATCTGTTCAAGGTAATGAGAGAACGCCGCATAATCAAGGGGCTCACCCGTTTCCGGATTCAAGTCGAGCAAAGGAGCAAACACCACACTCGACTTGAAGTTATTGCCAACCAGATTACCCAACTCACCGGAGCGCAGTACATTGACCCGGACATTTTCGAGGCTTTGCACTGAACCATCATAATCATCACCGATAACCACACCACCGGCGAAACCCTCTTCGGTGACTGCACGCCACTGAACGTTTTTAGTCCAAAGCGAGCGCAGACCAGACCTGTCCACGCCGGGAATAAAAAAGATTTCATCATTGATCCGCTGCAGTGTTTGCAAGTACTCCGAGGTAAAGATTGTCCCCTCTTTAACTTCTACCACTACTCGTACCGTGTTTGGACTTTGCACCTGGTCACGATGTTTGAACAAATTTTCGATATAGCGATGGTCCCAGGGAATCATTTTCTGGAAACCAGTTTCGGGCCTGATCTGAATTGCGTGATAGCCCAACAGTAAAGAAGCGGCCGCAATAACAATCAGCCATAAAGCGCGGTAATTAAATACCCACTTCTCTACCCGGCTCTCTACCGTGTCGTGAAATTCCGAGTGCTCTTTCTGGATAGAGTGTTGCATATTCATCGAACCATCTCTGTTTGATTTTTAACAGGCTTTACAACTACAGCTGGATAGTTTGTTTATACACCATCCTGCCTCCACCTTAGTGGCTGTCTTTTTCCATTTTATCGATGCCGGCTGTACCGACCACCAATACAGTTCCATCTCCCAATCGGGTAACAGCTGCCAGAGCGGCACGATCCTCCCGTTTGACGACGGAGAAACTCTCCTTATTCAAATTGCCGCTGACAACGGTCCCGGCCAATCCCGCGACAACCAACTCGTTGTTGGCGTTGATCTCCCCTCCAATTAAAGTGACATTGGTCGGCAAGGTTACCCGGCGCCAGGTTGTTCCATGGTCGCCCGAGTGGAAGGCGGTACCACGCAAGCCAGCAATAAAAACGCTTTCACCAGCAGGTGAGGACAACGCTGTAAAAAACGTCCCGTCGTAACCGGTGTCGGAGGCAGACCAGCTGAGGCCGCCATCTTCAGAACGCAGTACCAGCCCAAACTCACCGACCAACAGCAGTTTCTCCTCAGTCACCGGTGTTAATGCGTAGAGATGCAGAAACTCCGGGTTGGGGATACGGGGAGAAGCGTCCTGCCAGTTATTGCCACCATCCCGAGTAACAAAGAAGTAGCCGTATGCACCTACGGCGAAGCCCTCACTCTCGTTTTTAAACCATATATCGAGAAATGGCCGCGAAGGTCCTTTTTCAATTTCCAACTCAGCTTCCGAAACAGCCATATCCGCAGCGTCCAACTTGGCTGCAAGTGTCGCATCGGATACGCCTCTCTGCTCAGCCAGTTGTTGTTCCAACTCTGCCAACCAGGCTTTTGCCGAGACTAGAAGTTTCTCACCGGTACTGTGACCATCGAGCTGCACCTGCCAACTCTCCCCACCATCATTTGTGTGCAAAATCATCGCGTCATGTCCAACAGCCCATCCTTTCAATCGCGTAGGAAAATGAACGGCGGTGAGCGTCACTTGTACGGGCACTTCTGCCTGCTGCCATGTATTGCCGTTATCGTCGGAATAGAGGATATAGCCATATTCACCCACAGCAACAAGGCGGGAGCCTGCTTTGGCAATATCCAGAATCACCGATTGCGCGGCATGTGCATTCTTGGGCGCGGGAATTCCAAGACGGTCTTCCAGAGATTTGGCAGCGGTCATTGGTGTTAATATAAGGGCAAGAATAAAAGCTGCTACAACCCTGAGATGATCTTTCCTTTCCCTGCCCTCATGGCGGTATGGTTGTTGTACATTGAATAGTGTGGCGCTCACTTAAATACCTCATCGCAATTACTCACCAAAGCGTGCCGGGCGACAGTTGCCGCCACAGCACACAGGTCCTCAACCTACGGGGTTATCCCCCTGCAGATCCTTTACCTCACACCGAGTTTGCGAATATTTGCCGGTGTGAAAAAGGCATCCCCGGGTGGTTCCTTGAGAAAGTCGATGGGCTTGTCATACTCACCCATCATCGGAATCGCGGCATATCGACGGGAAAGCAGATCGTGGTGTACATTCAGCACATCTCCGACCAGCGGCACTTCCCAATAGAGCTTGCTGAATTTGTGAGCGGTGCGCCATAACTGACCACGCTCGTCATACATATCGTGGATAACAGCCATCCAGGTATCCTCGTCAAGATAAAGTGTCCGGTGGGGATAGATGTGACGCTCGCCCTCTTTCAAGTTCGCCTCCACGACCCACACGCGGTGCTGTTCGTAACGCGCTAAATCCGCTTTCACATGCCCCGGTTGCAACAGCTCTTCATTGCTCACCCCGGCTGCCCCTAGCCGGTAGCTGTTATAAGGAATATAAAGCTCGCGCTTGCCGACCAGTTTCCAATCGTATTTCTGTAGCGAACCAAACCAGAGATCGTACGCATCCATAGTGCGGAGCCCACCCGATGAAGGAATCGGCGTGTCGAAAACAAATACCGGCGCCCGCCTTACCCTGCGCTGACCACCAAAGTAGCGCCAAGCCTGACGTGGCTTCGCTTTAGGATTCAGGTAATCGAGCACCAGAAAAGTGTCGCCCGCCGTGCGTGCCGGTGACAGCGTCCGCGGCAACAGCATCGACAGCTGATCGCTATCTGTCCGGTTCTCATCGTAGTAAGGGAAAAACATATGTCGTTTGAATTCGCGCTTTACGTAGCGACCGTTGGCATCGGGGGAAGCGGAATCTCCGGTGACTTCACGGTACAGCCCCTGGAAGCGCAATTGATGGTTCCACATCGCCTGGTGACCACTGTTGGCAATGGGAAACGGCAGACAGGCGTGAGCGCCTTCGATGCCGTCACCGCCTTCCGTGGTTTTCGCCTTGGTGGCACACGCCTTGGTGTTATCGTAATACCACTGGGGGTACTGTGCTGTACGGTGCGAGGGATAAACCCTCATTTTATAGGTATCCGGATAAGCCAGAAACAGGGCGATCTGGCCTTCTGTCAGCTTATCCTTGTGCTGATCCAGGTTTTCGGCCGTGATGACAAATAGCGGTTCTTCATCGACAAACGGATCTGGGTGGTGTTTTCCCAGAGCGTAGCTTTTAGGAATTTCGCCCACACCGTCCCCAGTCCAGGCCGGGATCGTGCCTTCCTTATTACCCGCTTTCTCTCCACCGAGTGGCGTCAATGTTTTTCCCAGCTCTTCCAGATTAGAAGCCTGCACAGTAGCCAATGATCCAGCCAACAACAGACTACCTGCACAGAGACGTAGCAGGCCTTTTTTAACAGCACGGGTTCTCAGTGCCGACACTTTCGGCGTATTCATTTCCAATAACGTTGTTCTCATCGCTTCTTTCCCCTCTTGACTAGGGTGATTCAGGAATCAATTCGGATTAAATTAAATACGGTACTTGATGGTCAGGGCGATATTGTCACGATCCCCCAATACGGCATCATCCATCTTTTCACCATTGGTAAAGCGGCCGGACCCAAAGAAGTCTGTATAGCTCACCTTGACCGTCCACTTGTCCTGCCAATTAGCTTCCAGCCCCAAAGAAACCGCCTTTTTATTGTCATTAAACCCGGTGCCGGGAATCGATGAGGTCCCTTCAACATCGTGATTAACATCGAGATTGGCTTTCAAGTCGGTGCCGCTTAACATGGGTATCCAGCCATTGAAAGCGTCGTACCAGGTCGCATTCAACTTCATTCGATAACCCCAGGAGTTGCGGCTCGCTGGTGCGCTCCCCATAAACAGATCGCCGCTGTAGTTACCCGCTACATCTCGCTTGCCATCAGAAAGTCCCCCCGCGACGTGTACCCAACCCGCTTCCATAATCATAGTGACATCATCGGCAAAGGTAAGCGCATTGAGGTCCTGATTAAACGTCATCTGGACCACCCAGACATTCTCTCTTTGGGAGAGGTCTGTGGGGCCATCCCCTCTGGAAGCCGCCTCAGCCTGAGCGCCGACACTGGCAGGTGTGCGCTGTTGTGGCATACCGTTGTGGTAGGCGATCTCACCCGAGAAGGCTGTTTCACTCCAGGGAATAACTGTATTCCAACTGAAACCGTAGAGTTTTATGTCTTCAAAATATTTGTTGCGGTAGCTGGTACCATCTGCAGCCATCATTATAAGGTCAAGACCTGGCCCTCCGGGTCCGGCAGTAGGGCAATTTCCAGCGCCGAAAGTGCCCGCACAATCTGCAATCCAGTTGTGGTTAACGGTTCCATTGCCACTCTCAAACTGCAAATCGAACAACTTTCGGTGGTAGTTAACCACATAAAAACCAAATTCAGTGTCGTTGAGCTCGGGGACGTACCAGGTTAATCCCAAGCCCCACTGACCGTCATCATCAGCGGTAATATCTGAGGCCCGATCCATGGAGACATAGCGTTCGCTAAAGAAAGGGGGAGTATCAATCAAAAGGTTTTCGCCACCATCACTAGAGAGGAAGTCTGGCAAACCGCTAAGAAAACTGCCGTAGGCAGGAGTCGTTGTTTCCTCCCAGTCATACTGGTAATAGGCCATCAGCGATATCTCCGGCGTCAAAGAGATCGAGCCAGACAGCGCCCCCAAAGGACGCAAGATCTCCTTGACCTCTGTCCCCGGCAAACTCGCCTTGGAAACGTCTGCAGGGTTAATGACTGCGCTGATACCGTTTTGAATAAAAGCGCTCTCCCCCCAGTTAATCACTTGTTGGCCAAGACGAATGGTTGCGGGATGGTCGGAGTCGACGCCGTAGTTGGCATAAACAAATAGGTCGAGCACCTCAATACCTTTACCAATACGATCCTCGACATCCTCATGGAACACATTATGCTCCGTTAGGGTACCACCGTAACGACTGCTACTGTTTAGCGTTAACGCACTGTCATTGTCATTTTCAGCGTTGTAGATCTCATCATCGTAATAGGCATTGAAACGTGAAAATACACCAAACTTGTCGCCATTCTTAGCTTGATAAGCCAACTCCAGATCACCAATTATAGCGAGACGATTACTGACCAATCCCTCATCAAAATTGCGATTGGCGTCATCGAGGCCTACATCGACACGGCCATTACTTGGTTTGATCAAATTATCCTTTGACTGATCCTTGAGTCGCCACATGGCCCCATAGGTCACTGTCATATCCAGTGATGCTTCAATGGGATCGGGAACTTCAAACTGGAAAGCGTAGGTATGGCCGGCCAACGCCAGGGCTAAACACGGCATGTACGAGAGATTTCGCATACTGAACTCCTGGGGAGGTTCTATCAATAGTTTATACGCGTAAGGATGCACTGATAGCGAGTTATCCCGCGATCAGAATGTTCTGTCGTTGTCTAAATTAGGAGAATGCCTGTTGTTACAGGTGACTCCTTGAATGCAAGAAAAAAGAAGTTTAGGGAATACGATCTGTCATGTTTTCATCCTCTCTCGGCGGCTGTTTTGTCTAATTATCTATTTCTGGTTTTTGCTAAAGGTCCGGAGCCAATTAATCGCTATCAAGGTAGCAGAACAATTTCGTCAACCTTTACACTTCAAGTATCTTACATAAACACATGTTTTTTCAACTGCTTTATGCATGCTTTTAATAGCAATAAATTGGAAAAAAGGGCTCGGTTATTATTTTTTATTCGTTGAGAGTGGGGTTTTGCACATTATGGATATGAGGGAAGCACTTATTGTCTATTCGCTTTCCCACTCCTCTTTCAAGTGACCAAGCAACATCCCCGGCAGCGCAAGAATCCAGTCAGCTGTGGCCCCAAAAATGCAGTGCAACCATCACCACAATCGCCAGGAAAAGTGTTTCGAGTAATATCAGTGAGACAGCTTTACCACCCACTGTGGACAACCGCTTAAATGAGGTTTTCATGCCAAGAGCCGCTATAGCCGTAACAAGACACCAGCTGGACAAGTCAACCACGCTATCTCTAATAACCTGTGGAATTGGCAACAAATTGTTACAGACCATAATGACGATAAACCCTATTAGAAATAGCGGTACCGATGCTTTTCCAACACTTTTTGAATCTGCGGTTCGCATTAAAACTGCCACGACAAAAACCACAGGGACCAACATGGCAACCCGCATCAATTTTACCAGTGTCGCTACGTCCCCGGTCTGTTCCGAAATCATATAACCAGCGCCAACCACCTGAGCCACGTCATGGATAGTCGCACCAAGAAACACACCAGCGAGAAAGTTATCGAGACCTGACACTGCTACAACTACAGGATAGATGATCATCGCCAGGGTACTCAACGCGGTCACACCCACGACCGTAAAAAGGGTATCGCGCTCCGAATCTGAATCTTTGGACAAAGCCGTCGATACTGCCAACGCTGCGGATGCACCGCAAATCGCCACGGCACTGCCTGTGAGGATTCCGAAATTCTTACGCAGCCCCAGCACCCTTGCTAATGCCCAGCCGACCAAAATCGTCATTACGACAGTTGTCACGACCAGAAGTATCGGTCTCAAACCAAGTTCATTCAGCTCTGTAAAACTGATGCGCATCCCCAATAATGCCACACCAAAACGCAGAATCCGCTTGGAGCAGAATTCAATACCATCGATACAACGGCCACCTTTTTCAGTAGAAAAATTAAATGCCATGCCTAGCAGCAAAGTAAACAGCATCACTGGCCCACCATAATGCTCCGACAAAAATGTAGCCGCCATAGCAATGGTTATGGACGCGATGATTCCCGGAAAATACCGCTCGAACACGGTGCTGTTTAGTCCAAACGCTGCAGTTTGATCTTTTTGTTGTGTCATTTTACCTTCTCCAGAGCATGGCTATCCCTGGGTATTCGATGATACCCATGAAAGTTTTGTCCAAATGGAGGGGATTAATGGGCGTTAAGCGTTTTCAGTTTTTTATGACGGTTGCCCAAATAGCGATAGATAAATACCCAGGGAATCATGACAAAGATCACGCCGAAGGCGTAATTCACCACAAATATACTGAATTCCGGTCGTTGCAGTGAAACATTGGCGATCAATACCGCTAGTACTACGTTCTGTAATCCGACTTCAATACCAATGGTAAAACGCGTATCGCGGTCCAATCCGGCAGCCATAGCAGTGAAATAGCCTATACACTGAGCAAGGATACAGAACAGCATGGCAGGCACTATCATTTGAGACATACCTGCAGCGATCCGTTCCTTGTTCAAGAAGATCACAAGGAATATGTGGGATATCAATAAAACGGTTCCCAGTCGCTGGGCCGAGATTTGTCGACGATCGGCAAAAGCCGGGAACCTAGCTCGGATACTCATGCCAATCACAACCGGTAGGATCGCCAATAAGAAAATCTGCATAATGGTCTTTAAAACCGGTAAATTAATATCGGCATGCTCTCCAGCAAATATCTTTATACCTAAAGTGGCAATCAGGGGCGTAGTCAGCAGTGCTAAAAAACCATTAATTGCCGTCAGGCTCACTGATAAATCCGTTCTGCCTCTGGCCACATAAACAAAACTGTTTGAAAGGGGGCCACCGGGACACGCAGCCAGTAACACGATGCCGATCTGGAAAACCAGGTCGTCTGTAAATAGTAAGGCAATCAAAAACGCCATGCTCGGCATTAATATCATCTGCCCCACAATACCGGTGGCCACTGCACGGGGATAAGTTAACATGCGACGGAAGTCTGCAATGCGCAACTCCAGTCCCACGCAGATCATAAGACAAAACACAGACAGTGGAATAAAGATCTGTACAAATAACGAAAGGGATCCAGGCATATTCGCATCCAAACAGGTATTTACCTACAACCGATGCCTACTACCCTTAGTGTAACAGTCCATAAAGACATAAGTACTGTTAGGTAGTAGACCCTATAAAACTATTTCGTAAACCCAAAGAACGTTGAGTTATAACAAAGCGGCATAAGGTTATGCACGCCGAACGGAAGACAATCTAATACAATAACACATGTTTTTTCAAGTGCTTTTGTCAAACAGTTGTTCTAAAACCAACTATCTTGAGCTGGTTAAAGTAATTGACGTCAGATAGTGTAGGGTGGATTAGCGTAGCGTAATCCACCAATTAGTCTGCTAATGGCACGTTTATTGGTGGATTACGCTACGCTAATCCACCCTACGTTGCGACAGCATTCCTGCGTGACAAAGTAGAATTAGATGTTAGTTTTAAAGGTGTTAACAATGCAGGCAGGATTATCTAAAGGTGGGATCAAACATGTGGGGGCATATTTGAGGGAGGCTTTTGCAACGGTGTTGCATTCAAGTGTTACCGATTCTGGATCGATCCAACCCCCTGAGGCCCGGCAGAGCGGGCCCCTCTAAAAGGATTAGCCCAAGTTCGCAAAGGCAGGCCGATAGGTATTGTCCTTCATGGCTCTCATCATCTGGTCCAGTTTTTTACGATCCTGGGCCGACAAACCTGCCAAGGTACTTTCAAGTTGCCGCTCGACGATAGGAATCAACTCCTTATACAGCTGGTTGCCTTTATCCGTGAGCTCAATTTGTGTATAGCGTTGATCCATATCACACTTAGCACGCTGTACGATCCCCGCCTCCTCCAAGCTTTTGGCAATCCGGCTTAAACGGGAGTTCTCCAACAGTACTTCTGTGGCAATTTCACTGATTGTAAGGCGCTTTTTCTCACGCAGAATCATAATGACGCGCCAGGCAGGTGATTTAACGCCATAGGGACGCATCGCCTCCTCAATCTTTCTCTGGCTCTCTGTTACAACGTGCCACATGTAATAAAACAGATAGTCCGTCATTTTCAGCTCAGTGTTCGCAGATTTAGCTGCAGCTGCCGTTTTTGCCATATTATTACCCCATCCCGTTGACGGTTTTACGAAGCGCCTTTGGTGTGTTTTCTAAAGGTGTCACATGCGCCCAATATCAAATGATTTAATACGTGAAAAGATAGCATATTTCCTCCATTAACAACAGCTTATGCAGTTTGGCCGCAATGGCTACAGACCGCTAAGGTCAATACCTCCAAACCCTTTCGAGGACAGCTTCTCCGCTTGCGGAGGGACGATGGCCAAAATATTTTCCCGAATCGAGACACTTGATCTACATCAACTCTATTGCATGTTATTTCATGTGCTATTGCATGCTTAATCGCATCTAAACAACAATGTAATGGCGTTTAATGATTAGCCATTTCCCAACCGGTGCCAGTCATCTGGCTTTTAGATAAGGTGATAACGATGAAATATGCAAACAAGTACGAAGCTAAAAAGTGGGCCATGGAAGCCTTCAGAGGTAAAATAGTTGCTACTATCCCCACGCCTTTTGACGATAACTTGGAAATCCATGAACAGGACCTCCGCAACCTGGTCAGATACGTTATAGATTGCAAGAACGACGCCATCTTTATCTGCGGCAATGTGGGCGAATTCTTCTCTATGACCCTTGAGGAGCGAAAACGCGTTGCAGAGATTGTGATTGATGAAGTGAACGATGAGATTCCCGTCATCGTACAAACCGCGCATCACGTCGCTAAAGACTGTATCGAACTGTGCCAACACGCGGAACGGGCAGGGGCCGACCTTGTTGCGATCATCTCCCCTTACTTTCAGTGCGCTACCGACCAATCGGTAGAAGAGTGGTGGAAATATGTCTGTAGCCACTTCGATATTGGCGCCGTCTTCTACGACAGTCCCTTATCGCACTTGGTTTCAGCACAAACACTCGGACGCCTGGCCAAAGAGATACCCAATATCGTTGGTGTAAAGGATGGTCGTCCAGACCAAATGTGGTGCTGGGAGGTTGAGCGTGAAGCCGACTACCAGATCTGGGTGAGCAATCCCCTGGAAGATCACTGGCCTAACGAAATGAAAGTCATGAAGAATCCGGTGCTTTGTTGTGCCTGGCACATGTACCTGCTTCAAACGCCAGAGTATACCCCCATTCGCGATTACACCGACCTGATTATGGCAGGCAAGTGGGAGGAAGGCTTGAAGAAGTACGATGAAATTGAGCCGGGTCGCCAGCTACTGAACGACTTCTTCTGGCCCAATTACCGCAAAGGTGTTTACGTGGTTGGCTTCTGGAAATACTGGATGGAACTGAAAGGCGTGATCAGCGGCCACAAAGTGAGAACGCCACTGCTGAATATGACCAAGGAAGAGGAAGAATGGCTGAAAAACCGCGTGGAGATGTTGGAGAAAGGCACCCATCCTCGTAATAAGCCGGAAATGATCGTATATCCTAGACAAGAACCTATCATGACACCTTCCGATAAGTTGGCTGTTTAGTTTCAAAAAGAATTAGGTACTTACCTGTTATAAGAAAAAAAGCAGGACTGGGGACAGCCATCCCCAGTCTGTTTTTAGCGCAATATCCCCTTCCCCCTAGAACAGCCAATTCTCGCAAAACCTATCCTCTTACTGCATTCAAGGTGCTTAGATCGCATTTGCTTTAAAGCTGATTGCTTTTAATCGCCAGATAATCTAGCTATTTAGTTGTTTTTTCATGTGCTTCATCATATTCTATTTCATGCGTAGCGGGGATATGATCCCGACAGTCACACGCACCATAGCCCCTGAGGAGAGAGGAAAAGATAAGTGATGCTAAAAAGCACAAAAAAACCTAGCTTGTCATTCACAAAGCGGACAAGCATTACCACTTGCGCTACAGCACTTGCTGCCGTTGCCCCATTTATTGCGCACAGCCCAAAAGCCATCGCCACAGAAGACAACAGCTTTGTGCTAGAGGAAATAATTATCACGGCTCAGAAGCGAGACCAGAGCATGCAGGATGTACCCATTTCCGTGGCGGCGATGCCTGGCGACACGATTCAGAACAAAGGATTGACCAAGCTGGAAGATATTTCGGGTTCCATCCCTTCTCTCCATGTGGGTGAAGCACAGGTCACTAGCCAGATTTTCATCCGCGGCATCGGTTCCGGTGTGAATGCAGGCTTTGAGCAATCGGTAGGAACTTACGTCGACGGTATCTATTACGGTCGCGGCCGCCAGTCCCGGGGGACACTGTTCGATATCCAACGTGTCGAAGTGCTGAAAGGACCTCAGGGAACCTTGTTCGGCAAAAACACCATTGCCGGCGCCATGAACATTATAACCGCAGATCCCACTGACGAGCTGGAAGGCTTTGTCTCAGCGCTCTACGAGTTTGAGCATGATGAAACCATCATGGAAGGTGTTTTCTCAGGTCCTCTGAATGACAGCTTGTCTGCTCGACTTTCGCTACGCTGGTCGGAGATGAACGAAGGCTGGATACGCAACAGCTGGCGTCACGACGGTGAACCACAATCCGAAACCCAAATGGCCCGCCTCGGACTTCGATGGACCCCGACAGAGGACTTGGAGGCGCTCACAAAAATTACCATCAACAATTTTGAACAAGAGGGCAGAAACAGTGAATTGACGGACGTCAATGGTTTCTATCCAGGTGGCGACTCTATGGCAGCTCTGCTGGCACCTTTCGGTGAAATCGGCAAGAAAGACGGAAAGCGTCTGGTCGGCGGCACGGAGGGTACTCTGTTTGATCGGGATGAGTCAGACAATGACATTGCCTCCTACCTGATTACCGTCAACTATAACCTGGGAGAACATACACTGACATCGGTAACCGGTTATACTGAATATGATTTCACAGACGCTCAGGATAACGATGTTACCCCCTTTGATATCCTCGCCATGGAAAGCGAAGAGGACTATGAACAATTCAGCCAGGAGATTCGGATAACGTCTCCTCTAGACCAAACACTCGATTATATCCTGGGTGCTTACTACCAGCGGGACAATCTGGATACAACACAATTTATCAACACTAACCTGCTTGACCTGCAGCCAGGGCCACCCATTTTTTCAAGCCGTTTGGCTAATATGTCACAAGACACGGAAAGCTGGGCGGTGTTTGCACAGCTAACCTGGAACATTTCCGAAACTGTTCGCACGACGCTTGGCCTGCGTTATGCCGAAGATGAGAAAGAGGTCGAGCAGGAGATGCGACTTACCGAATTCGCTAACCCGAATTCACCACTTGCTACACTCTCCCCTCCGGCGAGCGGCGTCGCATCTGGAGCGGTTCAGGTCAGTTTATGGGAATCCGATCTGGGCAGCTTTGAACACGTGATCAATGCAGATCGAAAAGAGGAGCATTTCACACCAGCCATCAGCGTGCAATGGGATATAACACCGGAAGTTATGCTTTATACCAGTGTCAGTACCGGCTATAAAGGTGGTGGATTCGACGCTTATTTTGGTAGAAGCTCCGGTATATTCAGCTCAGCACCCGATGGTTTCGAGTTTGAAGATGAAGAGGTCATCGCCTACGAATTTGGCGCTAAAGCCACGTTGCTGAACGGTGCAGCTGAACTCAATGTCGCCTTATTTTACAATGAATTTGACGATGTTCAGGTATCCACCTTTGATGGTGGATTATCACTACGGGTTGGCAATGCCGCTGAAACCGTTGTCGAGGGCCTCGAATTGGACGGTCGCTGGCGTCTAACGGAATCCCTGACCACAAGCTTCTCGCTAGCCTATATCGATGCCTATTATGACACGTTTAAAACGGCTCAATGTTACGTCAATCAATCTCCCAATCAGTGTTTCGACCGTGATGGTAACGGACTGCCTGAGCAAGATCTTTCCGGCAAAAGCTTGCAGTTTTCCCCTGACTGGAGTGCACACATAAACTTCGAATATGTTCTGTCACTGGCCGACAGCTTGGAGCTGATCACATCACTGGATGTTAGCCATAGCGACGAATACGCTATTGCGGCGGATTTAGACCCTCGCTTCGTTCAGGAGGCCTTTACCAAGGTAGATCTGCGGGTCGCGCTGACTGAATCGAATGGATCCTGGGAGCTTGCCTTTATTGGCAAGAATCTTACTGACGAGGATAGCAGTACCTGGGCCAATGATACACCACTGGCCAATGGCAGTGGTTACCGCCATATCGATCGCCTAAGAAGCTATGCAGTGCAAGGCACCTATCGTTTTTAGGTAGCTGCCTTAATGCTCACCTGACTAGTTCTACTTTGTCACGCAAGAATGCCGTCGCAATGTAGGGTGGATTAGCATAGCGTAATCCACCAATTAGTCTGCTAATGGCACGTTTCTTGGTGGATTACGCTACGCTAATCCACCCTACACGATAATTTAGGTTAAGCGTGACAAAGTAGAACTAGCGTGCGTCCGGAAACTCAGCTTTTGAACTGAGATATATTTTTGTAGGTCGGGTTTAAACCCGACAACCGGTGCTCAATTCCGGCATCCGTGCTTTTCTAAAAGTATTAACGGTATCAATTAAATGGGAGGCTGACTAAGTGAGAACACCCTACTTGGTAAGTAACCAACAACTGGATAATTACGGAAAACTTATTCGCACTGAAACCGAACAGATCACAAAGGCCTGCGATAGCTTGTCAAAATTTTTCCATTCTCAATGCCGATGCACTAAATCTTCAGATAGGTTCAAACTTAAGCATTCCTCTGTGTGTTATTCTGATATTGATTTTAACCTTATCGAGTATGGTGTCGACATCGCTGTAAAACTGCTTGATCAAAAGGAATTCTATACCATCATACTTCCCATTTCCGGAAGCTTGAACGTGGACACAGGAAATCGGTTGATCCTATGCAATGCCGACAATGCTCTTATCGTTTCACCAATGCAGACTGCACACCTGGAAATCTCTGATGATTGCAAAATGTGGCTGATAAGGATCCGACGCGAAGCACTGGAAGAGAAACTGCAAGGTCTACTCGGGCGGGAAATTAATACACCCGTTATTTTTGACTCGACGATGACGGTAAATAGCGGGCCCAGGGCTTCCTGGCTACGTACCGTCAATTACCTCAAACATGAAGTGGACAGTAGTAACAGCCTCTATGGCAACAAGAGTATGATGAAGCAAGTCGAGCAGATATTGTTATCTGGGTTGCTGTGTTCCCAAACGCATACCTATAGCGACGCTCTTTGTAACACACCAGAAGAAAACCTGCCGGCTTATGTGACGCGTGCAGAGTCATTTATCACTAAACATGCCACAGATTCAATCACCAGCGAATCTATTGTCAAGGCTGCTGGCGTTCCAAAACGCACCCTCTATGCCGGTTTTAAACGTCACTTGGGTACCTCTCCGATGTCCTACTTGACGAATGTGCGAATGTGCGGAGCACGTCGCGATTTGTTGAATGGCGACCTAAATAGAACGATTACACACGTAGCCTTAAAATGGGGTTTCAATCACCTGAGCCGATTTTCCGTAAATTACAGAACACTATTTGGTGAGTCACCCTCGGATACTTTAAAAATTAATTCCCCCTAAGGATCGTGCAACAGCTGTATGATTACGGCACAAATTATCGTGTAGGGTGGATTCACCCTACGTTGGCGACAGCATTCTTGCTAGACAAAGTAGAACTGGTTATAAGGAAGGCTACACACTACACCAGCCGCCAATTTGCCTTACGTGTTTCCGAGGGGCTTTCACCAAAGCGCTCGCGGTAACACTTGGCAAACTTGCTGAGGTGCTGAAAGCCGCAGGCCAATGCGATCTGTGTTACGGTCTGTCCCGGTGCACCGGCTCCTGTCAGCAATTGGCGTGCCTGATCCAAGCGATAGTCCCGCAAAAACTCCATTGGTGTCTGGTTGTAGTATTCGCGAAATCCGCTTTGTAAGGTTCGCGGTGCGACAGCGGCCGTTTCCGCCAATTGTTGCAGTGTTAAGGGCTCGGCGTAGTGGGTGGCGATAAAGTCCACGACCCGTTGTAGGTAGCTGGGTGCGGGTTCCTGGGGCACCCCGCCCAACAATTCACTGTAGCTGTGGGGCAATTTCGTTAATACAAGACTTACCAGAGCTTGCTCAAACTGACGTCCCACTGTAGACGCCAGGGATTGGCGTTGGCTGCCAAGTTCATCACAGACATAGGCGAGAAAACGCCTGACACTGTCGGAATCCTCTTGATGCAACGTTTCACCGGCAAAAAACACCAATTCACCTGCCACGGCGCGTCCAGTTTCCCGTTCAATAAAATCGCGCAGCAGCTGACCGGGAAAGCGTACCGTAAGATTGGCCTGTCCGGCCGACAGATGCATTTTAAACGGCTGTCCCGGGTTCAACATTATCAGACTGCCGGTGCCGACCTCCAGGATTTCCTTTCCGCGTATGACCTGACCACCGCCCGCCAGGGGGATATGTAACAGATAGGAGTCATCCCCGGGTTGCACGTCCAATTTGACTGCCGGGCCGTAGTGAATGGCATTTATTGCCACTTGGCCGATATATGCCCGATTGTGCTGAAAACTGACCCGCGCGCCCCGCTCAATTAACCGAATGCTGTGCGGCCATAACAAACCCGCCAGATGATCGCGCGCCGTCAGCAGATCGGATGTTGATATTACCCCCCTGCTGGTTAAAGGCAACGTTGTTATTTTGGTTCTCATAATGACTGTATGCTCACCGGATTTTTGCTGATTACTCACCATCAATCCGGCCCAAAAAAACCCTTGACGCCTCATCCGTGGGAAAGCCAATATCGACCTGCAACTCCTGCAAGGTGACATCCTGCGGGCTTCCCAGGGTGGTAATCGCCGTGTAAAAACTTACCCGATGCTCCCCCCGTCGCAGTTCGATGGGCACGATCAAGTGCGGACTTTCAATCGCCTCACTGTCCAGGCCTGAACCGTCCATGTCCTCGCTGAGCTGATCGGCCAGTTGCTGCAACTCTCGGTAGTTATCCAGGTCCTGGTATTGAAATTCCGTGGACTCCAGGGCGCGGTGCAGGCGGCCGAGATGACCTCCCATGGTCATCCGCTTGTCGACAATGGCTTCCCTCAACCCATCGGGGTGGAAATTGAGCCTGGGAATGGTGAGCGGTTGGGCACGCAGGCGTTGCGGATTGGCGGCAAAGGTGTCGATTACGAGGTCCATACCCCGATTACACAGCAGAATATTGAGGTTTTGGTCGATAATCATGGCCGGGTTCGGCTCCAGGGCTTTGAGAATAGACTCAAGTATCTGTCGAGCCTGCTGATCCTCGCTGGCGGACAGATTTACCTGGCGAAACTCGGGCGCATAACCCGAGGCCGAAAGCAGCGCGTTACGTGCCCGCAGGCTCAGGTTCAAGCATTCCCCCAATTGCAGTAGTAACGGGCGACTACCCCTGCTCTTGTCATTTTCCAGGTAATTCAGGTGACGAAAAGACACATCCAGCTGGTTGGCTAGCGCCATTTGACTCAAGCCCCGCTTTTTACGCCAATAGCGGATGATGTCTCCGGCCGATCGTTTCATGGATAGGATTTCATCGGTTACGGCTTCAGTGCCGGGATTTCATTTTCAAAGACTATGCAGGTAATAATTTTATAACCTTTCACGTTATTGTCCATAGGAGACCTCAGATCCAGTATTGGTATACAGATTAACCAACCGAGGTCTTGATATGTCTTATTTGCAAGAACTGCCCAACGCCTGTATGCAGGATTTTCTCTATTACGCCGAATGTGATGAGCTGGATCATATTCTGCAGGTATTCGCCAAACTGCTGCGTGAACCCTCACTGTTAACCCATGCGGAACGCGAACTGTTGGGTACCTATGCCCTGGCGCTAAACAACGCCCACCAACCATTAAATGTTCACGGCCGGGTGTTGAGCCTCTGCGGCGGCGAGCAGTGGAAGGTCCAGGATTTGGTCAAAGATCCGGAGCACCGCTGCCTGGAACCCCGCCTGCGGCCTATCGCCCATATCGTGCGCAAACTTACCTTCGATGCCCACAGCGTCTGCAAAGCGGATATCGACGCCTGTTACGAGGCCGGTTTCGACGGTCGCACCATCCACCAGATCGTTTACCTGACCGGCCTGTTCGGTGCCATGGCGCGCTGGACCTCCGCCCTGGGCATGAAGTACACCCCAGAGGAGATCATCAACTCTTCCAATGGGCTTTATGACAACGGCTATTTTGGCGAAGGACCGGGGCTGTGTGACGAGGAGTACCGGGAAAAGATTCTGCCCCGACACAAAGCCATTCCGTTCAGCGACGAAGCCTGTACCCAGCCACGCAACCCAGAGACCGGAAAGCCGAACGAATAGACGTTTGCCCTCCGGCAGTCCAGAAGCAAACGATGCCTGCAACCGAAACAGGCATCGTTCCGACGTTTTTAGCTAAAACGTCGAGACAACAAAATGTTGTCATTTAAACCAAACCAAAACGCCCGGCCAAGTCGTGGGTAATGGGTTCGAATACCGCGGCTTTAAAGATCAGGATTCGAAAGGTCATAAATCCGACCAGCATAAACACCGCTGCCAGCAGAACCGCCACAAACCCATCCGCAAAAAACAGAATCACTATCGGCAACGCCAAACCGACAATGAGGGCAAGATTGCGGAACCAGGGGGTGAATTTGGTTTTCATCAGCAGCTCAACCGAAAACTCGCCACCTTTGGACTTGTTCTTGGCATGGTGAAGGATGCCAAGAACCACGACCAAATCCGCCACCAAGAGTAACAGCGCGGACGTTGACAGGGAGCTGCGGGCGCCCTCCTCCAGACTGCCCCAACCGACAACAAGGGCCAACAGGCAGCCGGCTGTGAGGGCGTAGGCGGCACTGGAAACGGGCAGCAGTGGCGAGGCCCACAGGGTAAAGGACTCCGAGTGCGACATCGCAAATCCCTGATAGGTAATGACTACCAGTGCCGCAACCACCGCTGTGGTTTCCGCCAGTGTATCGAGAATCGCCAGGCTTTCCGATACCGCTGCAAACTGAAACACCCCGCCAGATTTGAGTAGGTAGAAGATGGCTGGAACGATAAAGAAGCCGATGGCAATTGCGCCCCGGCTGATCCAGGAACGGTCCGGGCGAAACAGTGCACGTATCGATTTTTGCGGCACCCCCATATGCGCTAAATGGAAATAGGGTTTGAGAGTCCCAGCCAGGGCCAAGCCCAGAATCATCCCCACGATCAGATCATGGACGTAGGAGACCAGAAAGAGACCCGTCCCCACTTCTGCTGAGAAAAAGGCAACTGCCATGGAGTTGCCCCAGTAGTTTTGGAAGCGGTAACCCAACTTGAAGGAGTTGCCGACCAGTCTTGTGTCTTTGTGTGTTAATTGCGCTGTCATAACAAAAACCTTTTTATCGAAACCATTCAAAAGTACTAGATTAATGACATCGAATATTAATCGACGTAATAAACCTTCGGTTTGGTTTTCTTTTCCGGCAGTGGCTGTCGACCACCACGCTCGCTAATCATCACGCTGGGTGCACTGTTGGGATCGTCCAAATCACCAAAGATACGAGCGTTGGTCGGGCAGGTGTAAACACAGGCGGGATCCAGTCCAACGTCGACACGCTGACTACAGAAATCACACTTAGCGGCGGTACCGGCAATCCAACGATCATAGCCCTGCTCTTCAAACGGCGTGAGCTGCCCCTCACCGAACAGGCCATTTTCAAACATCACCTCTTCGAGCATGGTGCGCATATCGTAGGGACAGGCCACGGCACAAGTGCTGCAGCCGATACACTTTTCGCCATCCACCATAACGATGCCGTCTTCGCGCGTGTAGGTCGCGCCACTGGGACAGACCTTTTCACAGGGGGCATCCTCACAGTGGTTGCAGATAGTGGGGATATAAGCCCGTTTGGTGTTGGGGTATTCACCGTACTCGTGACTCAGGGTACGAGTAAAGAACACCCCATCGGGTAGGGAGTTTTCCTGCTTACAAGCCACCACACACGCGTTGCAGCCAATACACGCTTTGAGGTCAAAGACCATTCCCATTCTAGCCATCAGTGTGCCTCCCCTTTACCCGTTGCATTTTCGATGGTGTCGACATAGTCGTAAACGGTACTGCCCGCCTTCAGGAAGTCAGGCCAGTCAGCGAGTTTGGTAATTTTCACCTTGCATGAGGTTTCCGGTTGACCGGTCGCACCGTCAGTGTTCTGCATGTCGTAGGGCAACATGTCGTTGTAGTGACCGCCGGCCATCAGTACCGACCGAGCTTCGTTCTTGGTCCGCGACAGGGAGTTGGACACCCCTAAGGTTTCATGATGCATCGCCTCGGTAGTGCGCAAGCGACCGTAAAGCTTGCCGTAGGGGGATTCTACTAACACGATATCGCCGTCCGCAAAACCCATTTTCTCTGCGGTACCACGATTCAGCAGCAGACCGGTATGCACCGGATCGCGATAGGTAATGTCCTTAATCCAGGGGTTACTCAGACTCTCGCCAAAGTTCATCTGGATATCCTTAAAGGTGATGGCATAGAGGTTGTATTCCTCCGGCTCCTGGTGGATTGGATCAATCACATTGGTTGGCAGCGGCTGATAGTCCTCGAACGGCCACTCATCCCGGAACGGCACTTGCGCTTCCTCCATCTGCGCTCGCAGTTTCTCTCGCTCCACCACCAGGTCCTCAATGTAGAACAGCAGCCTCATACCTTCCCAGGGGCGGTACCATTTGTCGAGGCGGCGTTCGGTTGAGGAATGCCCACGCTCCATATACCACTCGATGGGTTTGTCGTTCCACAACAGGCCTTTTTTCTCGGCGATATCCCGGTCGCTGTATTTGATGCCGGGTTTCAGGGCCAACTCTGGCTTCTGGTTAAAGCCCATGACCATATTGATCACTTCGTTGTATTGATCGAGGATACCCAAACGCTCGGACAGCTCATTGAAGATCTCCTCCTCGCTCTTGGTATCGTAGATCGGATCAGTGATCGGCTGGCGGAAGCACATGCCCTCGGTATAGGGCGGCTCGATCATAGTGCTGTTCCAGGTTTCCAGGTAGTCGCTGGAAGGCAGGATAATATCGGCAAAGTCCGTCATTTCAGTGGGAATAATGTCAACACAGACGATAAACCGCATCTCTTTCAAAAATTGCAGCCACTTATCGCGCGGCCCCTGAATAGACCACACAGGGTTGGAGTGGCAGTTCACAATCACGTCCGGCTTGTAGGTGGAACCGTATTTTTCCGGTTCCAGGTACGACAGCATATTCAGATGCGGACCGTTAACCCCCACCGGGAAGAAACCGGCCAGGTGGTATTCATTGGGTGGCCAGGAAAACGGTGGCATATGGCCCAGCTGGTGGGGTGTGCCCAGCATCTGGCCGCACTCGCCAGGGTGACAGTGATTGTTGTCGATGCACTGGTCATCGATGGTCACTCCCATACGACCACCGGGGTGGTCTATATTGCCCACCAGCATATTCACCAATTGGAAAGCCTGGTTGGTCTGCATGCCAGATTTGTGACCCTGGGCACCGCGGTAATAGTTGTAGGCGGCTGGGCGGTAAGGCACGGTGCGGCCATCGGGCAGTTTGATGGTCTCACCAATTCGGGCTTCCCGGGCGAATTCACGGGCGATTTTGCGCACGGTTTCCGGCGGGATGGTGGTGAGGGCTTCCATCAACTCCGGGGAGGCCTCCTTGAGTGTGTCCTTGTAAACCTGGAAGGCGGGACGGCATTTGACACCGTTGACCTCGAACTCGCCCTGCAAAGCCAGATCTTTATTGTTGAAGTCATCGTTCCACAACTTGGCGCAATTGGCGGCCTTATCCCAGACATATATCTGGCCTTCATCATTGCGCACAAACAGCTCATCAGGCCCCACCAAATAGGGGGCATTAGTGTCCTTGCGCAGGAATTCGTAGTCGCACAGCCCCTCGTACACCAGCACGTGACTCATGCTCATGGCAAAATGGCGGTCAGTAGCCGGGCGAATCGGCACCCACTCCTCGGCCTTGGCCGCGGCAATCGACATGCGCGGCTCTACCGCCACCACCTTCATGCCCCGCTCTACCCGCGCTTTGGCGACCCAGTTTGATTGGGCGGCTGCGTGCAAATGGGAAGAGAAACCGTCACCGGCACCGTTACTCAGCCAGTAGTTACAGTATTTGGCATCGTTCACCGCCCCAAATGCTGAGTGGATATAGCCGTTCAGGGGGTGATAGGCGCCCCCACACATGGTGCCGCCGGATTGGTAAAAGTTGTGGTTACCGATGGCCAAGGGCCAGAACCACACATGCATTTTCTGGAAATCCTCTATCGACGGCAGGATCTTGCGAGGATCTTCGTCCAGGGACTTCTTGATCTCGCGGGCGGTAATCTCAAACGCCTCCTCCCAGCTGATCGGTTCCCATTTCGGATCAACGCCGGGCCCTTTTTCCGGATTGGTACGGCGCAGAGGCTGTTTGAAGCGCTGGGGATCATAGTGGCGCATGATGCCCGCATTGCCTTTGGGGCAAAGCTTGCCGTTATTGGAGGGGTTAGTGGGGTTGCCTTCGATCTTGTTAATAACGCCATCGTCGGTGACATGTACCCGGGTAGAACAGGAGTGCAGGCACATCTTGCAGGTGGAGTTGATCCACCGGCCCGACTTCAGAGAGTTGGCGGTAGGAGCTTTTACGGCCATCGTGAGTCCTCTTTTTCATGCTCTTAGCAAGAAACCCGGATCCGGCACCCAGGCACTGCTTCTCAATAAAGCTAATGTAGTTGTTAGGTTAGATTTTAAATATAATTTTACCTTTAAATCAAGCTTAAGTATACTTAGACCTCCAGCAGAGGTTTTAGCACCTAGCCAGCCGCTTAGGAGACAGAAGATGACGAAGGTAACGAAGCAGCAAGTCGAACAAGCGCTACAGCAGTATGTTGACCCCCATCTGCAGGTAAGCCTGGCGACCACTCAGTCAAATCGGGCCATTAGCGTTCAGGGCGATGAAGCCACGGGTTATACCGTCAAAGTGCACATCACCCTGGGCTATCCGGTGGACTCGGTGAGAGAAACCATGCAGGACGACATCGCCCAACAGATCGCCACCATCCCCGGCGTCAGGCAGATAGAGGTATTGCTGGATTGGTCAATACAGTCCAAGCAGCGCACCCAGGGCTTGCGTGGCGTCAAAAACATTATTGCAGTCGCCTCTGGTAAAGGCGGGGTCGGCAAATCGACAACCTCGGTAAACCTGGCGCTGGCGCTTATGCAAGAGGGCGCCAAAGTGGGCCTGATGGATGCCGATATCTACGGTCCCAGCCAACAGATGATGCTTGGCGTCGCGGCGGGTCGACGCCCTCAACCCGCGGGCAAGGACCACTTTTCGCCAATTGAAGCCCACGGTCTGCAAAGCATGTCGATGGGCTATATGGTGACCGAGAATACGCCTTTGATCTGGCGCGGCCCCATGGCCGGCGGCGCCTTACAGAATATGATCAAGCAAACCCTCTGGGATGACCTGGATTATCTATTTGTCGACATGCCACCGGGCACCGGTGATGTACAGCTGACCCTGTCACAACAGGTACCTGTCTGCGGCGCAGTGATCGTGACCACCCCCCAGGACATCGCCCTGCTGGATGCTCAAAAAGGCATTGAGATGTTCAATAAAGTGGAGATTCCGGTACTGGGTGTGGTGGAAAACATGGCTACGCATATCTGCAGTCACTGCGGCCATGAAGAGCATGTGTTTGGCGCCGGTGGCGGAGAGCGAATTGCGAAAGACTACCGCGTACCACTATTAGGTGCACTCCCCTTGCAACTGCAAATACGTGAAGCCACCGATGCCGGTCGTCCCACGGTGATCAGCGATCCCGCGAGCAAGGTGGCAGCCAACTACCGCGAGATTGCTCGCAGGCTGGCGGCGCAGCTGGCTCAGCAACGGGGGGTGGAAGAAGTGGTACAGCTTTTTCCTACGATTGAGATTACCGCGGATTAGGGCAGGTTTGCGATGGGCGATATCACTAAACGTTACCATCCAGAGGTGATGCATTACGTATCATTAAGCTGCGAAAACCCAAGCAACGTCACTTTTTCAGAAGAGAACCTAAACACTGCCAAAGCGGCTCTGGATCACCTCTACACCACGCTGCGCGAATACGACGAATTACTCGCCATCGATTTATCCCTGTTTTATCAGCCGTCACAGTACCTCACCCGGTTTCAGGCAGCAATGAACGAAAATTCCAATACCCGGGAAGCGCTCCAGGCCATGTTTGATCTGACTAGTGAGCAACGGGTTTGTGTCGAAAATAAGCTTACCGGCGAGGCAATCAAACTGGCGCTGGAATTAAAAAGCATGGGCAAGGCCTTAGGGCTGCTGCAACAAAAAACGCCAGAGGGGTAACTCTATGTTTTTAGATGCGAAGCTTAACGAAGGGACAACAGCGGTGACAGATCTCTTGTCTGAACAAAACGGCATTCAGGGCGTGTCCGCCTACTTCAAGGCCGGGCGCCACGCTGAACTGACCAAGCAGACCTGCTGGGTAATCGAGGAGTCAGCCCTAACCGTGGATGTGGAAGCCATTGGCACCTATACACTGATGTGGACCCCCACCGACAGTGCCCCATCCCCGGTAGGCTACACCGCTGAGGATGGCGTTCTGGCAGAAGCGGAAACCCCGGAAGCGTTGAGTTTGGCGGCGGGTTTTTTACTGACAGAAGGCATCGTCGACCAACTTACTGATCTGCGCTCCATGGCGGTCTGCCACGATAATCCCGGCATCGTCCGGGTACAGTTGATCAGTCCCGACCGGGTGAAAACCCGCCGTCGCAATGTGGTCATGACCAGTTCATGTGGCATCTGCGGTGGTCGCGACGCGGTGGAGCAACTGCTCGGTAAGTTGCCGCAAACCACCCGCACATTGACCTGCGCCAGTGATAGTTTTATGCCGTTAATGGACACCATGAAACAGCGCCAACGCGTGTTTGGACAAACCGGCGGCGCCCACGCCGCGGCAGTATTTTCCGCAGAGGGGAAGCTAATTGCAGAAGCCGAAGACCTGGGACGACACAACGCCCTGGACAAGGTGATTGGCCAGTGTTTGCTGCGCGGCCTGTCACTGGAAGGTTGTGGTGTTCTGCTCTCCAGCCGCCTGAGTCTGGAGATGGTCTCCAAAGCAGCACGTGCCGGTTTGGAACTGATCGCCGCTGTCTCTGCCCCAACATCGCTGGCGATTGAGGTGGCGGAGCGCGCGGGCATTACGCTCTGTGGTTTTGTACGCGGCGAGCGTTTGACCGCCTATACGCACCCGTTCCGACTTCAGGATAACAGCGCTGAGCTCCCTGCCCTGCCCCCACTGCGCTTTAATCCGCGCGCGGAATAATGGGAGGCGCTGGCATGACAATTACTTCCAGTCCGTTGATCGATAATTTCGGCCGCGCCATCACTTACCTGCGCCTGTCAGTGACAGACCGCTGCGATTTTCGCTGTGTGTACTGCATGTCCGAAAAGATGACCTTCCTGCCCCGCCAGCAGATTCTTACACTGGAAGAGCTGGAAACCATCTGCAGTGCCTTTGTAGAGCTGGGGGTAAAGAAAATTCGCCTGACCGGCGGCGAACCTCTTATACGCCCCAACATTCTAGAACTCTGCCAAAATTTGGGCGTGCTTTCAGGGCTAGAGGAATTGACGCTGACCACTAACGGTTCGCAATTGGCGCCTATGGCACCCGCACTCGGAGAAGCCGGCGTTAGGCGCGTCAATATCAGTATAGACAGCCTTAACCCCGAACGCTTTCAGCGCATTACTCGGGTCGGAGAACTTAGTAAGGTCATCGCGGGCATTGAGACCGCGCGCAACCATTTCCAGCGAGTCAAACTCAACTGCGTCATCATGCAGGGAAAAAATAGCGACGAGATACTTGACCTGGTTGATTTTTCACTGGCACGGGACCTGGATATCACCTTTATCGAGGAGATGCCACTGGGGCAGATCGACAGTCACCACCGTGGTGACAGCTATTGCTCCAGCGACCAGGTGCGAGCGATAATTGACAACCGCTACCCGCTTACCAGCAGTACGGAAAAGAGCGGTGGCCCTGCCCGCTATTACCGCCTGGCTGGTTCCAACTCACGCATAGGGTTTATCTCTCCCCACAGCCACAACTTCTGTGGCGATTGCAACCGTGTGCGACTGACCGCTGAGGGGAAATTATTACTGTGCCTGGGTAACGAACACAGCGTCGACCTGCGAGCAGTCGTGCGCCGCCATCCCGGTGACAAAGCGAGACTCAAACAGGTACTGATCGATACCATTAGCGCCAAGCCCGAACGCCACACCTTTAATATTTACGACGACACACTGCAGATTGTCCGGTTTATGAATATGAGTGAGGTTTCGGCAGCCACTCTTGAACTGGAAATAATTTCAAAAACCTCTGGACTCCCAAAATCGTTCATGGCAGACTACCCGCCATGGACAAGACCATCAAACTCCAAGGGCGCCAGCTCAGCAC
>Ga0213841_1000129_pt1 | contig 176040 bp, 129 predicted proteins | sample SWPATP23_FD_160125 | JGI IMG/M metagenome (GOLD analysis project Ga0213841, IMG submission 160125) | Coastal seawater microbial communities from Marineland, Florida, United States - SWPA TP2 #3 | ecosystem: Environmental > Aquatic > Marine > Coastal | place: USA: Florida | collected 2016-08-14
TCAGAAACACGTTTTTTTGCTTGTCAGCAAAAAAACGAAAATCGAAGAGGTCTCGAAATGTCAACTACTTTTCAAAACATCGTCACATTATTGCTTGGCATCGCTATAATCAGTCCAAAGTCCAAATCATTAACCAGGGGCCATTATCACTGGAGAACACCACTAACGTATTTTCCAGTAATCCGCGTTCACGCAGAGCAGCTACCACTTTCCCAAGACTCCAATCCAACTCCTGCACCACATCTCCATAGAGTCCCCGTTCGCTACTGCCTTCAAATTCGGGGGAAGCGTACAACGGCACATGGGGCATACTGTGCGCCAGATACAAAAAGAAAGGCTGACTCTGATGTCGGTCAATAAAGTCCACAGCCTTGTCCGTATAACGCTTGGTCAGGTAGTGTTGATCGATAGGCTGATAGTCGATCTGCTGGTTTTCATACCAGAAGAAATTACCCATGTCGTTGCTATAAGGCACACCGTAAAACTCATCAAAACCTTGATTCCAAGGCATATATCGGTCCAGGTGGCCCAAGTGCCACTTGCCCACCATACCCGTAGCATAGCCGGCCTTTTTCAGTGCCTCGGCAATGGTGATTTCTTCCAGTGGCATGCCATCGATGGAATCGTCCATAAAAACGAGGCTGATTCCCATACGCACGGAGTGTCGCCCCGTCAACAAAGAGGCACGAGAAGGCGTACAAAGACTGGCAGCGGAATAAAAGTCCGTGAATTTAAGGCCGTCCTTTGCTAACTGATCAATATTGGGGGTTTTAATATCCGTTGCACCAAATGCACCAATATCGCCATATCCCAGATCATCGGCAAAGACGAAGACGATATTGGGACGGAGCGCTTCAGCTGTCACCACCAAAGGAAGCAGTGTTAGTGTCGCTAAAGCGACAAACCGAGACCAATAGATTGATAACATCGATTCACCCCTTACCAAAACCGCCAATACTAACCGGCCTTTTCCCATCGGCCAGCACACTCATACACAGGTTCGAGGCTCGTAAAATTCCTCGACTCCCTACATATAATAGCACTTGGTAACTGGCCAATACCCCCTTAAATAGGGTGCATCCATAAACTCGATTTTGAAACTGAGATAGATCTTGTAGGTCGGGTTTCGCTTAAGGCGCCTACATTTGGAAACCCGACAAAACGGGCGGTGCAGCGCCGCGGAGAGGAAACAATACCCTTCAGGCAGGAGTCATTATGCCAAGAGGTAGTATCTGAAAAGCAACAATACGCTGCACTATGGACAGGCTCAGGCCATAAACTATCATTCTGACCTGGATGGAGTGCTTCACGTCTTTTTCACCCGATACCCGACCCCTCTCAGGGTTTCGATAAAGTCACTGCCAAAATACTTGCGCAACCGGGATATATAGACTTCCACAGTATTACTGCCCACTTCATTGCCCCAGGCGTACATACCCGCCTCCAGCCGCGCTTTGGACACAAAGCGCTCAGCGCGTGACATCAGAGTTTCCAATATGGATAACTCCTTGGCTGTCAGGGTCACCATCTCGCCGTCTTTGGTAACCAGTTTCGCCTTCGGGTCCAGCTCTACATTGCCCGATACAAGCACAGGCCGCGACCGACCGTAGCTGCGTCGTAACAGGGAGCGCAATCGGGCAAACATCTCTTCCAGATCAAATGGCTTGGTCAAATAGTCATCGGCACCCATGTCGAAAACAGTCACTTTGTCCTGCGTACTATCTCTGGCAGTTAACACCACAATCGGCAACGGGTCGTTGTCATCTCGCACTTGCTTCAGAATCTCGAAGCCGGAAACATCAGGCGAATCTAGATCGAGCACCATCAAGTCATAGTCTCCGGCCCGCAACATGGGTATCACCTTGGCTCCGTCGCTAACCAGATCTACAGCGTAATTCTCCATGATCATGGCCGACTTTAGCGATTCTCCGATCTGATAATCATCCTCGACTAGTAAAATCCGCATATGTATATGCTCCGGTGCTAGGTGGTTCCAACGTCAGTCTGGCTAGCGGCCAATGCCTTCCAGCCGAGGGATCCAATCTTCTCAGCGATTGTTAAAGGTCCCGTACAACTCCGGAAGAATACCTGCCAAATGATTCATTTCTTGAGCGCAGTGCGTCAGTATTTTGGTGGCTAGTCTGCTGTTTTGCCGATTCAGGCGTGCGGCCAGACGCGATAGGATTTTCCCGATTGACCCATTTAAGCCGCGCAATGCGATGTTTTCGCCTGCCATCCAAAACCGGGAACGCATTTCTGACCCACCCGGAACCGGGCGGACGTGATGAATAAGCCATCCGGTATCAGCCGGTAAGCCCGCGAGTGCAACACGAGCACAAATGGCAACTTCACCGTTGGCAAGTAGAAGCTGCTCGTCAAAACCAATACTGGCCGGCGGAACAAAGCGTATGGACAGATCCATTCGGGTTGAACCGATGTATTCCACAACCTTGGACACTCGCCCTACGTAGCCTGCCAAATCATGGCGACCATCTTCCCACGCCACATGAACATGGGATTTGGGGTGCCAGAGTTTGTAGCGTTGCGCCTCGCTTCCATGCCAGCCAAACCACCAGTCCCACATGGCCGGAGTAACGCCGGGCATTTTCGTCAGGATAGAAACACGTGCAGCCCCGTCTGGTGCAATCGCATAGCCCGTTTCTACCGGCCAATAACCCTCGTTATGAAGATCGGATGCACGCTCGATTCGAGGCATCAAATCATGGGCAACGGCACCATTTAAAAGCGCTTCACAAACATGTTCCGGCAAGTCTGCCATCTGCGGATTAAAGAACCGAGCGTAGGGGCTTGTCGCCATCTCCGTTTCGTCATACCCAAGGTGCAGTTCTTTCAAGCAACGTACCTCCATAGAGAAAAATTGTCGGTTTTAAACAATTAACTTTTTTAAACGCCAGCAGGGTAGTTCAAGCGGAATTTTTCCACACTTAACCACTTCATCAACAAATTATGACCATTCCCAGCAGGGCCTCAAATGGAAAAAAGCGCTGATAACATGGATATTACGGGCACGACTGATATTGGTATAAAACATCACGCAGCACCATCGACAATGTGGCGCTTCCTCCAGGGGGCAGCCCGCAGCGCTGGCGGCACTGGCGCATTGGCCGCCCTGCCAACAGGGCCGCTGCAAACGGCCAATGGCGGCACAAATTCCCTTGTCTACAATGCCCCCGAACTTTGGGGGCATTACCCCTTCTAGGAGGATGTACAAATTGCAAAATACACTGTACCAGTGCGCGATATGCGCTTTGTGATGAACGAGGTTCTGGACTATCCCACCCACTACAAGGGCCTGCCCTGCGGCGAGGACGCCACTCCCGATATGGTAGAAGCCATCGTTGCCGAGTGTGCCAAGCTCTGTGAGGAAGTACTGGCGCCACTGAACGAGGCTGGAGATCAGGGTTGCAAACTGGAAGACGGCGAAGTCACTACGCCGCCCGGATTCAAGGAAGCCTACCAGCAATGGGTCGAAGGCGGCTGGCAGGGGCTGTCCCACCCGGTGGAATACGGTGGCCAGGGCCTGCCGCTGTCGCTGGGCCTGGTGAAGTCGGAGATGGCTGGCACCGCCAACTGGGCCTGGAATATGTATCCCGGCCTCAGCCTGGGCGCCATGAACACCCTCCTCGTGCACGGCACCGAAGAGCAGAAGCAGCTTTACTTGCCCAAGCTCTGCGAGGGCACCTGGACCGGCACCATGTGTTTGACCGAGGCCCACTGCGGTTCCGACCTGGGGCAGATGAAGTCCAAGGCTGAGCCCAATGGCGACGGCAGCTACAGCATCACCGGCAGCAAGATTTTCATCTCCTCCGGCGAACACGACCTCGCCGACAACATCATCCACATTGTGTTGGCCCGCACGCCGAACTCCCCCAAGGGCACCAAGGGCATCTCGCTGTTTATCGTGCCCAAATTCAAGGTCAATGCCGACGGCAGCCTGGGGGAGCGCAACGGCCTCAGCTGCGGCGCCCTGGAAAAGAAAATGGGCATCCACGGCAACGCCACCTGCGTAATGAATTTCGACGGCGCCCAGGGCTGGATGCTGGGTGAGGAACACACCGGTATGGCGTGTATGTTCACCTTTATGAACTCTGCCCGGGTGGGCACGGCGGTACAGGGAACGGGCGCCGCCGAGCTGTCCTACCAGAACGCCCTGCTCTACGCCCAGGAGCGCCACTCCATGCGCTCGCTGTCGGGCAAGAAAAACCCCGATAAAGTGGCCGATGCTATCATCCACCACCCGGATGTGCGCCGCATGCTGCTGACCCAGAAGGCCTTTGCCGAGGGCGGCCGCGCCATGCTGTACGACGCCGCCCGCCTCGCCGACTTTATGATCTACGGGGAAAGCGAAGCTATCCGGGAAGACGCCGAGGACCGGCTCAGTTTCATCACCCCCATCCTCAAGGCTTTCCTCACCGAAACCGGCCAGGAAGCAGCCAATCTGGGCATGCAGGTGTTTGGTGGTCACGGCTATATCAGCGAGCACGGTATGGAGCAGATCGCCCGCGACGTGCGCATCTCCACCCTGTACGAAGGCACCACCGGCATCCAGGCCATGGACCTGATCGGGCGCAAAGTCTTCCTCGACAAATTCAAGCTCTACACCCAATTCAGCAAGAAGTTCTATGGCGAGGCACTGCGCACCCTTTTCCGAGGACGTCGCCGTCGCAACGGTTTGCGCCTGTTCAGCTACACCCTGCGCTGGAACTGGCTGCTGGTGAAAACCCTGTTCCGCGCCATCCCACCGCTGGGCGAGTTTAAAACCAACCCCACCAAGAACCTGGACGCGATTTCAACCGCCTCTTACGACTTCCTCATGTACGGCGGCTATCTGTCCATGGCCTATTACTGGACACGTATGGCCGAGGCTGCCGCCAAGGGGCTGAAGGAAAATAAGGAGGACCGCGCTTTTTACGAGTCCAAACTGCAGACCGCCGAGTTCTATTTCAGCCGCCTGTTGCCGCGTGCGAAGGGACACGCCGCCACCATGGATCAGGCTGTCAGCGGTGTGATGGACATGCCACTGGAGGGGTTCAGCCACCGCTAACGCCGCCGCCGGGTGGCCATTTCGGGCGAAGGCCACCCGGTTATTGATTAATAATCTCGTGCCCTACTCTCGATTTTAGGAATAACAAGAATCCATGAATACACGAACGATGATTGCAATTGTTGCCCTGTGGGGGCTGGCATCTGCTGCCAAGGCTGGAGATGTTTCAGTGCTGGGATTTTGGCACACACTGAAAGATGGAAAACCGAGATCCGTTGTTGAAGTCTATCTACAGAATGGCAAACTCCATGGGAGGGTGAATAAATTTTATCTGTCTCCCGGAGAAGCGGAACCGATTTGTACTGACTGCACTGGTCAACGCCAGGATCAGCCAGTTCGCGGTATGGAAATTCTTAGCGGGTTTCAACCCAGCGGTGACAAGTGGATCGGCGGTCGCGTGTTTTCACCCGTGCGCAACCAGGCATTCGATGGCGAACTCTGGCTTGAAGGCGAAACGCTGAAACTGAAAGCAAGCTGGGGTTTCATCTCTAGAACGCAAACCTGGCATCGCGCCCACTTCTCAGAATAAACTTTCCTGCAGAAAAAACAGCGTGATGCATGCTGGTTAGTGCCCATCCATAAACTCGGTTTTGGAACCGAGATAGATTTTGTAGGTCGGGTTTCGCTTAAGGCGCCTACTTTTGGTAACCCGACCTACAGAGTTTCCGACAGCTCAGCGCTCCAGAATCGCGGTCACACCCTGGCCGCCAGCGGCGCAGACAGAGATCAGGCCGCGACCGCTGCCTTTTTCCTCCAGCATTTTTGCCAGCGTCGCCACAACGCGGCCGCCGGTGGCGGCAAAGGGGTGACCCGCGGCCACGGAGCTGCCATTCACGTTCAGCTTGCTGCGATCGATGCTGCCCAGGGGTGCAGCCAGGCCCAGCTTGTCGCGGCAGAAACCCTCGTCCTCCCAGGCCTTGAGCGTCGCCAACACTTGGGCTGCGAAGGCTTCGTGAATCTCGTAGTAGTCGAAGTCCTGCAGGCTCAGGCCCCGGCGCGCCAGCATGCGCGGTACCGCGTAGGCGGGCGCCAGCAGCAGGCCCTCTTCCTCGCCCGCCTTGCCGGTAAAGTCCACCGCCGCGGTTTCCACCGCCGTCAGCCAGGCCTTGACCGGCAGATTATTGGCAGCCGCCCACTCCTCGCTGGCCAGCAGCACAGTGGAAGCACCGTCGGTGAGTGAGGAGGAGTTGCCCGCGGTGAGCGTACCCTGGCCGCTGTCGCGGTCAAACGCCGGTTTCAGCGTGGCGAGCTTCTCCTGACTGCTATTCGGGCGCAGGATATTGTCGCGGTTGACGCCCTTGAATTCACTGATCAAGTCATCGAAGAAACCGCGTTCATAAGCTGCCGCCAGATTGCGGTGGCTTTGGTAGGCCAGCTCGTCCTGCTGCTCGCGCGGAATCTGCCATTTCTTTGCGGTAATCTCGGTGTGGCCGCCCATGGACAGGCCAGTGCGCGGCTCAGCATTCTCCGGGATGGTAATACCCAGATGCCAGGGGCGCAGGCCCAACAAGGCCTTGAGCCGATCACTGGTGGACTTGCCACGGTTAACCTGCAGCAGTACCTGACGCAGGCTCTCGCTCACCCCAATAGGCGCATCGGAGGTAGTATCAGCGCCACCGGCAATACCGCAGTCGATCTGCCCCAGGGCGATTTTGTTGGCCACCAGATTCAGCGCCTGCAGGCCGGTAGCACAGGCCTGCTGCACATCGTAGCAGGGTGTGGCCGGATGCAGCGAAGTGCCGAGCACCGACTCACGTGTCAGATTAAAGTCGCGACTGTGCTTGATAACTGCGCCGGCCACCACCTCGCCCAACAGCTTGCCCTGCAGGCCGTAACGCTGCACCAGGCCCTCGATAGCCGCGGTCAGCATGTCCTGGTTGCTGGCACCGACATAGGCGGTATTGGAACGCACAAAGGGAATGCGATTGCCGCCGATAATGGCAACACGTTTAATTGCTTGACTCATTTCAGCCTCCTGTCACTGCGGGCGTCATGCTAGAGGCGAGTGTAACAGGGGCAGAGGCCCCCGCATTGGCTGAAACGACCGCAAGAGATGGCAATACCGTCAATCCCTGCCGCTGGTGTTACCCCTACAATAGGTGCTCACTAGCACTTCCATAACCTTAGAGCAACGCCAACTGCGAGGACGCGATGAGTAAGATTGTTGAAACACTGATCAACCTGGGTTTGGGCAAACCCGCCGAATTGCCGCGGTTCCGCAGCGGCGACCCGGTATTTTCCGGTAATGCCGTAGTGGCAGCCACCGCCGGCAGCAGCTGCGTGGCCGCCCTCTGTGAAACCCTGACCAACACTAAAGCGTCGATATACTACCCGCAGGATTGCGAGGCAGTTGCTCCCCTGGCCAGCAATGGGAAAGCGTTGAACATCACCGACGAAGCGCTGGACTTCAACGCCGGCGCGTTGTTGTTCGACGGCACCGGTATCGGTGACAGCGCCGGTCTCAAGGCGGCCTATGGGTTTTTCCACCCCCTGCTGCGCAAATTGCGCCGCGGTGGCCGGGTCATCATTTTGGCGCGCCCGCACCGCAGCGCCAGCACGGCGGAACAGGCGGCGGCACAACGCGGCCTGGAGGGCCTCAGCCGCTCCATCGCCAAGGAGCTGGGCAAGAAGGGGGCCACCGCGCAGATTGTCTATGTCGAGGGCGGTGCCGAAGCCAACCTGACCAGCACCCTCAACTACCTGCTCTCCGGCAAGTCGGCCTATATCAACGGCCAGGCGTTGCGGGTGCGCGCCGCCGAAGCCCGCCACGCTGACTGGGCCCTGCCCCTGGCCGGAAAAACTGCGCTGGTAACAGGCGCCTCCCGCGGCATCGGCGCCGCCATCGCCCGCACCCTGGCCAACGACGGCGCAACCGTGGTGGGGCTGGATATCGAGCCCATGGCGGCCGAGCTGCAGCCGCTGATGAGGGAATTGCAAGGTGAAGCAATGGTCGCCGACATTACGGCTAAGGGCGCCCCGCAACGCATAGCCGACAAACTCCGGTCTCTCGGCGGCGTCGATATCGTAGTGCACAATGCCGGCGTGACCCGCGACAAGACCCTGGCCAATATGCCCGAGCACTGGTGGGATATGACACTGGACATCAACCTCGGCGCTGCCCAGCGCATCAACCGCGCCCTGCTGGAGGGCAATGCGATTAACCCCAGTGGGCGCATTATCGGCGTGTCGTCGATGAACGGTATTGCCGGCCAGCGCGGGCAGACCAACTACGCTACCTCCAAGGCCGGCGTCATCGGCTATGTGGAGTACATGGCTGAAGAACTGGCAGAGCGGGACATCACCGTCAATGCTGTGGCGCCCGGTTTTATCGAAACACAGATGACCGCCGCCATTCCGGTAATGACCCGGGAAGTGGGCCGGCGCCTCAACTCACTGTCCCAGGGTGGCCAGCCGGAGGACGTAGCCGAAGCCATCGCCTTCTTTGCCAATCCGGCATCCAACGGTGTCAGCGGCAATGTTCTCAGGGTTTGCGGGCAGTCCTGGCTAGGCGCTTGAGTCAGGCGCCTGAATCGTCGGTCGGCGCCGGTTCCGCCTGGCGCCCTTGCTTGTATTCGCGGTACTGCACCGGCGTCATATCAGTCCAGCGTTTGAACGCCCGGTAAAAGGTGCTGGGCTCCGAGAATCCGGTCAGGTAGACCACCTCGTTGATACTTTCCCGGGTATTGGCCAGCAAACGCTTGGCGAGCACGCAGCGGTAATCCGTCAGCACTTTGTTAAAACTGGTATCGACTTCGGCCAACTGACTGCGCAGGGCCCGGGCCGTGATGTTCAGCCGCTCGGCTACACTCTCCAGCTCGGGCTGCCCCTGCTCGAGTATCTCGGCAATCACCTGACGCACATCCGCCACCACATCATGCTTTTGCAATTGCGCCAGTTGCGCGCTGGCTACCTGTTCGTGCAACTTCAGTAACTCAGGCTCAGCGTGCCTTGACGGGGTCTCCAGAATATCTCTGGGGAAATAAATGGCGGTAACCGGCTGCTCAAAACGAAGTTCACAATCGAAGAACTCTGCATATTTCTCCGGCGGGGCCACGGGTAAATGAGGGAACTCGATGCGCGCTGGCGCAAACACACCAGCGGTCATTTCGCGAAAATAGCGGATAATGAACAGCGCGAAGCTCTCATTGCGGTGGCGCAGCGAGGGCGCATCGACATCGGTAAAGCGCATTTGCAGGCTGGCTAGCTCACCGTCATCACACAATTCCACCTGCAGGGCATCGGTAACCAGACGCTGGTAGTTCAGCGCCCGGCGCAGACCCTCGCCGAGATTGCGGCTGCTGAGAAACAGGTATTCCAGCACCTGGCCCTTGTACACATCCATCAGTTCCACCAGGTGCAGGCCTACCAGCGGATCGCCACTCAGCTCCTCCAGAACGTCCCAGAACTTCGCCTGTGCGGCGTGGGGGAAGCGCGCCTGACGATCCTGCAGCAATTGTGGCGTTATGCGGCAGCGCTCGCAAATGAGGCCAATGTCCAGGCCCATCCGCTCCATAGCGGGGTAGACCAGCTGCAGCAGAAAGTTGGAGTCTTGCAATTCGGAGGTGGAAGGTGCGCTTTTGTGACTCATGGACCAGTGTCTCGTAACTGAAGTGATTGTCTCAGTAATTGGCCAGAATGCCAACCGCCAACCGCGTTGCAGCAATTGTCCGACCTCCCGCCCCTCAACTAAACTGCAGGACAAAATTCTCGGAGAACATTAAGTGTGAGTGCACGGATTTCAATGAAGCTAGATCAAATTCCAGCCCTGCCCAAACTACTGGCACAGGCTGCGTTCAGCCGTCGGAAACTCAGCGGTGAGCCGCAGTTTCCCTCGGTGGAATACCGGGTTCAAAACGTACGCATCGACCGAGTAAAGTTGAGCCGTTATATAGATGCCTGTGGCTTCGGCAACAATGGCAGCGACGAAATCCCAATTACCTACCCCCATGTGATGATGTTCAGCCTGCATATGCAAATCATGCTGCAGGAAGATTTCCCCTTCTCGCCGATGGGGATTATCCACCTGAGCAACCGCATCACCCAGCAACGACCGGTACGCGCCAACGAAGTAATGGATGTTCGCTGCCATCTCGCCGAGCACAGGCCAGCCAGCAAAGGGAGCGAGTTCGACATCGTCAGCGAAGCCCGGGTCAGTGGGCAACTGGTATGGGAGGGGCGCAGCGTGTTCCTCGCCCGCCACGGCACGTCCCGTTCCGATACCGGGACGGAGAGGGTGAAAATCGAGCCGCAAGCCTACCGCCACGAAGCGCTGTGGACGCTGGACGCTGGCCTGGGGCGGCGCTATGCCCGCGCCTCGGGGGACTACAACCCCATTCACCTCTTTCCACTCACGGCCAAGTTGCTCGGTTTTAAACGCCAAATCGCCCACGGTATGTGGAGCAAAGCGCGCTGCGCCGCCGCCCTTTACCCCTTGCTGAATGGAGAGGCCTGCACTATCGCGGTAGACTTCAAAACTCCCATCTTTTTACCGTCGAAGACAGCGTTCTGCTACGAGCGTAAAGACAGTAGTTTCCGCTTTGAACTGCGCGACGCTCACCAGGGCCGCCCACACGTCATCGGCCGCATCGACAAACTAGACTAGTGCCAGAGCCGCCACCCTGGGGTGGCGTCTTTTAGACGGCTTAGAATCTCAGTTCAACCACCTCACTTTCCGACCACCCATAGCGGACCGCCTTGGCTTGGATATGATTGCCGAGGCGCAATGTGATCGGTGAGGTATACAGCTGCCAGCGGCCTCCGTCGATGCGATAGCCAATCGATGCTCCCTTTGTTGAGCAGCTGAGGGTCAGCCTGTTTTTTTGCCGCTGAAAATCCGGTACCGCGGTTACCGGCTGAACACCGCCGGGCCAGAAGCGCTCCGACATGGCCCTCTCCTCCTCCTCACTGAGGTCCTGCACCCGATGGCGATGAGATTCATAAGCCGAGCGCAAGCGCAACAGTTCAGCTTTATAGGCTGGATCAGTGGCAAGGTTGTGGATTTCATGGGGATCGCGATGGGTATCAAACAACATCTCCTCGGGCCGCGGTGAAAACCACTGGCGCTGAACGTCGTTCAACTGACCGGCATCGAGCAGGCGCCACAACTCCTTCATGGTGTTCACATTGCTCCGAAAGTCCAGGCGGAAACTGCCGGGATTCTGGTTATAACTGCGGATGTATTTGAAGCGTTTGTCCCGCACTGCCCGCTGACGGTCAGGGAACTTATCGAGGCGATCACGAGCGGCATAGACGTATTCCCGCGGCGCAGCTTCCGCCTTACCGGCAAAAGCAGCGCCCTGCAAAAAGTCGGGCAAGGGCGCGCTTGCCAGGGACAGAAACGTCGGGGCCAAATCCACAAAGCTGATCAGGCGATCACTCACCCCGCCCGGCTCGGCATCGGCCGGCCTGAACTTTTCCGGCCAGCGGATAATCATGGGAACTTTGATGCCGGAATCGAACAGCTCTCGTTTGGCGCGGGGCAATCCATCGCCGTGGTCCGTCGTCCAGATAACAATAGTGTTATCTGCGCGGCCACTTGCCTCCAGCTGCTCCAGGATTTCCCCCATCTGTCGGTCGGCGGTAATCAGATTGTTGTACAGGCGGGCGATATCTTCCCTCACCAACCGAGTATCCGGATAGTAGGGAGGCACTTCGACCTCTGCCGCCGAGACCTGATCTTCGGTATTCCAGTGCAGATAAGTGTGATACAACTGCGTTGTCAGCTGCGCCTTACTTTTGGGAAAGGCACTTCTGGGAAAAAGTCCACTCTCGTGGGTGGCCGGGAAGTTTACGTAACCGAAAAACGGTTGGTCTTTGGGCAGCTCATTAAAGTCCACGCCATCCCCGGTGTCTGAATCCCATAGGGTAAAGGGCCCGGACCCGGGGCCAACGCCGCTGAACTGCACATCCAGTTTTTCACGGTTAAAGGTGTAATACCCCGCCGCCCGCAGCAGTTCGGGAAACGCCTTCATTTCCGCCGGCGGGACGGCGTAGTATTTTGCTGGCCCCCCCTTATGGGAGCGCATATGCTGGGCACCGATGCTCTCCTGGTGCATGCCCGAAATAATCGCTGCCCGGCTCGGGGCACAGACCCCCGAGGCGGCAAAGACATTCGTATAACGCACCCCTTCACCCGCGAGCCGGTCAATATTGGGCGTTATGGCCACCTTGTCGCCGTAGGCGCCGACACGGGGACTGAGATCCTCGGCCATTAACAACAGAATATTGGGTCGCTCTGTGCCCACTACCGTGACCGACAGCAGCATCAGGATAAATAGCAGCAGGCGATTCATGGATTACCTCTGATTATGTTGCATTTTCCGGTTACACCGCCACGGCGGTGTAACCGGAAATGGATTGGTCTGACAGCAAACAGGGGGACTTAACCGTTGTTACTGGCTTTGGCGTTGCGCCATTTGAACTGTCGCAACAGCAACCAACACAGCACCAGAGCAACAGCGACGAGCAGCAGCGCCTTAACTGTCATACCGCCGATCATCGCGATATAGGGGCTGCGATCCATATTTTTGCCCATCTTCTTGGCTGGCGGGAGCTGTCCCAGCGACTTTTTGAAGGCTTCGATCTCAGTCAGCATCAGTTTCACCCGTTCCGGCTCCTGATCGGCCATATTGTGTTGTTCCCCGGGATCATTTTTCAGATTGAACAACAGCAGACCATGGCCGCGGGAAAACCCCGGATTCAGAAACGAAAGCCAGCCCATTCGCCCCTTGAAAGGCAGTTTCAGTTTCCAGTCTCCACTGCGGTAGGCCAGCAACTCACCATCCATGTAGTAGAATAGCTCTTGATTGTCTCTCCGACCGCTTCCAGTCAGCAATTCGCTGATGTCTTGGCCGTCAATTGCCCTGTCAGAGGGAATGGAGGCACCGGTCAGGGTAGCAAAGGTTGGCAACCAGTCCATCATGGTGGCAAACCCTTCGGGTCGGGTAGCGGCCGGAATATGCTCGGGCCAGTAGGCTACCGTGGGAACCCGCATGCCACCCTCGAAGGTGTATTGTTTACCCATCCGCAGTGGGCCGGCGGAACCAGCGTCATCCCCCATCAGCAACCAGGGACCGTTATCACTGGTAAATATCACCAGGGTGTTTTCTGAAAGCTTCAATTCTTCCAATCGCTTGAGTATCTGCCCTACACTCCAGTCCAGCTCTTCAACCACATCACCGTAGAGCCCTCCGGCGGATTTGCCTTCGAACTCAGGGGAGGCATAGATGGGGACGTGGGGCATATTGTGGGCCAAGTATAGAAAGAAAGGCTGCTGGCGATGTTTATCAATAAACTTGAGCGCCTCTTCAGTATAGGTCTTGGTCAGGTAGCGCTGATCGATTTCGTCAAATAGAACCTCTTGTTTTCTAAAGTAATAGAGCCCGCCCATATCGTTGCTGTAGGGCAGGCCGAAAAATTCATCAAATCCCTGGTTCCAGGGCATAAATTTCTCGTGATGGCCGAGATGCCATTTACCCACAAGGCCCGTGGTATAATCCACCTCTTTCAGCATCTCGGCAATAGTGATCTCTTCAGGATCCATGCCCTGAAGACTTTCCGGAGCAAAAACACCGTGTATGCCCTGGCGAATGGGGTAGCGCCCGGTCAACAGGCCTGCCCGCGACGGCGTACACACCGGTGATGCAGCATAGAATTCGTCAAACTTGGCGCCCTCAGCGGCCATGCGGTCAATATTGGGTGTTTTAATGGTCTGCGAGCCGTAGGCCCCGATATCTCCGTAACCCAGGTCGTCGGCAAAAATAAGAATAATATTGGGTTGTCTGTCTTGGTTCGTCCGGGAAGCCGCTTGAATGGCCGTTGTGACTGCCGCCTCTGCAGAGACATTGGCGGTGGTGCCTTTCGCTTCGACCGGCGCGATCACGGTCACCAGTAGCGCAAGCAACCCCGCCGTTGCTGCGAGGACGTTCTGGTAGCGCATATAATTCCTCGGTTTAGCTTTACGCATTTCATTTATTGCAACACGGACAAAGAGTTGGACAGTGCTGCCAGGTTATTGATGATATTTAAAAAAGGGTATAGCCCCTTTTGGGGGCTATACCCATAGACACCGGCACTAAGCCGAGTGAGGAGAGTCTTACTGGAAATGATACCCCACCGACAGGTTGTAGGTTTGTGGCGCCTGCCATTGAGCGCTTTGCACGCCACCGCTAGGGGCGGGCATACCTCTGTTACTGGCCACTTCAGCATTTTCCAGATTCTGCGCTGCCAATGTGATATACCAGAGTTCATCACTGCTGTTATATGTCAGGCGGATATCCGTTTTCTGATAGCTGTCCTGATAGTCCCCATCCTTGCGATTGTAGGCGCTGAAGTAGACCTCATCGGACCAGTAATAGCTCACACCGGCTGTCAGAGATCCCCAGGGGATTTGCCAGGTATAGGCTGCAGCCAGATTCGCCGTATAATCGGGCGAGCGGGCGAGGTCGTTGCCAGACAGATCCAGTGGTGATGTCGCGGGTATGGCATCCAGCGGGTCATCGTCGTAGTAATCGGTAAACTTGGCATTGGTGTAGGCCAGCGCGGCACTCAATTCCAGCGGCTCGATCGGACGCGCCAGCAGTTCCACCTCGATGCCTTTGATTTCTGACTCACCGGCATTGGTGGTCACCCTCCTCATATCGCGGATAGTGCTCAACTGCATATCCGTGTACTCATAATAGTATGCACTGATATTGGCTTGCAGGCGATTATCGAAAAAGCGGTTTTTCGAGCCGATTTCCCACGCCAGAATCTCTTCCTCATCATAGGAGTCTGTCTCCCCGCTTTGAAGGAATCCGCCGGACTTAAAGCCGGTGGATACCGATGCGTAGACCATGCTGTCTTCCGTCACCTGCCAGTCCGCGCCCAGCTTCCAGGTCACCTTGCTCCAGGAATCATCTTTCTTAACGTTTTCGAGCGCTGTATCTGAAAACTCCTTGCGCATGACATCCAGGCTCTTCTCGTCCTTGCTGTAACGCAGGCCTGCGGTCAGCTTAAGATTCTCAGTGAGGTCATACGAGGCCTGGCCAAAAACCCCCACAGAATCGCTTTCAACCGTACCCCTGCTACCAGAGTAGACAGGATCATCAAGACCTACATCGACTGTGGGAAATAGCGGTACACCAAAAAGAGGGTGGAAAGGAGGAACCGGGTACGTCAACGAACTCAATCCCGCGCCCTGGTCATTAAACCAGGAGTCCGAATCCGTTTCTTCGGCGAGCCAATAGACGCCGGCGATCCACTCCCAGGGGCCTGCGTCGATTGAGCTCAGCTGCAACTCCTGGGAATATTGTGTACTGTCCTGAAATTGATTGTTATTGATGATATCGGCATCCGAGCCATCGAAATCGCCAATCCGATCGACCGTATTTTCCTGCCAGGCCGTAATCGATTTCAATGCCACAGGGCCCAGGTCCCAGTCCAGCGTCAGGGAAGCGCCCTTGCGGCGGTTGTCCTTCTCTTCAACGCCACTTGTACGAATTTCCCAAGGGTCACTTGGGTTAGAGGTCGCTGCTGCATAAAACAAATCGACAGGTTTAGTAGGCCCGGACGGTGCAGGGTAATCGCCCAGCACTTTGGCGCCCTCGTCTGTGCCTTTGTCGTTTGCGTAATTGAGGCTCAGCAATACCTCAAGATTATCCGTGGGCAGGTACAACAGCTGTGTACGCAGGTTTAAAGCATCCCTGCCTTCCAGGTCGTCCGCGCCAGGCGTCAGGTTTTCGTAGTAACCGTCGCGGGTTTCCTGCTGACCGCTGACCCGCAGCAGCAGCTTGTCCTCTACCAGCGGGGCGTTCAGGACACCGCGTAGCCGCCGTTGATCATAATTGCCGACCTGGAGTTCGATATCCCCTCCCAGCGACTCTTCCGGGCGATTGGCGATCAGATTGACAGAGCCGCCGGTGGCATTTCGGCCATACAGCGTGCCCTGGGGACCGCGCAGGACTTCGACCCGCGCCAGATCGTAAAACAGCACCGAACCCGCACTGGATCTTGACTGGTAGATGCCATCAACGTGCAGGGCAACACCCGGGTCACCGGTAACACCCGTCTGCTCCGTACCAATACCACGTACAGTGATTCGTGTATTCGGTCCCGCTTGAGAGAAGTGCATACCCGGCACCGAAGTGGCCAGGCTTTCCACATCGGTAATACCGCGAGCATCCAGCATGGCCTCACTGATTGCGGAGATCGCAGCCGGGATCTCCTGCGCGCTTTCGGTACGCTTCTGAGCGGTTACGATTATCTCTTCCAGCTGATATGTTTCTTCCGATAGAGCGCCCTGAGACAGCAACAGCCCGGACACACCAGTGGCAACTGCGATTGCGAGATGCCTTTTTTGTAAGATATTCATCATACACTCTCCATTTATTTCATATCGTTATTAAAACCATAGACGCTTATAAGGTGCACAATGGCAGCGCCGAAAGCACCTCAATACCTATCTAGATTTATCTATATAAGCTTGGAAGCAGCTGAACAAACCAAAATATCACCACAGAGTTCTTCCACACAAAACCACTTCACCACCAGATTATGACCACTCCTACCAAAGCCTCAAATGGAAAAAAGCGCTGAGAATATGGACATTACGGGCGCGACCGCTATTGGCATAAAAAACACATCACGGTTAAGTCAAAGAAGGCGCTATACCGGAGAGATTTGAGGGCAACCCAAAGTTAGCCGCCCAAAAGATACTCAGACACGTTCCATGCCTCGGCGACTTGTGACAACAGCGCCTAGCACTTGCCTATTATTATAGGGCATTCAGAAGGGTTAGCGGGTTAAGGGGTTTATAACAGAAGGCTTCTAGACGCTCTCCTCATAGAGATATTTCTTCCGATACTCCCTTGGCGAGCAGTCAAACTGCTGACGAAAGCAGCGGGTAAAATAGAGCGGGTCCGGGTAGCCCACCTTCTCAGCGATGATATTAATGGGATCCAGGGAGTGGGTCAGCATTTGGCTGGCCCGGGCCATTCTTTTCTCAACACGCCATTTGATGGGCGTGACGCCGGTAAATTGACGGAACAGTTTTGTGAGGCGGGAGCTGGAGAGGTGCACCTGTTCGGATATCTCCTCAATGCTGAGATCCAAATGAAAATTGTCTTCCATAAAGCGAATGGCATTTAATACCCGATCGTCCACGATCGCGGGATTGTGGGCGATATGGTTTTCATAACAGCGAAGCAGGATCTGTTCTGTCAGGTTGCGACGCAGCCGTTGCGCAAGTGGCGTCATAACCCCAGAGCGCTGCCTGATCTCCTCAAACAGGGCAATTAGATGCGACCGTTCCGTGTCGCTGTCCACGCGAGTGTGATAAATACCCGCCCCGACCTCTGTCCAGTGCAATAGATCCGACCAGCCGGGCTCTGTGGGAAAGATAATCCAACGGTGGGTCCAGACGTCTGCCTCGCTCGAGCGCTGATAGTCAAAAAAGGCTGTGGGGGAGAACAACACAACATCCCCGGGTGTCGTTACCAGATGATTACGCAAGCAATTGTAGTGCCCGATTCCCTCCGTGGTCAGATGCAGGTTCCAGCCCTGCTTGGGGAAAGGCTGATAGGTGTGGATGTCATTCCATTGGTGAGCGCGTGCGCTGGTGACGCCGGCGTAAAAGTCGTAGTCGAGGAGTGTTCCCATGCTCTCTACGGCACTGAGCAGCGTGCGGAGAAACTCTGTGGCTTGTGCCTCCGTGAGACTATCCGGCGATGAAAACTCAGGCCGCCACTTCTCAAGAATGGCCGGCATTTGGGGCTGGCTGGCCATGAATTCGTGCATTAGCTGGTAATCGACGTTTACCTCCAAATCCCTTGGGCAATTGGCGTTACTTCGAATAAAATCAATAATCTCAGTTACATCCGCGTCGCTGATCGGGTGCTGGCAGGCTACCTGAAATAAATTTTCCGCAATTCTGATTAGCTTAGCCATACCCGAATACTCCATATTTCAGCCGGAATACTACCTATGGCTTGTGGCGATAACAAGCGATAATTGCTCAGTAAGAAACCTCCTGTAGACTCATCAAGGACCCTGCGGTGATTATGAAGCAATTGAATCGTTATCTCTTTCTCGGCGTACTGGGGATTGGCTGTCTCGCCCTGGCGGGCGTTTCTTTTTTATATGCCTATTACGTCCTCAGCTCCAACGCCAATCTGGCCAAAGCGGGTCCGGCTGCACCGACGCTGAGTGAAGAGGGGTTCTCTTATCGGGACCTGAACAAGAACGGTCGTTTAGACCCCTATGAAGATCGTCGCCACTCCATCGAGGAGCGCGTCGAGGACCTGCTGGCGCAGATGACGCTGGAGGAAAAGGCGGGGATGATGTTTATCACCATGATTGCCGCTGGCCACGACGGCGAGCTGGCGGAGCGCCCCCGGCTGAATGACCTCACCAGCCTGACCTCCCCCAGCAACTCGGAGTTGGTGGTGAATCGGCACATGAACCACTTCCCCATCATCGACACCCCCAAGCCGCAATTGCTGGCCAGCTGGTACAACAACCTGCAAAAGCTGGCTGAGCGCTCCCGCCTGGGAATTCCGGTGACCCTTGCCTCCGACCCGCGTCACGCCTTCGGCCGCAACCCCGCTGCCAGTTGGCCCGCCGGGGATTTCTCGCAGTGGCCAGAGCCTCTGGGGCTGGCCGCCACCCGCGACGAGGAACTGGTCAGGGAGTTCGGGGAGATGGCCCGCCAGGAGTACCTGTCGGTAGGTATCCGCCTGGCCCTGCACCCCATGGCGGACCTGGCAACCGAGCCGCGCTGGTCGAGGAATGCCGGTACCTTTGGCGAGGATGCAGAGTTGTCTGCCCGCATCACCTACGCCTATATCAAGGGATTTCAGGGTGAATCCCTCGGCACCCACAGTGTCGCCACCATGGTCAAGCACTTCTCCGGTGGTGGTCCGCAGAAGGACGGCAAAGACGCCCACTTTAGCTATGGCAAGGAGCAGGTTTACCCGGGCGACAACTTCGACTATCACCTGATTCCGTTTGAGAAGGGAGCCTTCCCCGCCGGTACGGCCCAAGTGATGCCTTACTACGGTATCCCGGTGGGCCAGACCGATGAGGATGTGGGTTTTGCCTACAACAAAACCATCATCACCGAGATGTTGCGAGAGAAGTACGGTTTCGATGGCGTGATCTGTTCCGACTTTGGCCTGATCCACGATACCAAAGCATTCGGTATCACCATACTGCCGTCTCGCAGTTGGGGCGTCGAGCACCTCACCCCGGCCGAGCGTGTCGTGAAGCTGCTCGATGCCGGCATCGATCAGTTTGGCGGTGAATCTTCCCCCGACCTGCTCGTCGAGTTGGTCAACGCCGGTACTGTGAGTGAGGCGCGTTTGGATGAGTCTGTGCGCCGTCTGCTGCGCGACAAGTTTACCCTGGGCCTGTTTGATAACCCCTATGTGGATGCGCATCAGGCCGCGGCCATTGTCGGCCGAGCTGATTTTCGCAAAGCCGGTCAACTGGCGCAGCGTAAGTCATTGGTGCTGCTGAAGAATGGCGACGCGCAGCCAACCCTGCCCCTGCAGAGCAGAACGAAGATCTATATCGAGAATATCGATCCGGCCGTGGCCGCACAATACGGTGAGGTGGTGCAGGATGCGGCGGCAGCGGATTTTGCCATCATTCGTCTTGAGGCCCCCTATGAGGCGCGCCCTGGCGTGTTTGAGAGCTACTTCCACGCCGGCGACCTCGACTTTAAGGGTGAAGAAAAACAGCGTATTCTGCGACTTCTTGACAAGGTGCCGACCATCGTCGATATCTACCTGGACCGCCCAGCCGTCATACCTGAGATTGCCGCCAAAAGCGCCGGGCTGATCGCCAATTTTGGCGCCACAGACGAGGCGGTATTGGATGTGGTGTTTGGTCGCTTTAATCCCGGCGGGAAACTGCCGTTCGAGCTGCCCTCTTCCATGACCGCTGTTCGCGAACAACAGGAAGATATGCCCTATGATTCGGAAGCACCGCTATACCCCTTCGAGCACGGGCTGTCTTACGAACAAAGCTTGACTGTCAATTCCATGCACTAAGCCGCCAATTCTCGGGCCTGGTACCAGACGATCGAAAAATGAAACAATGATGAGAAAGGATATAGCGTTAAAAACCTGCTTAAAACACCTGTGGGTGGCAGCCATTGTACTTTCCTCGGCACTCACGTGTAGTGTGACCAGTGCGCAACCAGAGCAACACAAGGTTTCGAGTGAAGCGCCCCCGAATATTGTGTTTATCCTGGCGGATGACCACCGCTGGGATTATCTCAGTGCTATGGGTCACCCGTTTATCGAAACGCCCAATATCGACCGTATCGCCCAGGGTGGTGTGTTATTTGAAAACGCTTTTGTGACCTCATCACTGTGCAGCCCTTCCCGGGCCAGCTACCTGACGGGACAATACCCACAACAACACGGCGTCCAGAACAATTTCACGCCCTGGGATAACCGCAATATCACCTATTTCGAGTACCTGAAGCAGGCGGGGTACCAAACCGCATTTATTGGCAAGTGGCATATGCCCGGCGAAATTCCTGCCCTAAGGGGGCTGGACCAGTTCGTAACGTTTGATTACAAAAACGGTCAGGGGGCCTATTATGGTACGCCCTATATCGTCAACGGCACAGCGTTGAAAGTGGGCGAAACGCCGTTTCCGGGCGCTGAAGTCACGGGGTATATTACGGACGACCTGACCAATTTCGCCCTCAAGTATATTGAGGATAACAGGGACAAACCCTTTGCGCTCTATCTCTCCCACAAGGCGGTGCACCTGCCCATGACGCCGGACCCGGAAGCGGCCGGACGTTATGACAGCCAACAGGTGGAACTGCCGGAGGAAGCGGATTCCTGGCTGTCTTTTGCCGACGGCAACTTCAAGCATTTTCTCTGGGCTCCCCTGGAAGAGAAAGTGAAGGATTATGCGGAAACCGCGGTGGCGATGGATCAACAGATTGGTCGCGTGTTAGACAAACTGGATGAGCTGGGCCTGGCGGAAAACACACTGCTGGTGTATGCGGCTGACAACGGCTACCTATGGGGGGAGCACCGTCTGATCGACAAGCGCTGGTCCTACGAGGAATCTATGCGAGTGCCCTTTGTGGTGCGCTATCCCAAGGCGCTGAAGCAGCCGGGCCGCCGCTCCGGTGAAATGGTGCTAAACCTGGACTTAGCACCCACCATTTTGCAGGCCGCGGGTATAAACATCCCCGAGCATATGCAGGGCAAAAGCCTTCTTCCCCTGCTTGAAGGTGAACGCGAGGAGCTTCGCGATGCCTGGTTGTACAAGTACTTTGAAGACTATCCCTATCCCGTGCCGGAGCAAATGGCACTGCGCACCAAGCGTTACAAACTGATCGACTATGCACGGGGCAGAAAGGATGAACTGTTTGACCTGCAAACCGACCCCCGAGAACAGCATAACCTGATTGATGACGAATCGATGAATGAAACCTATAGACGCTTACAAGCAAAGCTGGAGGCGTTGAACAAGACAATATCCCAGTCCGTTGCCTCATCTGAGTTGAGCGAAAAGGAGTAGTTTTCATGAACGGGTTTGCCAACAAGATCGATCCCCAGTGGCGGGTTTCGCTCGGCGTTTTGTCGCTGGGTATTATCATGACCCTGATTTATGGTTCCGGCTGGCGCATCGGCCTGCCGGTCGAGTTGCGAAACCTCTCCGGCCTGGTGTTATTTGGCTGCATCATGCTGGGGGCTGGAGTTTCCTATATTGGCGCCCGGCTTAACGGCGCTGCCCCCCTACGGGCCACTAAAATAGCCATGCTGATACCGGTGGTTTGGCATCTGAAAGAGATATGGGCAGCGAGTCAAATTTTTGGATTCGCCGCAGGGATTTATGCGGGACTGCAAGGATTTTACCTGTTTTACTACTGTCTCATGTTGATGGTTATGGGCTTATCCCATTTCGGCTGCGAACTCTATTACAAAGTCTCCATTCCCAATGACCAAAGGATGTGGCGCTGCACAGGGAATTTCTTTTGGCCCATTTTGGTGCTGGTTGGAATAGAAGGGATAGGGGAAGGCCTGTTTGGTTTCGAGATCTTTTTCTTTCAGGGATTTAACACAGGGTATCGAGCACTGTTTATGTAACTTTTTGTATGGCGAACATGCCCGTGACCAGGAGAATTAAATGCACTATCGAAATATCCATTCCATAACGGCGAAGCTGTTTGCGTTGCTGTTAATGGTGGGGGCGCAAGCCTCCACAGCTATTGCCCCAACGCAGAACTCGGAGAGCGCAGAGACGCCATCTGCCCTCCCGGCCACCCGGGATCAGCGGCCCAATATCATCCTGATCTTAAGTGACGATGTGGGCGCTGAGACAATCGGTGTTTATGGTGGGGAGTCTTATCAAACTCCTCAACTGGACCGTATGGCCAATGACGGCGTGCGCTTTAATTATGGTCATGCCCAGCCTCTATGTACGCCGTCCCGGGTGAAAATCATGACGGGGCAACATAACTTTCGTAACTACAAGCATTTTGCACACCTCGATGCCAGCGAAAGCACCTTTGCCCATCTGCTGAAAGATGCCGGCTACCGCACCATGATCGCCGGCAAGTGGCAGCTTTACAACAACCCTATCGAGCGTGCGCGCGGCACCATGCCCCCGGAAGCGGGTTTTGAAGATTTTCGGGTATGGCAGCTGACTTGGGAACAACGGGGCTCTCGCTACTGGGGGCCACAAATTAACACCAATGGTGATCTCCAGCAGTATGACCAATCCTTATATGGGCCCGACCTGTTTAACGACTACGTGCTCAACTACATTGATGAACATAAAACTGAGCCTTTCTTTATCTATTACACCATGTTGTTGGCGCACGATCCCTGGGTAACAACGCCGGACATGCGCGATGAGAGTGCGTCCAAACAGCAGAAGTTTGCGGCAATGATGGCCTATATGGACAAATTGGTCGGTAAGGTCAGAGCCAAGGTGGAAGAGGCCGGTCTCGCCGAGAACACACTTATCCTGTTCATTGGTGACAACGGTACAGGCCGCGAAATCGTGAGTCGGCAAAATGGGGTAGAGGTTCGCGGCGCCAAGGGAAAAACCATCGATGCCGCCACACGGGTTCCCTTTATGGCCTGGGGAGCGGGTGTAAACCGCGGTGGTGTCAGTGACAGTTTGGTGAACCTCAACGATGTGTTACCGACGCTGGCGGATATTGCGGGTGTCGACCTACCCGCCAATTATCCGGGTGATGGTGTCAGCCTGGCGCCGGTCTTGCGTGGCGAAGCGGAGTTGGATCGGGACAGTATTTTTATTCACTATGAACCACGATGGCTTAACGCCATTTCTGCTCGCTATGCCTTTGACCACCAGTATAAGCTGTACGAAGGCGGAGATTTCTATGACACGCATGCGGACCCACTGGAAAAGCATCCCCTGGATATCAACCAGCTGGACGCAGAGGCCCTGCAGGCCTATCGGGCCCTTAGCGCCAGAATGGAAAAAATGCCGGGCGATTTGAGTTTCCCCAGACGCTGGATACCGACGCAAGCTTATGCGGCCGGCGCAGGATTGTTATTCGCATTGGCGTTTGTTATTTGGTTGTTCCGGCGCTTCTTATCTCGCTTGCGTCGCTAAATCAACTTACATGGGTGTTGAGAATGACCGTTAGAAAAACCACTACTTTCCTGGGTATTACCTTGCTGCTGATCGCCGTCGTCGCCTTCAGTTTCCGCGACCAACTGATCTACATCGGCATCAAACACAGCCTCGCCCAGGCAATGATCGCCCCTCCCTCTGACCCGGAAAGCTTTGAACTGCACTTCTGCGGTACCGGCACACCCCGCTTTGCCGCTGATCGCTCTCAGCCCTGTCTGGTAGTGATTGCCGGCGAGCAGACATTGCTTTTTGATGCCGGCCAGGGGGCACTCTGGGCGATGGAAGCCATGCACTCGCCCTGGATGAGCCTGGATGCCATCTTTCTCACTCACCTGCACTCCGACCATATCTCCGGAGTGGGCGAGGTAATTCAAAACGGCTGGGTGGCCGGTCGCCGTCAACCTGTGAATGTTTTTGGCCCCTCGGGAACGGAGGGCGTCATTGCCGGTTTTCGGGAAGTTTACAAGCCGGACATCGCTGAGCGCAGCAGCACTTTCGGGTTGGATAAAGCTGAAGCAGATCAACAACTGTGGGGAGCGGTCGAGGAGATCGATATCGACGACAAAGAGATCCACACTGTCTACAACCGCGACGGCGTGCTGGTTAAAGCCTTTCAGGTCGAACACCCTCACTGGGACCAGGCCTACGGTTACCGCATCGAGTACAGAGGCAAGACGATTGTTATAAGCGGTGATACCCGCGCTAGCGAGCAGATCACCCGCCACGCCGCGAGCGCCGATATCCTGGTACACGAGGCGTACAACCGCCAGATGATGACCATGGCCGCTCGCGCGGCAGGCGAACTCGCGCTTTCAACCTCGCCTGAAGTGATCGACAAGATCGCCAGTGTCCACACCGAAACCCACGCCCTGGCGGATATCGCCGAGCGCGCCAAAGTCGACAAGCTGATTATCACTCACCTGATTCCGCCAATACCACCTAGCCTCCCTGCAGAGGCTTATTTTGTCGAGGGCATGTCGGAACGCTATAACGGAAAAATTGTGGTAGCGCGGGACGGAATGCGAGTGGAACTACAGCGCTAATGATACAAGCGCCTTGAATTAGACTGACAATTGACGATCTTAATCATTAGGTGCACAAGTCGTCGCCTAGCGTTCGACTCATGATGGATGGGATCGATATTATTGTAATATTTTCCCTTTAAAATCATCATATTAGTAACCTCTATGATATCTACGAAATTTCAGGCGACGGTTTCGTCAAGACTGAGTCTGAATTCGGGTTAACAGCGGTGTAGCTGAGGTATACTTGGGCAATTTTGTGTAGAAAGGAGTCTGTCTAATGATCTGCCCTGTATGTTCTTCATCCAATACCCGAGAAATCCCCCGAAGAACGGCGCTGGGCTACAGGCAGTTTCATTGTAGGGACTGCATTAGACAGTTTAATGAACGATCGGGCACGCAACTCAACTTTATCGAGTATCCGACTGAAGTGGTTATGTTGGTGGTTTACCATTACTTCCGGTTTAAACTCAGTCTGGATGATGTTACGGAGTTGATGGCAACCCGAGGAATAAACCTTAGTCATCAAACCGTACACAATTGGACTCAAGTATTTGGCCCTACGCTGGGTATCAAGCTAAGAAGGTCACGTCAGGGAAAGGCCGGCCATAAGTGGCATATTGATGCAACGTACCTCAAGATCGAAGGGCGGTGGTGCTATCTGTACAGAGCGATTGATAAGCAAGGTGATTTAGTGGATGTGTATCTCAGCGATGTCAGGGATCAAGCCGCTGCTGAAGCATTCTTTGTGCAATGCCATAAAACCACGGAAGTTAATCCGTCTCAAATCACCACCGACAAAGAACCTGCACTGTACCCTGCGGTTAAACGTGTGTTTGGTAGTGGCACTCGACATCGAGATGTGAAATATAAGAATAACTGCATAGAGCAAGATCACCGAGGAATAAAATCCAGGTACAAGGTAATGAAGGGATTCAACAGTATTTTTCGTGCTTTGATCTTCTGCACTGTTTTTGAAGAGATTCGACAATTTCTTCGGATGAGAAATAAAACCCGTGCTGAGCGTCGTAGGGAAGTACCCATCAAAATTCAACAATATTGTGAAATGTGGAAATTTGAATCGTAATGAAAAGTGAAAAAGCTACGATTATCCTCAATGTGACCCAGTGTTGACCGATCGCTTTGGTTAGAAATCGTAGTGCTGCTTTCTTATCTCGCTTCGCAGTCAACAGAAAGTTTATTGTTTCACCATTTCGGTCGACAGCACGGTAGTAGTATTTCCATTCTTCTTTAACGCGGATATAAGTTTCATCAAGACGCCAGCGATTCCCTGGTTTCCTTTTCTTTTTTTGGAAAGCGTCCAGAAGTAATTGAGAATAGTGGGAGACCCAACGATGAAGGGTGCTGTGATCTACAAAATGGCCGCGCTCTTTCATGCTTTCTTCGAGATCTCGATAACTCAAGCCATAAGCGAGATACCAGCGAACACATTGCAGGATCATCTCACGACGAAAATACCTGCCTTTAAAAGAAATTTCGCCCATTAGTCATACCTAAAAGGGCTGGGATATTATCACAAAACGCAAATCGCGACAGAACCAGCCAGTCTGAGACTTTCAGTTAAACCAGCGGCTTTTTACAAATCTGCTAGACAATATTGCGGATCAAGATCCATAATAGAATAACACATTCAAGTTTCCGTTTAAGCACAAGCAATGGATCTAAACACCAACATCATTCCCGTAGTCTATATCCGCCATTTATTGGCCGTCTGCAGCGAGCAAGGTATTACCACGGAGCAATTGCTAGAAGGCACAAGCCTATTGACCAATGATGTAAACGTCCCCGGTCTCTATATTACCCATGCACAGCAAATGCAAATCTTGATTAATGCGGCAAGGTTAGCCCCCGAACCTGATATTGGTCTGCGCATGGGAGAGAAATACCGGGCTCAAGACCAGGGTATTTACGGCCTTGTCGTCCTGACGTCGGTAAACTTTCACCAGGCCATGAAAACGGCCAACCATTTTGCGGTTCTCGCCGGCGGTTATACGGATTCGGAGCTGACGATTACGGATGATGAATACCGCATCAGAGCCACGGAAAGCTACGCCATGTCCGGCACCCACCAAATGCTTGTCGATGAATTTATTTGTGGCTGGCACAGTGTTATTTCCCACTTAGTCGATCAACCCATCATGCCCCTACGTGTCACCCTGGATTATCCGAAACCGGTGCATACTGAGCGCTATCGAGACTTCTTTTGCTGTCCGGTGCAGTTTTCCGCCACACACTCAGAACTCGTCTATCCCAGAGTTTACGGTGATATACTCTTTAAGTACCACGACATCGAGGCTCACGAAGCCTGCGCCCAACGCTGCGAGAGTCTGTTACAGCGCATACAGGAAGCGAAAGATATGGCAGGCAGAGTGAGGAAAATATTGTTACAACTGAGCTGTAGTCGTCGCAGTGCTGAAATGGTAGCCAACAGGCTACACATTAGCCCTCGCCATCTGCGCCGTTTGCTGCATGAAGAAGGAACCTCCTTTAAAACGGTGTTAAACGAAGTACTATACACGCTCGCGAAAAACTATTTGGAGCAGACAGCCCTCACCATCGAACAGATGGCCCCACTTATCGGTTACAATGAAACGAATAATTTTCGCCGAGCCTTTAAAAGGTGGAGCGGTTTGTCACCAACAGAGTTTCGCAATCAGCTATGGCGCGACAACTCTGAGTGAGACGATTGATGCGAGAAGAAAGAGGCCAAAAGCTCAGCCGTCTCTCTCCTCTAAGCCATATATCTAGGCAGCCAAATAATCGGTAAACATCCCCTCGCTCAAATCCACCAGCCAAGCGGTGAACTCATCCACACCTTCGATTTCCCTACGAGTGTGAAGCCACCCTAGGCTAACCAATACCCGTATCACGACAAAATCCTGAATCATATCCACATGTTCAGCGGAGAGCGGACGTGATCTACGATAGCCTTCTACCATACTCGCCTTCAGATCTCCGTAGTAGGGTTGGCCATAATGGGCAAATAAAGCCGCGCCAAATTCATACAGATACCAGCTGTAACCTGCATCATCGAAATCAAAGACGCGAATGGTCCCGTCGGACTCTACCATCAAGTTCTCAGGCATAAAGTCAGTGTGAACCAGACCATAGTGTGCATTCCCTTTCTCGAGATTTTTCAAGGTTTCTCGAGCTTGGTCTCGCACTGCCAACACCAGCTCCCGCTGCTGTTCGCTCAAGTATTCCAGCTCCCAAAATTTACCCCAGATAGGGTTTTCACCGATCAAGCCCTCTTCATCCCAGGCACGGCGTTCGAAGTCTTGTGGTGGCACCCAGTTGCTCGCCTGATTATGGAGCTCACCCGCTATTTCACCCACCTTGCGGTATTGTTCGATCAACACCGCCACATCCTCAACCTCTTCGCCAATGTGACCTAGTACCTCTCCGTCAATCCAGGCCAGAACGTCCACCTGGCGCTCTCCAGGCACTTCGGTAAAAGCAACCTTTTTCATTAGATCACCATCCAGGGCAGGAATTACATTGGGCGTACGCACCCCGTACTGGTCCAGGGCTTGCATCCACTGTAACTCAGATCGCAGAGCCGCATCGGTATTGTAGTTTTCGCGGTGCACACGTAGCGCAAAATGCCCCGACTCATCCTCCACCTTAAAAACAGCGTTCTCGCGATTTTTAATTAATGTCAACTGCGACTCGGGCGCATAACCCCAATGAGGCAAAGCCTTACGCACCAAACTCTCCAAGTGAATCGCCTGTTGCTCCGGGGTCATAGAATAATAGTCAGACATCGACAACTCCTGAAAAATGTTTCTCATAACAATTACTGATGCCATGACGGGTTGTAACTCTCGTCATCGCTGGTGAATTTAAGTATGCCGATCAACGCAGCAAGGAATAAGATTCATAGCGGACCGACAGTGGTCAATTTCGGCCCTCTAGTGCCGCCCGCTCCCTGGCACGCACCCGCGCCAGGGCTGGACTCTCATTCAGGCGTTGATGGCAGGAGAGTAGGTTGTCCTGATCTAACTCTTCCAACACCCAGGTAACGCAGGTGTAACAAGTAAATCGTCTTGTCAGGATGAAGTGCATTTATGATTTTACAATGGGTCGGGTAGTGCGACAGAACCGATTAGGTCTCTACTTGAATCAAGGTATCCCAGCTCCCTGTCTGGGTGCGAACCAGTATTTTCCGGCTGGCATACAGCATAATCAAATAACCGATCACCACGCTGCAAACCACGCTATAGGCGATGGTGGAGTATCCCCAGGCTTCCACCAGATTGCCGGAGATAAACGGGCCCACTCCCAAGCCCAACATTATCACACCGCCTGCCAGGGTGGACAGGTGACCGGAGTGGTCCAGAGTGGCTGCAAGGCCCAACATATAGGGAAGAAAAAGAAAGAAAAAGAACGCTTGTGGAAACAGGGGGATCAGGTAACTGGATTGGCTTCCGGCAAAGACCACAAAACAAACGGCCAAGGCGTGACCTGACATGCCAATGAGTAATGGCTTTTGTACACCGAAACGGTCACCGAGGATACCGGCCACGGACGAGCCGCCAAGGGACAAAAAATACGAGGCTGCCAGGGTCATGCCAATGGTTTCAGGAGCAACTGCCAGTTGTATTCCAATGAGCTCGACAAAGGCGTAATAACCCCCTTGAGCGGCCTGTACAATAAAGATCGCAATGACAAACAACAGTCCCTGCCAGCCCAGACTTCCCTTCGCTGATGATATCGGCTGTACATCGCTAGCTTCGGGCTGGCGAATATTTACCAAAAAAAAGACCGCAATCACAAAAGGAGTGGCCATAACCGTAAAAGCGCCACGGTAGTGCCAGGCCTCTATCGCAACGGGCAGCAGAGTAAGAAATACCGCCCCGGTCAAAACCCCACCCACGGTCAAAACACCGAACAGCCGAACCGGGGCGGTGGAAATTCCAACGAGATAGTAGACACAGGTAATCATAACCCCTGCCGACACACCTGCAGCGGTTCGCATTACACAAAGACTAGACAGATCCTCTGGCAAGGCGGAGAAAAGATTGAGGGTTGAAAGAGTGATGGTCGCTAAGACCGCCAGCTTTCGAACCGGAAGCTTTTCAACCCGTGCCGCCAACGTCATAGTGGTTAACGCGATGGCGACTAATTCGGCCGAGATCAATAGTCCTGCACTGGCTTCGCTAACGTTGAAATCCAGAACAATAGTGCCAATCAACAATGGCGCCAAATTGAAAGGCAGGGCGGCATAACTGTAGACGATGATGAGCGCCGCGAGGCTCAACATGGAGAAGCCCCCCAGCCTATTTTGAGTTGTCACAGTGTTTGCCATAAAATTCTCCGTATTGTCACTTTGCTGTTATTGTTTTCAAGTAATAGAGCGAAATTCAGCCACCCAGAAGCTTGATTGCTTACGGACGTATGCGCCTGCTTTATCCGCACATTCACCGCCCATGAATGTACGCTTAATAGCAATGGCTAAACGGTGTTAAGCACCTTATCAATCTGCTGTCGAACCCTCTCAAGCAGCGCCTTGTTACCCGACAGATACAGCTTTCCTGTGCCACCGCTTTCCTGTAAATCAACCAGTGTCGTGTTCGGGGCCACTCTTTCCGCTTCGTTGGCGGCGAGAGCGGCAAAAGGTGCTGGTGATACCTCATAGATAAGCAGCGACTCTCCGAGATTGAGCATGGAGCCACGCGTTGATCGACTGAGCATGATGGCGTGCCGATCGGTAATCTGTTCGATAATGTCGACCTGGCCGGTTGTTGGTTTAGGAGCATCAGTGGCTTTTACGCCCGCCGCTTTCAATGCTGCGCTGCTGGCCTTGTTGAGTGTGGCAATATCCCTGGCATGAAGTTCAATCAAGCTGCCTGTCGGGCCAGCTCTACATTCTCAAATGCCTTAAATATCGTGTCGAGCAAACGCTCAGAAGCCGGGGCAAGATCAAGCAATAGAACATGGCTTGACGGCACAGGTATAAAGCCACGCACACGAAACTGTGAACCGAGATACGCGGCCAGCTGATTCTGTAAGTCTTTTATTTTTACGTAAGCTCTTAACTGGGACATAGTGGTCACAAACTCAATGGTATTTCTGATTCGACGCGTCAATTATCTCAGCGTCTTGTGTTCTTTAAAGCTGCAAGCGACAAGCCATAATATTGTTGCTTGCAGCTTCTCGCTTCGGCTTACTTTGATCCCGAGGAGAAGAACTTGGACACATCCGCATGCGGACGTGGAATCACATGGGAAGCAATAACTTGACCGATAGCGGCGGCGGCTTCTACGCCGGCTTCAACGGCTGCCTTGATAGCGCCCACGTCGCCCTTGGCCACGATGGCCACTAAGCCCGCCCCCAGCTCTTCACGGCCGACAATACTGACGTTGGCAGATTTAACCATCGCATCAGCGGCGGCAAATGCAGTGGTGTAGCCTTTGGTTTCGATTAAACCGATTGCGTTTGACATAGTGTTTTCCTCTTTGGTAAACGTACGTGTAAATAGAATGGTTCAATTTATTAGAGCGATCGTAGGCTAGTAGCCACTTGAGTTTGTTGTCCTTGCTGGTCACCCTCTTGCAGGTCAATCGATGCGACAATCACTGCATCGATCAGTGTGCTGGTATTGCCCAACGCTCGTGCAGCGGCTGATCCTGTCACAACGAGTACGCGCTCGCCTTCGCCACATCCCAGTTGATCCAGAGCGACCAGCTGTTGTTTGTCCGCTCCCGTACTGGATTCCAGTTCAATTTGCAGGAGCGCCCCCGGTGGAAGCTTGTCCAGTTTTTTCACTGCCCACACACGGCCAATGACTTTACCTACGTACATTAGCAATCCCTCTGAATGTCGATGTTTAGTGAGCGTGCTTTTTCTCGCGCCAGGGGGGTAATAACCACCTCCTTGGCAGTATGGATAACGTTTCTGCCTGCTGTGGCGAAAGCGGTCAATCTTCTCTCGGTCAGTGCACCTGAATTGATGCGCTCTGCCCTCCTGGGGCTATTTCCCACGTGGTTTGATGCTGTAATTGCTTGCTCCTGGAATTGCGCCGGTGTTTCAGTCCACAGTAACGCTTTCTGTTCTTGCGCAAATTTGGCAACAGCCGCTGACACCGCCTCAGTAACGACTTCAGCAACTAGCTCACGAATAAGCGTTCGCAGTAATTCACGTGTTTCCATGTCAGTCAGGCCCCATGATTTCTTAGGGCTGCTTCAGCAGCTTCACTGGCCGCACGGATATCAGTGTCTTTACCACTTAAAAACAATCGCCCCGTAGAACCGGTAATGCGGAAGTCGACTATCTTTACGTCAGCTGCCTTTTCCGCTTCATTAACGGCCAACAGAGCATAGGTTGCCGGCTGGCAATCAAGAACAAACAAGGATTCCCCTGGAATGCACAGGGATCCGGATTTCTGACGATTGATCATAAACGCGTGACTGGCGTCTACCCGCGAGATCACCTTACTACTGACGATTTTCGGTAATTTTAGCATGGTGGTATCGGCTGCCAGTTCTGTTAACAGGGCATCGGCGGCCGCGTTAACCTCATCGGCGGATTGGCTATGTAAACCAAGCCAGCCACTGCGGCTATCCAATTGCAACAGGCTCGGTAAAACATGAATACTCTTTAAAACACTATCGGCCAGTTGTTCAATATCCAATGCAGGTGTTATATCCAGCAACAAGGCTGACATTTCACTGCGTGGTAAACTACCCTTAGCCGTGGCGCCATAATAGCAAAGTGTTCTCGGTTGTAGGCGATCGAGAAAGACACAAGATCGCAGTTCTGTCATGAAGTAACCCCTTAAAATTGATTTTTTAACTTTTCTGTCTGGACTAAGCACGCAACAAATTACGCAGCTCATCGGATACCACTTCTTTAATCAGTGCGCGCAATTGATCGGTCTCAACATTAACGTTCCCGTTTGCTGTGTTTGCAGTCTTGCGTCCGGCTTCGGCGAGTAATTTAGCCACGGCGCCGTCCATATCGCCCATCACTTCAGAGGGATCCTTGTGGTAGGCCACATGGGTCCACTGAATCAAATGTTTGGGACCGACATTTTCGGAAACGGAACTGCGACCGAAGAAACCGGTACCGATGATCGGACCGGGCGTCAGGTTTGTAGCAACACCGCTGGAGCCACTGACGCCCGGAGCATTGACGGAGATTCGGCAGACGGGCACGGCATCGCCGTAACGGGCCACCACCTCTGGATCCCGAGCGTGGATGACCGCCGAGTGGCCCTTACCGTGCATGACCAGCATCGCCAGGGCGGTGCGAATCGCAGCCTGCACACCGCCGTCCACTTTAATAAAGCCGACCAGAGGGAACATCTTCTCCTTGCTGATCGGTTCTTCGCGACCGATGGTAAAGATCTCCACGCCCAGCGCCTTGGTGCCGGCGGGGACCTGAATGCCGGCCCGCTGTGCTATCCACTCGGCGCTCTTGCCAATCGCTTGGGGGTTCATCTTACCTTCGGGGAAAAGAAAAGTGCGCAGACGGCTCAGCTCCTCGGGGTTTTCAACGTGATGGGCGCCGGCTTTCTGCATTTCAGTCGCGAGCGCATCGCCGATCTCGCGGTCGGCAATCACCACCGACTCGCAGGTACAGGGAAGACTGTTGTCGTAACCCACGCTGCTAACAATATGTTCGGCAGTTTTGGCGAGATCCGCCGAACTGTGTACGTAACAGGCTACATTGCCGGCACCCACACCGATGGCGGGATTGCTGGAGCTGTAGGCGGCGCGCACCATGGCCGGACCGCCGGTAGCGAGAATCAGGCTGGTGCGATCGGACTGCATCATGCGGTTGACCATGGGCACACTGGGCTGACGCAGGCTCTGAATCAGCCCCTTGGGAGCACCGGCGGCAACGGCAACCTCTTCCATTAAGTCGACGGCGTGGGCACTGCACTCCTTGGCGCCGGGGTGGGGGCACATAATCACTGCATTGCGGGTCATCAGAGCGCAGATCGCCTTGTAAAATACCGTAGCCACCGGATTGGTTGAGGGGATCAGTGCGACAATCACACCGGCTGGCTTGGGAAAGCTGACAATTTTATTTTCGTGATCAACCTTGGGCTCGACATAGTCGGCAATATCGTGGGCTGCCGCGGTCTCGCTGGAGTTGGAGAGGTTCTTTATCGTTTTGCTGGGCACATCGCCAAAGCCGGTTTCGCGTACGGCCCACTCGGCATAGAACTCCGCCTTGTCCGCCGCAGCCGCAGCCACGGCCTTGACGATTTTCTCCACCTGACTGCGGCTGTAGGTGCTGTAGGCCTCGGCCGCACGGTGGGCAGTGTCAAACAGTTGCTGCTCTTGCGGTGAAGGGGCTTCGCTTTTGCTCTCGCTCATAGGAAAACTCGTCTGAAAAGTGATTAATTAAAAATACGTTCAATCGCGATCTTCAATGACCGTGCCTTGTCGAAGGCCAGTGGTGTCATCACCACTCCCGGGGCCACCTGGAGCCGGTGACAACCGTTGCCGGCCATTTCTATAAGGTTGCGCTCAGTAATAATCCCCTGATCAATACGCGTAACCCCCGGATTGCCGACGGGTGCTTCGACGGTCTCGGAAGTGCACCGGGTCAACTCCGCCAACACCTGCTCCAGCGTATCCACCACCTGATCCACATTGGCCCGGGAGAACACCAGCGGCGGCCGGACCTTGAGCACATTGCCGCAGCGCCCGGTCATCCCCATAATCACACCCTTGGCTTTCATGGCGTCGGGAACCAGGCGGGTGATATCACTGGCCGGCTGCTTGGTTTTACGGTCGTGGACCAGTTCCACGCCCAAAAACAATCCCAGGCCATGTATGTGGCCAATAATGGGCTGGCGCTCAGCCAGTTGTTGCAGACGCTGTTTAAAATAGGCGCCGACTTCGGCACAATTTTTTACCAGATTGTCCCGCTCACAGACATCGAGCACCGCAGTGCCCACTGCTGCAGACACCGGGTTGCCAGCAAAAGTATTGAAGTAGACGGAGGACTCGGCAAATTTTTTGGCGATCTCTTGTGTGGTCACCACCGCCGCCAGCGGATGACCATCACCCATAGGTTTTCCCAGCACCACAATATCCGGCACCACGCTGTAGTGTTCAAATCCCCACCATTTGCCGGTACGGCACAACCCTGGCTGGACTTCATCGGCGATACAGAGTCCGCCAGCATCACGCACCTTTTGATAAACCCGCTGGAAGTAATCCTTGGGCGCAGCCAGCGAGCCTTGAGAATCAAAGATAGTGTCACACATAAAGGCCGCTGTGCCTTGACCACGCTTATCTAGCTCGGCGATGGCATCGTCCACCAGGGCGGCATAACTCTCACCCAGGTTGTCGTTTTCGCCTTCGCGGAAGGGACCGCGGTAAGTATTGGGTGGCTCAACAGCCACCACGTGTGAAGGGCGTTCGTTGGCAGGGTAGGTTACCGTCGACATTTCGTTAATTAGCGTGGAGTTGCCGTGATAGGAGGCCTCCATCACAATGCCGCCATTGTTGCCGCTGACTGTTCGCGCGATGCGCATGGCCAAGTCATTGGCTTCAGTACCGGTACAGGTAAACATACAGACCTGCAAGGGATCTGGCATTAAGCCCGCGAGCTTTTCGGCGTAGTCGATGACATTGTTATGCAGGTAGCGGGTGTGGGTATTGAGCAGCTTCGCTTGAGTTGTGAGTGCATCGACGACCGTGGGATTGCAGTGTCCAACAGAGGCGACATTGTTATAGCAATCGAGGTACTTCTTGCCCTCTTCGTCATACAGCCACACACCTTCACCGCGTACGAGATGTACGGGGTCGTGGTAAAAGAGAATACTACCGCCAAGGTGTTCTTGCCGCCGCTTGATCATCTCCAGATTCTGCACATCGCCAAACTCGGAGGCATCCGTATGGGCTGCGGAAAACTGTGGGGGAAGTGCATTTTTCTTGGATTGAGAAGGGGCGTGACTCATTCTGGCTCCATTTCTGGTGGCATTCAGGGCGATGATGCTCCGATTAGTAACCTTATGTCATAAGAATAAGGTTGCTTAGTGGTAGGTAGTATGCCCATACAATATTGCCACTCACAGATTCAAAGCGGTCATCAGGTAACCATATTCGGACAGCGACCTGGCTGGCACATTTGGTCCGAATATGGTCACTTGATGGCCGTTTAGCGCATTTTCCTGCCCCCATCTGCGAGGGACAATCCTGGATAATCACACGGCAATAAATACACACAGGAGTCTCAACCATGGCAGATTACATGCCGTTTCACGAAAGGCATTTGAAGATTGGCGCAGAGCGCATGAAAGGCGGCGATTCGCGTCTCTTGAACGCAGCGCCGGACACCGATCCGGCCAGGGCCGTAGTCGGCGCCTTTGGCATCCCCTTTGACTGTGGCCAGTTTACCAACCAGGGCACCAGCAAAGCGCCCATCGTTGTGCGTGAAATGTCCAACCTGTACTGCAGCTATCGGTACCCCTTCGATGACATTCACGATCCCGATCAGGTGTTTGATGGCGGCAACCTGGTGCCGGAAGACCCTTCTGCGTCGGTAAAAGACTGCCTGGAAAACATCAAAGAGCAGATTAAAGCACAACTGGCTCGAGGAACTTTCCGACCGGTTTTCATCGGCGGAGATCATACCCTGCCGTACGCCACCATCGCCGCCCTCAGCGAACACCTGGGCAAACCCATCTCGTTAATTCATATTGATGCCCACTGGGATTTCAACAATTCCGGCGACGACAACTTTATTGACGACAGCACCTTTTTGTATGACATGATCAAGAGGGGCTACGTCAATCCCGAAAAAACCACACAACTGTACATCCGTTACGACCTGCATAGCTTTGAGCCCAACGACCTGATTGAACACACGGATGTAGTCATGGCCCGGGAAATGAAAGAGCATTACCTGAAGGATCGCTTCGCGAGCCTGGTGAAGGAGCTGGAGGCGAAAATGGGCAGTGATGAGCCGGTATTCATCTCACTGGACATCGACTGTCTGGATATGACCAATGCACCGGGCACTACTTACCCGATGGCAGGCGGCGCCAGTAACGATGAAATCATTGAACTGTTTTATCAGTTATCAAAAACCAACATGAACTTCTATGGCGGTGAAGTGGTGGAAGTCATTCCCGATCTGGATACCCCCACCAAAATCACCTGCGGCATTGCGGCAAATATTATGCGCAATATGGCCATTCTCGCCTGGAAAGCAGCAAAGCGTCGCCAATAAAAAGTGACAGCGCTGCTACCAAGCAGTTCTTCTATCGTGTAAAGCATAAACATAAAGCTAGTTTTCAGAGGAGCAAAAACCTATGTTCAATCGCAGGCATATAACCAACGCCATTGCCCTGGCCGCTTTGGTACCCAGTGCCGTCATGTCGTCACCAGTACTGGAAGAGATAGTCATTACAGCTCAGAAACGTGAACAGAGCATGCAGGATGTGGGTATTTCCGTAACCGCAATGAGCGGCGACAACATGAGCGCCCTGGGTGTCAACGGCAGCGCCGACATCGCTCGATTCACACCGAACCTAAACATCAGCAATATCACCGGTGAGGGTAACCAGCCAGCGATATTCCTGCGCGGTATCGGTCTCAACGATTTCAACACCAACAACTCCGGTCCGGTGGGTATGTATGTCGACGAGGTGATCGTCGGCCCGCCCTCGGCCCAGGCATTTGCCCTGTTCGATACGGCTAGGGTTGAAGTGCTGCGCGGCCCACAGGGCACGCTCTACGGCCGCAACACCACCGGTGGCGCCATCAACGTCATCTCCAACAAGCCCACAGAGGATTTCGAGGCCTCTGTGCTGGCACGTTACGGCAACTTTGACGCGACAAAGCTGGAGGCGGCAATTAGTGGCCCTCTGGGTAAGAATCTGGGTGCTCGACTGGCGATCGTCAGCAACAGAGCCGATGGTTACATCGACGACGTGGGCACGGGAGAGGAGTACAACGAGACAGACAACTACGCCGCCCGCGGCCTGTTGCAGTGGGACGCCAGCGACGACCTGTCGGTTCTGTTCAACGTCCATTACGGCAAGAACGACACCAAAGCCCCCCGCTATACTCACTACGGCACCTTCGACGCCAACACCTTCAACCCCGGTTTGGGCATCTTCGAGGGTCAATGTAACTCCGCCGATATCTCCCGGCAGGCCCCCCACTGTGTCAGCCTGCTGGGCTACCAGGACAACACCGGCGATGATCGCGAGGGCGAGTGGAGCAAAGGCGGCAAACTGGACTTCGACGTACTGGGAGGTTCCGCCAAGGTCGAATGGGATATCAACAACAGCCTGAGCCTTATTTCCATCACCGCCTACGATGAGGTGGACAAGATCCACGCCGAGGATTCCGACTCGGGCCCAGACAACTGGCTGGAGGTGACCTTCGGCACCGATTCTGAAACCTTCTCCCAGGAATTCAGGCTGGTTGGCAACGTCGAAGACAGTGACTGGCTGCTGGGCCTATTCTACTTGGACGAGGAGTTGAACCAGGACCAGACCGCCGATATCGCCCGCGATCTGCGCCCGGTATTGGGCTTCGATCCGGACTTGGGCATCCTGTTCAGCCGCCACCAGCACCAGCAGGAAACCACGACCTGGGCGGTCTACGGACAGTGGGAGCACCGGTTCAACGATCAATGGACCGGCACAGCCGGCCTGCGCTATACCCAGGAGAAGCGCGATTTTTCCGCGGGTGTCAGCTTTGATGAGCCGGGATTCAGTATCCCGGTGGTGGCGTTCGAAGACGATATCGAGAACAACAATGTCTCGGGGCGCCTGGCGCTCAACTATTTTCCCAATCAGGATTGGATGTTCTACGCCAGCCTGACCACCGGCTTCAAGAGTGGCGGCTTCCCCGGGGTATTCGGTTTCAGCGAGGCCGAGTATGAGAGTTACGATCCGGAGGAAGTCACAGCCTACGAGATCGGTTTCAAGAGTACCCTGGCCGACGGGCTCGTGCAGCTGAACGGCGCCGCCTTCTTCTACGATTACGAGGACATGCAGGTCTTCCAGCTGATTGAAGGCGGCACAGTGCCCGGTCTGAAACTAACCAATGCCGGCAAGGCGGAAATCTACGGGGCGGAACTGGAGCTCACCGCTCAGCCGATCGAGGGACTGTACCTGATGATGGGGATGGGCTATACCCACTCCGAGTTCCAGGAACTGGATCTCGGCGACGGCACCGACCTGGCGGGGAACACGCTGGCCAACGCGCCGGAGTTGAACGCCAATGGCCTGGCCCGCTACGACTGGAAACTTGAGAATGGCAACGGGTTCTACGTGCAGGCCGACTTCACCTACAGCGATGACTACTTCTTCGATGTGTTCAATAACGATTACACCTCCCAGGACAGTTACACCCTGTGGGGCGCCCGGGCCGGTTGGGTATCAGCTTCCGGCAACTGGGAACTGGCCCTGTGGGGGCAGAACCTGACCGCCGAGGAGTATCTGTCCACCGGTGTTGACCTCAGCGCCGATTTCGGCCTGGTGCAGATGATCCCCTCACGGCCCAGGACCTACGGGCTTGAAGTCAAGGCCTATTACGACTGATCTCGGCTGTGTGTACCCACCGGCCCCGCCCTAGGCGGGGCTTTTTTCCGGGGACATGAAGTGTGACTGCCACTTTCTAAAACGCCTATATCAACTTTGTGGAGAATCACTCCTACTCCCTGCAAGCTCGACAATGTAGCCTGGCATATATCCGCCACTCTGGCCGCAGTGCACTGGCGGCACTTCTCTCTTCGCCTGATCTGCCACAAACGCTTGCACAAATGTATTGTTAAATACGATAACTATAAACCACAAAGAGGAAAAAGATATGCAAGGATTGATGATGGACATACCTCTGCTGACGTCTTCGATTCTGGCTCACGCTGACCGTTGGCACGGGGATCGGGAGATTGTGTCACGTTTCGCCGAGGGTGAAACTCACCGCTACAATTACCACGAGGCGCATGGTCGCGCACGCCGCTTAGCCAATGCGTTGACAACCCTGGGAATCACTTCTGGGGATCGGGTAGGCACCCTGGCCTGGAATAATTTCCGACATTTCGAGCTCTACTTTGGTATCTCCGGCATGGGGGCGGTGACCCATACCATCAACCCCAGGCTCTTCGAGGAGCAGGTTGTCTATATCATCAATCACGCGCAAGACCGGGTGATCTTTTTCGATGCCACCTTCCTTCCTCTGGTCGAAAAGATTGCTCCGCAATGTCCCGGTGTTGATCACTATGTACTGATGTCCACACGGGAGGAGATGCCGGAAAGCACAAGGCTTCCCAAACTGCTCTGTTACGAAGCGCTGCTCGCTGAAGCTACCGATCAATTTGAGTGGCCGCAACTGGATGAAAAAAGCGCTGCCGCGCTTTGTTATACCTCCGGTACCACCGGCAATCCCAAGGGAGTGGTTTACAGCCATCGCTCCACCCTGTTGCACACCATCAGCTCTGTCGCACCCGACGTGCTGAATATCTCCGCCCGCGATTGCCTCTTTCCGGCCGTGCCTATGTACCATATCATCGCTTGGTGCCAACCGTTTTCGGCCGCGTTGACCGGTGCGAGGATTGTATTGCCAGGACCGAATCTGGACGGCGCCAGCCTCTATGAAATAATGGAATGCGAACGCGTGACCCTGAGCGCTAGCAACAGAAACTGAAGAACGATTGGTAAAAAGAGTTGAAGAATGATGAAAAGTCGAGAAATTCACCTGAGAAAGCGTCCAGCAGGGATACCGACAGAGGACAATTTCGCGCTGGTGACAGTCGATTTGCCTGCACTCCAGGACGGCGAGGTGCTAGTTCAGAATTTGTGGATGTCGGTCGATCCCTACATGCGCGGTCGCATGGACGATATTGAGTCCTATATACCACCGTTTCAGCTTGGGGAAGCATTGGACGGCGATGCCGTGGGGCGGGTGATTGAGTCGAAACACTCCGACTATCAAGTAGGAGATCGAGTGCATCACCTAAAAGGTTGGCGCGAGTACGCCATCTGTTGCGGAGACGGTCTTGATGAGGTGATGCACAAACCGGAGCTCACCAAGATTGATACCACCGCCATTCCCGCCTCGGCCTACCTGGGTGTAATCGGCATGCCCGGACGAACCGCCTATGCTGGCCTGGAATACGTAGCCAAAATCCTTCCTGGGGAGACAGTCTACATCTCAGGGGCTGCGGGCGCCGTGGGCTCGGCCGCCAGCCAGATTGCCAAACTCAAGGGCTGCCGGGTAGTGGGCAGCGCCGGTTCCAACGAGAAGGTGGACTGGTTGCTCAACGAGCTGGGCATCGATGCGGCGATCAATTACAAGACGGTGGACAATATCGAACTCGCAATCGCCGAGGCCTGCCCTCACGGCATCGACGTCTATTTTGAAAACGTGGGCGGCCCGCAGATGGACGCGGTGTTGAACGTGATGAATGATTTTGGGCGCATTGCACTCTGCGGGCTTATCAGCGACTACAATACCATGGAGAGTGCAGTGGGACCGAAAAACTTCGCACAAATTCTCACCAAGAGTCTGATGGTAAAGGGTTTTATCGTCACCGAGTTTGACGCCAGAGCCGGGGAGTACGAGAAGCAAATGGCTCAATGGATCGCCGAGGGAAAAATCAAGTGGCGAGAAACCGTCCTGAATGGCATCGAAAGTGCTCCACAAGCACTAATTGGACTGTTTAAGGGTACCAACTGCGGCAAAATGCTGGTTAAATTCTCGGAAGAGACGTGAATTACTGACAACCTGGTAAGAGGAAACGCACAATGGATTTCAACATTGAGGAAATCGCCAATCTACGCATGATCATTAACGACTATATCGAAGGCAGCGCTACAGCTAACGTCGATTTGCTGGAGAGCATTTTTCACTCAAATGCGCTGATGAGCGGCTATTTCCCCAACCCCGACACAGGACTCATGGAAGCCAATATCAGTTCACCACAGCCATTCTTTAACATGCTTGCTTCGGCCCCTTCAACACCAGGCGACGGCAACTACCGGGCAGAAATCACCCACCTCGCCATTCAGGGAAGCACCGCTGTCGCAACCCTCGTTGAAAACAACCTTTTTGGCGTAAATTTTATTGATAATTTTCAGTTGCTTAAAGACAACGGCAGATGGCAAATTATCGCTAAACTGTTTCACGTCTTTTGAAGTCCAGCAGATAATATTGAAATTCTAAAAGCAATTGATCTACACACAAAAATCGTTCCGAATCTCTATACCAGAAGAATGGCGAAAATGTCCCGTGAGCAAGGCGTCTCAGCGCAACAACAGGAAATAGCGTTAATTTGCTGCAGTGGAAATAGTAAGATTTCAAGCTTCAGCTACTCTTCAGAACTGACGCAGCTCCCTAAAGCGATCAACTTCTGCTAAGGAACCGCTGCCGTTAACGATCTTCAAAAGAATCCGCCCTTACGGCCGCTACTAGTCAAACTCCTGACAAAAATGGATCTATAGATACAGTAGCACCGAAATTTCCGGATTTGGCTGTTATGCATAGCTATGCATAATGGCTGAAAGCTGCTATACGGTCAAACATCAGCTTTTTTAACTTGTAAAAAATGTCAATACCTATGATAGTAAAAATCGAATTACCGCTATCATCACGCCAATCAAGGCTGTAGCCGAGACCTATCACACACCGATCGCCTATTTTCCTGCACTCACTTTCCTGAACTTCAATGTTTTCCAGAAAAAGCCGCCATTATGGCGGATCTTGGTTGCGCCACCTACTGTTGCTAACCGCCAGCCAAGCCACGAGGTCCTCGCTAGGCAGGGCTTTATCGTAGGGGCTAGCGGCTTCGCTCGCCTCGATCTCCTTCAGATATCGGTGGATGGTGGTCTTGGCCCCCTAATGCCATGCCGGAAAGATGCTCCGACTAAAAAAACATTGAAAAATCATTGGGAGTATAAATACTTAGCTGTTAGGAGCCACAATCTCGAGAAATAGCACATCTGAGGGTGAGATCTCATGCCAGAACAAATATCGAAGTATCCGGAGGTAACACTTAAAGTGTTAAAGGGCGCTGGTGCCGTTTGCGGTGAAGGCGCCCCACAGAGGATCCTGACGCAATGCCCCAGAGAAAAATTCTGTTCACTTTCAACTGGAGAGATCTGCGTTTACGGGATTAAAGATATTCCACAAATGACGCAGATCACGTCACAGGAGTTGGCTCAAGTGGTATGTCCGAGCGCTCAGCAGGGTACTGTTTCTTCGGCGTTGGCTTGGGGAACCGAAGGGTTATTATTGAGTGCTGTTTTTCTTTTCGGCATTGCGCTGGGAAGAACGTGGAAAAAGAATAGCGACTGAATCCTCCGCAGCCTCGTTAGTGTATCCCGTAAGGATAACCCCAAGATGGGGGCTATGGGATATCAGCGCTATTCTCCCTTTTGCGTTGCAATTAGATCAGTAAGAAAAACTCGCCTCAATAGCAATTGTGCGAGGACGTTCACTCACCGTTGTAATACCATTGCCGCTAAGCGCCACCTTGGACCCATAGGCCCGGGTAATCTCATTGGTCAAGTTCTTGCCCACCAAAGCCAGTTGCCAACGACCGTCCATCCTGCCCAAAGCGACACGGGCATTAAACTTGGTCACTGCTCCCTGTTCCTGGCGCGGGTCCTGATTGCCGGATGTGTAGTGGTTGTCCTTGAAGTTGGCATCGAGTGTGGCACGCAGTTCCAGCGTCTCACCCACGAGTTGGACATAGTGGGCACTCAAGCTGGCCTGCCACTCTGGTGTCTGCTCGTTCTCACGACCGGTAAAGTCACAATTGCCGGGACTGACGGGGCTGGGTATTGACGACCCAACGGTGGGACAGTCCGCGACCTCATAGTCATCCCATTCAAAATCCAGATAGGACATAGCCCCGCTCAAGGTCAATCCCTCACTGACACGCCAACGGCCATCGAGCTCCAAGCCACTGACGGTAGCAGCACCCGCATTGGTGACATTAAATCCAAACCCGCCATCATAGACGCTGACCTGCATATCGGTGTACTGAGTCTGGAACAGTGCCGCGTTTAGCTCGGCCGCACCGTCGAGCAGGCTCATCTTGGCCCCCAGCTCAAAAGTCTCCGCCTCCTCTTCATTAAACGTAAACGTATCGCCACCGGCATTGGGGGCTTTTAAGGGTGCCCCGGTGAGCGCCGCCGTCGCAGCCGCTGCCGCCGTTGCAGTTGTCGTGTCCCAACCGTTGATGCCGCGAGCGTCGAAACCGCCGGACTTGTAACCGGTTGAGTAGGTAGCATAGAGCATGACATCGCCACTGATGTCGTACTGGAGGTTCAGCGACGGCGTCAACACCTCCTCGTCACGTTTGTCACTGAGGCTGTGATCCACCAGGTTGTAGCCTGCTAATACCTGCGATAGTGGCAGTGCCATACCCGACAGGGGATGACCGTGAAGCCCCAAAGGATCGACCACCACCGTGGTGGCAGGATCACTGACCGAGGCCCCATCACTGAGTCGATAGCTCTGCTGAGAGCGGGCCCCCTCCTTTTCCTCTTCCGTGTAGCGCAAGCCGGCCGTCAACCGCAGGGCCTCGTTGATATTCCAGGTAGCCTGGGCAAACACCGCCCAGACATCGCTCTGCTGCTCAAACGGGCGTACTGTGCGGGCACCGTCACTGGTCAACACGACATTCTGTACCTTCAAGGCGGCGTCTTCGCGATATTGTTGCTCGGACGTCTGATAGAAAGCACCGACAATATAGTCGACGAGTTCACCGCCCGGCGACACCAGTCGGACCTCCTGACTGAACTGGTCAAACGTCTCCTCCATATCCATGGAAACCAGGTCCATCTCAGAAGTGTCCACGTCGTAGCTGCCTTCACTAAAATCGTACTGCGAGTAGCCACTAATCGCCGTTAACGTGTGCTCCCCCAAACCGTAATCCAGCTTTAACAACACATTGTCACTGTCAAAACTCAGTTCTTCGACGGAGTTGCTCCACTTTGTATCGTCCAGCGACAAATCCTCATTGGGGGCAAACGGGGCCAGCGCACCCATGGACTCCGGTTGGAAAGCGCGCCCGCCCTGCTCGATCTCACTGCGTTCCAGCTTCAGGGTGACTTGCAGCGCGTCACTGGCATCCCACACCAAGGTAGTGCGCAGCGCTCGGTCTTCCAGGTTGGGCTGGTCCCTGCCCTGGGTTTTGTTGTCCAAATAACCGCCCTCCTGTCGATCGCGCAGTGCCAATCGCGCACTGAGGTTATCGGTCAGCGGGCCGGAGAGCACGCCGTTAAATTCCGTCTCGTCATATTGCGGTGCATGGCTGAGACTGGCGTTGGCCTCAAACTCAGCAGAGGGTTTGGCGCTGACCAGACTCATGGCACCAGCAATAGAGTTTTTGCCAAACAGAGTACTCTGTGGGCCACGCAGGACCTCAACACGCTCCAGATCCATAAACGCCGAGCGCGCCTGCAGGCTGCGGCCCATATAGATACCATCGGCGTAGGTACCGACAGACTGTTCAAACCCCTGGTTTTGGCCGGAGCCGATACCGCGAATAAAAACCTGGGGCACCAGGCCGCCTTCAGAAACTTTCAGGTTGGGCACATAGGCGGAGAGATCTTTCAGGTTTTCAATCCCCGCCTCTTGCATTTTTTCGCCGTCTACGGCGCTGACAGAAATGGGTACGTCCTGTAAACTTTCCACCCGCTTTTGGGAGGTCACCACTACCTCTTCTAACACCAAATTGTCCGCCACTGCAGTTAGGGGTGTAGCTGCAAAACTGATCGCAACGGCAAGCGGTGTCATCAACATATTACTGGAATGCTTGTCTCTCATCGTAAATTCCTCATCATCAATCTGATTATTTATTGCTCTTTTGGTAACTACTATTCAACCGCAAACAGCGATAAAAACGGATGTGAAAGCTGGCCAATAAATTGTGAATAACGGACGCGCTTTTATAGGCACGATAACAAAAAAGTCCCTCATCAAAGGGGCGCAAGGCAGAATCATTTAACTCAAAAGCGAACGGTGGCTAGTGGCACCGCTACGCCCGGCACGATCCAGCATCAGCGTACGTTCCCACCCTGGAGCGGCACGGTCGGGGTCGGGGTGCTTGAAATTTGGACAGGCAAAGCCTGGCCTAATTTCAAGCACCCCGACCCCTTAGGATGGAACCACTCCCCGCCAACGAAAGCACCTCTACGAATTCACTCCGATGCCTGTAAAGAACAAAGATCGGAGTAAAGCGGTACGGGTGCCATCGCAGGGGGGAGTGGAACCTCTCGAAGGGGTCAGAGTGCCGCTCCAGGTCAGGTCACCATCTGGCATCGTACCAAGCGTAGTGGTGCCACTAGCAACCATCCCATTGCTCCTGGCACGCAAGAGGCATCATCAAGAACGCTTGAACAAAATTAATCCCAAAATCTAGGAATCGCAGACTAATCGCTTTTGCTGATAAGCACCAAAGAACAGCAGAGAATAAACAAAATCCACCAGCAGCAACATCATTATCTGCCAGCTGACAATGCCCAGGAGACAATCGAGCATACCCACGCAGACCAATATCAATTTGGCCACAGCACCAAGCTTGACGATCGGTTGGTTTGTCTCAAAATCCTTTGCAATCCAGTAATAGCCAATCCCGTAACTGAAAACCACTGCCGAAAAGAAATGTACAAACATCAGCTCTGATGGCAAAGGTGATATATTAAAGAACAAAAACACTGCCTCGGCATTTAACCCGAACAGCAAAGCAATCACCCAATTAAAACCGGCAGCCGATAAAAACAAAGTTTTCATAGTATTTTTGACCAACCTCGCTGTTAAGCTGTTTTACTCGCCGCTTCACTTTCAGACCGAAAAGGTGCAAGCAGCAAGCGCCAAGGTATCAGGCGGCTGGATTTTTGGGCGTAGACCTCCCATTCCGGATAGCGAGAAATCGAAGCATCCTTGACATGCATCCGTGAATAGAAGACCAGTGTTGCGTAGGCCAGCACTGCATAACCCACCCAGTGGTTCACCAGTATCGCATAGGCGCCGTAAATCATGATTTCACCCAGGAAGTTGGGATTGCGGGTGTAGGCAAACACGCCGTCGGTTATCAAACCCTTGCGATATTTCAGCGAAAAATACTTTTGGCAATCCGCCGCGATCATCCAGGTAATGCCCCAGGTATGAATGGCTACAGCGGCAAACAAGGTGACTTTGGATGGCTCTATATGCCGGGAGATAAACAGGTATGGCAACAGCCAGTACCAGGCCACCAGCATCAGGTAGGTCATCAGGGCTCCGGCAAAGGTAACACGGCTGTTAAAGTTACTGTCGCGGAAACCGAAGTCCTTGACCAGCCAGCAGTAGCCGTAGATACCGTGTAGTCCTAGATACACCCAGGCAGCGGTGGAGAAGTTGTCGTAATAGACCATCATTCCAGCGATTAAAAACAGGGTGATGATTTTGTGGAAGTTAATCACCCAAGCCATTTTTAGCCATTTGGGGCCGCCGAGGAACTCTTCGGTCATATAGGTGGTAACGCGGAACATAATCGTAGCCCAAAGGGGCGCTTGGTATCGATTCATAGTGTACGAGCCGTGAAGGTTGGATTTACCCAAAAAATGGGCACTAGAGTGCAGCGGAGCGCCGCCCGGCGTAATCCACCGTGAAATTGGAACGGTGCCACATCCATGGTGGATTACGCTGCGCTAATCCACCCTACGTTATAGCCTTTATCGCGCGGTGTAGCCGCCGTCGATAATTAGCTCGGAACCGGTCATATACGCCGACTCGTCCGAAGCCAAAAACACGCATCCGTTGGCAATATCAATTGGTGCGCCCATGCGCTTTAGGGGAATTCCCGCGGTAACCCGCGCCAACATTGCCTTGGCCTCTGCTTGCGGCAGGGCGGCCAACCCGTCCGCCACCATGGAGGTGGCAATAAAGCCAGGGTGAACTGAATTGACACGAATGCCGTAGTCATTAGCCCCACAATGTAAGGCTGCGGATTTGGTAAAAATGCGCACCCCGCCTTTACTGGCGTTGTAAGCGGCGGTGTTGGGTTCGCCAACAATGCCTTCGATGGAGGAAATATTGATTATCGAGCCACCCCGCTTTTTCATCACCTTGACGGTTGCACGGGTGCCCAAAAACACCGCATCCAAATTGACGGCCTGGGTTTGGCGCCAGTCCTCGAGGGTGGTGTTTTCTACGTTACCGGGAATAGCAATACCGGCATTGTTGACCAGTATATCCAGGTGACCATAAGCCGCAACGATATCGTTTACCAATACCTCCCACAGGTATTCATCGGTGACATCCTGGCGCTTGGCCACAGCTCGTCCACCGGTCTCCACAATATCAGCCGCGACTCTCTCAGCTGCCTCCAGGGTAATGTCGCTGACCACTACCGTGGCTCCCTCTTCAGCAAAGCGCTTGCTAACTGCTTCACCAATGCCGTTGCCGCCACCAGTGACCAGGGCAATTTTGTTTTCCAGCCGGTTTGTCATGCCTTTAACCTCGTTTTCTTTTGTTCTCAGAAACACTTTTTCATAGCATCTCTCGATCAAAACATCTCTTAATCAAAACAAATGGGGGTTCGCCAACAGGCCGCCACCTTTAATGGCCAACACCTCGTTACAGCCGTCGGCAATCAGCCCCGCACGCGCATCGCGCAGAAGCTTCTCCATCGGGTACTCCTTAGTCACACCGTTGCCACCAAAGATCTGTAATGCATCACTGGCCACTTCAAACGCAGTTTGGGTGCCGGTGATCTTTGCGGCGATGGAACCTTGCAAGGCTGCCTCGGACGCCGTGACGTTATAATCGACGGCACGGCGAACCAGCCCCCGGGCGGCTTCGATCTTGCGGAACATATGGAACAGGCGGTAGCGCACATTTTGATGCTTGATAATCGCCACACCACCTTGCTTGCGTTCGTGAGCGTAGGCCAGCGCATGTTCGTAGGCCGCACGGGCCACACCGACGGCGAGATTGCCCACATGAGCGTTGGCTTCCGCCAGGGTGTGATACACCTGCTTTTCGTAAGTTTCGGGCCCGGCCAGCAAGTGATTCATAGGGACTTCAACATTGTCGAAATACAACTCACCCTGGTTAAGGCCACGGAAACCAATTTTATCCAGCGGCTTGCCTCGGCTGACTCCTGGTGCATCCAGCGGCACGATCACCGTAACACCCGGGCGGGTTTCGCCGTTTTCCTCCAGGTGACAGTATAGAGCGCAGACTTCTGCGGTCATGGCTCCGGAGACCCAGGCGGACTTTTGGCCGTTAATAATGATTTTGTTGTCTTCAATCCGGGCAACGCAGTTTGGGCGACCGTATTTGCCATTTCCCGCTTGTAAGCTGGCGTCGGCATCGAGCATATCGGAGCCGTGATCTGGCTCGGTGATCCCCCAGCAACCCAGTTTGCCGTCACAATAGGCCATCATCTCCTGATTGCCGGCTAATGCCGAATATAGCGCGGGCATTTGGTTGACCAAGATAGCGCCGGCCAGCCCGCCGTCGCCCCAGGCGAATTCTTCGGCCGCTATCAGCATTACACGGGCGCGTTCGCGAGGTTCCAGTTCGGCCAGCGCGGATACACTGAGGCCCAGGCTATGGGCCTGATCCAGCACACTCCACAGTGGGGATTCCGGGGCAATCGCCTGTTCCGGTGTTAGCTTGTCGATGTCGGCACCTGCAGGGCGCAGAACTTCGGCGGCGAAACGGTGGGCGGTTTCTTGGACGGCTTGTTCCATTTCGGACAGGGGACCTTCGAGGCCTGTGATGGGTAATTCGATGTAGTCTGCCATTGTATTTCTCGCTCTATTCTTTAAAAATCACTTTTACCGTTTCGGATGTCGATCTCTGTAGGGCGGATTTCTTAAAAAAATGGGCACAGGTGCGTTAGTTTCACCGTAATCCACCTTGGTGTTTGCTACCTTGGTGTTTGCTACCTTGGTGTTTGCTACCTTGGTGTTTGCTACCTTGGTGTTTGCTACCTTGGTGTTTGCTACCTTGGTGGATTACGCTGCGCTAATCCACCCTACAACTTAATCGATATTAATAGCCGCTTAACCAGCGGGTTACACCGCGCCGCCCAAACTCGGGCAGGTATTTGTCGATTAATGCCCACAGTTTGGCTTTGCCACCCAACAGGTAGCCCACACGCTTGCCCGTCACTGCAGCTTCAACCGCTTTGGCCACATCTTCCGGCTGTAGCTCCACGGCCATTTTTTGGGTCAACTCCGGCACCACCGCGTGGCCCAGTGGCGTATTTACGATGGGCGGTTTGACCGCGGTCACATGAATGTCGTATTCGGCCCATTCGATATTCAACGCTTCGGTCAAGCCGTTAACGTAAAACTTCGAGGCACTGTAAACCGCCAATTGGGGAATACCGTGCACACTGGAGACGGAACACAGATTCACCAATGTGGAATTGGCGGTTTGCTTGAGCAGGGGAAAAGCCGCCTGCGCTACCTGAGTCAGCCCTTTGACATTGACGTCGATCATCAGCTCGTGCGCTTTCGGATCTATCAGTTCAAACTTGCCGCTGGTCAAGACGCCGGCATTATTGACCAGCACATCCAAGCGGCCATCCGTGTGCTGCGCAAAGTGGTTCAAAGCGTGATCAATCGATTGGCGATCGGTGACATCACAGTAGCCGGCACAGGCGGTCGAAAGTTCACTGCTCGCCATCAATCGGTTTAATGCCTCTTTATTAATGTCGTAGAGGCCCACAAACCAGCCGTTGGCGGCAAACCGTTTGGCAGTGGCCAAACCGATGCCCTGAGCAGCACCTGTAATAAAAACTGTTTTCATCTCAGTCTTCACAACAAAGCCCTCCGTTAAGCGGTAGCCATGGCCGAGTAAACGTTATCGGCCTCGGTGGAAAAGGCGTCAAGCAGAAAGCGCTCCTGGGGCTTTTCCGACGCGGTTTTGGGAATTTCAACGACCACCTGCAGATAGCTGGGTACAAAGCTGGCTTCGAGCTGAGTTCTGCAAGCGTTAAACACTTCTTCGGCATCGAACTCAACGCTGGGATTCAACACAACGGCCGCCACCACCTCTTTCTCGCCGGGCGCGCCGCCTTCTATCGGCACACCGTAAACGAACACATCGTTCACCACCGGCATTTTGGATAGCGCTTTTTCAATAAAGGCCGGGTTGATAAAGTCACCGTTGCGACGAATACCGCCGCCCTTGCGGTAGTGGAAATACAGCCAACCTTTTTCATCCACATGGCCAACATCACCCATCCGCAACCAGCCACCCTCGGTTTTCTTGGCGGAGGCTTCCGGGTTTTTGAAATACTCCACCACCGGACTGGAACCGTCGGCATTGCGGAAGCAGATCTCGCCCGCCTCACCCGGCGCACACTCACTGCCGTCGTCGGCGAACACTTTCAGCGCCATGCTGCCCGGTGGTTTACCACAGCTGCCTATGGGACCGGCACCGGCCGGATTAAAGGTGAGGCCACCTTCTGCGGCGCCGTAGAACTCGGTCAGCTGCACGTCAAAGCGTTTGGCAAAATCTTCCCAGATTGCCGCCGGCATCCCGGCACTGAGGATTACACGCACGGGGTTGTCCACATCGTTGTCCTTGGGTGGCTCGGCGTAAATCGCCGTCGTCATACCACCGAGCAGGTTAAACCAGGTGCAACCGTAGGCGCGGGTAATATCCCACAGACGCGATTTGGTGAATTTCACACTGATCACACCGCGCAGGCCCAAGGTCAGGATACTACCCAGTGTTACCACCTGGGCATTGGCGTGGGTGAGAGACAACCCCGTGTAGGGACGATCTTCGTCTGTAATTCCCAACACACCTGCCACAGTCGCGCCGGAGGCAAAACGGGCGTGACTGGACATAATTGCCTTAGGATCGCCAGTGGTGCCGGAGGTGTAGAGCATCTGCATGGGTGCGTTGGCATCAGTGCTCGCTATCTCTATTGTCGGTTGCGGAACTTCAGATTGCAGCACTGCCGAAACACTTTCCTGACCCTGCCACAGCGGCAACACCCAGTTATCACAATCGGCCCAGACCTCCTGCACATTGCACAGCGCATAATCGGCCACCACGGCACCTTTACACTCGGCGAAGTTCAGCATGTATTTGAGTTTGTCGCCCTTGGTGCGGGGATCGATGGGCACAAAAACACTGCCCAGAATCGAGGAAGCCACCATCAGATCGACAAACTCCGGATGGTTAGCCATCACCACCCCGAAGCTGTCACCTTTTTGAACGCCTTTGCTGCGCAGCCAATGGGCCAGACGCTGGCCGTTGTCCCACAACTGCTGATATGTGCGGGTTTCGTCCCGCAGGCTGCCGTCTTTGGCAACTGCCACAAAGGTCAGTACATCAAGGTCTGGTTTCTTTTGTGTCCAATCTAAAATGCGGTTGGCCAAGATATTCAGATCTGCCACAGCTTAGTCCTCCAGTCCAAGAATGCTTACCACGGTCGCCGCCGCATCCAACCCGATCATGCCACCGCCGTTATGGGCCAAACCAATACGGGCACCTTCGACCTGACGCGCGCCGCAGTGACCTCGTAGCTGTTCAGTCAATTCCACAATTTGTGCTGCACCGGAAGCACCGATGGGATGTCCTTTGCGCAGCAGGCCTCCGGACACATTGACCGGAATGCGCCCGCCTAGACGGGTGCAACCGTCTTCAATCAGGCGGCCGCCCTGCCCCTTGTCGCAAATACCCATATATTCGTAGGCAATGATCTCCGACGGCGCCGAGGCATCGTGCAGCTCAATCAGACTCAGGTCGTTGGGGCCGATACCGGCCTCCTCATAGGCCCTAATGGCAGCGTAAGCGCCAACAGACAAGTCATCTGCCGCTTGATCCCAGCCGGACACCAACGCCGAAGACAATACTTTAACCTTGTGTGACAAGCCCATTGCACGAGCCCTCTTTTCGCTGACCACCACAACCGCCGCGGCACCGTCGCCGATGGGCGAGCACATGGGCAAGGTCAACGGATCGATAATTTCACGGGCGCCCAGCACGTCTTCAACAGTCATGGGCATTTGAAACTGGGCCTTGGGATTGAGACTGCCGTGGAAGGCATTTTTGGCGGTGACGCCGGCGATCTGTTCCCGTGTAGTGCCGTACTGTTTCATATGCGCCTTGGACATCAGCGAGTAGATATCCATAAACACCGAACGGGTGACACCGGCATTATCCTTATCCACATCCTCACCGGCTTTGTCGGCAAGTGCCTGCAACGCGCCCATCATACCGGCGGGGTTTTCGGTATCCACCGCGCCGTCAAAAGCGGCAAAGGTGCGGCGCTTGTCTTCGTGAAACAGTTTTTCAAAACCGCATACCAGCACCACATCGTAGAGACCGGCGGACACCATGGCACTGGCCTGGTTAAACGCGGTTGACGAGGTAGCACAAGCGTTTTCGATATTGACGACAGGTATCTTACCGACACCCAGTTCGCGTAATGCCACCTGGCCGCTGATCATCTCCTGCCCCTGCACCACACCGCCGGCGCCATTGGCCATATAGGCGGCTTGCAGGTCGTTGAGAGTGAGGCCGGCGTCGGTCACCGCCGCTTTAATGGCTTCGCCAGCCAGTCCCTTGAGGGTGGTGTCCAAATGTTTGCCAAAGTGGGTCATAGCAACCCCGGCCACATAGGCGTTCATTTTCATCGCAAAACCTTTTATATAAAGGTCCTCATTCCTCGGCAATTCCCGAGGATGAGGGTTACCTAAAAACTTCAAATACCATCACTTTTGGAAAAATGGGAATGACGGCTAGTAGACTCACTCAGGCAAATTGCAATAACCCAACTCGTGGAATTTCTGCAGCAGCTCACGGTGACCAAAGGCCTTAGCCACAGACTGGAAGCCAACTTCCTTCAGCTGGCCATTAAGAATTCGCTCGGCACCTTCGGCACAGATTTCACCGGTCCAGGTGTAGGGTGCAGACATATTCATAACAAACTGGGTGGTCACCTGGCGGCCCTGGCCGTTACAGACAATCACACTGCGCTGCACGTCCAGATCGTCTTTGGGCGGTTCAAAGTCCATCATCTGGTCACCCATTTGATTGGTCCAGGCTTCGCGCTCTTCCTGAGACAGGTGCGCCGCCTGCTCGTTAAACGCGGTAATGGCACGCACCACTCCATCGATCATGTGCTCACCAATTGCGGTTATGACTTTGCAATTGCGTACACGCGGGTCGTCCTTGTACCAGATGGGTTCGCAGGCTCCGCCCCAGGGGTGGGCACTGAGAGTGGAACCACGGTGCGGCACTATGGCCTGAATAACTTTGTCATTCGGCCAGGCCTTGTATTCGTTCAGTTCCAGGTAGTACTGAGACACGTCATTACAGACCATGCGTAGGAACGACTTGGTGGAAGCCACAGAGGGCAGTCCGTGGTCGATCTGGTAAACAATATCGAGGCTATCCACACCTTCGGTTTCCAGCACCACTTCAGCGGCGATAGCGCCCGCGGCCCACATATAGGAACAGGCGGGGCTCAGCAACAGGCCCTTGTCCGCAAACGCCTTGCCGTATTTCTGATTGATAGCATCAGTCCAGTCCTGCTCGCCGGTGGTATCCAAGTAGTGACAACCGGCCTCCAGGGCGCTCTCCACAATCGGCCAGCCGATTTGCATAAAGGGACCAGAGACATTGATCACCACATCCACTTTTTCAAACAGCGGCATCAAATCTTCGGGTTTGTTGCTGGCGGTAACGATTTCCGCATCCACCTTGGCACCATGACGCTCTTCAACCACTTTCAGCGCCTCTTCCAGCTTAGTGCGGGTGCGGCCAGCAAAGTAGAAAGGGAGGTTGCGCTGAGCCAGGCTCTCGGCAATCAGCTTGCCGGTGTAGCCGTTGGCACCATAGATAAGAATGCGACGTTCGTTGGACATGGGTTACTCCTTCCTGCTGTTTAATCATTTGTGGTGATTCACTGTACGCAGGAGGTCCCCAGCTTCGAATGTGACTGACGGCCAGAAACTTGTGAATTATGGCCAGACGATTACCAGTTGCATTCCAAGACGATCGGTCATAAACTAGCCTCAATTCGAAGACGACCGGTCTATTTATTATGGCGCGCCCCCGTAAAAGCGATCAAACCAAAGAAGATCTCCTCGCGATTGGCATCGAGCTGCTGACCAGCCACGGTTACCACGGCACCGGCATCAAACAGATTCTGGACACCGCAGGGGTGCCCAAGGGCTCCTTTTACAATTTCTTTGCCAGCAAAGAGGCGTTTGTGGCCAGCATTATCTACCGCTATGGCGAGCAGGTGGCCGAGGAGGTGGCACGGGCCATAGAAGGGCTGGAACAGGCGCCTGGCCTGATACAGCTGTGGTGCGGCTTCCAAAACAAAGTGCAGAACAAAGTGGCGGCGGGCCAGTCCTGCGCCTGCCTGCTGGGCGCCATGTCCGCCGAGATCGCCCAGGCCAGTCCCCTCTGCCGCGCGGCCATAGAGTCGGTGGAACAGCAGTGGGTTAAAGACATAGAAACGGGGATCCAGCTCGCTCAGGAACAAGGGGATCTGCGAGCCGATATCCCCGCCGAGCACCTCGCGCCGGTGCTTTACAACTGCTGGCAGGGAAGCCTGCTGCAGTACCAGGTATCGGATAATCCCAACGATCTGCTCCGCCACCTGTGGACCTTTTTCAGCACCGTGTTGACCCCACAGGGGCAACAGACATTTGCCAACACCCCAACCTGCAAACGGGAGATTGACCTTGAACAGTAACACCCCCAACCCTGTGCAGCCTGAACGCCTCTCCCCCCTTTCCCAACCGATCGAAATCGTGGCGGGCTACAGTGTAAAAAATCGGCTGTTTAAGGCCTCCATGAGCGAACAACTGGCCAATCGGGCTGGTGCTCCCAGCAATGACCTCATTCGCTTGTACCACACCTGGGCAGAGGGCGGCATCGGCCTGTTACTCACCGGCAATGTCATGATCGATCGCACGGCGCTCGGTGAACCGAGAAATGTGGTACTGGACAAAGCGTCGGATCTTGCTCCCTTCCGGCGCTGGGCTGAAGTGGGCCACCAAAACAATGCCCAACTGTGGATGCAGTTAAACCATCCCGGCAAACAGGTTCCCAGCTTTTTGAGCCAGCAACCCGTCGCACCGTCTGCCATTCCCCTGAGCAATGGTCTGGAAAACATGTTCAACTGCCCGCGGGCGTTAACGGAAACGGAGATAATTGAACTGATTGAAAAGTTCACCTGGGCCGCCCAACAGGCAAAAGACTGCGGTTTTTCCGGTGTACAGATCCACGCCGCCCACGGCTACCTGGTAAACCAGTTTCTCTCCCCACACCACAACCGCCGGGACGATCAATGGGGCGGATCGGTGGAGAATCGTATGCGTTTTCTGCGCGAAACCTATCGCGCCATCCGGGAAGCGGTGGGCGAGGGTTTCCCCATTGGGGTTAAGCTGAATTCCGCCGACTTTCAAAAGGGCGGTTTCACCGAGGAGGATTCCCTGCAGGTGTTGAAAGTTTTGCAAGAGGACGGCGTCAATTTGATTGAGGTCTCCGGCGGCAATTACGAAGCACCCAGCATGACCGGTGCACAAGTCAAGGAAAGCACAATAAAACGGGAGGCATACTTCCTCGACTATGCGGAAAAAGCCAAGGCGCTACTCCGTATCCCGCTGGTGGTCACCGGCGGCTTTCGCTCTGCGTCAGCCATGGAAGCCGCACTTAAGGAAGGCGCAACCGACATGGTCGGCCTCGCCCGCCCCCTGGCGGTAGACCCGCACCTGCCGGAAAAATTACTGGCCGACAGCAATCACCGTATAACGTGGAAAAATCCCTCCACCGGCATCACACGCCTGGACTTTATGGCCATGCTGGATATCACCTGGTACGAGCAGCAAATGGCCCGCATCGCCAAAGGCAAACCCACCAGGCCCCGGATGAGCGCCTGGTTATCGGTATTGAAAACCTTTGGCGCCCTGGGTCTGCACGCCTTTCAGCGGCGACGCGCCTGAGGCCAGAGCGGTGAACGACTGACGGGAAGGCTTAGACGCGAACAGCTTGAACGTGAACCGTCGCTCACAGAGCAAATTGTGAATTTCGGCCAACGCTACTAGACTGATAACATCCAGGTGTCAGTCGCCAAGCTGAGGTCAACCATGCGAACCGCTGCGCCCGTTTCACACGGTATCAAGAGTATTCAAGCCCCTATCCAACTGTTAACCAGCCAGGGGCTTAACTCAGACGAGTGTCTGAAAAACACCGGCGTCACCCTGGAGACCCTGTCCCACAAAGACGCCCGCATCAGCCTCAAACAGGAACTGGCTTTCTATCGCAACGTCCTGGCGCTCACCCAAAACCCACTGATCGGCCTGCAAATCGGCGGGACTTACCATTTACCGACCTACGGAATCTGGGGTTACGCCCTGATGGCGGCCCCCACCCTCCGCCAGGCGATTATGATCGGCTACCGGTTTGTGGGATTGGCCTTCTCCTATTTTCATCACAGTCTGTCGGTGGAAGGTAGTACCGCGGCGATGAAGATGGAACCACTGGAAGATTATGGCGATTGTCTGCAGCTGCTCTCCGACCGCGAGCTGTCAGCGGTCCACCTGATTATGTCGGAATTGCTGGGCGGGACCTTGCCACCCAAACAGGTTCGCATGATGCACTCGGATGTTGGCCACGCTCGGGAGTATCAGAACCACTACCAGTGTGAGGTGGTGTTTGGCGATCCCAGCAACCAGCTGCTCTTTCCCTCAGCGCTACTGGATACCGCCCTGCCCCAGAGTGATCCTAATACCGCCAACCTCTGTGCCCAGCAATGTGAAATGCTGATGGCCCAACTGAGTGCCCAGAGCAGCTTTGTCGACGAGGTGCGCCAGATTATTCTAAGCCGTCCCGGCTACTTTCCCGATATCGACTATGTGGCGGAAAAGCTGAAACTGTCGTCTCGCACCTTGCGGCGGCGACTCAAGGAGGAAAGCAGCGGCTACCAGGAGATTCTGAACGAAATTCGCTTTAACCTGGCCAAAGAGTACTTGCAAACCACCACCCTTTTGCTGGAAGAGATCTCCGCCATGTTGGGTTACTCCGACCCCGGCAACTTTACCCACGCCTTTAAACGCTGGACGGGGTCTTCACCGAGGACGTTCAGGGCGTCGTCCCAGCGGGCCAACGATTGATCAATTATTGGCCCCTACTATTGGCTACATAGCGACGTCACACAATCCGGCTTATACTGGTCTACGCCTCTATCAAAATACGCTTTGGGATAGGGATAAACACTTGATTGCGCCGGAGACAGGGATATGAAAAGCTTTAACGAATGGGTCAGTTCCATTGCCGAGGCGGGCCGCGAGCTGCTGGCAGGCAGCAACCACCGGGACAAAAAACAGACCCTGGCCAGCCTCTGCAATGAACTCTGCACCAGCAAGGGCGAGGCCATGGGCACCGCCATTGCTCACGAAGTGGTCAAGGCTTACCGAACCCTGACCGACACGGAGCGACTGGACTTCTTTTACCTGCTCTATAACGAATTTAGTGCCGACCCCGAAGCTATTATCCGTTGTGCCGAGGACTACAAACGCATGCCGGACAGAGCCCATTACAAGGCCCTGAACAACGCTATCGAGGCCCCACGCCAGCACCTGTTTCGCCGGATCAATATGGCACCCCAAGGCACTGCCACCCTGATTCAGATGCGTCGCGATCTGTTGGGGCTGTTAAAGAAGCACCCGGACTTTGCCGTCATCGACGAAGACCTGAAACACCTGCTGATCAGCTGGTTTAACCGGGGGTTCCTGACCTTGGAGCAGATCAGCTGGCACACCCCAGCCCATATTCTGGAAAAGCTGATTGCCTACGAGGCGGTCCACGAGATGCACGGCTGGGACGACCTGCGCCGCCGCTTGGCGGACGACCGTCGTTGTTTTGCGTTTTTTCACCCTGCGCTGGAAGACGAACCGTTGATTTTTGTGGAGGTGGCGCTGGTCAAGGGCATGGCCGGCAATGTGCAAGAACTCCTGGCCAACCCGGCTGCGGCACCCGGTGACCTTACCGTCAGCACCAAAAGCTCACTTAACGGCAAGAGCAACGGCAAAACCGTCAATGGCAAAACCGTCAATGGCAACGGCGGAAAAACCGAAGAGTTTGATACCGCCATTTTTTACAGTATCAGCAACTGCCAGGAAGGCTTGAAAGGGATCTCCTTTGGCAATTTTTTGATCAAACAGGTGGTGCTGGAGTTGCGCAAAGAGTTTGAGCAGCTCAAACAGTTTGCCACCCTCTCCCCCATCCCCGGTTTCCGCCGCTGGCTGGACAAGGAGCTAAAGCAGACCAGTAGTGAGGTGATTGATAGCGAGGACCGCAAACAGCTGCAGATGCTAAACTCTCCCAGCTGGAAGGACGACCCCACCTGCTGCGAGGTGTTAAAACCCCTGCTAATCCGACTCTGTGCCCACTACCTATATCACGCTAAAAAAGGTAGCAACCCCCTGGACCCGGTGGCGCGCTTCCACCTGGGCAACGGAGCCCAGATTGCTCGCTTGAACTGGCTGGGGGACAGCTCGCCCAACGGCTTACGCCAGTCTGCAGGGCTGCTGGTCAACTACGCCTACAAGCTGAAAAACGTAGAGCAAAACCACGAAGCCTTTGTCAATGAAGGGCGCGTTGCCACCTCATCGGACTTCCAAAAACTGCTGAAATAAAAGCTTAGGCTTGTTGCCTTCTCTTACTTTAGCTGTTTTCGATAGGCACCGGGTGCCAGCCCGGTCCAATGTTTAAAGGCGCGAATAAATGCTCCCGGTTCCTTAAAGCCCAGCCGTACCCCTACCGCTGCCACACTCAAGTGCTGGTGACTCAACAATTGAATCGCCCGGTCCCGTCTCAAGTCATCCTTCAGCTGCTGAAAGCTGTGGCCCTCCGTTTCCAGTTTGCGCCGCAAACTGCGTACACTCATGTGTAATGCTTCCGCCACAGACTCAACTTTGGGCAACTGCTCCAAGCTCTCTTGCTCCAGCAAATCCATCACTTGTTTGGTGACGCGGGGGTAAAACGGCTGGCGGATAAACCAGTCCAGGGGCGCACGCGCCAGGTGGCTTCGCAAGCCCTCCGACGTGGCGGTGACAGGTTTATCCAACCAAGTCTGCTCAAATACCAGGCTGTTGAGCGGCTGTTCACAGTAATACGGACAAGGAAACAGCAAGCGATACTCGTCCGCATGGGGCGGCTCCGAATGCTGGAGAGTGACACGCTGCAGGGGGATGCGTTGACCAATCATCCAGCTGGGAAAGCGGTGCCAAATCATGAGTAAGAATTCGATCAGCATATGATCCGGATCCCAGCTGGGATCCTGCAATTGGATAGAAAAACGGGCCAGCGGCTGATCATTAGGGCCTTTTTCGGGGATCTGCTCTTCAAACCTGAGGCTAAATGCATCAGTTACCAGGTTGTAATAACGACTGGCATCCCGCAACACCTCCCCCAGGGTTCGGCGCTGGATCAACTGCTTGGCAATCAGGGTAAATACCCCATATTTACTGCGTTGGGGCGCAAGCCCCAACGTTTCTTCACCACTGACCTCCCAAAAGGCACGCACCAGCCGCGCGTATTGCTGGGGTGACACCCGGGCGCGCTCATTGGCTAACACCTGGGGCCCTATCCCAGCTTGCCTTAACAGCGGTTCCATGGGTAATCCCAACCGCTTGGCACTGCGCTGCAGCGGCCGAATAAACTGGACCGTGATGGAGCGGGAATAGCGTAATCCCATGAAAAATGTCCGATTTGGGTCATTAATAGTTAACAAAAGCCATTGTAACCCATTTATTAGCGATAATTTGGCCGTTTTTGTTAATTAATGGCAGTCTTGGGCATTGCTGGCAGATGCCCCTTCCGCCAGACTAAGGCCATCTCCTACTGTGATGTTTCCACCCCCTAGCTGAGGTCACACTGCATGTCTGTTTCCCCCGAAATAAACCAAGAAGAATTGGCCCTGTTCCGCGATATGGTATTACGCGCCCTGGAGCAAGAAGTTGCCCCCCACTATGAAGAGTGGGAGCAGGCGGGCATAGTGCCACGCCAACTGTGGAATACCCTGGGTGAAGCCGGCATGCTGTGTGTGGATCTACCCGAAGAATACGGCGCTGCCGGCACCAGTTACCACGTGGTGCAGATGATTATCGAAGAACTGTCGCGCCTGGGTTACGGCGGCCTGGCCAGTGGTTACAATATCCACGCCAATATCGTGGCCCCCTATATCTACCATATCGGCAATGACGAGCAGAAAGAAACCTGGTTGCCGCGTATGGTTACCGGCGAAGTGGTGGGCGCTATCGCCATGACCGAACCCGGTGCCGGCAGTGACCTGGCCGCCCTGCGCACCTCCGCCGTACGTCACGGTGACGATTATGTGATCAACGGCTCCAAAGTGTTTATCACCAACGGTATCCACGCCGACCTGGTGATAGTGGCCGCTAAAACCGACCCCACTGCTGGCGCCAAAGGTGTGTCCCTGTTCCTGGTGGACACCAGCCTGCCCGGCTTCAGCACCGGCAAGAAAATTGAAAAAATCGGCCAACACGCCAGCGATACCGCCGAGTTGTTTTTTGAAAACCTGCGCGTACCCGCCAGCGCCCTGTTGGGCGGGGAAGGCAAAGGCTTTATCTACCTGATGCAAGAGCTGGCGCGCGAGCGACTGGGCTGTGCCATTCAGGGTGTCGGTTCCGCCCAGGGTGCTTTAGACCTGACAGTGGAGTATGTGCAGGAACGCAAGGCATTTGGGCAGACTGTGGGCCAGTTCCAGAACACTCGCTTTAAACTGGCCGAAGTCAAAACCGATTTGGAACTCTGCCGCGCTTACGTGGAGAAGTGCACCGCTAAATACCTGGCGGGCGAAATGACCGCCGAAGATGCGGCGCTGGTGAAACTCAGTGCCACCGAGATGCAGTGCAAAGTGGTGAACGAGTGCCTGCAACTGTTCGGCGGTTACGGGTATACTACCGAATACCCGATTTCGCGCTTCTATGTGGATGCGCGGATTCAGACCATTTACGCCGGCACCTCGGAGATTATGAAAGAGGTGATCGCCCGCTCATTGCTCGGAAAATAAAACCGGCAACAGCACGCAATACGCACGACGGTCTTCGGGTCAAACTAGTTAACCAGACCCGAGGCCCGTGTGAGCAATTCCCCCAATACCACCGATCATCAAGACACGTCTATTCGCCCCGCCGCCACTGTACTGCTGCTGCGCGACAGTGACGATGGGCTACAAACCCTGCTGTTGAGACGCAACAAGGCACTGAAGTTTGCCGGTGGCAGCTGGGTCTTCCCCGGCGGTCGAATCGACCAGAACGAAATTGACCAAGCCGATGATCTCGACCAGGCCGCGAGAAATGCCGCCGTGCGCGAGGCTCAGGAAGAATCCGGTTTAGTGGTAGAAGCCTGCGAACTGGTGCACTTTGGCCACTGGACCACCCCCATCGGCATGCCCAAACGCTTTGCTACCTGGTTTTTTGCCGCGCCGCTAAATAGCAGCGATGGGCAGGACTCTGGCCGTGTAGAGGTGGATGGTGGTGAGATCCACGAATTCCAGTGGCTGACGCCAGCAGAAGCCTTGACCCAACACCGGGCGCTGGAGCTGACCATCATGATCCCGACATTCATTTGTCTGCGCCTGTTGCAGCCCTATGCCACCGTGGCCGAGGCCATGGTTGCCCTGCGGCAGATGACACCCTACCAAGTCACCCCCAATAGCCTGAAACATGAGGGCAGATTTGTCTCCCTCTACCCGGGCGATGCCGGTTTTGAAATGCGAGATCCGAACTTGCCCGGAGAACGGCACCGCTGTTTTGAAACGGATCAGGGCTATGTGTATGAGCACTCGGGGGCGGGAGTAGGTGTAGCGCCAATGGACAAGGCACAATGTTAAACCCGGCAGGTGCCTTAGCACCTGCCCTTTAAGGCTATTTAAACCAATGTGACTGCCACCATACCGGCATCCAGTCCCTCATCACCTTCGTTGATATGGAGGGCCGACACCTTGCCATCACAGGGGGCTGTATGGGGCACCTCCATTTTCATGACCTCCATAATAAACAGGGTTTCCCCGGCGGCAACACTCTGCTCCGCCTCTACCAGCACCTTCCAGATATTACCCGATGTCTGCAATTCAACGTCTGTAGCCACGATTCACTCCTCGTTTAAATAATATTCTTGGTATTGCAGAGGGCATCGATAGCGCGCCCCTGCTGCTGTGCTTCGTCTACCGAAATCGCCGTAAAGTTAAAAATCGCTCCAGGTTTGGCCTGGCCCAGTTTCCAAAACTCTGACATAGGCACGGTAAAAGGATTGATAAAGCCGCCCATACTGGGGCCGTCGTTTACCAAAATAATCAGGGTTTCTCCAGCCAGATTGATACCACCAACCGGGTAGCCCTGGTCGATAATGTTGGAAGGCTCTGAGCCGTGTTCCGGGGCTTTGTGAATCGCCTTTTGACTGAAGGTCAACTCTGGTCCTTCCAGGCGAAAGCCGGTGCGATCGCTTTTGCCGGACAGTTTCCAGTTGCTGGTTAGAAAGGTGTCGATGCCCCGCTCATCCAGCCAGTCATCATTGGGGCCCAACACGACTTGGATGTTCCAGTGTTTGCCGTCCCCTAATTCGGGTCGGGCGCTCTCGATCACCGAGCGTCCAGCCATAGTTTTATCAATTTCCACGGCATGCAGCTTGACCTCCTGCCCCTCTTTCAAGGCATGGCCTTCGATGCCGCCCACACCCGCTTTGTTAAAGGTAGACTGGGAACCGAGCCAAGGCGGCGAATCAATGCCACCGGCAAAGGCGATATAAGCGCGAATGCCGTGGCGGGCGAATTTCATCTCCAGCGCCTGACCCGGTTGCACATAGAGGCTTTGCCACAGGGGCACGGTTTCGCCATCCAGGGTTGCCTGCATATCGGCACCGGTAATGGCGATTATCGCCGCTGAGGAAAAGCGCAACGTCGGCCCCATATACTGGCACTCCAGGGCGGCGGCACCAGGTTCATTGCCCACCAGCAGATTGGCGAGACGAAACGACCAGCTATCCATAGGGCCCGAAGGTGGGAACCCCTGATTGCGAAAACCGATCCGTCCGGGGTAGTCCTGCACGGAAGTTTCCAGTCCCGGCTTTATTACTGTAAACATAAAAACGGCTCCTAAAAACGGGGCTCTTGATCCAGACTTTCGATCCAGGCCTGATAATTCTTGACGGAAAACTTCTGGTATTCGACGAGGTTATAAACGTAACTCCCGTCCGCCACCTGTGCCTCGTAGTGCTCAAACGCCTCGACACTACAGGGCACAAACTTGACCCTATCGCCCGGCCGGAACAGGCAGATACTGTTTTCAAACACCGGGAAGCGGCGCTCGGTATCCCAGATCGGTACCGGTGTGCGGGCAAAAATCTGGTAACCCCCAGGCAGTTGTTCGGGATAGATGGCCGTAGAGGCGCCTCCCATACCAATAGTGCCTTTGGGCGTCCAGGTGCGCGGCGGGTTGTATTTTGGCGCGGTCAGCTTGCAGCGTGGGTCCAGCGGCATCATAAACGGCAGCCCCGGCCAAAACCCCAAAGAGGCCACCCAATACTCCGTGCCTGAGTGCACTCGCGCCAGTTGCTCCGGGTCGGTTAAACCGTTCAGCTCCACGACGAACTCCGGGTCCGGCGTTTTGTCGGGGTTTATTTTCGCGGTGTAATCCTCCACACAGGCTTGGCTCCAAGGATCCAGGTAAACCGCCGGGATATAAAACAACCGGCTGTTGATTTCGATATTGGTGGAGGGCCCCAGGTTCGCCAGCATCGCCTTCAACAGCGCCACGGCGTCACTGAAGTTCAGGATAGCCGGATCATAGTGAATCAGGGTTGATGCAAAACAGGGAGCAGTCTCCACTATGCCCTTGGGCTTTTCACTCTCGATCAGTGCCGCCAGCGCCTGACCCATAAAGTTCAACTCCAGGTTCATCTCATCGCCAAACTCGATCAGAATATACCTGTCACCGCCGGGGCTAAACCGCGGTTCATCGTAAATCATCAGTGTTGCTCCTCCGCCAACGCTTCTTCACTGACCTCGGCCGCTCTTGTCAGGTCAACGATGTTGTTGTCGATAAACTTGGTGGTCACCCGGCCCTCGCGATAGGCCGGATGATTAATCACATTTAGCAAAAAGGCCTCGTTGCATTTGGGACCGGCAATCCGGGTTTGTCGGAGTGCCGATGCCATTCTCTCGATCGCCTCTTCACGGCTGGCACCCCACACAATCACCTTGGCGATCATCGGGTCGTAATAGGGAGTGACTTTGTCACCCTGGCAAAAACCGGTATCCACCCGAATGGTGTCATCTAGCGCGGGAAAGACCAGCTGCGTGAGTGTGCCCGGTGAAGGTAAAAACATCTTCTGCGGATCCTCCGCATAGATGCGGCATTCAATCGACACACCCAGGTGTTGAATCTCTTTCTGATTCATTACCAGTGAGTCATCCCCACAAGCCAATCGAATCTGCATGGCGACAATATCCTTGCCAGTCACCATTTCCGTCACCGGATGCTCTACCTGTACGCGAGTATTCATCTCCAAAAAATAGTAGTGGTTGCTGTCGTCATCAAACACAAATTCCACCGTGCCTGCCCCCGCGTAGTGTTGTGAGGCTGCCAGTTTCACCGCACTGCCGGCAATCTCGCGACGCAATTCTCTGGATAACCCCGGAGCCGGAGACTCCTCCACCACCTTCTGAAAACGGCGCTGGATAGAGCACTCGCGCTCATACAGGTGCACCACTTTTCCTTTGCCATCACCAAAGATCTGCACTTCGATGTGACGGGCATTTTTCACATAACGCTCAAGAAAAATAGTACCGTCATCAAAGGAGCGCTGCGCCATTTCCTGGGTGGTGGACGTCGTTGTCAGCAGGTCTTCTGCCCGCTCGACCAACCGCATGCCAATACCTCCACCGCCGGCGGAGGCCTTTACCAATAAAGGATAGCCTACGCGTTCAGCTTCCTGCTCAATCCCGTCCAACTCACCCAGGGCAAAGCGACGACTGCCGGGCAACACCGGTACACCGGCCGCCTCAGCAATCGAGCGGGCGCGATCCTTGTCGCCCATCTCGCTGATGGTCTCTGGTGCCGGTCCTATCCATTGGACACCGGCTTCGATAATCCGTTGGGCAAACTGGGTATTTTCTGACAGGAACCCGTAACCTGGGTGAACGGCCGTGGCGCCCGTGGCAAACACCGCCTCCAGCACCCGCTCCACATTCAGATAACTCTCCGACGCCTTGGCCGGTCCGATATACACCGCTTCATCGGCCAGCTGCACATGCATGCTGTCTTTATCCGCATTTGAATAAACCGCCACACAGGGAATATCCAGCGCCTGGCAGGCGCGGATCACCCGACAGGCGATCTCGCCGCGGTTGGCGATCAATACTTTTATCATCGCTTTTCCGTCAAAGTTACTCATAGTTTATTACCCATTAGGCTCAAGGCTGTTGTATTAACTAGTTCTACTTTGTCACGCTGAACTTAAATTATTGTGTAGGGTGGATTTACCCAAAGGGCACAAGAGCGTAGCGTAATCCTCCAATTAGTCTGCTAATGGCACGTTTCTTGGTGGATTACGCTACCGCTAATCCACCCTACGTTGGCGACAGCATTCTTGCGTAAAGAAGTAGAACTAGTGTGCATCCATAAATTCGGCTCAGGGCTGTATCTCCGCCAACTGACGCCGCTCGACGCTCTCTGCCACCGCTGCAGCCAGGTTTACGGCATTGGGGGTATCCGAATGGACGCAGATGGTCTGTGCACGCACGGGTATTACCTTCCCCCCCACGGACACCACTTCACCATCGCGAATGGCCCGCTCCACCTTGCGTTTGACTGCTGTCAGTTCGACAACCGGGTGTTCGCGACTGATAATCAACGCGCCGTTATCGTCATAGTCCAGATCGGCAAAAAACTCCCCAATAAACTCGACATCTTCGTTGCGATAGATGGTTTCCTGGAGCGTGCCGGACATACCAAACACCGGCAGGCCGTAGACCCTGGCTGCCTCGGCGACCGCCAACGCCGCGTATTCGTATTTCGCAGCCATACCGTAAAGAGCACCGTGGGGTTTTAAGTGACTGAGTTGCAAGCCCGCTTGTTTGACGAACCCTTCCAGCGCGCCAATTTGGTAAATAATGGTATTGCGTAACTCCTCCCGAGACATTGTCATCTCCCGGCGACCAAAGCCCTGCAAATCCGGCAATGAGAAATGCGCTCCGATTTTGACCTTATACTGCTTGGCCAGGGCGACTGTTTTTTGAATATGATCCGGGTCTGAACCGTGAAAGCCACAGGCCACATTGGCGTGGGTGATATGGGGCATAATGCCCGCATCATCACCCAACCGATAGATCCCGAAGGATTCACCCATATCACAATTGATAGACACCATAGGGATTACCTCTCCTCTTTCACCCAATAATCAACGGATAGTTCCTCTCCCGCCCTTTTGCGGGTCAATAGAATAAAAACAACCGCAGCTACCAGCGCTGTGACAGGAGCCGACCAAACCGAAAGCTGCGGGCTGCCATTGAGCAGCAACAGGCCGATCGCCGAGGCTGCGAACCAGGCCCACAGTCCGCCGGAAACCGGAACAGAATCGATCGTCGCTGTGTGGGGTTTCGTCAGCAACCATTCATTGAGGAGGATATAAGACACTGCAATGGTCACCCAGGCCACAACAAAGATCCCCTGATACGCCAGTGCAGTTAAAATAAAGCTGAATACATCGGTTAACATGACGACAAACACAATCGCACCGACCAGCATCGCCACTAACACTTTAGACAGTTTGATCGCAACTACCCGCTGCATAAACGCTTGCAAATTAACGGTCGCCAACTGAAAATTGGCCGTATTGATCCGCGTTTGACTTACCCAGATAAACAGCAGTCCCCAGAATCCCATCAATTTGAGAATGGCAAACACTATCGACGTTTCCGAAAGTTCCCCGTCCGTGGGGATAGTCGCCGCCAGAAAAACGCCGATCAGACCGTTGATCAAAAACGTGCACAGGTAAAACGGAATACCGAAGTTGATACGGGCGTGATAGCGTTCATCTTCCGGTTTACCAAAGCGGGCATAGTCCCAGGTGTACATCATCATGATCCAGATGCCCATAAAATAGGTAAAACAGTTTAGCCAACGACTATCGATCTCATCCCCCCGCGGCCCCAGCGTCAGCCAGTCGTTGCTATAGCCGTAGTGATGCACCGCAAACCCCACGGCAGCGATCAGGCCAAGAATATAAAACGGCAACAGAAAACCGTTTAACTTATCGAGCCACAGGCGAACACTGCCAAACACCAGCGGCACACTGTAGAGCACCACCAGCAGATAGGCCTGCCACAGGCTCAGAGATGGGAAGTAGTCCTGAATAGCAAGAGCAATGACAGAGCCCTCAAACACACCGTAATAGATCGCGGTACTGAAAAAAATCACAGTGGCCAGAATCTCTCCGGCCCGCCCATACACCCGACGGGAAAAAAGTCCTACCGACAGCCCGGTGCGAATGGCATAGCGGGTAATCACCCCATTGATCACGCCGTAGGCCATCACTGACAGCATCATGCCCACAATGGCATTGCCGGCACCGTAGTTGATGGCCAACGTCGCGGTAACCACTAACCAAAACATGGAGCTGAACAGGGCCCACCAGGCCATGCTCAAAGATCCCTTGGACATGCGTGCGGCAGATGGCACCGGTGTGGCCGAAAAATCGGGATCTACACTCGATGCGGTCTCGCTCGACAGGATTGCAGCCATAACACTACCTCATAGACGGTTTAGCGTTTCAAAAATGTGCGGAATTTCAACGCAGGAAATGGTCGATACTTCCCGCGTTGCGATGAGACGAGCTAGAAGTTATAACGCACCGAGGCACCCACCCAGCGCGGTTTACCCTGGGCTTCCTCGTTACAGCCACAGACAGTTGCCAGGTCAAACCCAATCACGTTGTAGCGCTCGTCAAATACATTATCCACAAACAGATCCAGCGCCCAGTTGCCCCCGTGATCTTCCCAACTGGCCCGGATATTGGTCACCAGCCAGCTATCAAACTCCGTAGAATCAAAGTTCGACAAGTTGGAGAAAATGCTCGACTGGTAACTGCTGCTTAGCTGAAAGGCCAGGTCACCATTACCGATATCGGGGATGGTGTAACGGACAAACGCCGACGCCGTGTTCTCCGGTGAGAAGGTGGGTTTAACATCTACCAGGATCGAGCCGTCACCGATCAGGTCCAAGTCTTCCACATTGGCATCGATAAAGGCCGCCGTCAGCATAATGTCCAGGTTCTCCACAGGCGAAGTGATCAGCTCAAACTCCGCCCCTTTTACCGTGGAATCGTTGTTGGTGATAATATTGCCCAGCCCGGTCCAACGGGCGGCCTGATAACCCTTGTAATCATAGTAGTAAACCGCACCGTTAAAGCGCACCAAGCCATCGACCCAATCCGATTTAAAGCCGATCTCATAGGCGTGCAACACCTCCTTTTCATAAGGCGTTTGCTCCGCTGTTAGCGTATGGTCGCCAGAGTTAAAACTGCCCGCCTTGACGCCCCGATTAAATCCGGCGTAAAGCAGGAGATCATTGCTCAGTTGCCAGTCCAACTGGATCTTGCCGGTCCACAGGTTCTCACTGCTGTTGTCTTCGATATGGTTTTCAAACACCAACGGTGTACCACCGTCGCGTTCCGGCACATCCCAGGCGACAGGGTCGTCGTTGCCCACGAAGTAGACATCCAGCACATAGTTCTTGGATTCCTTGGTGCCACGCAAACCGGTGACCAGTTTCAGGCTTTCGCTGAGGTCAAATTCCACCTGCCCAAACAGTGAATAAGAAGTGGTTTTTAAGTCTGAGACCCGCGGCTGGTCAAAGTTGGCCGGGAAACCGGAATTGGAATTGGCCAGTGCACTGAGACCGGCGATACTGACCGCGTCGATATCCAGGTAGTAAAAACCAGTCACCCAGCGCAGGGTGTCTGATTCACCGCTGAGACGAAACTCCTGGGTTACCGAGTCGATATCCGCCTCGCCAAACCAGGTGTACTGACTCTCTGGAGCCGCTTCCAGATCCAGGGTGGTGAACTTCTCGTGGTGTTTAAAGTCGGTGATAGCCGTAAACGTCACGCCATTGTCATACTCCAGGCTGTAATTGGCAGTGCCGCCATAGGTTTCGTAGGTATTGATATCGTCAAAGGCGAAATCGCTGGACGTTTTAAAGTCGCCGCCGTCGGGGTCCAGGTAACCGTAAAAATCGCGTCCGGCGGGGCGCAAGCCATCGGTGTCGCCGTCGAGGAAAGAGTCCAACCCAACCCCATTGGGGCCAATCACTTCTCGTGTTTCCGTCGGTGACACACGATAAGTGTTCAAGGTCCTGCCATTGGCGTCCAACTGGGCAATGGTCGGGGTGGATTGATAGGGACCGGTGGACTGGGTCGACTCGGAGTAAAAGCCGATTAAACTCAGTTGTGACTCGTTGTTGATATCGATTTTCAACTGACCACGCAATGCCCAGCTATCGTCCCCTCCCAGATCGTCGCCGGTGCCGGCGAGGTCGGCACCACCATTGGTCAATGCCGGAGCCGTACCGTCGGGGTCACTGACAAAGGTTTGTGTCGGGTATTCGTTTTCCAGGTAACCATCGTGACCCCCGGTAAACCCGGAAATCCGGTAAGCCACACTCTCACTTAAGGGACCGGAAAACGCCGCTTCCACCCGCCGCTCGTTATAGGCGCCCACCTTGACATCCACATAGCCTTCAAACTCTTCCGTGGGTTTGTTACTGATAAAATGCACCAGGCCGCCGGTGGCATTGCGGCCAAACAAGGTGCCCTGCGGTCCTTTCAGGACTTCCACCCGATCCACATCAAAGGTGGCAAAAATGGAGCCTTGCTGAAACGCCACATAACCTTCATCGATATAGACCGCGTTGGGGGATTCGACGTGGTCGTTAAAGTCATTTTGAGTTACACCGCGAATGGAATACTGCCTTTGTTGCCCAGCAAAACTGCCGGACAGGGACACGCCGGGGGTGAAATTGGCCACATCGGTGCTGTCTTCCACCCCCAGCTTGCGCATTTGATCGCCCGAAAAGCTGGAGATTGCAATCCCCACCGATTGAGCCGACTCTTCCCGCTTTTGTGCTGTGACTACAAGCTCCTCCAAAAGGAAACCGGAGGAGCGGCCTGCATCCGCCGAGACGTCTACAGCGCCAGTCACCAACGTGCTGATCGCCACGGCCAAACCATATTGTTTACAAAACACCTTGTTACCTCTCATTGCTTATCTCCCCATAAACCTGTTATTGGCATCAAGCCTATTTATGCTGTGCTAAACACAGTGATCATATTCCGCCAAAACCGATAAACTGTAAATTTCGATTTTAAGATGGTTAAATTTGGAAAAAGCGAATGCTAAGCTTGCTATTTGCCTCTAAGGTATTTAGGTAATAAGCAAAGACGATAAGTGGTCGTTTTGATATGGCATTTACTTTTAAGCAACTGCGCTATTTTGTAGCCGTGGCCGAAACCGGCAAAGTTTCTGATGCGGCGGTCGCCGTAAGCATCTCTCCCTCGTCGGTAACCGAAGCCATTAAAGACCTGGAATTTTACCTGGGTGTGGAACTGTTCGAACGCAAACGCACCGGGCTCGAATTGACCCCGGAAGGCTACCGGTTTTTAACCCACGCCAACCGCATCCTCAATGACATCAACAACGCCCGCCAGGCCATCCACGAGGATCAATACAGTGTCGAAGGCACACTGCGCATCGGCTGCACCATCACGGTGGCCGGCTACTTTTTGGCCCGTCTGCTACAACGATTCAAATATGCCTATCCCAATGTGGAGATAATCATTGAAGAATGTCCCCGCGTGGCGCTGGAACAACGAATAGATGAAGGCACTATCGATATTGCGGTGCTGTTAGTGTCCAACGTCGCCGCCAACGTCAACCATAATATCGTGCCGCTGGTGCGATCCCAGCGTCGCCTGTGGCTGCCCAATGACCACCCGCTACTGGCCAAGGATATTGTGACCCTGGAGGAGGTCAGTCGCGAACCCTATATCCAGCTGATGATTGATGAAGCCGCCCAGACCACCCAATCCTATTGGCACAAGTATCACCTGGAACCCAAGGTGGTATTTCGCACCTCCTCGGTGGAGGCGGTGCGAAGCCTGGTGGCGACCGGCGCGGGCGTCACCATCCTCTCCGACATGGTACACCGCCCCTGGTCGCTGGAAGGGGACCGCATCAATACGGTCGAGATCAAACAGCAGATTCCCTCCATGGATACCGGGTTGCTGTGGAGCAATCAACGGAAACCATCAGAGTTGACCAAACATTTTATCGACTTTAGTCGGCTACAATATACCTCCGGGGGCTCAGCGTCCTAATTGCAAGCAGGTGATAATCCGAATCCGCCGAGTTTGCCCGCGCCTGTGAAACGGCGGGCATTACCTTTATCGGTCCCCTTTAAGAATTACCAGCTGTAGGAAATACTCAAAGAACCGTAATTATGGTGATGCGGCTGCCGCTTGAACTCCCGGGTGCGGATGACGCGGGCGTAGGAAAACTTCCAATGGCCTGCGGTAAAACTTACCCCGGCCGAGAGATCGGCCACCAGCCGTTCCTTATCGACCGAGTGACTGTCCTTAAAGGTGTTGCCGTCCAGGAAAATGTCGCGCCCCACCAGCCGGACATCAGCGGAAAAGAAAAAGTGCAGGCCGGAAAAACCGTTATGACGCAAACGCGGGTCGCGTCGACCCGGCGCACTGTTATCGCCAGCCGGGCGCACGGCAGAGGTGCCAAAGTCACTGGGCAACCGCCAACCAATACGGTACTCGGCGCCGGCATTCAGGTAAGTGGCCACATTGCCCAGACTGACACCTCGGTGCCAAATCAGGTCGTGGCTGAAGTCCGTCCTCAAGGTTTGTCCCACACGCGCTCTCAGCGGGCGATCAAACACGCGGCGCTTGTGCTCGTAGAACAACTGCACCCCCAATTCGTCCTCCAGCTGATTGTCCCAGCCATTAAACTTATTGAAGCCGCGCAGATCGTGGATCCAGTCCTGGGCTTCGTGAGCGCGCGCGGAGGGTCCGACAATCCCCAGTGTCAAGCCAACCGAGTCCAGGTGGTTGCGACTGCGGGTGTGGTAGGCAAACTCTGTATAAAGAAAACCGGCATAGGGTCGCTCGTCTGCCAGCAGTGCTTTAGCCTCGATGGATGAGGGGGTGTACATCAGCTGGCCCAGGCTAACCACCAGGTTCCGGCTCGGCCGGTCTCTACCTTTCAACTGATGCAAAAAATCCAGCGTGTCGTTCACCTTGCGCAACCAGGGAGGCAGAATTGGGTCTTTCTCATAGGAGCTGATATCCGGGGATACCCAGGAGAAGCGGATACCGTTGGTATAGTTTTGATCGCTTTCGGTAAAGAGGTCATTCTCAAAATAAACGTTCAGCGTCCAGGGGTTCGCATTGTGGTTGGCGATGACGGATTGGGATATTAACAAGCCCAGCAGTACCAGCCCCACGGTTCCCCTGGATAGCGCTGCATGCAGATTAACCATGTGTGTTCAGCTACTGTTGATTAGATACCCACACTTTACCGCACAGGTGGCGTTTTCCCAATAATTAAAGGAAAACGAATTCAGTGCGCTGTTGATCAACATAAAATCACCTCCCCCTTTGTTGCCGCATGCGCCTGTAATGCCGAATCAGATTCGCTGTAGAGGAATCATGCTCCTCCTCATCACCTTCCAGGGTTAATGCCGACTGAATTTTTACCGCCAACTCCTTGCCCAGCTCTACCCCCCATTGATCGAAGGAGCAGATCTGCAAAATAACGCCCTGTACAAATATCTTATGTTCGTAAAGTGCGATGAGGTTACCCAGGGAGAGGGGATCAATTCGGTTCAGTAACAATGTGTTCGTCGGACGATTTCCTTTATGAACCTTGTGAGCAACCAAGCGCTCGATATCTTCTTCGGAATTACCTTTCAAGCGCAATTCATGGCGTATCCGCTGTTCGTCAACGCCGGTCATCAGTGCTTGTGTCTGCGCAAAGAAATTGGCGATCAAAATATCGTGATGTTTCTGCAACTCTGTGCTCCCCTCAACCGAACCAATAAAATCGGCCGGTACAATGGTTTTTCCCTGGTGCAGGTACTGATAAAAGGCGTGCTGTCCATCAATACCCAACTGCCCCCAAATGAGGGGCACCGTCTGGTAGGACACCTCGCGGCCATCCCAGGCGACAGATTTGCCATTGCTCTCCATCTCCGCCTGCTGCATATAGGCCGAAAACCTGTGCAGAGCCTGGTCATAGGGCAAAATCGCCTGGGATTGAGCGCCCAGGAAAGTGGTATTCCACAGACTGATCAGTGCGAGAATAACAGGCGCATTGCGCTCCAGCGGTGTATAGCGGAAATGGTTATCCATTTCAAAAGCGCCGTCTAAGAGTTTGGTAAAGTTCTCAAATCCCAGGAAAAGCGCAATTGGCAAGCCAATGGCTGACCACAGGGAGAAACGACCACCGACCCAATCCCACATCTGGAATATGTTCTCAGGCAAGATACCAAACTCAGCGGCCTTGAGGCTGTTGGCAGTCACGGCAACAAAATGTTGGGAGACCGCCGCTCGATTACCCGCTGAGGCCACCAGCCACTTCAAGGCGGTGTTGGCATTGGTCATGGTTTCTGTGGTAGTGAAGGTTTTGGATGCAACCACAAACAATACCTGCTCCGGGTTGAGCGGAGACAGGGTTGCGGCGATCTGTGTGCCATCCACATTGGATACATAGTGCACCCGGACACGGTGATCGCCGAAGCTTTTCAATGCGTCGGTGACCATCTGCGGACCAAGGTTGGACCCACCGACCCCCAGACAAACAACATCCGTGATGTGTTTGCCAGAATAGCCTTTCCAATCACCGCCTCGCACCTGTTTGACAAAGTGTTCAATGCGGACCAGCTCCTGCTTAATCTCAGCGCTGATATTCTGTTCGCCCAGATACATCTCCTCGTCGGCGCGGTTTCGCAGTGCCACATGTAGCACGGCGCGTTCTTCAGTCCTGTTGATCCGCTCACCGGCAAACATCTTCTCTCGCCAGGCCTCCACATCGGCCTCTCGAGCGAGCTGCACCAATCCGGCGATGGTCTCGCGGGTGATCAGGTTTTTGGAGTAGTCGAGCAAAAGGCGTGGCAACTGGATTGAGAAATGCTCAAAGCGGGAGGCATCCTCGCCGAACAGCTCATTCAAGTGCCGCTGCCGCATCTGGCGAGCATGTGCCTCTAGAAACTGCCAACTGGATAAAGACGTACGACAACCCATAGTGACTCCTCTTGATCGACTAATGCCTCCGAAACTTGGCACAACGCTCTCGATAGACAACGTTGTTCCAAGAGCAAAGCTACCCTCCCGAGACAACGTTGTCAACAACGGATTCACGCAGCGGAATTCGATAAATGCCAGCCTACCCCCCGCACCGGAGAGAACGAAACTTGGGAAATTGTGCGTTAACCCCCTGTTTCCAGTACCATATTCACAGGACTGGACCCCCACATAAGAGACACACACTCAGATCGCCAAGCGTATGAAAGTTACCATTAAAGATGTTGCAAAAGTTGCAGGAGTCTCCTTCAAGACCGTTTCACGGGTGATTAATAAAGACCCCACCGTCGGCAAGGAGCTGCAGGAGAAAGTGTGGGCTGCCGTCAAGGAGCTGAATTACCAACCCAACCTGTCTGCACGGCTGTTGCGAGGCGCCCCTTCCTCGATAGGTTTTATCTACGACAACCCCAATAGCCACTACGTGATTGAAATGCAGCACGGCATTTTGGCGGAGTGCCTCAAACAGGACTACGAGCTGGTTATCCACCCCTGCGACTCCAAATCCCCGGATATCTGTGACGAACTGGTCCGCATGGTCATGCGCAGCCGGGTGGCGGGGTTGGTATTGACACCACCGCTGTCGGAAATGCCGTCCGTTGTCCAGGCCCTGAAGGACCAGAATATCGCTTTCGTACGTATCCTCTCCGGCTCTGAAGCACCGGACGACCTCTCACCCTGTGTGTATGTTGACGACCGTAATGCCGCATTTCATGTCACGCAATACCTGATTGAATTGGGCCACAAAAAAATTGCCTTTCTCAGTGGCGACAGCGCTCACAGATCCACTCTGGAGCGTCTTCAGGGCTACAGAGACGCTCTGAAAGAAAACGGCATTGCGGTCAATGAGGAATTCATTATCAGCGGTGAATATTCCTTTGAATCCGGCGTACAGCGAACCAAAAGCCTGCTGATCAAAGAGGACAAACCGACAGCGATATTTGCCTGTAACGATGAAATTGCAGCCGGCACCCTGTTTGCCGCTCGCCTGATGGGTGTAGCCGTGCCTCAGGAACTCTCCATTGCGGGATTTGAGGACAGCCCCTTCTCCCGTCAAACCTGGCCCAAGCTCACCACGGCGGAACAACCAAACAATCTGATTGCCCAACGTGCTGCGGCACTGTTGATTGCGGAAACACGCCAAGGAAAGCGCAATCATAGCGAACAAGAAGCCATTGAGAACGGTTTTAGTCCGCAGCTGATTGTCCGCGATTCCACCTGCCCGGTCAGAATATAACCTTTGGTAAGCGGGCTCGACCTCGGTCGAGCCCTGCTACCGCCCTCGCCCTATTGCCCATTTTTCGCCCAACGTCCCCTTTACAGACAGCCTAAATAGCCAGATAATGACAACGTTGTCCCACACTAGGAGACGCAATCCATCCAGCAAGCGGAACCGAGCATGAAACAGGCATTGACTGGCGCACACGTATTTGATGGCGAGACCCTCCGAGAGGGGCTGGCGGTAATCGTCGAGGATGACCGAATTACGGCAATTGAACCGACCCAAGGGCTTGGCAACACCCTCCCGGTCATTGAGCTGGGCGGCGGTATACTTGCGCCCGGGTTTATCGACCTGCAGGTGAATGGCGGCGGTGGTGTGTTATTTAACAACGACACCTCTCTCGGAGCCATCACCACAATGTTGGCGGGGCACCGGTCCCGTGGTACCACGTCCATGCTGCCCACACTGATCAGCGATACAGCTGAGCGGCAAAGAGCCGGTGTTGAAGCGATCGCCGCGGCGGTTGACGCCGGGATTCCGGGTGTACTCGGTGTGCATATCGAGGGACCTTTTTTCAACCTCGCCAAGAGAGGCGCCCACCAGGCCGCCTATATTCGCGCCATGGATGAACCGGATATAGACTGGTTAACGTCTCTGTCTGGTTTCAAAGTGATGCTGACCCTGGCACCGGAATGCGCCCAGCCTGGCCAGATACAACGATTAGCTGACGCGGGCATTACCGTCTGCGCCGGCCATACCAACGCAACCTATGAAGAGGTCATGGGTGCGATCGAAGAGGGACTCAAGGGGTTTACCCACCTGTATAACGCCATGCGCCCCCTGCTGTCGCGCGAGCCCGGCGTGGTTGGCGCCGCCCTGGCCGATCCCGACACCTGGTGCGGCATTATCGTTGACGGCCACCATGCCCACCCCGCCGCGGTTCGCGCCGCTTACGGTGCCAAGCCACAGGGCAAACTCTTTCTGGTCACCGATGCAATGGCAACCGTGGGCGCCGCCGAAAAATCTTTTGAAATATACGGCGAAACAATTCATGAAGACAACGGGCGCCTGATCAACGCCGACGGGCTGCTGGCCGGCAGTGCCATAGGCATGATCGATGCCGTCAGAATCAATACCGCTCTGGTGGGTATCCCACTGGAGGAAAGCCTGCGCATGGCTTCTCTCTATCCCGCACAGTTTATGCAGCTGGACCATCAGCTCGGTCGCATTAATACCGGCCACCGCGCTGACCTGGTGCATTTTGACAACGACTTTATCGTGCGTAACACATGGGTGGCAGGTGAACACCAAAGCCATTAAATGCAGTCTCATTAACAAATAACGGAAAACACCATGCAGGTAGTTATTCTAAACGACGTCGCCGAAGTTGCCGCTTACGGCGCCAACCTCTTTAAAAAGCAACTGCTGGCCAAACCCGACTCCGTGTTGGGGCTGGCCACCGGATCCACTCCCGTAGCCCTCTACGAAGCGCTGATCGCCGCTAACCGAAACGGTGAGCTCTCCTTCAAGTCGGTTTCTACGTTTAACCTGGATGAATACCTGGGCCTCGCGGGTGACCACCCGCAGAGCTATCGCTACTTTATGAACAAGACTCTGTTTGAGCATATCGACATCGACCTCGCCCAAACAGCAGTTCCCCCGGGTGACACTGATAACCCACTGAAAGCCTGCGCACAGTACGAGGCTGACATCCTCGCCAAAGGCGGCATCGATTTACAGCTATTGGGTATCGGCCGCAATGGTCATATCGGCTTCAATGAACCCTCCTCTGGCCTGACCTCCCGCACGCGGGTAAAGACCTTGACCCAGGCGACTATCGATGACAATGCCCGCTTCTTTGGTGAAGAGGAATACCAACCACACCTGTCAATCACCATGGGCATAGGCACAATTCTGGACTCCCGCAAAGTGGTGCTACTGGCGACCGGAGAAAGCAAGGCCGACGCCATTCGCGCCACCGTAGAAGGCCCCCTGACCGCCGCCTGCCCGGCCTCAGCGCTGCAACTGCACGGCGATGCTGTGATTATCGTCGATGAGGCCGCCGCCTCCAATTTGGCGGACAAGGAATTTTACAAGCATATCGAGCGGGAAAACCAAAAGCTGATGGACAGGCTTGGTTTATAAGCGTTTTTAAAAGTCCCAACTTTACCTTAGACGTTTCCACTGAACATAAAAAAGTCGCTCTGCCTTAACAACAGAGCGACCCAAAGTAAGGCGCAATTAACAAACAAAAAAAAGCTGCCGCCCTGATCTAAGGGCGGCAGCTATGAAGCGCCGGTTAGAAGCTTAAACGAACACCGGCGGTAAAGCGCGAACCGTTTTCGTAGAAGCCCCAGCCAGGAATCCCGTCACTGGTGGTCTGGTACATCACTTCATTGGTGATATTGACCGCCGTGGCAAAGACATCGATATTATCCGTTGCGCTCCAGTTGAAGGTCGCGTCCCACTGGCCGCTGTCTTCGATAACACGCTGGGAGCCAGACACCAGATCGCCATAGGCTTCGGAGCGGTAATTGTAGGAGAGGCGAGCACTGAATCGATCGTCTTCATAATAGACTGAGGCATTCAGCTGGTCTTCAGAGTTCCCCGGCAATTCAAAGTCTCCCACTTCTGAGGCCACCTGACCGTCCGTGTAGGTGTAGTTGGCGATAACACCAAAGCCCATACCCAGATCTTTCTGCAGCTGCAACTCGATACCCTGAATGTCCGCGCCGTCGGCGTTGAACGGACGGGTAATGTTGTAGGTTTCCCCGTTAAAAGTTTCTACCGCGGTATTGGTAACAATGTAAGTCGACAGCTCCTTTTTGAAGTAGGTCGCGGAGAACAGCGAGGCATCGCCGAAATACCACTCAACACCGACTTCAAACTGATTGGCATAGGTTGGATCCAGCAGGGGGTTGCCGCCGGATGCCGTGTTGGTGGTGGCGTCGATCAGCAAGTTGGAGCTAAGGTTGGTAAAGGTCGGGCGCGCCATGGTACGGGCCAGGGCGCCGCGGACGATCACATCTTCGTTCAACTGGTACACCAGATTCAGGCTCGGCAACACATCGGTGTAACTGCGGTTGACTTTGCCTTTGGCGCCGTCAATGTAGGCTTCGGACGTCTGGTCCGTTTTCACCACACGCACCCCAAAGTTTCCACGCAGTTTTTCGGTCTCGAAGCTGGCCTTGGCGTAAGCCGCGGAGATCTCCTCGTTGATGTTGTAGAAGGCGTTCTGATCATAGGTGTAGGTCATCACACCTTCGCCGTGCAGAATCGAATCAATGCGCTGCGCCGCCAGATCCGGATCCAGCCAGGCGTAGCGGGTAAGGGACCCCGAGGTGGCGGTTTCCCCATGCAGTTCGGGCGTTGAACCACTGGAGACATCCGCGAGGGTGATCGCCTGCAACTTGGCAAAGCTGGGGTGAGTTGGATCCGCGCTACCCTTACTGCGGTTGTTTTCGATCGTGTGATCGCGATATTTGTAACCCACCTTCAGCGAGTGAATGGGTCCCCACTCTACATGCAGATCCAGGTCACCCTGCAGATAGAACTCATCGTCTTCCATCTTGCGGACAAAGTCGCGGAACGCATAGGGATTCAGGGTCAGTGCGGTGCCATCGGTAGCATTGAGATCGGTATAGCCGAATTCCACCTCGTCCCGGCTCAAGCTGAGATCAAAACCGGTATTGCCCTGGAACCAGTAGTTCTGGTCGCGATCACTGCCGCCTTCCGCTGCGGTCACACCGACCTGAGCATGCGCCTCCCAGCCATCACCTTCATAGCTCACATCCAGGTCGTAAACGGACGTATTCACATAGGCATCACGGTAGATGGGTTCAATGGCCGCTCCACGAGTAGAGGCGTCACCAACGGTGCCACCAACCAACGCCTTGCCGCCGTCAGAGGTATCCAGGAATTCGGGGTCCGTCACGATTGCCCCATCGGCTAACGCGTAATCCATGGTGAAGAGATAGTTCTGGTTGTTATTGTCCATACTCATATTGGACTCAACGGTGTTAAATACCAGGTCCCATCGATAGCTCGGTCGCCACTGCAGGGTCACGTTGGTGGTTTCACGCTCTCGCTCCTGCCGGAAGATCGCGGATCCCCCACCCCAGACAGCATAAACATCCTCGGTGGTGTTACCATTCTGATCAGTAATATCGTAAAGACTGTTGGTTGGAAAGGCTTCGAGACCGTCGCGACGCATTTCGCGCTTTTGAGAACTGTAAGAGGCCAATACCCCAAAGGTTTCATTGTCATTCTTCCAGCTGTAAAGCCCCGACATCTGCGGATCCCAGGCATCGGGCAGCTCGCTGTACTGTCCCTCAATGGAAGCGTTAAAGGTACCGCTATCCAGATCCATCGGCCTGCGGGTGCGAACGTTAACCGCCCCCCCAATACTGCCCTCGTCGTGGTCGGCCTGTGGGCTCTTGTAGACTTCCAGAGTGGAAACCAGCTCGGACGCCAGGATAGAGTAGTTAAAGCCCCGGCTGGGATTATCATTGGCCCACCAGTAGGCGGAGCCCACATTCTGGCCGTTCATCAGGGTGCGGTTGACATCTTTGTCGGTGCCGCGAACAAAGATATCGCGTCCCTCACCCCAACCGCGGTCAACAGAAATGCCAGGGATACGTTGCAGGGAGTCCGCCACGTTTTTATCGGGGAATTTACCAATGTCTTCGGCGTTAATCGCGTCGACGATAGAATCGGCGTCTTGCTTGATATCCAGCGCTTTTTGCAAGCTGCCGCGAATACCCAGCGTCACCACCTCTTCAATCATTGCCGCGTTTTCACCGCTACCGTCCTCCGCTGCAGTTACCGCTAACGGGCAGGTAAGCAGCAAGGCCGAGATGCTTTGTGCCAATAACTTCTTCTGACTAGGGACGTTCTTGCTCTTCATATTCTCCTCCTCAAAGAGAGTGTGTACATTGCTTTGGACAACGTTGTCTGGCAACCATACACGCCTGGAACAACGTTGTCTAGCATTTTGGGACTTACATCCTGGCTGGATAGAAAACAAACAACATGGGGATAAAATTGGTATTTATCGGCTATTTACCGACAATTAAGTAGTATTTGGTGGCGAAAACGGTAAATATCACTCACAGTTTTGTCGATTAAGAAAAGGGAATATAAAGCAAGTAATATAACAACGTTGTTTTATAACAAGAAATTCTTTTAACGGCGTACAAAAACAAGACTCTCTGCCCCCAACAATCACTCGTCTCGGCAGCAACTTTTCTGCTTTTCTAATTTAGAACCGGCGTCTTTACTTAGGAGTAACCCAGTGTCCACCCACGGAGACTTACATGCTTTTACCTCACCATCACAACCCGACCGAGCTCTGCATGGGCCACACAAAGCTGACCATTTCCCTCTACAGAATCCGGTGGAACCGCGCTGCCTTTTTTCAGCAGCGCCGCCTTTGGTTAGGTCAAGCCATGGTTGTGGCTACGGGTACACTGCTGTTACAAAGCCCCGCTATTGCTCAGGAAGGCGTAGACAGCCAGTTTATTGAGGAAATTGTGGTTACCTCGCAGAAAAGGGAGGAAAATCTGCAGGATGTGCCGTTGCATATTCAGGCGTTTGGCACTGGCCAGTTTGAAAAAGCACAGATCACCCGCGTGGAGGAGATCGTCAACATCTCACCCACTGTGAGTTTCAGCGCACGGCGGGGCTTTGATCAAACTTCCGTGCGTATCCGCGGTGTAGGTACCCAAGAGCTGGGATCCGGGGTAGAACCCAGCGTCGCCACGGTGGTGGATGGTGTCGTTATGGCTCGCGGCGGCTCCACGTTCAACGAACTGCCCGACATCGAACGGGTGGAAGTGTTGAATGGTCCTCAAGGTACGCTGTTCGGCAAAAATGCTTCAGTTGGCCTGATCAACATTGTCACCAAAAAGCCCAACCGGGAGGAAGTGGAAGCCAATTTTTCTGTGCGGGCAACCAGTGACGAAGACTTCGGTGGTAAATACGCGTATAGCACGCCGATTGATGAGGACCTGGCATTTCGGGTCAGCGGCTTTTGGCGCAACTTTGCCGGCAATGTCAACAATATTGTCACTGACGATGAGGTTAACGGCGTCGACGCTTTTGGCATGCGCGGCAGGCTCTCCTGGCAACTGTCTGATTCTCTGGAGATGCTGTTGTCGCTGGATTATTCACGGCAAGTTACTTCCTGCTGTGCGCGTATACATCGCGAGGAGCGTGTGAGCCCGGCGGAGGCTGCCGGTCGACCCGGCACCCCTGATATCGACTCCAGTTTTGTCGACTACCGCGGCGACAACATCACCGGCGGCACACTCAGCGGAACCGCGGCTGAAGTATTGGGCCCGCGCATTACCATCGGCCCCGAAAACGACCGGGTTGCCCAGAATTTCGACCCCTTTCAGGAGTCTATCAACCGCGGTATTTCTATCGAGTTTAACCAAACCCTGGGGGATGATTTCACCTTTACCAGCTTAACCGCGTACCGCGAGTGGGAAGCGATCAGTGGCTGGGATAATGATCTCACCGCTTTCCCGTTTCAGGAGCGACAGCGGTCTGACCGGGATGTGGATTGGTTTTCGCAAGAGTTCCGCCTCACCTCCCCTGTCGGCGAGACCTTTGATTACATTCTGGGTCTCTATTATTACACCGCCACGACGGATGCGACGGAACTGTCTGACCGTGTGACCATCGACACAGGGCAAGATCAGCTTTTTATCGTCAGCGCCGAATCCGGTTATGACAACATGGCCCTATTTGGACATCTGAATTATCACTTGAGTGACAGCTTCACCCTATTTGGCGGCTTCCGACTGCTCAATGACGAAGCCAATGCCAAAGCCCAATGGGTGGAATGTCGAGGGCGCGATTCACAGGTCCCGGGATTTGATGACTTTGACTGCTCCACCCCCCCGGCAAGCGGCGAGGACGACGACACCAAATTTATTTACAAAGCCGGCGCACAATACCATTTCTCGGAAGACCTCAATGTTTATGCCTCTTACTCTACCGGTTACAAGGGACGCGGATTCAGCCTGGAATTCGGCCTGAATACAGCTCGCATTCTCAGTGGTGAAGAACCGATCAAAGGCGAAGAGTCAGAGTCGTTCGAAGTGGGGATCAAGGGCACCATTGGCGACAAAGTCCGCTTCAGTCTTGTGTATTACGATACCGAGATCGAAGGGCTACAACAGTCCTTGCGCGATTTAAATACCATTGCCAATGTTTTGGGTTCCGTGGATGAGGTGACTACGCGGGGGGCAGAAATCAATCTTGAGGCTTATATCTCCGACTCGTTGAGCCTGCGCGCCAGTTACGGCTACAACGAAGCGTTTTACTCTGACTTTATTAACGCCAATTGCTACCTGGGGCAAACTGAAGCCCAGGGCTGTATCAACAACATTCAGGATAGGACTGGAGATCCACTGGAAGCCGCACCGGAAAACAGAGTTGTTGTTTCAGGCCGCTATGAAAGCCAAGGCGATAGCACCCGTCACTTTGTCCAAGTCAACTACCGCTGGAGCGATGAAGCCAACGTTTCCAGTAACGGCGACCCCAGCGCGATACAGGACGCCTTTGAGATTGTCGATCTCAGCCTGGGGCTCATCTCTGCCGATAACAAACACACACTCAGCCTGTTTGCCAAAAACCTGTTTGACGAATTCTATATTCAAGGGGCCGATGTAAATGGTCCTGATATGGGCGGTGTGGCATTACACTATTTACCACGGGATTATAAACGGTTTGTGGGTGTTTCCTGGGATTACCAACTCTGACCAGCGTCTTTCCGCGACTTAAAAACCCGCAATCCTAAAGCGCCCCCGATGCAAGAGCGCTTTTTGGGGAAGTGCGGGTTAGCTGTTATTGTATCGCAATACTATCCGCTCGCGGCGCCGCCATGACCGACTTTTTTCGAAACAGGCGCATCACCACCAAAGTTGCCGCACCTGTAATCACCGCCAAGCCGGCTGCAATGCCGTAATTGCCAAACAATATCGCACCGACCACAAACAGGGCGCCATAGATGGCAATGGTGGACAAGGCCGCCGCATAGAGTCCACGCTTGATCTCTCCAGGTTCAACCGCCTTGCGCGCTTTGAATGCGGCCAGGGTTTGCTCATCGGCAGGAGAAGTGAGCAAGGTCACCCCAACCCAACCGAGCGTGGTGAACGCCACACTGTACACCAACTTTTGCCAGGCCATCAGTTCCTCAAAGGGACCAAATTCGAAAAACAGGCTCACCGCAAAGGAGAGTACCATGGCCGCAATTTCACTCCAGGCATTGATGCGCGTCCAGAACCAGCGCAACAGGAACAGTAGCCCGGTACCGGCACCGATGGTCAGCAACAAACGAAATGCCTGCATGGCACTTTCCAGGGCCATAGCCAGGGTGCCGGCGGCGGCCATCAGTGCAACGGTAACCACTCTGCCGACCAGGACCTGGCGTTTACCACTGGCCTCCGGGTGCAGGAAACGGCAGTAGAAATCATTGACAAAATAGGAGGCACCCCAGTTAAGACTGGTGGAAATCGTGGACACATAGGCAGACACCAACGAGGCCACCACAATCCCGAGCACACCGTGGGGCAAAAAGGTCAGCATTGCCGAATACGCCAGATCGTCCTGGATCAGGAACTCTGGCACATTGGGCAGGGCGCTGCGCATACTGGCCAGATCGGGGAACACCACCAGTGAGGCCAGAGCAACCAGAATCCAGGGCCAGGGGCGCACGGCATAGTGACAGACGTTAAACAGGGCGGAGGCACCCAGGGCGTGGTTTTCATTCTTGGCCGCCAGCATGCGCTGAGCGATATAACCACCACCACCGGGCTCTGCACCGGGATACCACACGCTCCACCACTGCACAGCCAAGGGAATAAATAAAAGGGGGATATACTGAGCCGGGTCATTCATGTCGGGCAGAATGGAAAGCTTGTCCACCACATTGGGGTGACTGAACAGTGCCTCCAGCCCTCCGACAGCCGGATGACCCACGGCGTAATAAGCTGCCAGCAAAGCACCCGCCATCGCCAGCACAAACAGGATCATGTCGGTGATTAACACACCGAGAAATCCCCCCACCGCGCAGAAAACCACCGTAATCAGACTGGATCCGAGCACAACCATTTCCGGCGAGACGTCGAACAGCACGGTGCCGATTTTGATGGCCGCCAACGTCACGTTGGCCATGATCATCACGTTAAAAAACAGACCCAGATAAAGAGCGCGAAAACCACGCAGAAAACTGGCGGCTTTGCCACTGTAGCGGTGCTCATAAAATTCCACGTCAGTAGCCACACCCAGGCGTCGCCACAATTTGGCATAGACAAACGTGGTGAGCATGCCGGTGATTAACAGACTCCACCAAGCCCAGTTGCCCGCGATGCCGTCACTGCGAACGATATTCGTGACCAGGTTAGGGGTATCAGCGGCAAACGTAGTCGCCACCATGGAGCCGCCCAGTAGCCACCAGGGCATATTGCGTCCGGCGAGAAAGTAGGAAGCACCGTCCGCTGAAGCTCTTTTACTCACCCAAAAGCCAATCGCCAGCGTGATGGCCAATGCGGCCGCCACAATACTCCAGTCCAGAATTGATAGCTGCATGATGCTACTCGCCTGCTTTCGTCAATAAACAGTTTCGTCAAGAAGCCGAGACCTAAAAATAGTCCCGAGGCCTAAAGAATGCCTGGGCAATAACCGCCGGTCCTATTGCCAAGCCAGTGTTACCCGGCCGCCGACTGGGAGGCTTTAACTCCCAGTCCGGAAAATGCTTTCCGGGCGTAGTAGATAGCCCCCACTTCCGGCTGTTCCAGCGGCGGCGAGATTTGAGCGGCGATATCAGGATCGAGCCAGGGTCTGAGTCGGGTAGAGATACCGCCGATCAATGACAACCGCGGCGGCTGGGTCTCCAACAGCTTATGTGCCATATCACTGATATAGGCTCCACCGGTCCGGAGAATTTCGGTCGCGACCAGGTCCTGCTGGTCTGCCGCCTCAAACACCAAGGGCGCTAATTTGGCGTATTCGCGGGAAGTGACCCCGGCCATCTTTTCCACTAGTAATAGATCTTTACAGGCAAGTTCGTTGTGGAGCAGTTCGCTCAGAAGGGTTTGTGGGCCGAGTCCGTCAGATGCCAGTAACACCGCCTTGATGGCTTCAAGGCCCATCCAGGCGCCACTGCCTTTGTCGCCCATAACAAATCCGTGAGCACCCAGGGTCAAACGCTTCCCATTGACACCAGAGAAACCACACGAGCCAGTGCCGGCAACAATGACGGCACCGTCCTGTCCCCGGTGGGAACCCAGGCAAGCGGCATGGAGATCCGTGGTTAGAAACATGTGCCTGAAAGGGTGACGCCATTCGTTGATGACAGTAAAAAGCCGGGGCAGGTGGACACCGGCCAACCCGAGACCCGCTACAATCCTGGAGGCATCTCGCAGCTCGAGGCCCGCCTCTACCATCGCCAGCTGGGTAGCTGTGGTAATTGAATCCAAGGCTCGCTCAACCCCCTGCAGAGGGTTAGCGGGTCCGGCTAAGCCGCTCCCCAGTAGCCTTTCATCTGAAGATACAATTATCGCGCGGCACTTACTGCCGCCGCCATCGATCCCCAAGTAAAGCATCTCGCCGTTTACTGGCCTGGAAGCCATGTTCTTACCCCTCACAACTGCGCCAACATCCTGGAAGAAACTTTACGCCGTCGAGACAACGTTGTCAAGCGTAGTTGTACCCGCTTCACCTTTACCCGCGAACAGCGGCTTAAAATGCTCAAATATCGCTGTAACAATAAGATAAACGGTTTTCACGCGTCACACACCGGTTCGCTTGATATATGGATTTACTGTACCGGCTCGAATCCTCTCTCCTTTCGCTCCCACCTATCACCATTTTTACAGACCTTTAGACCAGCCAATAAACAACGTTGTTTTTAGTGTGCATCCCAGATAAGTCAGGGCTGATAGTGATACCGCACCGACACACCCCACCAGCGGGGTTTGCCCTGGGCCTCCTCGTTGCAGCCACACAGCTGCGACAGGTCAAAACCGATTGTGTTGTAGCGCTTGTCGCTGACGTTTTTCACATAGGCGTCCACCTGCCAGGTGTCGTCGCTGCTGGCCCAGGAGGCGCGCACATTCCCCAGCGCGTAGCCGTCCATGCGGGTGGAGTCGAAGTTGGTGAGGTTGTGGAAGGTCTCCGACTGGTAGGTGACATCCCCCTGCAAGGCCAGGGAGCCGCCGAACACCTCCACCGGCAGCTGGTAGCGCACCAGGGCCGAGGCGGTTTTTTCCGGGGCAAACGCCGGGGTCACGTCCGACTGCCGGGTGGCGGTGATATTGACATCTTTCACCGTGGCATCGAAGTAACCCAGGTTCAGCATCAGGTCCAGGTTCTCCGTGGGCGTGACTGTCAACTCCAGCTCCGCGCCTTTGGTCACCGCGTCGTTGTTGGTGATCTGGTTGGCAAAGCCGAGCCAGCGGGCGGCCTGGTAATCCTGGTAGTCGTAGTAGTAGACCGCCCCGTTCAGCCGCGCCAGACCGTCCATCAAGGTCGACTTAAAGCCCAGTTCGTAGGAGGTCAACACCTCCTTGTCGTAGGGGATCACCTCATCGGTGATGTCGCCACCGCCGGCGTTAAAGCTGCCCGCTTTCACCCCGCGGTTGATGCCGCCGTACACCAGCCAGTCGTCGTTGGGCTTCCAGTCCAGCTGCAGCTTGCCGGTCCAGAGGGTATCGCTGGTCTCGTCCTCGAACAGACCGCGGGAGAAACCGATGGCCGACAGGTCGATGGGGTTGGCGTAGTCCCAGCGCTTGGGGTTGGCGTTGGGGGCACTGAACAGCACCTCGAAGTCGTACGCCTTCTCCTCCACGGTGCCGCGCAAGCCGGCGATCAGCGCCCAGGTGTCACTCAGGTCGTATTCGAGCTGACCGAACAGGGAGTAGGACTCGGTTTTCAGCGACGCGATGCGCGGCTGGTCGAAGTTAAAGCCGGTGCTGGAGCTCGGCAGCGCCGACAGGCCGCTGATATTGTCGTTGTCGATATAGAGGTAGTAGAACCCCGCCACCCAGCGCAGCGCGTCCCCCTCGCCGTTCAGGCGGAACTCCTGGGTCCAGGTGGTCTCCTCCGCTTGCTGCAGCCAGATAAACTGGTCCGCCGGCGAACCTTCCAGATCCAGGGCCACAAACTTGCTGTAGCCCTTGTAGTCGGTGATGGCGACAAAGGTGAGGTGATCGAAATCCACACTGTACTTGGCGTTCAAGCCGTAGGTTTCAAAGCTGTTGAGATCGTCAAAGGCAAAGTCGCTGGCGGTGTCAAAGTCGTTGCCGTCGGGGTCGATATAGCCGTAAAAATCCCCGCCGGCCACCGGGCGGGTGCCGTCGGTGTCGGCGTCCCAGGTGCTGTCGAGGGCTATACCGCCGGGGCCGATCATCTCGCGGGTTTCATCGGCGCTGACATAGAGGCTGTTGATCTGCTCGCCGTTGGCATCCAGCACCGCGATGGTCTGGGCCGACTGGTAGGCACCGACAGAGGTGTCGGTTTCGGAGCCAAAGGCCGTCAACAGCAATTCATTACTGGAACTTAACTCAAACTGCAACTGCGCCCGCAAGGCCCAAGTGCGGTCATTCATCAGGTCGTCACCGGCACCGGTGGGCTGCGGGTTGCCGTTGTTCAGTGCCGGCGTCAAGCCGTCGGGCACAAAGGTGGTTTCCGGGTAGTGGTTATCCATCACCTCCCGGTGGCGGTTAAACATGCCCGACAGGCGGCCGTTGATACCCTCGGCCAGGGGGCCGCTGACCGCGCCTTCAAAACGCACATGGTCGTAGGCGCCATAGCCCACCTCAGCATGAGCTTCAACGGCTGTGGTCGGCCGCCGGCTAACAAAGTGGATCAGGCCGCCGGTGGCGTTGCGACCAAACAGGGTTCCCTGGGGACCTTTCAGCACTTCTACCCGAGCCACATCAAAGGTGGAGAACATCTGCCCCTGTTGCATGGCCACGTAACCGTCGTCGATATAGACGGCGATGGGCGCTTCCACATGATCATTAAAATCGTTTTGGGTCACCCCGCGAATGGAGAACTGGGACATCTGTCCGGCAAAGCTGCCGGATATAGAAACACTGGGGGCATAGCGACCGATATCGATACTCTGTTCAACACCCAAACTTTTTATTTGCTTATCGGAGAAAACCGTCGTGGCGATGCCCACATCCTGGGAGGATTGTTCACGCTTTTGCGCCGTGATAATTATCTCCTCCAGTTTGAAGGCATTGACGCTGCTGGTCGCGCAATAGAGTGCCAGAAGAGTAAGCGTGGAACGGGAAACTGGATAAATCATACCCTGAGCCAAACAACATGCCTGAACTAAGCATAGTTAGTGGTGAGCAAAGGGCAATATGTAGTCTACAGCAGTAAGAAAAACCCCAGTAATAACCCTGGGGTATTTCCAGGCACCTGTTTTCTAGATGGGTTAGTGCTTTATCCCATCTAGGACAGTGACTGTGCGGGCGTGGCTTTAACCCGCGGGAAGGTCAACCAGACATTAAACACCCCCATCAGGCTGCCAAAGGCCCCCATCAGGATAGTCCAGATCCCGGCGACCAACGGTGCCGGCAGCGTCTCCCCAAAGGATGGAAAGCTGCCGGTAAAATAGATCGCCAGTGTCATGGAGATGCCGTTGAAATAGGGCAGCGACCCCGCCTGCAACATCTCTGACCAGTTCATGATATACACCATAAACGCCACCCCCAAAAACAGTGCCACCGTGGCCGCCAGATCGCCGTCGGTTCGGAGGCTTGGCAGAAACTCAAACAGCGGTATTGCCCAGAGAGTCAGCGCCGTCAGCAACACGCCCAGCGAAAATGTGGGCACGATCAGTTTTAGGCACTCGGGTTTGGCACCGAGAAAAAAGTATTCGGACCACACAATAAAGGAGCACCAGAGAGCGAAGTTGTATTCACCCAACCAAAGGGCCAAAGGCATCACCAATACGACTGTTATGGCTACGGCTAACCAGAGAGGTATCGTTTCTTTGGTCACCTGGTCGGGGTTAGATGTTTGTTCAGGGCTGGACATGGGATCTCCATCGGTTGTTTATTACAAATGGGGCTTCAGGAAATTTATGGGTTAATTGGATTCGAACTATCGTGACGATGTCTTTTGTGTGCCAAAAACGGTCACTAGTGGCACCTCTACAAGCGGCACGGTGTCAAGTTGTGACCTGACCGTGATCCTGTAGGTTGGATTTCAATCCAACAAACGGTGCTCATTCCACCATCGCTGTCGGATTACCAGCAGTAGGCGCCTTAAGCGAAGTCCGACCTACAGGGGAAATGGGTTTAAATAAGTGCCATTCGGGACAGACCCCATAGGATGGTTCGACCCCATAGAATGGAACCACTCCCCACCAACGAAAGCCCCTCTGCAAATTCACTCCGCTGCCGGTAAAGAACAAAGACCGGAGTAAACCGGTACGGGTGCCATCGCTGGGGGGAAGTGGAACCTCTCGAAGGGGTCAGAGTGCCTAAATTTGGACCAGAAAAAGCCTGGTCAAAATTTAGGGCACTCCGACCCCGCACTGTGCCACTCGAGGTCAGGTCACAACTTGGCGTTGTGCCAGGCGTAGCCCGATTGGCTATGTCGGTTTACTGGTAATTATACCGCACCGACACCCCCCACCAGCGGGGTTTGCCCTGGGCCTCCTCGTTACAGCCACACACCTGCGACAGGTCAAAGCCCACGGTGTTGTAGCGCTTGTCGCTGACGTTTTTCACATAGGCATCCACCTGCCAGGTGTCGTCGCTGCTGGCCCAGGAGGCGCGCACATTCCCCAGCGCGTAGCCGTCCATGCGGGTGGAGTCGAAGTTGGTGAGGTTGTGGAAGGTCTCCGACTGGTAGGTGACATCCCCCTGCAAGGCCAGGGAGCCGCCGAACACCTCCACCGGCAGCTGGTAGCGCACCAGGGCCGAGGCGGTTTTTTCCGGGGCAAACGCCGGGGTCACGTCCGACTGCCGGGTGGCGGTGATATTGACATCTTTCACCGTGGCATCGAAGTAACCCAGGTTCAGCATCAGGTCCAGGTTCTCCGTGGGCGTGACTGTCAACTCCAGCTCCGCGCCTTTGGTCACCGCGTCGTTGTTGGTGATCTGGTTGGCAAAGCCGAGCCAGCGGGCGGCCTGGTAATCCTGGTAGTCGTAGTAGTAGACCGCCCCGTTCAGCCGCGCCAGACCGTCCATCAAGGTCGACTTAAAGCCCAGTTCGTAGGAGGTCAACACCTCCTTGTCGTAGGGGATCACCTCATCGGTGATGTCGCCACCGCCGGCGTTAAAGCTGCCCGCTTTCACCCCGCGGTTGATGCCGCCGTACACCAGCCAGTCGTCGTTGGGCTTCCAGTCCAGCTGCAGCTTGCCGGTCCAGAGGGTATCGCTGGTCTCGTCCTCGAACAGACCGCGGGAGAAACCGATGGCCGACAGGTCGATGGGGTTGGCGTAGTCCCAGCGCTTGGGGTTGGCGTTGGGGGCACTGAACAGCACCTCGAAGTCGTACGCCTTCTCCTCCACGGTGCCGCGCAAGCCGGCGATCAGCGCCCAGGTGTCACTCAGGTCGTATTCGAGCTGACCGAACAGGGAGTAGGACTCGGTTTTCAGCGACGCGATGCGCGGCTGGTCGAAGTTAAAGCCGGTGCTGGAGCTCGGCAGCGCCGACAGGCCGCTGATATTGTCGTTGTCGATATAGAGGTAGTAGAACCCCGCCACCCAGCGCAGCGCGTCCCCCTCGCCGTTCAGGCGGAACTCCTGGGTCCAGGTGGTCTCCTCCGCTTGCTGCAGCCAGATAAACTGGTCCGCCGGCGAACCTTCCAGATCCAGGGCCACAAACTTGCTGTAGCCCTTGTAGTCGGTGATGGCGACAAAGGTGAGGTGATCGAAATCCACACTGTACTTGGCGTTCAAGCCGTAGGTTTCAAAGCTGTTGAGATCGTCAAAGGCAAAGTCGCTGGCGGTGTCAAAGTCGTTGCCGTCGGGGTCGATATAGCCGTAAAAATCCCCGCCGGCCACCGGGCGGGTGCCGTCGGTGTCGGCGTCCCAGGTGCTGTCGAGGGCTATACCGCCGGGGCCGATCATCTCGCGGGTTTCATCGGCGCTGACATAGAGGCTGTTGATCTGCTCGCCGTTGGCATCCAGCACCGCGATGGTCTGGGCCGACTGGTAGGCACCCACGGACATATCGGCTTCGGAGCCAAATGCGGTTAGCAACAAATCGCTGTTGTCGCTGAGTTCAAACTGCAACTGCGCCCGCAACGCCCAGGTGCTGTCGTTCATCAGGTCATCACCGGCACCGGCGGGCTGCGGGTTGCCGTTGTTCAGCGCCGGCGTTAAGCCGTCGGGCACAAAGGTGGTTTCCGGGTAGTGGTTGTCCATCACCTCCCGGTGGCGGTTGAACATGCCCGACAGGCGGCCGTTGATACCCTCGGCCAGAGGACCACTGACCGCGCCTTCCAACCGCACATGGTCATAGGCACCGTAGGTGATATCCGCATAGGCCTCAAACTCATCGGTGGGCTTGTTGCTGATAAAGTGAATCAGCCCTCCCGTCGCGTTGCGACCAAACAGGGTGCCCTGGGGGCCTTTCAGGGCTTCCACCCGCTCCACGTCAAAGGTGGAGAACATCTGCCCCTGTTGCATGGCCACGTAACCTTCGTCGATATAGACCGCAATCGGCGCTTCCACGTGGTCGTTGAAGTCGTTTTGGGTCACGCCGCGAATGGAAAACTGGGACATCTGTCCGGCAAAACTGCCGGAGACGGAGACACTGGGGGTAAATTTGGCGATATCCACACTCTGCTCAAAGCCGAGGGACTTCATCTGATCACCGGAAAAGGCGGTGATGGCGATGCCGACATCCTGGGCGGACTGTTCACGTTTTTGGGCAGTGACCACTACCTCCTCCAGGACGCCGGCGTGGGTAGCAAAACTACCGACCAGCAACGTTGAGGCGACAGCAGTGGATAAAGCTGTTGGCAATAAGCCTTGGGTTAAGGTGTTGGTGGTTTTATTCTTCATGATTCTCTCCTGACTTTTGGTGTCTAGCGCTTGAGTTCATCTAGGAGGACGGTTTATCCGCGATGCCCATTATTGCCGTAGGGCGGATTAGCGTTAGCGTAATCCGCCTTGGCCATGGTGGATTACGCTAGCGCTAATCCACCCTACACACTATGTGCCAAGCGCGGGTAAATTCACCCTTTTATTTTAATCGTTCATCAACAGCCGGTAACAATTGGAGGCTTCCAACTGCACCCGCCAGCCAGGCCTGACCACCAACGTAGTGGTAGGCTCTTCAATCAACGCCGGGCCCTGGATACAATCCCCTGCTTTCAGCAGAGTGCCCTGATACACCGGCGCACTCATCCAGCCGCCGCTATCGTCAAACAGCATATCCCGGGGCCCGGTCAAGGCATCAGAGACATCCCCGTTACCCGCTACCATCTGCGGCTGTGCCGGTTTGTTCACACGGGCGGTCAGCGTGCTCTCCAGGTTCACCAGCTCCACCGGGTTGTGGGGTTCGGCGTAGGAGTACAGCTGCTCGTGGCGCTGGTGGAAATCGGCCAGGACCTTCTGCAAGCCCGCCGCATCGATCTCCTCGGCACTCACCGCGACAGTGCACTCGTGAATCTGGCCCACGTAACGCATCTCTACACTGCGCTCGACGCTGATATCCGCTGCCGCAAAGCCATCACCCAACAGGTGCGCACGGCCCTTGTCTTCCAGATCGCTAAAGCTCTGGTTCAAACTGTCCAGGTCCGCGTTTTCATCCATGCGCATGGGGTTGGTGGCCAGGTAGTTGTACTTCACATCGGAGATGGTCTGGCCAAACGCGCACAAACCCGAGGCCACTTTGGGAATCAGTACTTCCTTGATGCCCATCTCTTCGGCCAGGGCAGCGATATGCATGCCCGCTGCGCCCCCGGCACACACCAGGGCAAAGTCGCGCGGATCGTAACCCCGTTCGATGGAGACCCGACGAATACCGTTGACCATATTCAGGTTCACAATCATGCTGATACCGTAAGCGGCTTTCTCCACCGAAATACCCAGAGGATCGGCAATATGTTTTCGAATGGCCTCCTCGGCCGCAGCTCGGTCGAGGCTAATTTGGCCACCCAACACCGCGTCCGGGTTAAGGTATCCCAGCACCAGGTTGGCGTCTGTCACCGTGGGCAGGGTGCCGCCCTTGCCGTAACACACCGGCCCCGGGTTGGCGCCCGCACTCTCTGGCCCCACCTGCAACATGCCGTACTCGTTCACCGAAGCGATGGAGCCGCCGCCGGCGCCCAGGGTTTCCACCTGGATCATGGGCACGCCGATGCGGTAGCGCAAAAAGTCGATGTTTTTGTTGAGGTTGGTCTGGCCCTCGCGGGTCAACGTGATATCGAACGAAGTGCCTCCCATATCCACGGTGATGATATTGTCGATACCAAAAGGTTGGGCACAAAAAAGGCCAGCCTGCGGGGCCGATGCGGGCCCTGAGTTGATGGCGTTGACAGCGCGGCCGCGCATGGCACTGCCGATGGCCAGTCCCCCATTGGACTGGAAATATCGCACCGGATACTTGGCCCCCAGGCTGGCAAAAAAGTCGTCGATCTTGGACACGTACCGGGCCATCACAGGGCTCAGGTATGCGTTGATGATGGTCGTGGAGGTACGGGTATACTCGCGCACCTGTGGATAAACCTCGCTGCCGGTACAGACAAACACGTCCGGCATCAACTCTTCGATAATCGCCTTGGCCCGCTGTTCGTGTGACGGGTTGCGCACCGCCCACAAAAAGGAGATGGCCACACTCTCTACCCCTTCGTCCTTGAAGTACTGGGCCGCTTTGCGAATCGCTGCTTCGTCCAGCGGTGTATTTTCCGAACCGTCGGCCAAAACGCGGCCGTCGATCGGCCGGCGCAGGTGGCGCGGCACCAGCATATCCGCAGGCGGATAGGCAGAGTCGTAACGGTAACCCTCCTCCTTGTGACCGAGGCGGATCTCAATACTGTCCTCGTGGCCGCTGGTGCATAACAGGCCCATCTTGACACCCTTTTTCTCGATCAGAGCATTCAGCGCCACGGTAGTACCGTTAATACAGAGGTCACATTGGGCGATAATCTCTTCGATACTCTCGTTCAGGTCGGCGCTGATCTGCTCCAGGCCGGCGCGAATGGCCTTGGTGCCATCTTCCGGGGTCGACGGGCTCTTGTAGAGACGCACGCCGCCGTCCAGGTCCGCCAATACAAAATCGGTAAAGGTGCCACCCGCATCAATGCCGAGACGATATTTACTACGCATATTCATTACTCCTCTAAAATCCGTTAGGCCCGTTTGCCCAGCTGTGCTGTGGCGGCTGCATCAATGGTTTGGGTGGTCGGGTCGATCACCAGGCCGTAGTCCCGGGCCGCGTTTTCGATGGAGACCAAACCGTTTTTCACGTCCTGCAGCACCGCCTCGGCCGGGCGTTCGAAGGCGTTGCCAAAGCCGCCCCCGCCGGGATTGATATTGGCCGCGCGCTCACCGGGCTTGATGGTGGTCATCACGTTTTCACGGTGAATCTCGTGCCCGTTATGACGCTGGATATCCAGGCGCCCCAGTTTGGAGTCCACATCGCCGTTTACCGCACCGGCGGCACCCAGGGTGGGCAACTGACGGCCTTCGCCGAAGCCGATCACTGTCATCTCGTGATCGATGGGTTCCACCTCCCACACAGTGCCGCTACCGCCGCGGTAATAACCCGCGCCGCCACTGTCTTGCACGAGCCCATAGCGGTGGATAATGATGGGGTATGAGTATTCCAGCAGCTCCACGTCACCGGAACTCAACGCCCCGAAACAACAGAGGGGACCGCAGGCGTGCCAGCCGTCCATATATTGGGTGGCACCAGCACCGGAGATAATGGAGGCCAGCACCATGGTCACATACTCCTCCCCTGTGCGTGGATCTTTACCGGCGATATTGATGCCGCTGGCATGCCCCCAGGAAGCAGCCACCCGGTCCGGGGCCGCCTGCTCCAGCGCCTTGCGCACGGCATCGGTCAGGGTTTCCATCGGTGTGGTGGTACAGTTGACGTGGGGCGCCGGTTCTTGGGCGTTACAGAGGGTACCCTTTGGTCCTAAATCTACGGTTACACAGCGGTAGAGACCCTCGTTATAGGGCGGTGGCACCTCGGCAAACATCATCAAGCCCAGGTAGATCCCGGACATGGAGTTGCCTTCGTAGGAGTTGATAAAGTAAGGCACCTGGGGTGGACTCTGCACGGCGATATGCACGTTATCGCCCGTCACTTCCACCCGGGTGTTGATGGTCAGGGTGCCAAAGCCGTGGCCCGCATCCTCCAGCTGGGCTTCACCGTGGTACACCCCGTCGGGAACCGACTGGATCAGGGAGCGCATATGGCGGTCCGCCATGTTTTTAAGCTCGCCGATGCAATCCCGCACCGCTTTGACCCCGTATTTGTCCAGCAGTGCCAACAGGTTGCGCTCACCCACGCGGCAGGCGCCGTACTGGGCGTTGAGGTCGCCTTCCTGGTCGCGACGGGCACGCATATTGGTGAGCAGCAGGTTGATTACGTCATCCCGGCGCTTGCCCTTCTCCCACAGCTTGACCGGTGGAATACGCAGCCCCTCGGCGTAGATCTCCTTGGCCTCCGGGTTGTAACCCGCGGGTACCGGGCCGCCAATATCGGTCAGGTGGCCTTTACACACAGTCCAGAACACCAGTTCGCCGCGGTAAAACACCGGCTTGTACATACAGCAATCCAGAATGTGGCTGCCTTGGTAGGCCGGGTCGTTGTGATAGATTACATCCCCTTCGTGGATATCGTCGCCAAAGTACTCGGCAATGGCCTTCATGGCGGGGATCAGGGAACCCAAGTGAATGGGGATATCCTGGCCCTGGAGAATCATCTCCGGCAGGTGATCAAACAGTGCGTTACTGTAATCGTGGGCCAGGTTAAACACGCTGGAACGCCCGGTTTTTTCCAGGGTCAGGGTCATTTCCCGCTGAGTGGTTTCCAGCGCGCCGCGCACCACGGCCAGGGTAATGGGATCCACGCTGGGATCCACTGAGGGGTGAGTTGTTGCACTCGACATGTTTTTACTCCTGCTGTCAATGTCTTTCGCTCTCAAAGGTCCTATTAACTCGGCGAGCATTCAGCCGAGTTAATGTGGCACATGGAAGTGCCACCAAGAGCCGATAGGCTCTTGCGAGCCCGCTTAAATCAAGGAATTCCGCGCAATTTCGCAGATTTAAGCGGGCGACCGTCAAAATAGTTAGGACGACTATTTTGGCGTTTGGTAAAAAGCACAGGAGTCAATGTACGCTTCAGGGGCCGCGGTGAATTGTCCACAAGTGCGCAACTTATTGATAATTTGTGCACAGGGGCTATTCTTGGTTGTAATGCTTAAGAGGATTTAGTTTTATAGCGAAAAGGACTTAAAAGGCGGCTGTCAGGGGGGAGATCAAGGGCTTGAAATACACGGGTCTCTAGCGCATCCTAAAGCCTCTATAATAAAAAGAGCCAACCTGGGAGCATCCCTATGCAAGACAGGCATTTCGACACCACGGCATTTAGTGCTGATCAACAGTTTGACCGCTGGAACAGTGTGGTGGCCGATGCCTACTTCTCCCTGACCCTGGAGACTGCACAAAAACATTGTCAACGCTTTGCCGGCACCATCGATGGCCAGACGCTGGGCCATATCCAAATCACCGAGCTCAGTTCCGATCCGGTCACCTACAACCGCGAGCGCTTCCATATCAGCGGCGAGAATACCGATTACTTTCTGGTGACCATTCCAGAGATGGCGGATATTCACTTTACACAAAACGGCAAAGAGGTGGATTGCAGCCCGGGGGACTTTATACTGGAAGGCAGTGCCGATCCCTATCGCTTTAGCTACAAAGACCCGGCCCGCATGAGTGTTCTCCGCATCCCCGGCCAGGAGTTGCGCGACCGCATCAAAAACGCTGACGACTTTTGCGCAAACCGTTTTCTCGGCAGCCAGGCCAGCGCCGCTCTGTTTTTGGACTACCTGCAGTCACTGCTGAAATTCTCCCGCGACCTGCCGGAGATTGCCAAACTTAAATTAAGTGAACAGCTGATTGATCTACTGGCGTTGACCATGGAAGCCAGCGGCGAAGCCCTACCCTGCGCCGACAGCGCCTCCCAGGAGGCCCACCTGCACCGTATCTACAACTACATCAACCTCCACCTGGCCAATCCCGAATTAAACACCAAGCAGATTGCCGAGGCCTGCGGTATCTCCACCCGCTACCTGCACCAGTTGTTCAAACCCACCAACCATACAGTCGCCAGCTGGATCAAGGAACGCCGCTTGAAGCAATGCTACGATGCCCTGGCCGACCCGCGCCGACCAATCCGCTCCATTGCCGAGCTTGCCTACCGCTGGGGCTTTTCCGACCAGGCGCATTTTAGCCGCAGTTTTAAAGCGCGGTTTGAGATGCCGCCGGGGCAGGTGCGGGCACGGGCGTTGGATGGAGAATAGTTTCCCTTAGCGATCAGCCTCCGCCATCGGTGACCGATGGCGCTTGCGGGGACGCGACTGCCGGGCTGGTTTGACTCAATACCGTACCCGCCGGGTCTGGTTTGCTCTCCCATGCAAAGCGCGGCAACTGATTGAAAGCCTGGCTCAGTCCCTGGTGCCAGCCTTTTCGCATGGCTTTGTAAAAGGGGTCATTCCGTTTCAGGCACAGATGCTGGGTGTCGGTAAAACTGTCGCGCTGATACAGCGTTAACTCAATGGGTGGTCCCACGGACACATTTGCCTGGATCGTGCTGTCGATGGACATGATTGCGCAGCGCGCCGCCTCCTCAAGGCTCCAGGTTTGGGAGATCAGTCGATCCAGAATCGGTTTGCCGTACTTGGATTCCCCGATCTGCAGGTAGGGCGTCTCTTCCGAAGCGGAGATAAAATTGCCCTCCGTATACACCATAAAGATGCCGTGCGGGTGACCCTGTATCTGCCCCCCTAATATAAAGGTGGCATCTCCACTCACCCCCCGCTGACTCAGGGCAGTGGCGTGACTGTCCTGCACCTGGCGGCTCATCTGACCAACGTAGTGCGCCGCCTCGAACAGCTGTTTGACCGTCGCCAGGTTGGGCTGATTAACACCTTCGTCGATATCCACCTGAATACGGCTGACCACCTCCTGCGTGGTCGCCAGACTGCCGGCCGACAGCAGGACGAAAAACCGGTCCGGACCGGGTTTGAAGGTGTGCATCTTGCTGTAGGTGGTTACATAGTCCACGCCCGCATTGGTGCGGGAATCGGAGGCAAACACGATGCCATCTTTTAACGTTATGGCGAGACAATAGGTCATTAGCACACTCTCGAGCGGAGGCTATACTAGCTTCATACCACCAGCGTATTACAAGAAGATAGCATACCGGGAGGAATAGGGCCCGATGCCGGTGCAGTGGAAGGACTATCCGATCAGCGAGGCGCATGACGAGTTACTGACCCCCCTGCGTCGGCCACGCAAGCACGCCCGTGCCCTCTGTCAACATCTGCGCTCGTTAAGCGATGACGAGTGGCAAGAGCGCAAGTCCGCTGCTGACCTGGCCATCCGACTGATGGGAATTACCTTTACCGTTTATCGGGATAAGGAGAATAAAGAGAATGCTGAAGAGCGCGGCTCCATCGACCGCGCCTGGCCGTTTGATATTATCCCGCGCATAATCGATAAGCGCGAGTGGCTGCGGGTCGAAGCCGGTCTCAAACAGCGAGTCACTGCCATCAATCGCTTTATCGACGACATTTATCACGAGCAGCGCATCATCGCGGAGAAAGTGGTGCCCCCCGAGGTGTTGGCCAGCTCCTGCAACTACCGGGAGGTCTGTCACGACATCAACCCGCCATTGGGAATTTGGGCGCATATCTGCGGTTCAGACCTGGTGCGTGATGGCGACGGGACCATCTGCGTGCTGGAAGATAACCTGCGAGTGCCTTCCGGTGTGTCTTACATGCTGGAGAACCGCCTGGTGATGAAGCGGGTGTTCCCCGAGCTGTTTGAAGCCTACCACATATTACCGGTTGACGATTACCCGGCCCAACTGTTCGACGCCCTGGCCTGCATTTCGCCGCGCCCGGCCGACTACCCTCAAGTCGTGGTGCTTACACCCGGCATCTATAACTCCGCCTATTTCGAACACGCCTACCTGGCCCATCAGATGGGGGCCGAGTTGGTGGAAGGTCGCGATCTGGTGGTGGCAGAGGACGACTGCGTTTATATGCGCGCGGTAGAGGGGCTCACCCGGGTGGATGTGATCTACCGCCGTATCGACGATCTGTTTCTCGATCCAGAGGTGTTTCGCGAGGATTCGCTATTAGGCGTACCGGGTCTGATACGGGCGTGGAAAAAAGGCACGGTCGCACTGGCCAATGCCCCAGGTGCCGGTGTCGCCGACGACAAGGTGGTGTACGCGTTTGTCCCCGATATGATTCGCTTTTACCTCGATGAAGATCCCATCTTGCCCCAGGTCCCCACCTACCTGTGCATGGACCCCAAACAGTGTAAACACGTACTGGCCAACCTGGACAAGCTGGTGGTGAAGCCGGCTAACGAGTCCGGTGGCTACGGCATGCTGATCGGCCCCCATGCCTCGCGCAAAGAACGCGAGGAGATGGCGGCAGGCATCCGCAAGAATGGTCGCAACTATGTGGCACAGCCGGCGTTGTCTCTATCAACAGTCCCCACCCTGGTTCGCAATCAGGTCGAGCCCCGCCACGTGGATCTGCGCCCCTTTATTCTGTCGGGGCAGGACATTCAGACGACCACTGGCGGACTGACGCGGGTAGCCTTGCGCAAGGGCTCACTGGTGGTCAACTCCTCCCAGGGCGGCGGCAGCAAGGATACATGGATCGTGGATTTAGGAGGCGATAACTGATGTTGTCGCGGGTCGCCGAATCTCTGTACTGGATGGCGCGCTACGTGGAACGGGCTGAAAACATCGCGCGCCTGATTAACGTCAACACCCACCTGCTATTGGACTTGCCGCGGGGGATATCCCCGGGCTGGCAGCCGCTGATTGCTATCTCCGGCGGTGACGCTCAGTTTAATGAGCACCACAGCGACTACTCGCAATCCAATGCGGTACGCTTTTTAGTGGCGGACGAGAGCTACCCGGGGTCAATTGTCAGCTCCCTGGGCTATGCGCGGGAAAACGCGCGCACCATTCGCGACTATATTCCGCGCGAAGCCTGGGAACAAGTCAATAACCTTTTTCTGGAACTGAAACAAGGACTGCCCGCGGGGCTGGCGCAACGCCGGCGTTATCAGTTTCTTAACAACATTGTGGCCGGCATCCAGCAGTTGACGGGTTTGCTGGCGGGCACGCTGAATCACGATTGCGGCTACCGGTTCCTGCGTTGCGGGCGCAATCTGGAACGGGCCGACATGACCGCCCGGATTCTGAAGGTGCGCTGCAGCAGCCTGTTGCCGGAGCAGATGGAGCTGACACCGTTTGAAAACATTCAGTGGATGAGTGTGTTGTATTCCCTCACCGCCTACCAGATGTACCGTCGCCGTATGCAGGCGCGGGTCAGGCGAGCCCAGGTGTTGCGTTTTCTGCTACAGGAAACGGTATTCCCCCGCTCTTACCACCACTGCCTGACTTCGGTGGAGTCAGACCTCATTCGCCTGCCGCGCAACGACGCAGCACTGCGCTCGACCCTGCGTGCCCGGCGTCTGGTGCAGGAGGCTGATACCCAAAAACTGTCTGGCTCCAGTCTGGCGACATTGCTGGAGGCCTTGCAGGGCGCCGCAGCCCAGATCCACTGTGCCATCGAAGAAACCTACTTTTTGCCCGTGACAGAAGCGCTGGCCAGCCATGCGGCGAATGAGCAATATAGCCCAGCGCCGAGTGAGCAATATAAATCCGCGGCGAGTGAGCAAACCAGCCATGCGGCGAGTGAACAATATAGCCCCACGACTAAGGCGCGCAATAAGCCCGCAGCGGATCAGCCATCGTGACCTTGCAAGTAGCGCTCAATCACCAAACCCGCTATTGCTATGATCGCGCAGTGGCCCATTCGCCGCAGGTCATCCGCCTGCGGCCTGCACCCCACAACCGTACCCCAATATTGGCCTATTCCCTCAAGGTGTCACCGCAGCCACATTTTCTCAATTGGCTGCAGGACCCCCAGGGCAACTGGCAGGCGCGGGTGGTTTTTCGGGAGAAAGTCGATCGCTTTGAGGTCATCGTGGACCTGGTGGCGGACCTCACACCCTACAACGCCTTTGATTTTTTTGTCGAAGATTATGCTGAACAGCAACCCTTTACCTATGCGCCGGCGCTGGAACGGGAACTGGAACCGTTTTTCGACACCCTGCCCGTGACACCGCGACTGGCCGACTACCTGGCCAACATCGACCGCACCCCAGGGGATGTAATTCCCTACCTCTTCCGCCTCAATCACCAGCTACAGGAACACATCGCCTACCTGATTCGCCTGGAGCCGGGGGTACAGAGCCCGGAAGAAACCCTGGAAAAAGGCTCGGGCTCCTGTCGCGACACGGCCTGGCTACTGGTGCAGCTATTGCGTCATTTGGGTTATGCCGCGCGTTTTGTTTCCGGCTATCTGATTCAGTTAAAGGCCGATGTCAAACCTCTGGAAGGCCCGCCCGGACCCGCGGAGGATTTCACCGACCTGCACGCCTGGTGCGAAGTGTATCTACCAGGCGCCGGCTGGGTCGGTTTGGACCCCACCTCGGGATTGTTTGCTGCCGAGGGGCATATTCCATTAGCGGCTACCCCAAGCCCAATCAGCGCCGCTCCAATCACCGGCACCACCGACACCTGCGAGGTGGACTTTGCCCACAGCATGGCGGTGGAGCGCATCGCCGAATCACCGCGCGTCACCCTGCCCTACAGCGAACAGCAGTGGCAGGCGGTTGACGCCCTGGGTGAGCAGATCGACAAGCGTCTGGAACAGGATGATATGCGCTTGACCATGGGGGGGGAACCCACCTTTGTGTCGATAGACAATATGGACGGCGACGAATGGAACACCGTGGCATTGGGAGAGCAGAAGCGACAACTGGCTGGTAATTTGGTAAGGGAGCTGAAACAGGAATTCGCCCCCGGCAGCCTTACGTTAGTAGGACAAGGCAAGTGGTACCCGGGGGAACCATTGCCGCGCTGGTCAGACTATATCTATTGGCGCAACGATGGCGAGCCACTCTGGGAAGGGAAAGAGGAGGAAAACACAACATCCGCGCCGCTTTCGGTAACCCAGGGCGAGCAGCTATTGCAAACCATTGCCGAACAGCTGGGCGTCAACGCCGGGCATGTGATGACCGCTTACGAAGATCCCTGGCACCTCTTACACCAAGAACAACAGTTACCGCTCGACTGGCAAGAGCATGACACACGCCTGGATGACATGGGTGAAAGGGCGCGGTTGATGGCATCACTCCAACGGGGACTCGACTGCCCGGCCGGTTATGTATTGCCGCTACAACCCTGGCAGGGTCGCGCCTGGCGCAGTTGTCGCTGGCCGTTACGCAGCGAACGCCTGTATCTGCTGCCCGGCGATTCACCTCTGGGCTTGCGGTTGCCATTGCACAGCCTGCCGGGGCAACAGGATCCCGAGCGCCCGCCCTGGTTCGCACAGGATCCTATGGCACCGCGAGATCCCTTAGATCCACGCACAGGGGCGCCACACACAGCAGCGGCTTCAGGCGAGTCTTTCAGTCATCCCCGTCAACCGGTCAGTCTCACCCCTCTGGTGCCTGCCGATCCGGTACTTCAGGTGCGCGGACAAGGGGAATTCAGCACAGTATCAGCAACTGAGGAACCGCTGATCATCACCGCGCTATGTGTCGAACCCCGTGATGAGCGCCTGGGTGTGTTTTTGCCACCGGTGCCGGATACGGAAGCTTTCCTGGCACTGCTGAGCGCGATCGAAAACGCCAGCCAAACGCTGCGGCTGCCGGTGCAAATTGAAGGCTACCCACCGCCCAGTGATCACCGCCTGCCACACATCTGCGTGGCGCCAGACCCGGGCGTCATCGAAGTGAATATCCACCCGGCCCACAATTGGGCAAATTTGCGCGATAACACCGTCAAACTTTATGACGCAGCCCGTCGCGCCCGACTGAGTACGGAGAAGTTCGATCTCGATGGTCGCCACGTGGGCACCGGTGGAGGCAACCACCTGGTGGTCGGAGGAGCCACGCCGGTGGACAGTCCATTTTTGCGTCGCCCGGATTTGCTCGGCAGTTTGATTCGCTACTGGCAACACCATCCGTCGTTGTCCTACCTGTTTGCCAGCCAATTTATCGGCCCCACCAGTCAGGCGCCACGGGTAGATGAAGCGCGCGACGATGCCCTCTACGAGCTGGAAATTGCCCTGCAGCAACTGCCCCAGAGGGGCGAAACGGCGCCTCCTTGGCTGGTGGATCGGGTACTGCGTCACCTTCTGACCGATATCACCGGCAATACCCACCGCGCCGAAATTTGTATCGATAAACTCTATTCACCGGACAGTGCCAGCGGTCGTTTGGGCCTGGTGGAATTCCGCTCTTTTGAGATGCCGCCGCACCCGCGTATGAGCCTGGTACAGCAGTTGTTGCTGCGCGGTTTACTCTCCTGGTTCTGGCGCCAACCTTACACCCGCACGCCCATACACTGGGGCACAGCGCTGCACGATCGTTTTATGCTGCCACACTTTTTGCAACAGGATCTGGCACAGGTAATCGATGAGCTTCGCGATGCCGGCATGGCCTTCGAGCGGGACTGGTTTGCACCTCATCTGGAGTTTCGCTGTCCGCGGCTAGGTCAAATCACCTGTGAGGCAGTACCCGCCGAGGGTGTAACAATCAGCCTGCGCCGCGCCCTGGAACCCTGGTTGACACTCGGTGAAGAGACCACCAGCAGTGGTACCGCCCGTTATGTGGATTCATCGCTCGAACGGCTGCAGGTAAAAGTTCGCCAGTTTATACCCGAGCGCTATCGCGTCACCTGCAACGGCCGCGCACTGCCACTCACCGCCACCGGACGTGCCGGAGAATATGTTGCCGGCGTACGCTACCGCGCCTGGCAACCACCATCCTGCCTGCACCCAACGATTCCGGTGAATACTCCGCTGGTGTTCGACTTGGTGGATACTTGGTCCGGTCGCGCCATCGGCGGCTGCACCTGGCACGTGGCCCACCCCGGCGGGCGCCATCACGAAAGATTCCCCGTGAATGCCCGTGAGGCCCAGAGTCGTCGCGCCGCGCTCTTTAAACCTTTCGGTCACACCCCGGGTCCGCTGGAGGTCGAAGTGCCGCCCCCCAATCCAGCGATGCCTACTACACTGGACCTTCGCTGGTACCGAGTCTCCTGAGAGCGCTGATCGGGGGATAAGAAAAAGCCCGCACGAGGCGGGCTAATTCCTCGAAGGATATATGCCAATCAAGGCGACACATGCCCTCAAAGTGAGATAGGGTTGCATGTTGTCATGACTTTGCCCGCCTCCGGTATCACCCATGCTGTCGGCAGCTAATTGCTGGTTTGCAGTACCGGGAGCATCGTAAATATAGACATCGTTGTTCCTCCTATTACTCGCGGAGGCTGAACTGCCCAAGACGCCATTTGAGCCATCGCTGTAACTGGCTACTCCTGAACTGACATTAATGGCGTGCTTATGTGCGGGTATTTGTGCTGTGGTCAGAGTGGTTGTTGCGCTCCCGCCCTTCGAGCCTTGCCGGAAATTGGGGAGGCCCGGCCCCTGTCCGGTATGCAATGAAACTCGACCACGAAGATCGGGCAGGGCAAAAGTGGTCCTGCCATCACCTCCATAGGTGGTGCCATAGAGGGAAAATAACGCTGTATTCTGCGAAATATCCAATAGTTGTCCATTGGCATCAGCCCAGCCTCGAGGACAGAAGCTAAACCCAAACCACCCAACCTCACCAATGTAAGGCTCTTGTGCGCGGGCCATCTGTACGTGCAAGACTGAAACTAGTAATAAACTGGATAACAGTAATTTTCTCATTGGATTTTCTCGCTTCAGGAAAACGTAGGTTGAAGCGACCTATAGGGTCACTCATGACGAGAGAAATGCAACCAGCGAGCCAACTAGTGACAAAGCAACCGAAAAATTTAAAAGGCTCTGAAATTCAATGATTTATTCTCTAAGGCTCGTAGGGGCAGGAAACCCAGACGAGTCGGCGCATTTGCTGAGTTGGGTTCTTACCAACATAACCGCCAGCTAATGTTAGGTTACAAACAACAGTAACCACTGTTGGTCTAACAGCAGGCCCTGAAGTGTCTTCTGGACTCAGAAAGGGATTGGCATACCCTGTCGTTATCCACCCTACACACGCTCCAAGATAAAATTATAACGCCTACAAATTATTAATCTCCCGCCATTTCAAATGGTAAGAATAAATCATAAATTCAACGTCAGCACCTGTTAAGCGTTATATGATTTGTGAATTCCGCAAATCTCGTTTTAGCGGTCATTGCTCAACGAAAATAATTGCTGATTTCTCGCTCGCCAAAATGTCCGGTGACCGAACCATAGCTGAAGGATAAGGCCTATCCTGCTAGGCACCATGCCGCCTTAAATCAATTCGTACCGAATTTTTTTGGCTGTCTCTGTGAGGATATTGGCCATGACTGGATCTTTCAGTTCACGATGGAAGATTGGCCGCTGCGGGAATCGCGCGCTGACCGCGCTCAAAAAGCGCGATCGCGGGTTCATTGCCATACATGGATGAGCAGTAGAGAATGCCGTCTACTTTCGGATAGGCCAAATAGAGTTGCTACGCCCAGCGTCTCGCCCGGGGCCTTTGTCCTGAGTGAATGGCCGTGGAGGCGCCAATGGCTGTCGCAAAGGTGCCGCGAAGATTCCGCAGCGTCAATGAGTCCCTCAGTTCAAAGCCCGCAAGGATGGGGTCGCGTGAATAGCGGTCAATAATGCGCGTTGCCTGAAACACTTCTGCCAGGCAGGTCGGGAGGGATTCGCTGCCGGCAGCCAGGTACATAACGCCCCTTTCTTGCACCTGGGGAACCCCATCATCATCTGGCACGTGATGGTCAAACCGGCTTGCCGAAGGACCGTAGTGCCTAAAGGCATCCCAGGTGCTGGGATAATCTCCAGCGGCAAAAAAAAATCCGGGCGACCGTAGTGCCAGCCGCTGTCGAATGCGGCTGGTGCTCACGCTCAGGCGGGCGGCCACTTCCTGCTGGCTATGGGCGGTAGCCACCATCTGGGCGTACTCCCCAGCGATAATGGTCACATTCGCTGCGGCAGCGTCTTTATTGGCGCCCCCTACCCCGACCGCACCGCCTTGACGTAAGAAGGTCTCTTCTTGCTCTGATAGGGCATTGGGCATCAGCGGCATCGTGTAAATCGGGTGTGCACGCAGAAAAGCCGCCGCAGCGGAGGCAAGCGCATCTCCGACAGATAAAGGAAATCTACGGTTACACCGAGTTTAGCGATCCCTTATCCTATTTCCACTTCCTCCGCTGGCTGTATGCACGGGCGTGGGTCGGGGATGAAAGACCAAGTATGATATGGGCAGGCAACGCTCGGATATCGCTGAGGGCTACTACAGTTTCCCACAAGGCGAGCACGTCCTGTTTTCTCTGATCCGCCACGACGGCATGGATATTATCGGTATTCCCCACAAGGAGATGGACATCATCTCTTATTCTCGAATAGACACATTCTCCAGTTGCTCATTGCTTGAACCAGTTGTGTAATGTGCGTTAAATCACTCGCCCCGGATTCAGCAAGTTGTTGGGATCCAGTGTGTGCTTGAGAGAACGCATAAGGGCCACTTCGACCTCCGTGCGGCTGTATTCCAGCCATGGCTTTTTCTCAACACCAATTCCGTGTTCCGCCGACACTGAGCCATTTAGCTGTCGCAATGGTTCATACACCAGACCGTCGCTTTGCAGGTGAAAATCACCCTCGATACCCGGCCGCACAAACAGGTGCAAGTTGCCGTCGGCCATATGGCCAAATATGTAACACTCGCCGTCTGGCCACTGCTGCGACACGCTGTGTGTGACCTGATCGGCATAGGTTTCCATATCACTGATGGGCAGACTGACGTCATACAGGTAACAGGGCTCGCGCGAGGTAATCATCTCAAAGCTCTCACGAATGTCCCACAGCTGGCGTCGCTCACTCTCTGACTTGGGCAACACGGCATCGACAATCAGACCACCCTCAAAAGCCTGCTCTATCACCCGTTGAAAGCGTTCCCCGTCCCCTTCCGGATGGGCACCTTCGGTTTCCAACAGGGCGTAGAAAGGATAATCTCGGGCCAAAGGCGGCCGATGACCGTCCTCGCCCGTAACACCCTGGTAGTACGTGCCCCACATCACTTCGTAGGCGCTAAGGATGCCCGCCAGATCCCTTTGCAAGGTGCGCAACAACTGCGTAGCTTGCTCAAAGGTATCCACTGCCACCAGCGCGGTGTGTCGGCTGCGGGGTCTGGGGAACAGCTTCAACACTACCCGGGTAACCACTCCCAGGGTGCCTTCAGTGCCGATAAACAGCTGCTTGAGGTCATAACCGGCATTGTTTTTCAACATCTGGTTCATGGAAGACACCACGGTGCCATCTGCCAGCACCGCTTCGAGTCCCAATACGAGATTGCGCATCATGCCATAGCGCAACACATTGATGCCCCCGGCGTTGGTGGCCACATTGCCACCGATGGTGCAAGAACCCCGAGCCCCAAGGTCGAGGGGGAACAGGAGCGCCTGGTCGGCCAGGGTCTCCTGTACAGTCTGCAAGATAGCCCCGGCCTGCACTGTGGCCGTGCCCCCCATTGGATCGATGCTTTCAATAGCCGTCATGCGCTCAGTGGAAAGGATAATCTCTTCGGCACGGGGGTCAGCTGCGTGAGTGCAGCAGGTCCGTCCACCCTGGGTAACCACCGGTTGGTTCAATTCGTGGCAGATCTTGAGGGTTTGACTGACCTCTTCGGTGTTCCTGGGGCGCACCAGCGCCAGGGCCTGGGTCGGAGAAGCGTTCCAGTAACTGGTGGCTCTCTGCCTCAACTCCTCCCCCTGGACCACGGCTTCAGGCCCCAGTACATCAATCAGGGTGCTAACGACAGGGGCTTGCTCACACATGGGAAACTCCATTGCTTCTTTGCCACCATGCTAGTGGCTGCTCTATCTCAATAAACAAAATCCTACATCATGAACCTACATATAGTACAAGATTATTGTGAGTGTATGACCTTTACAGAATTGGTGTATGATCCTGTCAAGGCCAACTTGCACACAATCAGGAAACCACTGCACCCGCTACCGCTAAGCTTGAACGATCTGAAACACTGGTCCAAAGTACCAAGCTATCCATTATCGACTACATTCGCGCACACAACTTAAAGGTTGGGGACAAGCTTCCCGAGGAGGAACAGTTGGAAGTCGTGGAATTGCACGAGCACATCGCCCAGGCTATACCTGACAGGGATCCGGACGTCGCCCGAGAGGCGATGGAGCAACATTTTTCCTTTGCAGTTGGCAGCCTAGTTTGCACCCCGCCGAAAACCCTGCCTATTGAGGCGCCCAACCCCGTGGAGGCTATCCGCTTTCGCATGGTGCAGTAGGGCCTGAGGGATAAAGATCTGGTGCCTTATATTGGCACTTCTGGCGGGGTCTCCGAGATCCTCGGCTACAAGCGCAAGCTCACCCTGAACATGATCCGAAAGCTCCACGCTGGTCTCAACATCCCCACAGAAAGCCTTGTACAGGACTATGAGCTTAGAGTCGGATAGATAACCCAACTCCCACAGCAGGTGAGCAAATCCTACCTGCTTGAGCGCCTTTTCGGTCGGCGGTATTTCCCCGCAGTTCATAAGTTGGATTTTCTGGCTGACCCAAGCTTGTCCACCGTGTTCGAAGACGGGCTTGATCCCCAAGTTATTCTGAACAACATTGAAATTCACTTTAACGTCACCATCAATCTGGATACAGATCTCATCATTTTCGACGAAATTGATGAGAGCCAAGCCGCCGTCGATTCCTTAAAGTTCTTCGCCGAAAGCACCCCCTCCGCCTATATTTGCGCCTCCGGTTCAAATATCGGGTTACTGGATTCCTTTCCCGTTGGAAAGGTCCATACGTTGGAGCTGTTGCCATTAACGTTCGAAGAGTTTTTGGCTCTAACCTGTTCGATGTCGATACTGTCCGCGCGGGAAACTATTCGTACCTTCTTCGATTTGAGGCTAACATCCACCTGCTCGATAGCGGGCATTTTTTGCAGTTGTCGCTGGAGGCTATCAACACAAAACGCACAGGTTAAACCGTTCACATCCACTTCAATGGTATCGGCATAACTCGCCATTGACATCAGCAAGCCAGCGCTCCAAAACCCTGCCATGATCGCGCGCATATCGACACCTATAGGCCAAAGAGGTTACGCATCGGCAACAGCAGGAATGCAGCCGTAAAACCAACCATCCAGACCGCCGCTGCCACCGAAAATACACGCCGATTCCATATTCGCGCTGGTAAAAACGGATAGTTTCAACGCTCACACCGGAGCGTTTGGCAATGGTACCGATAGTGAGTGGTTTGACAGTCATGACGATCACACTTTAGTGCGGCAATGATGCAATTCTACAGCTGTTTTCTTGGCTTGGCACAGGCTATTTATAAGGTACATGTATAAAACCCAACTCGGTAATTACAGTAAGTAATTGATAAGCGCAAAGGCTTTTTACTGACCCGTTTCTGGGCCAAGAATGGATTAGACACCAGTGTCTGGAAGTTAGCAGCGGCCTGATCCGCGAAAACTAAAACCCGTCACCCGCGCGTCGACTGCACTTCGTGGATACATTCACACTTGATACCGGCCTTCGCATGATGCTTTTCAATCGCTTCGATGTTCGGGGCATCCAGCACGCAATAGATCTTGTTGTCCTTCTCGCTAAACAGGATATCGTGGTGTGTGACCCCGAACTCGTCCGGCGGCGCATTCTGCAATTTGTTCAGCTCGTCCGCCGTGAACGGTTTCATGGGGTGGGTATCGATAAACCTCGGCACGGTTGTCACCTCCTCTCGCCTGGTTAATAGGCACTTGTCGAGCACCTCCCGGAGACGCTCGCCCGGGAAATATAAGGCGTTCGATTTAAGCTTGCTCGTTGCGTCGATCCCTTGCGACAACTTGATTATAGCGGAGCTTCAACATTATAGGACGGCATTTGACACACCTTACCTATAACCCATTGAACACAGCTCGCTTTCGGTTATCACCCGACTGCCTTATGCGCAGTTGTGATAGGCTCGCCAACTGGCTCTGTCACTTCCTTTGTAACAGTCTTTCTCGCCCCGCCAGAACGTCTACGCTAATAGTGAAAAGGTACAACTGGCGCGCAGGAGGGATAAAGTGGACGAACTCCTCTGGAGCCTGGGAGCTACCTACGATCTCAGCACTGAGTGGCAGCTGCTGGGGGGTGTGCACACCGGTTTTGCTCCCACCTCGCCCAGCGACAAGGACAATATCGCACCGGAGGAAAGCACCAACTACGAAGTCGGTGTGCGTTTCAACGGCAAAAACCTGAGTGCCTCAGCGATTGCCTTTTTCAGTGACTATGAGAACAAAGTCACCAACTGCTCCGCGGCCTTCCACTACATCGATGAGATGTGCCATGACAACACCTGTGATCGCGCCGGCGTCGACGACACATTTCTGAGCACCGACAGGTTACTGGTGTTTGACCTGGCCTCGCACTATTCCCTCAGCAAATCCACCAACCTCTACCTCAAGGTGGACAACCTGTTTGACGCGGAAAAAATCGTGGCCCGCTCTCCCGACGGCGCACCTCCCAACAAGCCGCGTACAGCGATGGTCGGGCTAAAGTTCGCGTTTTGACACAGTCTGATCCCTTGCTAAGACGCCTCTTGCCAGGGCCCTTTGTCCGAGGAACAGTGGACATATATGGACGCCCAGGCTTTGTGTACTGGCTGGAGGCTAACTCTTCCTTTGGAGTGCTCCCCTCTAGAGTGTCGAAAACTCGCTCTACATAATTCGTTTTTAGCTGCCCGACGCCAAGCCCCTGGCAGTTGGTTAAAAATAGAACAGACCTGAAGAGCTTGCCATACGCGGGGTTTAAAGAATTATGCTTCCGTTTGGCGTATCCCTAGTATCCTAACAATACTTGCAAACGCTAATGCAAACCATTATCATTTGCATAAACTTGGGCTGGCGCCAGGCTCTTGGGTGGAACTCACAACACCAATTTACAATCAACCAAACGGAACACATCCATGAAAATGCGTCCATTGTCTATGGCCATTGCGGCGGTCCTTTGTACCACGGCTCAGGCTCAAGAAATCAACCAGCAAAAGGACCTGGAACACATCATTGTTACTGGCAGCCGTTTTACCGAAAGCATCGATCAGGTGCCAGTTTCGGTCACGGTTATCGATCGGGAGACCATCAAGCAGCAACTCCAGGTCAGTGCCGAGCTGCAAAACCTGCTGGCGGTACATGTGCCTGGGCTCGCTCCCAGCAACAGCACAACAAGCAACTTCGGCACCACTTTACGCGGGCGTATGCCACTCGTGATGATCGACGGCGTGCCCCAATCCACGCCTTTACGTAACGGTGGACTGGGGATTCGCACCCTTGATTCGGACGTGATTGAGCGTATCGAAGTCGTCAAGGGCGCCACCTCCATCTACGGTAACGGTGCCGCCGGCGGGATCATCAACTACATCACCAAGAGCGTCTCAGACAAGCCATTTGCCGCGCAGGCGTCCGTGTCCTCGCGTTTTAGCACCGTCAAATTTGCAGACAGCGCCGGTGTGCGCACTCAAGGTTCCATCAGTGGTACCCACGATCAGTTCAGTTATTTGCTCAGCGCTTCCCGCGACGAACGCGGCGTGGAACGCGACGGTGAAGGCGACATCATGGGTACCATTTACGGTTTGTCCGAAAGTGTGACCCGCAATGTATTCGCCAAGCTGCAGTACCGCCTGGATGACGAAAAATCTCTGCAACTGACCTACAACTACTACGAAGGCCAACAAAACGCCGACTTAATGGATGTGTTGGGTTCGGTCAACGATGGCACTAAAACCTATGCCATACCCCACGATGGAACCACCGTCAAATGGGGAGATCCCCAAGGCCCGCGCGGCAACCACAACTTGATGGTTAAGTATACGGACGAACGCTTGACTGATAATACGCAGATGACCATCGACGCCTACGACCAGACCATCGAGAACGTGTTTTTCTTCTCCACTTCCTTGTCCAATCCCGACGCGGGGTACGACGGCGGCCAGTCGATGATCAAATCTGACAAGAAGGGACTGCGCTTTAACTTCAACACCGGGCTGAGCTGGGAGAATGTAGACGGCACCCTGATCTACGGGCTGGATGCTTTGAACGACGTCACCTCCCAGCCGCTGCTCGACGGTCGCGTTTGGGTCCCCGAAATGGATATGAACAATTTGGCCGGTTACCTGCAAACCAAATGGGTACTGGACAACGACTGGATCATCAAAGCCGGTGTACGCCACGAAAAAATCGATTTGGCGGTGGACGATTACCACACCCTGAAACTGTGCAAGAGCGCCGCCGTCTGTTCTGTTCCCATGGCAGTTCGGGGCGACAAGCTAAACTATGAGGCCACCACCTATAACCTGGCGTTGCGCTACCACATCAACGAGCACTTCAGTCCCTTTGTCAACTATTCACAGGGCGCGGATATCTCCGACCTCGGCCGATTGCTGCGCTCGGCCACGGTGGACGATATCGCCCTGATTCAAACCGAAGCGTCCATCATCGATAACTACGAAATTGGTCTGGACACCCATTTCGATGGCGTTGACTTTAGCATTGCGGCTTACAAAAGCACATCGGAGCTGGGCACCTCCAATAAGTACAACCCCGCCACGGGGGTTTATGAACCGGTGCGCTCACCCCATAAAATGTGGGGGTACGAGGTGGCGCTCAACTACCGGATCTCCGACTCCCTCAGCGCCAAGGCCAATTATTCCTGGGTGGAGGGCAAAAACGAGTCAACCGACGACTACCTCGATGCACGGATTATTTCACCGCCCAAGTTCGTCGCGCACTTGAACTGGCAGCCAACCGCCAGCACCAATCTGGCCCTGACCTACTACCACGTGGGAGATAGAAAACGTTTTGAGCCCGACGAAAACGGCAATTGGAGCGGCGCCTACGCACCCGTCAGCGGCTACGATGTTGTCAACCTCAGCGCCAATTACCGCAAGGACAACTGGAGCATCTTTGCCGGGGTTGAAAACCTGTTCAATGAAAAGTACTTCTCCGCCCGTGCCCAAGCCTACACCTACAGCGGTGGTGCCTACCACAGCATGAGCCTGGGTACGAGCGTCAATGTGGGTGTGAGTTACACATTCTGATTTCGCGCTATCCCACGCTGGGGGCAGCTTTCACACAGCTACTCCCGGCATTATCTACTCGGCAAACATTGCTCGACAAAAGATCATTTGAAAAAAGTCTTTCGACATTCAGGGGTAAGGGATGCGAACCACACTGATCACGCTACACAAATATGCCGGACTCTTGTTTGGCCTGTTGCTGAGTTTGACGGGTATCACCGGCAGCCTGTTGGTGTTTGATCACACGCTGGACGAGGTGTTGACGCCGGAGACGGTCCAGCTTGAGACCTCCAACAACCAGGCCTCTCTGCAAGCTGTATTGAACGCCGCCCAGGCCGCCGTTGCCAATGGCACCGAGCCGACACGCCTCTACCTGGCCCGCCAACCCGGCAGCCCCCATGTCGTGCGTTTTCCTCCCCTCCAGGATGCCCCCGGTCCACTGGAGGTCAGCGTCGCCCCCAGCGACGCCAAGGCTCTGGCGGTACGCACCTGGGGGCAATACCCCATGAGCTGGATCTATCGACTGCACTACCGGCTTCTGGCGGGCACCGCCGGCAAATACATTGTCGGCGTGGGTGGTATCAGCCTACTGTTTTTTTGCGTCAGCGGTCTGGTGCTTTGGTGGCCGCGACGGGGCCGCTGGCGCCGGGCTCTGACCATCAAACGCCACAGCGGCCGCTACCGGTTCAACTACGACCTGCATAAAACTACAGGTTTCTATATGCTACCCCTGTTGCTGGTCATTGCGTTCTCCGGCGTCACCCTTGTGTTCCATAAGGCCACGGAAAAACTGGTCGGGGCCATACTGCCGCTGGAAAAACACAGTATCCCCCCCGCCGCCCCCGGAACGCAAACGCTCAGCGTCGATCAAATTGTTGCCATTGGGCAACGCGTCTTCCCAGAGGCAGAACTAAAGCGGATTTACCTACCGCAAAGCCCCACGGATAGCTACCGGTTGGCGTTCAATCGACCCGGTGAACCCTGGACTAATCACGCTGTCAGCGGCCTTTGGATTGACCCCTATAATGGTCAAGTGCTGGAAAAACGGGATTACCGGACAATGGCCAGCGGCAGCAAATTCCTCGCCTGGCTATTTCCTTTGCACAATGGTGATGCACTGGGGCTGATCGGGCGCTGGCTCGTGTTGATTTGCGGTTGGTTGCCGGGACTGTTGTTTATCACGGGCGTGTACATGTGGTGGCGTAAGCGGCATGTGATTCGCCGATCGAACACCGTAGCAAACGAAGTGCTTCTACTGCTGAAAGGACGGGCTACTGCCAAAGAGTAAACACGCTTTAATCCGTCTATATCCTGGCAAATAGCTATAACTCCATGAATAGCTCAACGTCTGTAAAGGCAACGACTGCTGAGGAATTTAATTACAGCTTTGGAGAATAATCGACCGATTAAACGGAACTCCATGCCTAAGCATTGTTCGACCAGGCCTGGTTTACACCAATTAGCTGCAGCGGCTCTCTGAGTTACGTTGTTCTTTTACGAAATCCGGAGTATTTGTCCTTTGATGGATGGGATCAACATTGCGATAGATCTCTAAATATAAATAGGTTACAAACACCTGTCAGCTCCTGTAGCACTTTCATAGCACCAAAGAAGGAGACAAATCTGCGACCTGAAACCGGCCCGGAGATATTAGAGTAGGTTACCGCCCCCAGATTCAAATGCCCCCGTTCCTGCCCACTCCCTCCAAATGTAGCAGCCACGATGTATCGAACTAGGCATCAACCATCAACGCTCATAATTCCTATAGGTGCATATAACCCCCGAAACCTGATTAAAAAACAATCTAAATGCAACCCTATAGGCGCAACTCTGGGGGTAGACTTAGCTAGTGACCATCCGGAAACTCGGCTTTTTAACCGAGATTTATTTTGTAGGTCGGGTTTTAACCCGACAACCGGTGCTCAATTCCGGCATCGTTGTCGGACTGAAGTCCGACCTACAGAGTTTCCGGATGGGCGCTAGCTATAGAAATAACTGGGATTGTATCGACTTAATTCGAGAAAAAAACTGGGTGCCTGCATCCATCTACAGGCACCCAGAATGGTGCAACGTTGAGATACTTCGACAACTTTTTTTCTTCCCTTGGTTTAGGGGTTGTGTACCCAGCTTCGAAGTAATGCCGGGTACCCATAGGCCACGCTCAGTAGCCGCAACGTTCTCCACCGACTAAAAACGTATACGCCCCTGTAGAGCTACAGTTCTAGGCTTGTCCAGCATTTTGAAGTAACTGCCCGCCGTCAACGGCAAGTCATTTCCCTGATGCGATGTTCGCTTATCAAATATGTTCTTACCTATCAGCGAAAGGTCCCAAGTTTCGTTTGGATCCGTCAACCTAAATGTCAAATTTGCTTTAGTGTAGGTATCCTCCGTCAAAAACGGATCATTGTCATCCGCAGTCTCGAACTCGTCTTCATAGACCAACTGAACAGTGCTTACCAATTCATACCCATTTTTAAAGGTAAATGAATGCTCCAAAGTAACATTACCCGCAAATTTGGGTGCCCATGGTAAGGATTTATCGGTCAGATCCTGGGTTGGCGCCGCACCTGAGAAATCACACCCCGGTGCCGCACCAACAGACTGAGGCGAAGTGCATTGCCCGTTGAGGCGTTCATCATAATAGGCATCCAGATAAGCCCCCTGGAAAGACAGTCGCAGGGAGTCGGACATCTGCCAGAGCAAATCCAGCTCCAGGCCTTGCGCAACCGAAGACGCCGCATTTGTAACCAAAAAGTTGATCACACCATCGAACGTACTCACCTGAAGATCGTTGTACTCATTGCGGAAGATTGCCGCATTGAGCTGCATAGTGCGATCGAACAAGGAGCTTTTGAAGCCAAATTCGTAGGAGTCAACCTCCTCCGGATCAAATGACATAGCGACTGGATCCAGCGTACCATTCTGCTCATCAAAGCCGCCGGCCTTGAAGCCTTGAGCAAAACTCGCGTAAACCATTACCGAATCATTCAAGTCGTATTGAACATTAATCGAAGGATTCAGGTCATCGTCGTTGCGATCGGCCTCCAACATACCGTCCGCCCAACCGAAATCGACACGAATCGTATTATAAAGCGGATGTGATGGTTCCATGGGAACCGCCGCGGAAAAATCATGATTACCCGCGTTTTGTGCAATAATTTGCCTGCGTGTTACCTCCTTTTCAACTTCCGTGTATCGAAGGCTTAATGTAGCCCGCAATGCTGTATTGATGTACCAGGTGGCAGAGCCAAACACCGACCAGGACTCATCTTCCTGAAAATGATTTGATAGTCGCGTAGCGGTAGGCCCGGCAGCGAAGTCGTTGGTGACATCCAACTCAATGTCCTGGTAGTAGGCGCCAACCATCCACTCAACATAATCATTTGTGGAAGACGTTATCCGTAGCTCCTGACTGTATTGTTGAAAGTCTTCCTGAACATGCTCAAAGTTATACAGCAGTGTCCCCAGGTAAGGCCCTGCGATACTTGCCCCCGACTGACTGCGATGGTCCTCATACTCACTGTAACTGGTGACGGAGGTCAGCGTGTATTCCCCGAGATCCCAATTGAGGGTGGCAATGGCAGAATGACTGTCAAGGTTATTGAAATCATTCTTGGTGGGGAAAGGGCCTCCCGGTCCGGGGCCAAATCGCTTATCGTCGAACGCGAAGTCCGACTGTGGCAGGTCACCGTAGATCAAGCAATAAGTAGAGGGTGCTTGCGCAGGGTTGGGCGGCGGACATCCGACTGCCTGTAAAGCGCGTCCGACGGTATCTGACTTTTCGGCCTGTAACTTCAGGGTAACATTTAAAGTATCACTGGGTTCCCAGTCGAAGGTCACACGTCCCGCGTACCTCTCTTCCTGAGGTTCCTTTTCATCAATAGTTGAGTTTGTTTGCCAACCCTCCTGGTCCAGATAACGCAGCGCAATACGCGAACCCAGTGTTTCGGTCAGTGGACCACCTATTGTCAGTTCGGAGGTGACCTTATCGGTTCCATCTTCATAGGCCAGGGTAAATTCACCTTCGAACTCTTCCACGGGATTACGCGTTACAATATTCAGCGCACCAGCGATAGCACTGTTGCCAAAAAAAGCGACTTGTGGCCCTCTCAGAACTTCGACTCGCTCGATATCCAGGAACGCATTACGGGATTGCAACCCACGCCCAAAATAAACACCGTCGATAAAGGTAGCAACCGACTGTTCAAAACCGATGTTGGCCCCGGAACCAATACCGCGGATAAACAGTACATCTCCCAGTGCCGATTCGTTAACGGTGACATTGGGCAATGCAGTAGTGATATCGGTAAGCTCTCCATAGCCCTTGGCACTTATCTCGTCACCGCTAACAGCGACTACTGAAATAGGGACATCCTGCATGCTCTGCTCACGCTTTTGAGCCGTAATTACTATCTCCTCCAACTCTGCGGACTGGGCCGTACCTATACCTGCAGCCAGTATAACAGCTGTCGCTAAGATGGTTCTCCTAAACTCACAAATCTGAGAACTTTTAACCATATCGTCTTTTCCCACCGTTTACTCTCATATCCCTTGACGCTATACAACCGTTCTTGGGCTACAGCCTCAGATCAAGAAGCGTTTGAAAAAGCGCTGTTTGACCGTTGCATTGATCTTGATCAATAATGCTATTCAAAACAAGCTCATAAACTAGATAAACATTATTTAGATTTTAAATACTCCTCTATACTTCCGGCATCAATTTCAACTCTTTATCCTTAAAATTCAAGCAGTTGCACTCGATAGGCTGTTTTGCCAACCAGAAACTTAAACATATTGACAACTAAAAGAAGTGCTGCTTATAACCACTTTAAATAAGCTTAAACAGCCTTTCAGTTTATTGTGCATTTAGGCCTGGATTTCTTTCGCATTGCTGGCTTTTCGAAACAAGCTCTGCAACTGATACGTAAAACAAGCAAGAGCAGGCAGCAAACACAAAGCTCCAATCATATTGAGTAAAAACATAAAGGTCAGCAGAATCCCCATATCGGCTTGAAACTTAATGGGCGACCATATCCATGTCGCTACACCAATGGCCAAAGTAATGCCGGTAAAGCTTACCGCTTTTCCAGTTGTTTTCAGTGTATTCAAGTAGGCTTCCTGCAACCCCAGACCTTGCTTGAGGTAGGAATCCAAGCGGCTATAGATATAAATACCGTAATCCACACCAATACCGACGCCGAGGGCAATTACTGGCAGGGTAGCGACTTTCACACCAATCCCAAGATACGCCATCAATGCCTGGCACAGCACCGAGGTAAGGGCCAGGGGAATAATAATACACAGCAATTTAGTGATAGATCGAAAAGTAATGAAAACCAGAAGACCAACCACGAGATACACAAACAACAGCATTTCCTTTTGAGCCTGCTCAATTACCTCATTTGTCGCCGCTTCAATGCCGCCATTCCCGGCGCCCAACACAAACTGTAGGTTCTCGTTATTGTTTGCGTCTGCAAAGGCTTCAACTTTAGTGAGCACGCGACGTAAAGTATCTGCTTTATGGTCATCAAGGAAAACAAGTATCGGCGCCAAGCTACAGTCACCATTGATAAATCCATCGGGCATACCCCAACTCAGAGAACCCAGCGAGTTGTTCAATATCGCCTGACTTCTTGACAAGTTATACCATTTCATATTGCCTTCGTTCATTCCCACAATCACTGACTTGGAAAAGTTCACCATTGACTGCGTAGCCTGAACGCCAGGGGTATTTTCCAGTTCCCACTGCAGGCGATCAATCGCGTCCATGGTTTCATAAGCCGCACAGGCATCAGGTGGCGTCTCGGTCATCACAACCAGAACGTCTGAACTAACTGCGTAGTTACTGGTGATAAAGTGATTATCAATATTGTATCGAGAGTCTGGACGCAGTTCCGGGGCACCTTTTTCCAGGTCACCGATCTTCAAACCCTTGGCCAATTGAAGGCCGGCCATGGCCGCCATGAGAGCAACAACTATCGCCACACAAGCCAGCCTGGGATTGGCAAATTGTGAAATTCTCTCCCAGAGCTCATTCCTGCTGTCTTTTTTAGCTTGCGCGTGATCAACGCCCGACTTACTGACACCGATATAGGACATAATAACGGGAAGCAGTACCAAGTTCGTCAGAATAATAACCGCCACACCTATGCTTGCTGTGACCGCAAGGTTTTGTATCACCTCAATATCAATAATCAGCAGGGTTAAAAATCCGACAGCATCACTGATTAGCGCGGTAATACCCGCCATATACAGATTGCGGAACGCCACGCGAGAGGATTCAAGTTTACCTGATCCTTTTGCAGCTTCATGTGCCACAGCATTGATTACCTGCACACCGTGACTGACGCCAATGGCAAAGATGAGAAATGGAACCAGCACCGAATAGGCATCCAGGCCATACCCCATAGAGACCAGCAAACCCAACTGCCATATCACCGCCACCACCGAGCAAAATAACGGCGCCAATGTCCCTCTTCCACAACGGCAATATAAATACAACAGTGTCGCGGTGATACCCAGTGCGATGGCGGCAAAAATCAGAACAAATGATATCCCGTCAATCAGGTCACCCACTTTCTTCGAAAAACCGATCATATGGATATCAATATCATCACTTTGATATTTCTCACGTATTTTCTCTTCGAGAAGGTGAGAAAACTCCTGATAATCCAAAGGCTGATTATTAGACGGGTTTTTGTCAAAAATGGGAACAAAAACAATGGCGGACTTAAAGTTATCGGCAATTAGCCTTCCCACTTGACCGGACTTCAATATATTTTGCCGAAGCTGCTCAATACTTTCCGCGGAACCGTCGTAACCATCAGGAATGACAGGCCCTCCTTCAAAGCCTTCTTCAGTAACCTCTACCCAACGGACACTGGGAGTCCATATAGACTTGAGCCCCGTGCGATCGACGCCAGGCAAGTAGAAGACAGTATCGTTCACCTCCTGCAACGTCTGCATATACTCTTTAGTAAAAATGTCACCACGCTTGGCTTCCACCGAAATCTGTATAGAGTTCTCCGAGGCAGCTAAATCACCCCGATGCTTAAGCATAACCTGGATAAATGGATGTTCCAGAGGAATCATTTTTTCAAAGCTCGCCTCTGGCTTTAAATTCATCAGTTGAACCCCTAAAAACAGGGTGATAACCGAAAAACAAATTATCAGAATCTTGCGATTGCTGAAGATAATTCGTTCCAACAACTTTTCTTCATCACCTAAATGATATCCGCTTGCACCATGTTTTAGTGACATTAAACTACCCTCATGCTCTACGAAATCTGTTATTCTATTGATTAGCAACCCTAAGTTTGCTGGGTATAGTCTGGACACCGCCGAGGCCGGTCAAAACCAGATCACCATTGGGAGCTTCACTGACATCACTCAGCCACAAGCCGTTTTGAAGCCTTGTGACATCAAAATTGGATGATTGCGACCCGGTAACCACCACACCGGATTGCCCCACCAATACCAACTCGCCGCTTGCCAACAACACACTTCCATTGAGAGACGTTTCAACACCAGCCGTCACTTTTTCCCAGGTATCTCCGAGGTCTTCGGAATAGAAGACATTACCTTTTAATCCATAAACCAACACCTCACCCGCTTTGGCCGTACCGGTCACCCCAAAAAAGGATCCTTCATAGGGAGAAGTCAACGTCTGCCAAGAGCGGCCCGAATCCATTGAACGATATAGGGTCCCGAGCTCTCCAGCGATAAATAACACTCCTTTGGCAGTACTCGTAACAGCGCTGTAGTGCAGCTCGTCCGGATTATCAATATTTGCGGACCAGTCCTCCCAGGATTTACCGCCGTTTTGCGTATAGAGAATTTTGCCGTAAGCACCCACCGCAACTCCCTTTTGGTCACTGGTGACCACAATATCCATAAGCGGCTCAACTATAGCGCCCTCATCTCCGCCGACCGTACCGCCAACTTCTGCAATACCATCATATTGGATGCGCCAGGTTGTACCGCCATCTTCCGTGGTCAAGATTAGTCCGTCATGACCCACAACCCACCCCTTTTCAGGGGATAGAAAATAAGCATTGGTCAGCACCTGCCTCACCGGAACCTCAGCTTGTTGCCAGCTTTTACCACTATCAACGGAGTACAGGATGTGGCCACGTTCACCCACCGCTACCAGGCGATTGCCCGCTCGGGATACCCCCAACAGCAGCGACGTTGCAGCCTTCTCAGATTTAAGTGCCGGCACTCTTTTCAGCTCAGTACTGGCCATAGCAGAAGAAAGAAACGCAACCGCGCAAAAGAGAATAAATGACACTTTCGATAGAATAATATGCATAGAGGTAACGCTCATCACTCAAAATTTTCTGACACCCAACTTGGTCAGTTGCCCCACATGGTTCAGAACAAAAAAGGGGCCTCTGTGACCCCTTTGATTACCACACTTGTGGAACCTTGGAAAAAGTCCGGACTAAAAAGAATATTTAATATTGAAGGACAGGAAGTCCCGATCAGACAACAGGTTGTCACCATCCCTTCCCCAGAAGGCAGTATATTTGACTGAAGCCTGCAAGTTATTGAGGTAGGTTGCGGTAACACCGATGCTGCCCGATTTTCTATCCTCAACAAAACCAGCACCGATAGGAGACACGCCATTGACACCGTGGGAGAGACTCAGCGGTATTTTTACATCGACACCCGACACAACATTATCGTAGGAGACCTCCAGGTTTGCCTGATAGCCCCAGGACGTTTTGGTCGCAGTCCTCAGATCCACCCGAAGCAGATCGTCACTATCAAAACCGTTGACCACGTCCATGGCCGCTTCGAAGGTAAGCACGGTATTGTCCGCATAGGATGTTGGGCCAAATATGTGGATAGCAGAAATATCATAGTGCATGGTATTGGCGCGCTCATACCCTTTGACCAGGGTATCCGTCGTCAGCCCCTGGCTCAATGCAAAGAGTCGGGGACCAAGTAGTTCCTTTACATTACCTGTGACTACCGGTGCGTTGGCGCGATAACTGATATCCAAGGCGACGTTGGTATCCCCCAGAACCGCACTGGCACTTAGTCCAAACAGGTGGATATTCTCGACATAATCCAAGCTATAAGTCGTTAGATCGACACCGTGCAAGGCGCCGGCCAGCCCCCCCATTCCGTTTGGATTGCTACAATCAGCCGCTGCGGGACCTGAAAAACAGGCCGCGAACCAGTTAACTTCGTCTACACCGCCGGTTGCCGCATTGAGATTCAGCATCGGGGTTTTATCGTGATAGTTTACATAATAGAAGCCAAACTCCGTGTCGTTCAGTTCCGACGCCAGATAACGCACCGCAAGCCCCCACTGCCCGGAATCACTGGCTTCGTTGTCATCAGCGCGATCAATCGTCGCAAAGGGACTGGTGGTGGTTCCAATGCCAAGTGCTGCAGCGGGTCCTGCACCATGCCCTCCGGTGATGCCGTCCAGCACCGTCACAGCAGGCACCAAGATATTTTCGCCACCTTCTACCAGAAAGTCGACCGTACTAAAATAACTGCCAACGGCGTCGAGGCGAGTCTCCTCCCACTCGTACTGGTAATAGGCTTCCAACGTCAGTGAGTCAGTCACATCAATCTGGGCATACACCTGTCCTACCGGCAAAAAAACTTCTTTGAGCTCCAAGCCCGGCACATTCAATTTGGTGGCATCAACAATTGCCGTGGCACTATTGATACCGTTTGGCAAAAACAGGGTTTCTCCCCAGCTTACGACTTGGTCACCAAGCCGGACGTTGACGGTTCGGCCGCCCAGATCAAAACTGCCATAGACAAAATAGTCCATGAAACGGGGATCATAACCATGAACGTCTTTGGTCTCTGACGTGAATCCCCGATAGTTGTTCAAAGAACCACTGTTTAGCGGTCCATTGTTGGCCGTTAGAGGCGAGTCATTATCGTTGTCACCATAGTAGGCATCGTCATAGAACGCCCTGGCTCTCACAAACATGCCGAAATTCTTGTAGCTAATATCGACATCGCTGATGACGCTGGCAAGACTGGATACGAGTCCAGTATCGAAGTTGCAATTTGCATCATCTTCGTTTGGGTCACTCAGGTTATCGCTATCTTGTGACTCCACGCGCCAACTGGCACCGTATGAAACGGTGGTATCCAGATCAATGGACAGGTCGTTAGTGGGTAAAAATGAGAGGGCCATTGCATGGGATGTGCAAAGGGAAGTCATCCCTGCAACTGCTATAGCCAAAAACATTTTGTTCCGTACAAACCACTTTGTCTGCGCATGATGCTTGCTGCTTGAGGTCGAAATCGCTGTTGTTATAACTTCTTTCATTTTAGATGCTCCCCTTTGGCTTAAATCATATTTTACGGCCAATCGTTTGTGATCTCCCGGTGTCTTGTACTTATTCATTTCTGAGGGGCCGCCTCAGCGCAGTGACATCTTGCGCGCATTCTGTGGCGTAAAGAAGGAATCCTCTTTGGCTGCCACATTGTACTTAATGGAATGACGCCGCTCATTTTTCAGCCCCGTCACCTGATAAGCCCGAGAGTTCAAATCATGGAATACAATGACCTCTCCCAACGTGCCGGGCAACTCGTAGTAGTTTTTAAGGGCGCTCACATTGGTACGCCACAACTCACCTCGTCCATCGTAGTTGTCTGCCAACGCAATAACCCAACTGTCTTCATCGAGATACAGGGTTCGGCTCTTATAGACGTGACGAGCACCCCCTTTAAGTTCGGCTTTCACAACCCAAACACGATGCAACTCCCAACGCATATAAACCGGATTCAAGTGACCATTCGCTAACAGATCATCATACGTTACTTTATTGGATTCCAGCTTGTAGCTGTTGTAGGGAATGTAAACCTCTTTTTTGCCCACCAGCTCCCAGTTATAACGATCTATGGCGCCATTGAAACCCAGGGTATCATCCGCGGCACGTAACCCCCCGGGGCCTTGAGGCGTATCATAGGCAACCGTCGGAGCACGACGAATTCGTCGGGTTCCGGGCAAGTACTGCCAGGCGCGTCGAGGTGATTTACTCTGATCGATGGCATCACGAATAAGCAGCAGCTCACCCTTTTTACGCGCCGGCGCGGTCCAGAGCACGGTAGAAATAATCGACTCGGGAATGGGGGATGCATCTAGCGCCTTACGGTCCACGTAATAAGGAAACTTCTCAATCCAGGATTGCGACTCATAGGACTTGCTGCCATTTTTCATGACGCCAAACCAATCATCTTCAAACTCCCGGTAGGTGCCCTTCCAGCGAAGCAGGTGATTCCAAATTACTTCTTGGCCAGTTTGCGGAATCGGGAAGGGTATGCCGCCAAACGCGTTTTCGACGGAATTTCCATCGTCTACGAGTTCCGCATTCAGGGCATTGTCGTAAGTATTTTTATAAACCCAATCAGGCGCTGCATGAGAACGTCGTGTGGGATACACCGGCATTTTGAAAGAGTCGGGATAGGCGTTAAACAGCGCCTTTTGACCCTCGGTCAGTTTATCCGCGTATTGGTCCATATTTTCCGCTGTAATAGTAAATAACACGGCATCCTCGGCATAGGGATCAGCGTGATGCTGACCACCGCCTGCATAACTTAAACCTTTTGGGACTGAATTTAGGCCACCATTCCAGGTAGGGATAGTACCGTCCGTATTACCAGCCCTTTCCGCACCAAACGGGGTAAGCTCATTATTTAATTTGGCGGCCTGATCGGATGATACGGCTGAGAAAGTGAACTGAGAACTTATTGACAGCGCGACTAAACCCGCGCCCATAATCGACTTTAGTTTTGTCATTTTTACTCTCCTGCTGCATAAACATTGACTTAACGCTTTTTGTGGCTATCACTCAAACAACTTTTCTCTACCGGCATTTTTTGCGCTGACGTCAGCGTCGCCAACTGCGATTACCGACTTGTTGCCCTTTCTTATTTTCGACTCTTTATCGTCGGCTCCTACTCACAATCCGGAGGCCAGTAAGTGCTTTGCATGAGGGTTGTATGAGATTTGTATTGATCTTGATCAATTACGCTATTCGGAACAAGCTCAGAAAGTAGATAGGCATTATTTACAAATTGAATAAGCCAAAGCCAACCGCTTGTAATATTCGGAAAAGACATCTAAATTAGTTAATATTTATTTAAAAACTAAATTTACGCCCACACCCCTAGGGCGGTAGCTTCGGTACTGAACTATGCCCATTTTGAATGACATTGACCTGGATTTTAAATTACTGGTGGTTTTCCAGACCCTAATGAAAATCCGCAAAGTCAGTGACGCAGGCGAACAACTGGATATATCCCAACCCACCATCAGCCGCAGTTTGTCGCGGTTGAGAGCGCATTTCGGTGACCCTCTATTTGTCAGGACGCAAAACGGAATGGAACCTACACCCTGTGCACTGGAAGTCGCCCCTTACATTGATGAAATGCTCGACTTATACCATTCTCGCCTGTCCCAGAAACAGAAATTTGAGCCGGCCCTGTCAAAGCGCACCTTTCGTATTGCCGCTTCTGAAATCGGACATCTGCTGTTACTGCCGAAGCTGGTGAATACGCTGGCATGCCAGGCCCCCATGATTAATCTTAAAGCCACCCCCCTGGGATTACATTCGTTAATAGAGGAGCTTGAAACCGGGCAAGTAGATATCGCATTTGGTGCCTACCCTAAACTCTATGCAGGGGTTTATGAACGCACAGTGGCCAAAGAGAGTTATGTCTGCGTCACACAATCCAATCATCCGACAATCAAAAAAAAACTCACCCTGGACGACTTTCGCCAAGCGGCGCACGTCATTGTGTCAGCCCACGGCATGGGGCACATTCACGAGCAGATCGAAAAACAATTGCTCGATATCTGCCCGCCCGAGAATATCCGTGTCGTTAGCCATCACTTCTTATCCACGATTCTACTGGTCGAACAAACCAACTTAATCGCCACTTTACCCTCTCGGGCAGCCAAAGTACTCTCTGAGCGACTGGATATACAGATTCTAGAACCTCCGGTTGATATCCCGTCCTTTGATATCAAGACCTACTGGCATGAACGTTTTCACCAAGACGCTGCGAATCAATGGCTCAGAAACTTGATTAGCAGCATATTTGATGCTGAGTAACCCCTGTCTAGAATGGGGGCCAACCCTCATTATTTAATTTTCGCATAAAGCTTATGCCTTTTCCTTTCTTGTAGTAAATAAGGCCGCCGGTCACAATGATTCCACCTTCAAAAAATCCAATGAAGTTCTTACACAAGAGGGGAATTCGTTATGACACAAGAATCGGCAAAGCACCCGGGCGACGCCATGATAGGCCATCACCATGTCACCATCGGTGTCGGCAACCCACAGGAAGATTTTGACTTTCACACCAAGATTCTTGGTCTGAAATGTGTCAAAAGAACGCTGTTCTACGATGGAGCTACACCGGTTTACCACTTTTATTACGGAAACGATATAGGCGAAGAGAGCACGTTACTCACGACTTTTCCGCTGGAGCACGTAGGCGTAAACGCTGTTGAAGGCGTTGGGCAGTGCAGCAATGTCAGCCTCTCTATTCCGAAATCCGCTATGGGTTATTGGAAGGACCGTCTGGAAACCCATGGCTTCGATGTCACCGAGAATGAATACTTCGGCGAGCGACATCTGGAATTCCGTAGCCCGCATAACATCCGGTTGTCCATGGTGGGCATTGATGACGACGACCGTAATCCACGCACTGGTGGCCCTGTACCGCCCGAACTGATGATTCGTGGCACCCATACAGCTGGTGTTTCAACCCGTGAAATGGACTTTATGGCTGAATTTATGGAAGTCGGCTGGGGTTCACGCAAGGTAGGCCAAGACGGAAATATTGTGCGCTATGAAATGGGCGAAGGCGGCACTGGCACCTACACGGACTTTTTTATTGAACCCACCAAACGCTCCGGCAGCTGGCATGTAGGCAATGGCGCCATCCATCACCACGCCTACAATGTCCCGACACGCGAACAACAGGATCAAATCAAATTCTTTATCGAGGGCCTGGGTTACACCGATTGCTCGGAACCCAAAGACCGCGGGTACTTTGATTCCATCTATGTACGTACGCCTTCCGGGGCTCTGTTTGAGGCCTGCTGCTCACACGACCCCTCCTTTCTTTGCAACGAGCCTTACGAGACCCTGGGGACAAAATTGATGATTTCACCTCAGGTCGAACAAAACATGGAGGAAACGCTCGCCATTATTGGTCGTATCGAAGGCTAATAGTACTAGCGCGATCTCGACACGCTCAGTCATTACGAAAAGGAACCATCATGGATCACTATTTGGGATTAGCTGCCGATGTACCGGAAAAGGGACCTGCCACGTTTTTTCGCGTGATTAAAGACGGGCAAATCTACCCCGGATTTGTCACCCGCGTTAACGATCAGGTCAAGGCCTATCTCAATGTCTGTGCCCATGTGGGCCTGCGACTGAACGGGGAAAAAAACAACCTATTCAGTCGCGATGGCAATTACCTTTATTGCCATGCGCACGGAGCGATTTACGAACCCGACACCGGTCTCTGTCTTCAGGGGCCGTGTAAAGGGTTGTCTCTAATCTCTCTGCGACTCAAGGAAATCAACGGCAAACTGTTTCTGGATGATGAGGTTTACGAATTCTATGAACCACTTTGACTATAAAGCCCTGCCCTGGAACCTTATCTTTGGCACAGACTCACTCCAGCGACTGCCGGAAGAGTTGGATAAACTGGGATTTTCCCGAGCACTGGTACTCACCACACCGAATCAAACGCGTGACGGTGAGGCCATTACCGAACTGCTAGGCAACCGAGCAGTGGGGCTGTTTGACCAAGCCGTCATGCATGTACCCGCCGCTACCGTCGAGCAGGCGATCGCTGAAGTTGAGCGCCTAAAGGCAGACTGTACAGTTTCTCTGGGCGGTGGCTCCACCACCGGTCTGGGAAAAGCACTGGCCCTCAAACTGGACCTGCCCAATATTGTCATTCCCACCACCTATGCCGGTTCGGAAATGACCAACATCTGGGGCATTACCGATCAAGGACGCAAGGTGACTGGTCGAGACAACAAGGTCTTACCCACATTGACCATTTACGACCCCAAGCTGACCCTTAGTCTCCCGGCCAAATTTGCCGGTCCTAGCGGCCTCAATGCCATGGCCCAGGCCGTGGTCAATGTCACCTCCGGTACACTCAACCCGATCGTCGCCAACATGGCGCTCGCGGCAGTTAGAGCCCTATCCCGCAGCTTGCCCAAAGTGGTAGCCGACCCGAATGATCTGGACGCCCGGGCGGAAGCACTCTATGGCGCATGCCTGGCTGGTGGTTCATTGGGCACCGGCGTCACCAGCCTGCACCACCGTCTGTGTCACATCTTCGGTGGTAGTTTTAACACACCCCACGCGGAAACTCATACCATTCTGCTACCCCATTGTGTCGCCTACAATGCATCGAGTACGGCAGAGGGCACCCAACAACTCGCTCAAGCATTGAGTGTAGAAGATCCGGCGCTTGGCCTTTTTGAGCTAGCACAAGCAGTGGATGCGCCCACGACACTCAAGGAAATAGGCATAAAGGAGGACGACCTGGATAAAGCAGCCCAAATCGCCACCGAAACCCCCGTGAATAATCCGGAACCGGTAACCACAGCCCGTGTTCGTCAATTACTGGAAAACGCCTTTCATGGGCATCCGCCAACACCGGTATAACTCACAAGACTCCACTCAAATGGGTGACTCGACCTGTCGAGTCGCCTTTTTCAGGTTTCACAAAAAGTCACCACAACCCTGGGGAGCATCACCTATGGAGCGAATCAAACCTGGCCAGAGATTCCCACAGTTATCAATCACCTGTCTCGACAGCCGCCATAAACATTTATCGGATTTTCTTTCCCGGTCATTTCTGTTACTGGTCGTATACCGAGGCGTGCAATGCTCATATTGCAAGCAACAAATGCAGGAGCTCGATACGTTGCACCACGAGTTTGATCAACGCGACGTACAAGTGTTGGCAATGAGTATGGATACACCGGAGAAGGCACAGCAAGCCAAGCTCGAATGGGAGCTGGAAAACCTGCAGATTGCCTACGGCCTTGACATAAACGCCGCACGCCAATGTGGACTCTATATCTCTGAAGCCACCAAAGAAAGCCAGATGCCACTCTTTAGCGAGCCTGGTATTTTCCTGATCCGGCCGGACCAGACACTCTATGCCGCATGGATCTCTTCCTTTCCTTCTCCCCGCCCCAACCTCGCCGAGGTTATTCACGCAATAGACTTTATTCAAACCAATAACGTGCCCCCCAGGGGCGCTGATTGAAACGGAGGAAGCTGTAAGACAATGAAAAAAGTTCCCCAAATTTCCGCTCAAGAAGCTGCACAAAAGGTCAATTCGGGCGATGTACTCATTGCAGGTGGATTCGGCATGACCGGCAATCCGGTACACCTGTTACACGCATTGGCTGAGACCGAAACCAAAAACCTCACTTATGTGGGTAACAATGTTGGCGAACCAGGCCTGGGCGGCGGTCGTCTACTGCGCAACGGTCAATTGAAAAAAGCCATTGGCTCTTATTTTACCAGCAACCCCGAAGCAGTGGTGGCCGCACAATCGGGCGACCTGGAGGTTGAACTGTTGCCACAGGGCACACTTGGCGAGGCGCTACGCGCCGGTGGCGCCGGTCTAGGCGGTTTCTTTACCCCGACCTCAGCCGGCACACCGCTAGCGGAGGGTCGTGAAACCCGAGTCATCAGTGGTAAGGAGATGGTGTTTATCGAACCTTTGCGGGGTAACGTGGCACTCATTCGCGCCTGGCGTGCAGATACCGCCGGCAACCTGCAATACCGCATGACGGAGAACAACTTCAATCAGGCGGCAGCCACCGCAGCAGACCTGGTCATCGCAGAAGTCGAGGAGATTGTTCCGGTGGGAGAATTGGACCCCAACCAGATACACACTCCTTGCTGTTTTGTGGATTACCTGGTGCAAGCGAGTGTCAGCCTGGAGGATCTCGGTTCTTCAGCGTCTGTGTCCGCCAGTCTGAAAAAAGTCGATGAAAGTCGCATGAATATAGCCAAAGCAGCCTTGGCAGAGTTACGCAAAGGTGACATCGTCAATCTGGGCATCGGCATCCCCACACTGGTAGCAGACCTGATTGACGCTGACGACGGCATTATTATGCACACCGAAAACGGTATGCTCGGCGTGGGCCCTGAGCCAGAAAGCGGCGGTGCCATGGATTTTCCCGTCAACGCCGGCAAAATACCGGTCACTGCTCTGGAAGGCGCCAGCTATTTTGACAGCAGCTCCTCCTTCGGCATGATCCGAGGTGGTCATGTGGACGTGGCCATTATGGGCGGTCTACAGGTGGACGCGCTGGGCAATCTGGCCAACTGGGCCGTGCCCGGGAAACCGCTGCTGGGCGTAGGCGGGGCTATGGACCTCGCCTCTGGCGCCGACAAACTGGTCGTTACCATGACCCATTGCAGCAGGGACGGTACATCGAAAGTCGTTCCCCGTTGCGATCTACCACTCACCGCTACTGGTGTCGTGGATATCTTGATAACCGATCTGGCGGTATTTCGATTTGACAAAGACGGTATGACGCTTACAAAACTCATGCCTGGCGCTACCTTGGACCAGGTAGCCCAGAACACGCCGGCACCCTATAACATCGAGCTGGAATCCGCCCCCAAGCGACTTACGGAGAATACCTGTGAATGAGGCATATATTTGCGATTATATCCGCACCCCCTTTGGTCGCTACGGTGGCAGCTTAGCCACTGTCCGGGCCGATGACCTGGGTGCCATTCCGCTGCAGGCACTGATGCTGCGAAACAGCGGTGTTGATTGGGCTGCTGTGGATGATGTCATTTACGGCTGCGCCAACCAAGCCGGTGAGGACAATCGCAATGTCGCACGCATGTCGCTGTTGCTGGCAGACTTGCCGGAAAGTGTTACCGGCACAACGATAAACCGATTGTGTGGTTCAGGAATGGACGCTCTGCTCAGTGCTTCGCGAATGATCAAGTCTGGCGAAGCGGATTTGGTCATCGCTGGCGGCGTGGAAAGTATGTCGCGGGCGCCTTTTGTTATGCCGAAAGCCACATCCGCCTTTTCCCGCAGCAATGAGGTTCATGACACCACGATCGGTTGGCGTTTTATTAATAAGCGTATGCAGGAACTGTTCGGAGTGGATTCCATGCCGGAAACTGCCGAGAATGTGGCTGAGCATTTCAACATATCCCGTGAAGATCAGGACAGGTTTGCTCTTCGCTCTCAACAGAGGGCTGAAGCAGCCATGAACAGCGGACGTTTCGCCAAGGAAATAACGCCAGTGACAATCAATCTCCGAGGAGGCCAACAATCGGTGATTGATCAGGATGAACACCCTCGTCCAACGACAACCTATGAGAAATTAGCTGCATTGCCCACGCCTTTCCGAACCAGTGGTTCAGTGACGGCCGGTAATGCTTCCGGCGTTAATGATGGTGCCGCGGCCATGATCGTTGCTTCAGAATCAGCTGTGGTCAAGTTTGGTCTCAGACCGTTAGCGCGAATACTGGGTGGGGCCACGGCGGGCGTTGCACCTCGCATAATGGGATTTGGCCCAGCGCCGGCTACGCAAAAACTCTGCGAAAAATTGCGACTTTCTGTATCGGATTTCGATCTATTCGAGTTTAATGAAGCCTTTGCCGCACAACTTCTGGCCACTACCCGAACCTTGGGTTTGGCCGATGGTGCCGAAAATATTAACCCCAATGGTGGCGCAATTGCGCTGGGTCACCCCTTGGGTGCATCGGGGACACGCATTGCGGGAACACTAGCGTTGGAAATGCAGTTACGTGGTTGCAAGCGGGGCATCGCGGCCATGTGCATCGGTGTTGGGCAAGGTATAGCTATTGGGTTAGAGTCGGTGTAATTCACACTTCGAACTGATTTTTCTCTGGAAGCAGGGTTACCGGATATAATTGGATGAGCTCTATAATGCAACCAATCACGAAAGTAACCCTACTATTCCGGCCTCTTTAAGACACAGCAATTTATCTTAGTATTGTGACTCGGGCACATGCACAACCAAGCCATCCAGTTCCTCAGTAACGACTATTTGACAACTTAATCGACTGTTCGCTTTGGGTTCCGGCACACACCCAAGCATCGCCAATTCCATATCTGAAGGCGCTTCGACTTTATCCAACCAATTTTCGGCAATGTAAACATGGCAGGTTGCGCAACTGCAACCACCACCACACTCTGCCACGATACCATCGATTAGATTGCTCACAGCCCCCTGCATGAGGTTACTGCCAACTTCCAATTCAATGACGCTCTCGGTGCCAGCTGCAATATATTTTACTCTCGCCACTAATAAGTACTCCGAAAAACTAATTTTCATATCATTAATTTTATATGTACCATACGGTACAAGTAGGAAACATAATGCCAATTTGGATGCCTGTCAAGAGAACGTCTTGTCAATGGCGCACTCGATCGCATCAAATAGGATTGTTTTACAATACCTAGATTAATAAGCTCAATAATTGCTTTATTCCGATCTTAAGAGGCGTCATATCAACTTACTCTATAATCGAATAAGCAATCAGCTTTTAATGTACTTTTAGCTATTAATTGGATGGTATTTCTCGTTTTTAGGTTCTTTACAGGGGGATATTTTGTGTTACCATAAGTTGTACCACATGGTACAATTTAAGAAAATCCTTATATCTATTCGAACAACTTCAACTCACAAAACCAATGCATACAAGAACGGGAGAAAGATACAATGGCCACCAGCAACCCCATGCGGAACACACAGGAATACATAAAGCTTCCGCTGCTTTACAATCACTGGTATGTAGCAGGACTCGCTGATGAATTTCACCATGAACTGATTGACAAAACGATTCTCGAAAGATCAATTGTCTTTTATCGTAAGGGGAATGGCGAATTGGTCGCCCTGCAAAATCGCTGTGCACATCGCTCTTTCCCATTATCCAAAAGCAAATTAATCGGCGATAATATCCGGTGCGGCTACCACGGCATTGTATTTAATTCTGATGGACAAATCGTTGAGGTACCATGCCAGACAAACTGTCCGCGGAATGCCGGCGTGCTAAAATATGCTGTCGCCGAGCGTGGTCCGCTCGTCTGGATCTGGATGGGGGATCCAGCCGACGCCAAAGAAGACGACATCCCAGAAACCGATTGTCTGACCAACTCCGATTGGACCGCAATGTGGGGTAAGAAAGAACTAGAGGGCAACTACCTTCTGATGCACGAGAATCTGGCCGACTTGAGTCATCTTCCTTTCTTGCATGAGACCACGTTTGGCGCCTCTGAGGACTGGGCAGAAGTTCCGGTAGAGGTTGAACGCGAAGGTGATAGCGTACATTACTGGAGATCCACTACAGAGTGGTCAATGGCCGCTCCTCTATATCCGCCTACAGTAAAACTGGACCAGAAAAAAATCGAAGGAAAACTGGGTGCCACTTTTGTATCTCCTGCGATGTGCCGTGGATGGACGAGAGTAGAAGTTATTGATCCAAAAGACGGTGAACAAAAGTCCTTTTTAACAGAAATCAATCACTACCTTACCCCCGAGAAACATAACGCCGCTCACTACTACTGGTCCTTCGCTCGCAATTGCGACATCCGCAATCAAGAGTACTCTGACGCGTTTAAAGAAGTGGTGAGCGCCGCCTTTGATGAGGATCGCGTAGCAACCAAAGAGATGCAAACCCTCCTTGACGAAGATAAACACAATATCACTGACATCAACATTGCCAGCGACAAATCCACCATTGCGGTCCGCATGTCAATACTCGACATGTTCAAGCGGGAGCACGATACGGATACAGGCTCATCGCAGTAATTGCGCTCACCAGTGACACCAGCGGCGGCCTGCACTATAATGCGGAGCCGACCCTGGCTGTCCAAAGGTATTATCGGCCCGGATGTAGAATCAATAGAGAGCTTTATAGTGAACAAACCAGCACTGAACCGCATAGATAGCCAACGACGTCATCGTATCCTGATCGATGCTGCGACCGAGCTTTTTCTAGAAGTTGGTTATTCTGGCGCAAGCCTCAATCAACTGGTGGAACGTGCAGGAGGCTCCAAGAGCACAATTTACGCATACTTTCGCGATAAAGAAGGGTTGTTCGTTGCTGTCATTGATGACATGTTGCAAGAAATCTTGATACCGCTCTACTCAATGACACTTGGTGAACAGGATCTGTATACCAGTCTCACTCAACTCGCAGATCACACCCTTGCAGTCATGACCTCTCACAAAGGAACCGGTTTAAGTCGCATAGTCTATGCCGAGTCGGTTAAGTTGCCGGCTGTAGGTAAGGCGTTTTACAAACATGGTCCGCACCGGGCGATAATAGAGCTTAGCCAATATCTTGAAAAACTGAGCGAATCCGGCACGATTCAGTGCGACAACCCCACACTGGCCTCTGAATTTTTCTGGGGCATGCTGCTGCACAAACCCATGCTACAAGGCCTGTGTTCCGTTGAACGCCCGATGAACCCCAGGGCGAGGAAAAAGTACGTTACTCAAGTAATCGACAATTTTATTAAACAGTTCACTGACTAACCTGGATACGGAATATCAACTTATCGCAAGGATTAACCCAAAAAATGTCAATGCCTGATAAGGAATCGACATCTTCCATTCATGATTCTAAAATAAAATAACACGAACGGCGGCTTCTTAATCAAACTCCTGACGTAGGAAAATTTATAACTCAAACAATACCGGAATTAGCTGTAACCGGTTATTGAGCTCAAAGTCCGCTTTTTTTCAGAATATTTTATAATTTAAATCCACAGTCGGTGGACTTGAATGGATTTAACCGAAGCTTGGGTCGTTTAACCATCTGCTCCTAACAAGGACTAATAAGCCTATTAGCGAGGAATGTGAATTGGCCTTAGATTCCTCGTGGGATTTCATCCCTTATTAGGGTGCTACAAATATTTTTCGTAGCACTTTGGTAGCACCAATACACGAAAAAGCGTCCATAAATGCTCCCAAGCTATCTACAGCGGGCTACTATTTATTATCTATAACTGCCTAAAAAAACATCGATGTTATGCGTACGTCCTATGTTTCATGGGACATACAGAAAGTGCAACCCACTGATTTTTAAAAGCTTTATGTCGACGTTTATCGCCACTCAAATGATGGATCGGACAAACATTGATATTCATTCATACAAATCAATAGGTTAAAAATTTTTGATGGTGCTACAAGCATTTTAGTAGCACCAACACAGCAACCAATTAGCGATTTGCGGCCTATCTGGAGCCATTAGAGTCACCTCCAATCCCAAATTCAACCTGTACCTTGCCGCGCCCGCCCCTCAGATGTAGCAACAACGTGTACCGCACCAAGCGTTGGGCAATAGCCTTCATAATTTCTCATAAACATATAACATTCGACAGCTGATAAAAAAACGATCTCAAGGAAATCACTTAGGGGGCAACCACTCTCAGTCGGTATACCACTTCTTGCTCAGCACCGGATACTCGAGAAGGAAGCTTTTATCTGCCGCTAGCGTCCTTTATGCCCTACTTCCTTTAGCGGACGTATATCCACGTCGAAAGCAAGAAGAAAAAGGCTGCAACCTACCCAAATGACGACATTCTCGGGGGCACGAAAAATCTCTACCTGGGCGTCAGCTTTTCCACGTCCCCATTAAAATTTTTCTGTTAAGCGATCATTCTCTAAATTGATTTTCTTAGTAGTGCTAAAATCTGTCAGTTGATAATGCTGGAATTTAGTATGAAACTACTCCAATGGTGTCCGGTAAAAATAAGATTTGGGATCCTCAAAGTGTCATCACGTGTTGGAAAGATAATGTGCAGGGCGATCAATCAACGTGAATATGAGTGACGTGGGGGAGCGGTTTCCTTGGATCGTATTCAAGCACTCGAGCCCGGCGAAAGCTATTCTGGGGAAGGCCTGATTCAGGCTTTCTCCGACCGGCTAGACCTTACCTTCCGAGTCAACCCCCCGTTTTATCAGTTGGGGGTCCACTCATAAAACCCCAAATTGATTCTTTCGGGGCGCGGCTAGAAATTGTACAGCGAGCTTTTCGAGGTTGCCTTGACTTAACCATCCTTTGAGGCCAGTAGCATTACCCGGTCCGTCAGTGCCTCCAGGTCCAGATCGCCATCCGCGTTATACCAGAAAATTGACCAGCCCAAGGCACCGTGTAACAGTTGTCGCAGTATTCGTGGTTCGATCTGTACCAAGCCTTCTCCCTTGGCCTGGTCTAACGTTTCCTCCCACTGGCGATCGTACACCTCTCTTTCTTTGAGTACCGTTTTCCGGTGCGCCTCAGACAATGATCGCCACTCAGTCAGCAATACCGCAGTGGCATCGCTGGTGGAGCCATGTAGAAATGACAATTCATTGTGAATCAAATTCCGTAGTTTGCTGCGGCTGTCTTTGGCTTCGACCACGCTCGCCTTGACCGCTTCACTCAGGGCGATGGTGACCTCCAGCATCACGCCATAGAGAATTTCTTCCTTGTTTTTCACATGATGGAAAATACTACCGGAGAGTATGCCGACCTCAGCCGCCAGATCTCGTACCGTGGTATTGGCATACCCCTTCCGACGAAACTGCCGGGCGGCCGCAGCCAGAAGACGCCCCCGAGGGGTGTCTGGATCAGTGATCCGTCCCTCGGCAATCATTTTTCGTAGCAGCGTACCTGTTTCCACTTACCTATTCCATTTTGCATCATTCAAGATCACGCGCATTATATAAAAGTCGCCTATTAAAGTCACAGCTGCTTGCTAATGATCTCATTCATGATCTCGCGGGTGCCACCACCGATAGACAGGATGCGGTTGTCGCGATAGAGGCGTTCCACCAGGGATTCACGCATATAACCCATACCACCGAAGATCTGAACGGCGTCGTAGGTGATCTTGTCGCTGGTATCGGTGGCGAAATTTTTGGCCATGGATATTTCTTTGAAAATGATCTCCCCGGCATCGATTTTTGCTGCACAGCGGTAGGTAAATTCGCAGCTGGCTTCCAGCAGCGTCGCCATATCCGCCAGCTTGTGGCGAATGGTCTGATGTCCTGCCAGTGGGCGGCCAAACGTCTCTCTTTCACGCACATAGGACAGGCACTCATTCAGGGCCAACTCCGAGGTCATATTGGCCATCACCGCCAGGGTCAGTCGCTCGGACTGGAAATTGGAGGTGATCATCTTGAATCCTTCGTTTTCCGCTCCGATCAGGTTTTCTGCCGGTACCAGGCAATCTTCAAAAAACAGCTCGGCGGTATCTGACGTCAGCCAGCCCATCTTTTTCAGTGGTTTGCCTGTGGTAAAGCCGGGCGTGCCCTTTTCAATCAACAGCAGACTAATGCCGTCGTGACCTTCACCACCGCTACGCACCGCGACCGTGAAGTAGTCAGCGCGGATGCCGCTGGTGATAAAGGTCTTGCTGCCGTTGACCCGGTAATACTCCCGCCCCTCGACGGTCTCACGTGCAGCGCGGGTTTTCAAATTGGCTACATCGGAGCCGCCGCTGGGTTCGGTAATCGCTAGGGCATAGATCTTTTCGCCCCTCAAGACTTCCGGGATCACCCGCTGTTTCAGCGCCTCACTGCCATATTTCACCAGTGGCGGCAGACCGATATCCAACGATCCCAGGCCCGCGCCCAAGCCCCCCGATCCCGCTCGCATCAGTTCTTCAATCCACACCACTTTCTGAAAGATGTCGCCGCCGGTACCCCCAAACTCCTCCGGATAACCTATCCCCAACAGCCCGGCTTCACCCGCCTTGCGGTACAGGTCACGGGGAAACTCACCGGTCTCCTCCCACACATCCACATAAGGCAATATCTCTTTTTCAACGAATTTAGTCGCTGTTTCGCGAATTATATTGTGTATTTCGCCGAAATACTGTTGGTACGTCATGTTGGATTACCACCTTCAAGTGTTCCCAAAGAGTTGTTTATCTCGGTCTTCAAACAAGCCAACCAAGCGCTTGCTTAGTAGTATAGTTTGTCGTTATGATAGGTGCAATCCCGAAGCCAACCACCATCGTTGAAGGAGTTCCAATATGTCTTCTAGTCCTCTCAGTTCCGACAAGTCTGTCGTCACCTGCTCGCTTACCGGAGTGCTCACCGACCCCGAGCAACACCCAGTACCCGTCACCATCGAGCAGATGGCTAGCTCCGCCAAAGAGGCCTACGATGCGGGCGCCAGCTGCTTTCACGTGCACTTCCGCCAGCAGGAGCCGGGCAAGGGCCACCTGCCCAGCTGGGATCCAGAAGTGGCGATTGCGATGAGCGACTCGATTCGCGAAGCCTGTCCCGGCGCGATCATCAACTACACCACGGGTACTGTCGTTCGCGATCAGGCCGGGCCCATCGCCTGCATCCGGGCCGGCAAACCGGAGATCGCTGCCTGTAATGCCGGCAGCCTTAACTATCTAAAGGTAAAGACCAACGGTACCTGGGCCTGGCCGCCGATGTTGTTTGAGAATCCAGTGGACAAAATTCAGGAACTGCTGGATGTGCTGAAAGAGACCGGCACGCGCCCCGAGTTCGAGTGTTTCGATATTGGCATCATCCGTTCGGTGGGCATGTACCAGGAAGTGGGGATGATCGACAAGCTGGATTACAACCTGGTGATGGGCGTGGCCTCGGGCATGCCTTGCGATGCCGAGCTTCTCGAAGTAGCAGTGAAGTACCTGAAACCCGGTAGTCACTGGCAGACCACGCTGATCGGTCGTCAGGATATATGGCCGGTCCACCAAAAAACCGCCGAACTGGGTGGGCATCTGCGCACCGGCTTGGAGGATACCTTCCATCTGCCTAATGGTGATCGGGCCAAAAGTAATGGTGAGTTGATTGCGGCACTTGTCAAAACCGCTGAAGCCGCCGGCCGTTCAATTGCCTCGCCCGTAGAGGCGCGTGAGATCTTTATTTAATACTGAAATTCATTAAGCAATCACAGAAAGCAGGCTGACCTTATGCCCATACTAGAATCCTGTATCGACACGCAATCCGATGAGTTTGCCGCCAACCGTGACGCCATGCAGAAGTTGGTCGACAACTTCCGTGGTATTGAAACTGCGGTAATCGATAGCGCCGAAGCCTCCCGCGAACGTTATGCCAAACGAGGCTTGTTGCTGCCACGCGAGCGATTGAATCTGCTGCTGGATCAAGGGGCCCCTTTTTTGGAGCTTTCGTCTCTGGCCGGTTACATGCTCTACGATGATAAGGATGGTACGGGAGCGGGGGCTGGCTGTATCGCGGGAATCGGCTATATCTCGGGCGTAAGATGTCTGGTGATGGTGGACAATTTCGCCATCAAGGGCGGCACCATTTCACCCAGTGGCCTGTATAAAAAGCTGCGTTTGCAAGAAATTGCCCTGGAAAACAAATTGCCTGTTATTACGTTGGCACAGAGTGGCGGCGCCAATCTTGTTCATGCGCCGGAGATCTTTGTTCATGGCGGCCGCGGCTTTGCGAATCAGGCTCGCTTGTCGGCAACGGGCATTCCCCAGATTACGGTAGTGCATGGCAGCGCTACGGCGGGTGGCGCTTACCAACCGGGCTTATCCGACTATGTGATCATGGTGCGCCAACAGGCCACCATGTATCTGGCTGGCCCCCCTTTGCTGAAGGCGGCAACCGGGGAGCTCGCCACCGACGAAGAGTTGGGTGGTGCCGAGATGCACACGGGTGAGTCGGGCGTCGGTGACTACCTGTCGGAAAACGACGCAGATGGCATACGTATCGCGCGCGAAATTATGGCGCAACTTCCGTGGAATGAGCAGCTGCCTGTTTCCGCAACGTCAAACTATAAGCAGCCGTTGCATTCACCGGAGGAGTTGATTGGCATTGTTCCCAGTGACCCCAGGAAGCCCTACGACTGCCGGGAAGTTATCGCACGTATCGCCGATGGCTCGGAGTTTTTGGACTTCAAACCGGAGTACGATAACCAGTTGGTTTGCGGCCATATCAAGATCGAGGGCAACGCCTGTGGAGTGATCGCCAACAACGGACCGATTACCTCACCCGGTGCCGCTAAGGGCGGGCAATTCATTCAGCTGTGCGAACAGAGCAATATCCCGATTCTGTTCCTGCACAATATTACCGGTTTCCTTGTCGGTACCGATCCCGAACGCAACGGCATCATCAAGCACGGTTCAAAAATGATTCAAGCCGTGGCCAACGCCAAGGTGCCCAAGATCAGTATCAATGTTGGCGGCTCCTACGGTGCGGGCAATTACGCCATGTGTGGTCGCGGCTTCGACCCGCGGTTTCTCTTCTCCTGGCCCAACAGCCGCACCTCGGTGATGGGGGGTGCTCAAGCAGGCATGGTGTTGCGGATTGTGGCTGAGGCGAAAATGAAAAGAGCCGGCAAAGTCGATGAAGCAAAGCTCGAGGCGCTGGAAAAGAATACCTGCGAAATGATGGAGAGCCAGACGACAGCGCTTGCCAGTACCGCTCGTATGGAAGATGACGGCCTTATCGATCCCCGCGACACGCGAAAGATCCTCGGCTATCTGTTGGATATTTGCCGCGAAAGCGATATGCGCGAGCTGTGCACCAATACCTTTGGTATCGCCAGGTTTTAAACAGGAGAAAGCCATGAAATTAACGCAAGAGCATGAAGAACTTTGCCGGACGGTTCGCAGCTTCGTCGAAAACGAGGTCAATCCTTTCGTCGATGAATGGGAGGAATCGGGTTGCTTTCCTGCTAAAACGCTCTTCAAGAAGATGGGCGAGCTTGGCCTGCTCGGCATCAGCAAACCCGAGGCCTATGGAGGCATGGGATTGAACTACAGTTTCGAAGTGGCCTTTGCTGAAGAGTTCGGCAGGTGCCATAGCGGCGGCGTTACCATGGCGGTCGGCGTTCAGACCAACATGGCGACACCGGCGTTGGCACAATACGGTAGTGATGAACTCTGTCGGGAATTTCTGTCTCCAGCCATTGCCGGCGAGATGGTGGCCAGTATTGCGGTGTCTGAACCCGGAGCCGGTTCCGATGTGGCTTCGATCAAGACCACTGCGAGAAAAGATGGCGATGACTACATCATCAACGGCAGCAAGATGTGGATTACCAATGCGAAACAGGCAGACTTTTTCTGTTTGCTGGCAAATACCAATGAGGGCAATCCCCATACCAGTAAATCCCTGATTGTTGTTCCGGCCAGTACGCCCGGCGTTTCCGTTGGCGACCGGCTCAAAAAGCTGGGGATGCGCGCCTCCGACACAGCGCCGGTCTTTTTTGACAATGTTCGTGTACCCCAGCACTATCGCATTGGCGAAGAGGGCAAAGGCTTTACTTACCAGATGGAGCAGTTCCAGGAGGAGCGGCTTTTCGGTGCGGCGATGGGGCTGGGACCTCTCGATCGCTGTATCAGTAGTACCATTGAATACACCGATGATCGTATCGCCTTCGGGCGGTCGCTGCTGGATAATCAGGCTATTCACTACCGCCTGGCGGAACTTCAGACCGAGGTCGAGGCGCTGCGCTCACTGCTTTACCGCGCCGTAGACGAATATGTTGCAGGCAAGGATGTCACCCTGCTTGCCTCGATGGCCAAGCTGAAATCCGGCCAGCTGTCACGTGAACTGCCCGATGCCTGTCTACAGTTCTGGGGTGGCATGGGTTATATCGAAGAGTCCGTCGTTAACCGCATCTATCGGGATGCCCGTCTCGTCGCTATCGGAGGCGGTGCGGATGAAATCATGAAAGGGATTATCGCCAAACTGATGGGCATCCACCCTGGCAAGAGGAAGTCAGTATGAATCTGCCAGACACCAATGAACTCCTGTTGCAACAGAGCGCGGGTGTTCTGTCGATTACCCTGAACAACCCAAAGGCGCGTAACGCCATGTCTTTAGGCATGGTGAAAGAAATTATGACGGTATTTGAGGCCATTCGCGAGAACCGGGAATTCCGCGTGGTGGTGATACGCGGCGCCGAGGGAAATTTCTGCGCAGGTGGTAATATCAAAGATATGTCCCGGGCCAAAGCGTTGGGAAAAACTTCGGATAAGGATCCCATTTTTGATCTCAACCGCGCGTTCGGTCACATGATCACCCTGGTCAATGCCGCCCCACAGGTGGTCATCACCCTGCTTGAGGGCGCAGTCCTCGGTGGGGGTTTTGGTCTCGCCTGTATTGCCGATATCGCCATCGCCGACAAGAATTGTCAATTCGGTATACCTGAAACCAGTTTGGGCATCCCCCCCGCACAAATCGCCCCGTTTGTGGTAAAGCGTATTGGCCTGACCCAGGCGCGCCGCCTGGTCTTAACCGGTGCGCGATTTAACGGTGAAGAAGCGCTGAAGTTGGGTGTGGTCCATTTCGCCACGGCCTCCAGCGAGGAAATGGAGGAGCTTATGCAAGCTCAGATCAGCCAGGTCAAACGTTGCGCGCCCAACGCCAATGCCGTGACCAAGGAGATCATTCTCAATGTCGGCATCATCGAACACGAAGCCCTGCTCGACGACGCGGCGCGAAAATTTGCCAGTGCGCTACAGGGCGGGGAGGGTCCCGAAGGAACCCTTGCATTTGTTGAAAAGCGCCTGCCCGCGTGGGCTCAATGACAGATAATGACGAGAAACTACCAATGAGCAGCCTTAACAAAATCCTCATCGCCAACCGTGGTGAAATTGCCGTGCGGGTTATACGCACGGCCAAGGCCATGGGCTACCGCACCGTGGCCGTCTACAGTGAAGCAGACGCCAAGGCGCTGCATGTCAAGGAAGCGGATCAGGCGGTATGTATCGGTGCGGCCCCGGTGGGTGAATCCTATTTGATGGCCGATAAATTGATCGATGCCGCCCAGAAGAGCGGTGCCGATGCGATTCACCCCGGTTACGGATTTTTATCGGAAAACGCCGACTTTGCCCGCCGTTGCGAATCGGCGGGGATCACCTTTATCGGCCCCGGCCCGGAAGCCATTGAGTTGATGGGCAGCAAACGCCTGTCAAAGATCGCTATGCTGGCAGCCGATGTTCCCTGTATCCCTGGCTACCAGGATGCCGACCAAAGTCTGGAGCGGCTGGTGGCGGAAGCAGAGAAAATAGGCTTCCCGCTGATGGTCAAGGCCTCTGCCGGCGGCGGTGGCCGCGGCATGCGGTTAGTGTGGGAGGCCTCCGAACTGGAGTCCCAGATTAAAACCGCCAGTTCAGAAGCGCTGAGTGCGTTCGGCAGCGGTGAGCTGATCCTCGAGAAAGCGGTCATTGAACCGCGCCATATCGAAATTCAGGTATTCGCGGACCGCCATGGCAATGCGGTTTACCTGGGTGAGCGAGACTGTTCCATTCAGCGCCGTCACCAAAAGGTGGTGGAGGAGGCACCCTCACCCTTCGTCGACGACGCGCTGCGCCAGCGCATGGGTATGGCGGCGGTCAATGCTGCCAAGGCCTGCAATTATCGTGGCGCCGGCACCGTGGAATTTCTGGTGGATGCCCAGAAGAACTTCTACTTCCTCGAAATGAATACCCGTCTGCAAGTGGAACATCCCGTCACGGAGCTGATCACCGGTCAGGATCTGGTCGCCTGGCAGCTCAAAGTAGCGGCCGGTGAACCCCTGCCGCTTTCCCAGGATGAAATCCGGTTGCAGGGTCACGCGATGGAAGTACGCCTCTACGCCGAAGATCCGCGCAATAACTTTATGCCGCAGACCGGCCCGATTCTGCGCTGGGATATTCCCGAAACGGAAGGGCTTCGCATGGATCACGGCGTTCAAATTGGGCAAACGGTCAGCCCTCACTACGACCCCATGCTGGCCAAGGTCATCACCTATGGCGTCAACCGCGAGGAGGCGCGTCGGCGTCTGGCCTGTGCGGTGGAAGATATTGTTCTGCTGGGGGTCAACAACAACAAGCCTTTCCTGGCCAACATTCTGCGCAACGAGGTCTTCGCCCAGGGCGGGGCCACCACCGCCTTTATTGAGCAGCACTTTAGCGATGATCCCAGCATACAGCCGGGCGCGCCTTCCATTCGCTCATTAGCGTTAGCCACACTGCTGCTCTATATCCACTCGGGTAGCCAGCGGGCACGTAATCCCGAACTGATCAGTTGGCGCAACTGCGCACCGGCCCCCTGGCACTACATCGTCGATTGTGAGGGTGAGCAGTATAACATCCACCTGACGGTGGATAGCCACGGCGCTTATACCACCTACCGTGTCAGTCATGGCGGTGAACAGATTGCACTGGATGTGGTGAATATCACGCCGAGCGAATGTGTGATTATCGACCAGGGAATTCGTGAGTCCGTTCACTACCTCATTCACGACGACGTCCTCTATCTTGATGGAGAGTGGGGCAACATGCGGTTCGAAAATGTTACCCACGCACCCGTTAGCGGCGCTGACAGTTTGGGTAGCGGTCGTATCGTCGCCACCATGGATGGCGCAATCGTCGACGTGCTGGTTAAATCTGGCGACAGTGTTGAAAAAGGCCAGAGAGTCGTGGTACTAGAAGCGATGAAGATGGAGCATCAACTAAAGGCAGACTGTGCCGGTCAGATAACCTCCGTTACCGTTATGGCTGGTGATCAGGTGAAAACCAGACAATTGCTGATTGAAATCGAATCAGCCGACACTGAACGGTGATTTATCGGGAGCAATACAAATGTCTAGTCCGAACAACAAAACTATTTTCATCACCGGCGCCAGTCGCGGTATCGGCCGGGAAATCGCCCTGCGTTGTGCACGGGAAGGCGCCAACATTGTGATTGCCGCCAAAAGTGATCAACCTCACCCCAAGCTCGCTGGCACTATCCACAGTGTCGCCCAGGAAGTGGAGGATCTGGGTGGCCGCGCTCTGGCGATAAAAGTGGATGTGCGGGATGAAGACCAGGTTAACGCGGCGATGAATTTTGCCGCAGAAACCTTCGGTGGCATCGATGCGCTGATCAACAATGCCAGTGCGATCCACCTAAAGAATCTGCAGCAAACGGATCTAAAGCGATATGACTTGATTCATTCAATCAATACGCGCGGTGTAATGGTGTGTTGCAAGGCCGCCATTCCACACCTTAAGAAATCGAACAATGGCCATATCATCACGCTCTCCCCTCCGATTAACCTGGGCAAACACTGGTTGGGGCTTCATATCCCCTACACAGTGACCAAATACAGCATGTCCTTGTTTGCCCTGGGAATTGCCGAAGAGCTGCGTGAGGATGGCATTGCCTCTAACTGCCTGTGGCCACAAACCACCATCGCCACGGCAGCCGTTGAGTTTGCCATCGACGACAAACTGCTGAGCGCGTCGCGCACGCCTGCCATCATGGCGGACGCGGCCTACGAAATACTGACCAGTGACAGCAGAAATCTGACCGGCGAAACCCTGGTGGATGAAACCCTGCTGCGCGAACGCGGTTATGTCGACTTCGAACAGTACAAAAACGATCCTAATTGCGAAGCTCTCTGCATCGACCTCTTTATTGACCCAGTCTAATGTTGTAAGGAGACTCGCATGACAATAACACTATGGCACGCTAAAGATACCCGTTCGCTCCGGGCGCTATGGGCACTGGAGGAGGTGGGCCTCGAGTATGAGGTTGAAGTACTGCTATTTCCTCCTCGGGCTCTTCAACCTGACTATCTGGAGGTCAACCCGCTGGGTACAGTTCCCTTTATGGTGGATAGCGAGACCACGATGACCGAGTCCTCCGGTATCTGCCACTACCTGGTGGAAAAATACCAGAAACATGAATTTGCGGTCGCGCCCGACCATCCGGACTACGGCGACTACCTGAACTGGCTTTATCACAGTGATGCTACCCTGACGTTTCCGCAAACTATTTATCTTCGCTACTCAATGCTGGAGCCGAATGATCGTAAACAGCCGCAGGTTGCCGAGGATTACCACAAATGGTACCTGGCACGACTTCGACGCCTGAATGAGCACCTTGAACATCGAGAATTTCTTTGCGCAGATCGCTTCACCATCGCCGATATCGCCATCGCCTATGCCTTGTTTTTGGGGGAACACTTGGGAATTGCTAAGGACTACGAGCCCCAGACATTGGCCTATCTGGAGCGTATGAAGTCCCGACCCGCGTTTAAACGGGCAAGAGAGATAGCGTAAAAAAGACAGAAAAGTCAGTAAAATGGGAGGAAAACCTATGAATACCTTTCAGCCGGATCTCAACCGTAATCTGATCGAACGAGTTGCCATTGGGGATATGCTACGACGCCGTGCGAGGGCCTCGGGGAATCGAGAGGCCCTGGTTGACTTTCACGGTGGCTCAAGGCGAAGTCTTACTTATAAGGAGTTCAACAGTCAGGTCAATCGCGTGTTGCGAGGCCTGCGCGAACAGGGGCTCAAGCAGGGAGATCGCGTGGCTCTGCTGTGCTCCAATCGTATCGAATTTTTTGTGGTCGCCTTCGCCTGCTATAAAGCCGGCATGGTATTTATGCCGGTCAACTTTGTACAAAATCAAGACGACATTCGCTACAACCTGGAACATGCTAAAGCACGTGCGGTGATTTTCGAATCGGGACTTGCCCAGCTGACGCTCGGTTGCGCTGAAGGGCTCGACCATATCATCAGGAAATTTTGTATCGGTGACAGTACCATCCAGGGCTGTGTCAGTTTTGCGGAACTGCTGGACCGGCGCGATGATTCTGAAATCGAGGACGTCATACTAGGCGACCGGGATGTCATTCAGCTGCTCTATAGCAGTGGCACGACCTCCCGCCCAAAAGGTGTTGAAACCTCTAACCTATCTATTTACTTTGCCAGTTTAAGCAACGCCCTAACTTTGGGCTACGGACAGCATCACTCGGCTTTAATCGTATTGCCAGTATTTCACTGTGCAGCCTTAATGTTATCTATTTCGGCGCTGCAAACGGGTGGCAAAGCGGTGTTGACATCGGCATTCGAATCAGCCGATGCGCTCAGACTATTGGAATCCGAGCAAATCAATAGCCTGGCATTGTTACCCGTGATGTGGAAGGCTTTGCTGGTCCATCCCGATATCACCCACTACGATTACTCCGCCATGAAGTTTGGGCTCTATGCCATGGCGCCCATGGATAGCGCAAGCATACAGCGCTTACGGAATGCGTTTGGTTGTGAGTTTCACCTTGCCAGCGGGCAGTCGGAATTTACGGCTATGGCCTGCGTGTTTTACGATGGCAGCCCCACCGAACAAGTGGAAGGCAACTACTGGGGCGTCCCGGTGATGACCGCCGAGCAGGCGGTACTTGATGATCAGGGTAATGAGCTGTCTACCGGCGAAATAGGCGAAATATGCTGGCGCGGCCCACACGTCATGAGCGGTTATCTAAAGAATCCAGAAGCAACTGCCGAGGTAAGTCAGTTTGCGTGGCACCACAGCGGCGATCTAGGTTACATCGATAACTGCGGACAACTGATGTTTGTTGATCGAAAGAAAGACATGATCAAATCCGGTGGAGAAAACGTGCCCTCCTGCCGGGTGGAACAAGTACTGTTGGAGCATGCTGAAATCGTTCAGGCTGCTGTATTCGGAGTCTCCCACCCACGCTGGTCCGAAGCGGTTTGCGCCGCCGTCCAGCTGGCACCGAATGCTTTGTTGGATGAACCGGCCATCGTTGCGCACTGTAAGGAACAATTGGGTGGATTTCAGGTGCCGAAGAAAGTGTTTATCGTAGACAGTTTCCTCGTTACAGGCACTGGCAAGATAAAAAAGGTGGAATTGCGTCAGCGCTACGCCAACACTTTTGATGACGAATAGAGGGTGTTGCAATGCGTTCGCCGGTGTCTCTCCCAGGGTAAGGCGCGTCACTTTCACTCCATCTACCCGCTGCTGCATTTACACCTAACCGCTCTGAATGACTATTGGGCTTCAGATACTTTCGCCTCCTCGCCCAGCGATTAAGTGCCTCGTATGCAGTTTCTGTTCGTCGGGCCAGAGTTTTCCTACAGCTTCCTCCAGACCCCACCTCGCGGTGGGCGCCCTTGCTGTTCAGCTAGGGGTTCCGGCCATTACGGTCCCCAGAGGACTTTCACCTCCTAGTGACTTCCCGGTTCGCTTTCGCTCGCCGGTTGCGTGCGCCGTCAAGGCGCTCCGCGCCATATATGGCGCACAAAAAGAGGCCTCTACACGAGGCCGGAGAGCGAGCAGAGAGAAAAGACTTGTAGGCCTTAGAATAATCTGCAGGAGCTCAGAGATAAATGTCACAAACTGCAATGTATTATTGTAACAAGTGTTACAACACTCTGAATGTGTTAGTACCTTACTCACTAAACTGCGACTGCTAAGCGATAAAATAATGAAGGTCGACTCTTGGCTTACACCTGCCGATCTCAGTTAACCGGTTTCCAGCTAATTCCATTTTTCCGGACTACGATTCGTGGAACTTTCTGTCATTTATTTCTGTAAAAAAAAAAAAGTGTTTTTGAATGCAGGTTATTCGTCAAAGCTGTCCTCTGATCCCCAAAGAACTCAACTTCCGCAAAGACGCCGACTCCTGCCATTTAAGGTTCTCATTTGAAATCATCCGAAGGGCCTCTTCTCATCAAACTCCTGTCGCAAGAAAATTCATGAGTAGAGCAATCCTGAAACGTCCGGACCTAGCTGAATCCGGTTGTTGGGCTGAAAGTCCGCTTTTTTTAAATTTAAAACCATCTACAGGTGTGCTCGGATAGGTTTGACTGAGGCTTCAATCTTGCGAGGTTCCGTTTCGACCAAGGAATAGTTATCACTATCGGCGAGGAGAGTTAATTGTCCTTAGCTTCCTCGTGGCCTTTAGTGCTCATATTAGGGTGCTACAACATTTTCTTGTAACACTTTTATAGCACCAACACATGAAAAAGTGGCCTAAATAATCCCAAGCCATCTACTTTTTATTATTTTTATCGCTCTAAAAAAATCGATATTAACCGTATGCCCTATGTTTTATGGGACATACAGAAAGTGAAACCCGCTGATTTTTAATAACTTTATGTCGACATTTTTCGCCACCCAAATGATGGATTGGATCAACATAGAGATATTTCCATATATATCAATGAGTTAAAGTTACATTCTAGGGCTTGTAGCATTTTTGTAGCACTGAACTCAGAAGCAATTTGGTGGTTTATAGCCTATCTGGAGCCATTATTCTCACCTCCCACCCCCAAACTCAACCGGTACCTGTACCTGGCCACTTCCTCCCCTAAAATGTAGCCACGGAGTACCGAATCAAGCAACGACCAATATTACTTATGATTTCCTATAAACACATTACCCTCGACAACTGGTCAGGAAACGACCTCAATGGCCTTTTGTGGGCCAATCAATTTCACTCGGTATATTATTTGTCGCCAAAACCTTTATGCCAACTCCCTTTAGCGGACGTTTAAGGAGCTACAGAAGTAGCACAGGAAAGCGAACTATCTACCCTTAAGCGACATTTATGAATTGAAAAATGCTGTGCTTTTCGCGACAAAGTAATTGCTGGTGTGCAAACCATTACCACCGTTTACATCAGCGCCAGCTCAATACTTAAAATCCGTCTTACGACCACATGAATCCGCACCATTTGCAGACGAAAAAAATGATTTGCCAAAGTTCTTTGAGTTAATTTTTTGATTAACCAAAAATTAACTCAAAGAACGGGGAGAGCATCCCATCTTTACCGCCGGTGGCAGCTACCAGCGCGAGGAGGCAGTGGAAGCCATGTTGATGGCATACATATGAGCTTTAGCCGAACATCGTTGGCCTAGAATATAAAATCTGTACTCAAAAAGGCTGATTCGCCGTTACGAATAATGTCGCTGATTAAGGCCTTGCTGGGCTCGTTGTATTTAGCGGCAACGACTGTCCTGATCGAGAACTGTCTCAAGGCATCAGCGACGGATAAAGTGCCTTCAGCTGAGTCCTTCCTGCCGTTAAACGGGAAAGTATCCGGCCCGCGCTGGCACTGGGCATTGAGGTTAATACGGCCCACTTGACTGGCCGCGGCATCGATCAACCGGGCCACCTCTGCGGGGTTGTTCCCGAAGATACTCAATTGCTGCCCAAAGCTGGCCTCGACCACATAGTCAATGACATCGTCCAGGGTCTTGAACGTAGCAATAGGAATCACCGGCCCAAATTGCTCTTCCGTATAGACCCGCATCTGCGGTGTGGCCGGGTAGAGTACAGCCGGGTAGAAGAAGGTTTCGCGGGATTCGCCGCCGTGGGCGTTCACTATGCGGGCGCCTTTGCTGACCGCATCCTCGACCAGCCCTTGCAGAAAGTCAACCTTGCCGGGCTCCGGCAGGGGGGTCAGGGACACCCCTGGCTCCCAGGGCATGCCGGGCTTGAGTTCGGCTAACTGGGCGGCGAACTGTTGTACAAACTGTTCGGCGATCTCTTCCTGGACTAGCAACAATTTGAGCGCCGTACAACGCTGGCCGTTAAAGGAGGTGGCCCCGGCGATGCATTCCCTGACGGCGGTCTCCATCTCCACGTCTTTTAGCACGATGCTAGGATTTTTCGCATCCAGCCCCAGTACGGCGCGCAAACGGTGCGGTTTGGGATGTAGCTTTTTGAGGTCGCTGGCACCCTTATGGGTACCAATGAATGCAAACACATCTACCTTGCCGCTCTCCATCAAAGGGGTCACAGTAGTGCGGCCGCGACCATAGATCACATTCACCACGCCCGGTGGGAAACAGTCCCTGAAGGCCTTGAGCAAGGGGCGAATCAGCAGAACACCGTATTTGGCCGGTTTAAAGATCACCGTGTTGCCCATGATCAGGGCTGGTATCAGCGTCGAAAAAGTCTCGTTCAACGGGTAGTTGTAGGGGCCCATACACAGCGCCACACCAAAGGGAACTCGGCGGACCTGCGCCAGTGTACCCTGCTCGATCTGGAAACTGGCGGAATTGCGATCCAGCGATTTGAGGGCGGCAATGGTGTCGACGATATAATCGCAGGTTCGGTCGAATTCCTTTTGTGAATCGGCCAGGTTCTTGCCGATCTCCCACATTAACAGCTTGACCACGGCCTCGCGCTGCTTGCGCATCTCGGCCAAAAAATGCTCCACGCGACGGATCCGGTCAGCGACTGACATGGCCGGCCAGGTGCCGTGACCGGAATCATAGGCAGCCACGGCCGCATCCATGGCGTGCAGCGCAGTTTCGCCATCCAATAGAGGGGTGGCCCCAATAACAGCCTGCTCGAGGTTACCATTTTTGTTTAAGCAAACCGGGCTGGCGATGGGATTGACCTCGCCCTGCCAGTGGTGCAGCGCGCCCCCGATCAGGTATTCGCGTTGCTCCTGGTATTCCCCCAATTGATATTCGGCGGGAATATCTTCGGGGGCGGGGAAAAGGTTGTCAACAATGCTAGCATTCGTCATGGTGTTGGTTCCCTGTATATAAAAAGCCCTCCTGCTGGAGGGCAAAAGGTGCGAAACTCACATCGCTGACAGGATGGTATTTTCCGCTACAAAGCTATCGATATCGTTCGCGCTAAAGGAGCGCACCTCTATATGCAGCTCAACTTGTCTTCATACTTTCGCAAGGGGGAAATTCATCCCGTTGCTTTACCGGGTGGATTCGCCCGCCTACGACCCAAATGGACAAGATAGCCAGCGGTACGAGACTCGCTCCCAGCAGAAAAAACGGAACGTAAGAGACTTTAGTGATCACGGGCACGAGCCAAATGGTGATAAGCACCCCCACTACTGCGGCTGTTCCCCCAATACCTGCCAGCGAGCCCACCGACTTACCCGCAAAATAATCGCTGGGAAGGGTCTGGATGTTGCCAATGGCAGTCTGGAAACCAAACAGGATGACGGCGATCAACAACACCGCCATCAGCGGCGTCGCAGCAAATGCGGTCATGATCAACGACGGTAACATAATGATACCGCCCAATGTGATCACGAATTTGCGTGTTTTATTAACACTCCATCCTTTTTTCAGACAGTATCCTGCCAACCAGCCGCCAAATACCGCGCCCAACGCCGCACCCACATAGGGCACCCAGCCAAACAGGCCGATTTGTTTTACATCAAAGCCAAAGCGGTCCGCCAGGTAGATGGGAAGCCAGGAGACAAACAACCACCACACGGGGTCCAGAAAAAAGCGCGATAGAATCACCGACCAGCTTTGTCGGTACTTGAGCATTTCAAACCAACCGGGTGCAAATTGCCCTTCCTCTTCGGCTTGCTCCGTGTGGTGCTTCTGTCCAGTCAGGATATACTCTCTTTCCTCATCCGTAATCCAGGGGTGCGATTGCGGTGCCGCTTTATAGAGAATAACCCAGGGGATAATCCAGATAAGCCCTAGAGCGGCGATGACGATAAAGGTTGCCTGCCACCCCCAAGCCAAATACAGCAACGCGATCAGGGGTACCGAGACCACTGCACCGACAGAAGCACCGGCATTGAAAATTCCCTGCGCCAAAGCGCGCTCTCGGATCGGAAACCATTCCGCATTGGCCTTCGTCGCGCCGGGCCAGTTACCCGCTTCACCAAAGCCCATGGTAAAGCGGAAGATGCTAAATGAAGTAACCGACTTCGCAATGGCGTGCAAGGCAATGGACACGGACCAGATCAGGATGGCAACCACAAACCCTGCCCGCGTTCCAATGGCGTCAAATATCTTGCCAAAAGCCGATTGACCCACGGCATAGGCCACCATAAAACAGCTGAGGATCATGGCGTAATCTTCTTTTCCCATACCCAGATCTTCCGAGATGCTTGGCCACATCACGGCAAGGGCATTGCGGTCGATATAATTAATGACCGTGGCGATGGCCACCAGGCTCAGCACAAACCATCTAAGGCCTTTTAGTTTCATGGCGAGTTCTCCTCCTCAAGAAAACATTCTCTGACAGGATTGAATACATCGATCAGCGTGCTCGCTTTTTTCTGACTGCACGAATAACCCTGCTCCACACACGGGGTGAAAAAGTAGACATACTTAAGTCAGTCGCTCGAGCAGTCGATTTGGATATATTGTAATACATGAAAACCAAGATATTCCACCTTTTTGTCACTTCAATTTCGTCCGCAGTACAAAGAATTTATATAATATCCTTATATATCAAGTATTTATCTATATTACTGCAAAAAACAAGTTTTCAGTGTACGTCAGGGAAACATTTATCTATAATGTCATACAAATGGACATAATAGAGAGACTTCGGGTCGGGCTATCAAACGTGCAAGCCTGGGCTTCCAGATGACTGGCTTTACCCCTTTGCACAAGCAGAGCAATAAACCGGGGTCGACGATACCGGAACCTCTTTGAACCTATGCAACAACCGAGCAGACTATAATGACTTCAGGTAAACAAACACGCCGAATTGGCTTAATCGGCGAATGCATGATTGAACTACAGGAGGATGACCAGGGGGTTATTCACCAAAGCTTTGCCGGCGATACGCTCAACACTGCACTCTACTTGGCGAGATTACGCGACACTCATCAACATCAGGTGCATTACATAACGGCGTTGGGCACTGATCGTTTTAGCAATGCCATGCTCAAGCAGTGGCAAGAGGAAGGAATTCTTTGCGATAAAGTACGACACTTCCCCGACAAACTGCCGGGACTGTACTACGTTGATATCGACGCGTATGGCGAGCGTTCTTTTCAATATTGGCGTGGGCAGTCCGCCGCTCGCTACCTGTTGGATGGTAGCGACTTCAATGCGCAGCTAGAGTCGCTAACAGCATTTGATTATCTCTACCTTTCTGGTATTTCCCTCGCCATTCTGCCACCCGGCGACCGCCAGAAACTCATTGCACTTTTACACTCGGCGCGCACTCGGGGAGCCAAAATCTGTTTTGACAACAACTATCGACCACGGCTTTGGCAGAGCACAACTGAAGCCCAACATTGGTACAGAGAGTTGCTGCAAATCACCGACATCGCCTTTCTCACGTTCGAGGATGAATGCTTGCTCTGGAACGAAAACACCCCAAGCCAGGTCTTTGCTCGCTGCCACCAATTAGGTATCGGGGAAATAGTGCTTAAGCGAGGTACCCTCCCCTGTTTAATTGACACCAAAACTGGCCAGGAAAGCGTTGCAGCCATCACTGTGTCAACTGAAGACCTTGTGGATACCAATGCTGCCGGCGACTCCTTTAGCGCCGGTTACCTGGCCCGTCGGTTGAGCGACCAATACTCACCCGCCGAATGCGCCGTTTTGGGCCACAAGATTGCCAGCACTGTGATTCAGCACCGGGGAGCCATCATCCCCCGAAACGCCATGCCGAACATTTCGTCCTGCGCATTAACTTAGACCAGAAGCACACATTTGTGTGCTTGTATGATTTTTGTCTATTCACCACCCACTCTGAAGAGGTTGTCTTATGTTTAATGACTTACAAGGTAAACGAGTATTGATCACGGGGTCCACTGCCGGTATTGGTTTCGCCGCGGCATGCGCATTTGCGAAATTGGGCGCCAAGATAGGGATTAATGGAGGCACTAACGGCAAAAAAGCCGATCTGGCCCTCACTGAACTTGCGGCCCTGGGCGGCGAGGCAGCCTTTTTCCAAGCCGATCTGACCAAAAGCGCCGAGTGCAAACAGTTGATTGAGGACTTTGTCGCAAAATTTGGCGGTATCGATGTTTTGATCAACAATGCCGGCGGCCTTGGCGGCCGCGCCGGTCTAGAGGTCATAGACGACGAATTCTACGACAGAGTGATGGATTTAAACGCCCGCTCCGCCTTGATGGTTACCAAGTTTGCCATCCCTCACCTGCGGGCTGCTGCTGCCGAGAGTGGGCAAACCAGCTCTGTGATCAGCACCGGATCCATCGCGGGTAGAGAGGGCGGAGGCTTAGGCGCCGGCATCTACGCAGCTTCCAAGGCATGGCTTCACAATATTCAGCGCAACTGGGTCAAAGAATTCACACAGGATAATATCCGCTTTAATATCGTCTCTCCCGGTACAATTGACACCGCCTTCCATGACGACAAAAGTGACGACCTAAAGTCCAAAATCGCTAGCTCAATCGCCATGGGTCGTTTCGGTCGTTGCGAAGAGTTGGCCCCATCGTACCTGTTTTTCGCCTCACATATAGCCAGTGGTTATATAACAGGGCAAATTTTAGACGTAAATGGAGGCCAGATGGCTCCCTAAAAAATTTGGCCCGGCGATGATTAAAGTTTTCCCTTCTTCGGCCATAAACGGTACAATTGTGCATATTGTATGACCAATACGAGTAGGAAAGCATGTCCCCGAAATTTAACGCCATTGCCGGCGCCAATCGCAACCTCAATGTTCAGGTAGCCCGTGAAATTGCCGTTAAGATCCTGTCAGGGGAGCTTACAGAAGGCGCGAAAATTCCTGGGGAAATCAAACTCTGCGAGCAATTTGGTATCAGTCGCACCGCTTTGCGTGAGGCCATCAAATTGCTTGCTTCCAAGGGCATGCTTGAATCAAAGCCCAAAGTGGGCACCCGCATTCGCCCCAAGACCTGTTGGAATTTTCTGGATGTGCAGCTACTGGAATGGATGGTGGGCATTGAGGCTACGGAGGATGTTTACGAACAATTTCTCGAGCTACGTCGGGCTATAGAGCCGCAGGCCACAGCCCTCGCCGCAGATCGCGCCACCAAAGAGCAGCGCATAGAGCTCGCCAACGTCTTTGAGACCATGTGCGCCGTCGCTGAAGATTTTGAGCAGGATGCCTGGATTGATATTGATACCCAGTTTCACCGCTTAATCTTTATTTCCACCGGCAACAGCTTCTACGTCCCCTTTGGCAATGTCCTAGCCACGATGTTCAAGTGGTTTATTCGCTTTTCCTCCAAAGAAGGCGGTGTTTGCATAGGTGAGCACCGAGCGATATACGACGCCATTATGGCGGGTGATGCGGAAAGAGCGTACCAGGCCAGTATGTCACTGATGCAAAGCCATAAGCACAGACTCGGTGATCGTGAGAAAGATGCCGTGGCCTAGCCCTCCAGCCTAGATTTCGGCATTAAAGCCGCCTCAGCGTAGTGTTATCAATAGTGTCATCAATGCCGCTACGCTGGGCCTGAAAAGCGTGTTCCCCCATTTTTCAGGAGCAGTATGTCACCTGGTTTGATTTTCTCTAGCGCATCCAAGATTCTGTCCTTACCTTCCTTAAGTGAAATAGTTTTTCCACTTTCAAATGCTGTGGAAAGCTGATCTTTAGCATAAAAGGGCACACAGGTCTCTTCCTTAGTTACTCAAGAATGGGGAGAACTCCCCACTCTTGATTTTTATAACTGAGCTATCAAAAATTATCATCGCAAAGCGTTTACAATCAATCTAACGTGACGCAATAGTTAGCTACGAGGCCTCATTTTTTGCAACCTCTTGGTAGTGATATAGACCACTCCACCTGTAGTCCTCATTATTTATTCGTAAATGGTGCCTACTTGATCTCGATTGGTCTTTATTAGAGATAATGAATAACTGTACATTTCCCTTCACATCCTCAATGCTGACAGCCGTATAATTATCGTCATCGTAGACGACCTCCAGTGCCGAAATGTAGCTATTCGAATTCACTGACAACTCTGAAACGGGACTGTAGCTTCCATGCGATTCTATGACAGACGCAAACACCGTATTCCCAGCATTCTTTCTGCGAATCAACAAGGCAGCATCCCTGCGGAGATTGAACTCGGGATCATTTGCACCCAGCCTTGAAAAGAGCAACTCATCAGATCTGTTTGTGGCGGAAGTCAACGTATAGAATTTACCGTTGCCCAACCATGAAAATTTAGTGTCATCAAAGGATGGCTTTCCTTTTGCTTCCAGGTACAAATGTTGATAGCCATTTTTTTTACCCAATGCACTTAACCGCGACGGCGAGTCATATGCAAAATTCACCTTCAGCACTTGACCCATAAAGTAGTAGGGCAGGTCATATTGATTCTTGGCACTTGAAGACACTTTCATAATATCCAGCACGAAAGGTTTTTCAAAATCCCTGCCCTTGATCACAGCCATCGTGCGGTGCATTTCTGTACCGGGGTAGGCATTGGTTTCCTTGGCACTGACCACTTGGACCTCATTTCTGGATGCATCAAAAAAATATAGCTCTGAATGGTGTTTGCTTCCCGTTTCGTAGTCCCCGTTAAAATGCGAAATTTGGTTTTGGGTAATGGTGTTATGAGCGATAGTTTGTTTTGCCCAAGTCTTATTCTCTTTAAGGTAATTGCCGCCACCCTTTTGCTCAATATTTACAAAACGGGCAAGACCATAATCTTGAATGACTTCATCGCCCTTTTCATACAGAGAAAAAGATAGTTTGTCGTAGTGGCCGTGGCTCAATCCCTGGGCTGCGTATTTAAAGACCAGAGTCAGATCTTCATCGCCATATCGAAGTACACCGACACCGCCTTGTTTTCCATCTGGCCCATCGGTTAAATTTATGGACTTTTTGACATAGGGCTCTGCCTTGCCATTATAAACGTCCAAGGCCACCGAGAGTCCCGACTCATCTAACAGCACACGATTTTGCTTTTCAGCAATACTTAGTAATTGGGGGTTATGACCGCCGTAATGATAGGCAATGTCAACGGCTGTCACCAACTCGCGAGAATAAATAGACATCCCTTTTTGTCCGTCGTTTAACGGAAAAAATTCTCCATCGGCATCCGATAGATTCAAGAGCGCATTCACAGCCTTCAATAACACACCGTCCTTGTGTTCAAGAGCCTTCAACTCAGGTTTGGCGTTATGCATTCCCAATGCAAAAATCAGGAATGGGTACATGGCGTACCGCTGATAATAGGGGCCTTCTGTGTAATACCCGTCCGGAGAAAACGGCTCTTCCATATTCGCGAGAAAGCCCGCTTTTTGCCCTTCGACTTTAATAAAACCGCCATCATTATCCTTGGCACCTGGTTCCAAGCCATCGTCTTCGATGCCGTATAACGCTCTTTCAATCAACTCCTCATCGCCCATGACGAGCCCGATCATGCCTACGGCTGCGTTGCCCCAGGTACTGTGGTTATGTATTCGGTTATAGAACTGCGGATTTTCTATTGAGATAAAGTCCGCAAAGGGGCGAAATAAATTATTCTCCAGTTTTTCACGATCCTCTTTCGGCAGCCACTCATAAATGGAATCGTAGGCCTGGCTCATGTAGACCAGCCAGTTGCTGTCATTAAGACATTGCCAGAACAATTTGCCCCGTGCATATGACCTTGTCTGCGGATGAATGGGCAGATCCTTATACATGGCCTCATATTGAAAAAACATATCACGGATATATTCGGCATACTTTTCATCCTGTAAAACCTGGAATAGTACGCCCGCTTTTTGCGCGATTAGAAAATTACGCTTGTGTCTTTCGTGTGTATAGCCGCCCGAAAAATCCTTTGGCACCGGGGTATCGATACCCAAAGCGATTTCGGCATCGACTTCATCCTTTACACTTTTAAGGGAGGCATCGAATAAAGGTACCTTACCCAAATTCTTTCTGATTTTATCGACACCGGCCTTTGTCAGAATCAGGTTGGGATGTTCCTGTGACTGTACTGTTATCGGCATCACTATTGCGACTAGAATGAATAACAGGATATTTATTTTCTTTTGCTTCATGTTTATTGTCTCTGAGTGGACCTAATTCGCCTCGAAAATCTTCATGGTGTTGGTACCCCCCTGCACATGTGCCGCGTCTCCCTGCGATATAATGACCAGGTCACCAGGCTCGATAATCCCCTGCTCTTTTAACATATCCAACATCAACTGTCCGTCGGTACTTGTCGCCTCAACATGCTGTTCAAAGGGAATGTTCACGACACCCCGGTACAACGCGACCTTGCGCTGCGTGGCTGGATGGCGTGAAAAGGCACAGATAGGCAGCCCCGAACTGATGCGCGACATAAGCAAGGGCGTTATCCCGGATTCGGTCATACTGACGATTGCCTTAACCCCCGGCAAGTGATTCGCCGTATACATCGCGGCCATGGCGATCGATTCGGTCACATTGGAGAACACCTCGTCCAAGCGGTGGCTGGACCTCTGTATACTGCGCTGGCGTTCTGCCCCGCAGATCACCCGCACCATCGCTTCGACCGTCTGCACCGGATACTCACCGGCGGCGGTTTCGGCCGAACACATCACCGCATCCGTGCCATCGAGAACCGCGTTGGCCACGTCCATCACTTCCGCACGTGTGGGTAAAGGGCTAGAGATCATAGACTCCATCATCTGGGTCGCGGTAATCACTGCGCGATTTAGCTTTCTGGCGCGGGCAATAATGCGTTTCTGCACACCAACCAACTCCGCGTCACCAATCTCGACACCCAGGTCGCCACGGGCCACCATCACCGCATCCGATGCGCGAATAATGTTATCGAGCGTGTCGGCGTCTTCAACTGCCTCAGCGCGCTCAATCTTTGCCACCAAACCGGCTTTGCTACCCGCGTCTTCCAACAGCCCACGGGCCAGATTCATATCCGCCGCTTCACGGGGGAAGGATACCGCCACGTAATCAACGCCTATCTTTGCCGCGGTCAAGATATCGGCACGATCCTTGACGGTCAGCGCCGGTGCAGACAATCCGCCTCCCTGGCGGTTTATGCCTTTATTGTTGGATAAATTGCCGCCGACCGTGACGGTGCAATCGATGCGGTTACCACTAATGGCTTCAACCTGTAACACGATGCGCCCGTCGTCGAGCAACAATAGATCGCCCTCGCTGCAATCCTGAGGCAAGCCCTTGTAATCGATCCCTACTTGAAATTGATCCCCCGCATCAGTGTCAAGCTCCGCATCCAGAGTGAACCGGTCCCCCACTGCTAGGTTAATCTTGCCTTCCTTAAAGCGCGATATCCGGATCTTGGGCCCCTGTAGGTCACCGAGAATCGCGACAGTGCGACCACATTCTGCAGCCAGCTCGCCGACCATCGTTGCCCGGTTCTGATGATCCTCAGCGTCGCCGTGGGAAAAATTCAAACGGACGACATCGACACCGGCTTGGATGAGTTTCTTGAGCACCGCTCTATCGTCGGTTGCCGGTCCCAATGTGGCGACGATCTTGGTACGTCTGATGGTTGTCATTTTATTTACCCCCTATTTTGATGCGCCTAGCGAGGACGCTTCGTATGCCAGGTTTTCAATCGCCGACCAATCGCCTACATCGATAAGAGTCTGCGGTACCATCCATGAGCCTCCCACGCACGCCACGTTTGGCAATGCCAGGTAGTCCCTGGCCGACTGGGCGGAGATACCCCCGGTCGGACAGAACGTAATCTGCGGTAGCGGCCCGTAAATGGACTTGAGCATAGGGCGGCCCCCTGACGCTTCGGCTGGGAAGAACTTCATTTGCTCCAAGCCGTACTCCAACAGACGCATGGCCTCACTCGGTGTGGCGATACCGGGCAGCAGATCTATCGGTTTATCGAGCACCGCTTCGATAAGTTTAGGAGTGCTTCCCGGACTCACCATAAACTTTGCACCCGCATCAATGATTGCATCGGCCTGCTCGGGTTTAGTGACGGTGCCTGCACCCACAATTGCATCCGGGATTTCATTAGCTATGGTGCGGATTGCATCCAGGCCATGTTCCGTCCTGAGCGTCACCTCCAGTACCTTGAGGCCGCCCGAGACCAGAGCGGTTACCAATGGCATAACTTCTTCGGGTTTATTGATTACCACCACCGGTATAACCGGTGAGATAGTCATTATGTCCAATATTGCATTCTTCATGTTTTGCTCCCTCTCCTATTCCTCTGCTAGTTTTGAGTCGTAGTGTAAAAATTAACGAGGCAGTGCATCTGTGAAATACCAGTGTCCTGTGGCTGGTAAGTGCTGCCCGTTATACAGTCTTAAGAGGTACTGTTTTAAACGGTAAAGTGTTAAGTGGTTTAGAAATTGGCACGGATTCCAACCGTGTAGCGCCGGTCATTCTGGCGTATCTGGTACGCTGAGCCGTTCGCCGCCTTGTCCAACGTAGGCTCTTTAGTCAGATTGACGACATTTGCTTGCAGGGTGATACTGTCAGTAATGTCGTATGACGCCGACAGATCCCACTGCTCAAGTGCGTCGCGGAATGAGTGACCGAGCGTTGGATCGTCTGAGCTGCCTCCCAGCAGCAGGGCACCGGTTTCCGACGTGCGGCTCTGACCTGTCGCATCCAAAAACTCGTCTCGATAGGTGTATGCAACCCGAAATTGCCAACCGTCCATCTCATAATACAGCTGCGCGTTTACAGTGTGCTCGGAGATGTCTTCCAGTTGCGAACCGTCAGGATCTTCGCTGTCGGCGTAGGTGTAGTTTGCATTGACGCCCAGTCCAGCCCACTTTCCTGGGAGAAAGTCGAAGGACTGCTGATAGCCGAACTCGAAGCCCTGGACACTACCCTCTTCTCCGTTGGTATCAAGCCTGATCGGGATACCGAGCTGGGAAAGCGGTATCGACAAGTCGGGCTGCCCATCACGGCCATCAAGGAAGCAGAGATCTCCGCGTACATTGGGGTTAGAGATAGCCACAAACTGCGGTAAATCCGTACAGGTGATAACAGATTTCAGGAAGGACTCGACGTCCTTATAAAACACCGCGCCGGAGACAAGATTGCCCTGGCCCCAATAATACTCTAGCGACAGATCGTACTGGGTGGCGCGAAAAGGATCTAGCTGGGGGTTACCCCGCGTGCCCGCGGTACTGTCAGTATTGATATTAAAAGCGGGATTTAATTGATCAAAATCAGGGCGGCGCATAACTTTGGCGGCCGCAAAACGCAGCAGCATTTCCTCACTCAAATCCATTGTAATGTTGGCACTTGGAAGCCAGTCTTGATAACTATTTGACTCCGATGTGGGCACCAGGTTGCCATCCGCATCCCTTTCAAAAGCGTCTGACGTAATATCGGTTTCAACATACCGAGCTCCGACAATGCCGCTAACCGGCTTGCCGAACAGCTCTGTCTCAAAGTGGAATTGGAGATAAACTGCGGCGGTTTCCTCTTCTACAGATGAGAAAACACCGAGCACTGGCGTCAAATCGCTGTGATCACCCGCGATTTCCCGGTTGGTGCCGCGCAGAAGATCTGCAACAATCTGTAGCGTCCTGCCCTCATCTTGCAGAAGTTCGGCATCGTAGGCCAAAAACCTGTTCAAGTCATAGTCGCCCTGGGTATCACCATCGAATGCATCGATGTCATATAGCCTGATGCTCCCTTCCGGAAAGGCCGACATTGGGACAACGATGGGATTCCCAGCGCTATCTTCCAATTGGTTTTCAAGGCCAGTTACGAACAAACGGTTTCTGGAAGATTCAAAATCCCGGTTGGTGAAGCGCACACCGGTTTTGACGTTGGTCAGGAAGTTCCAGGAGGCTATAGGCTCAATAATGTCAACGTCGAGCTTAACTGCGACTTCTTCATTGTTGATAAAATCTTCACGGTTTTCATAGCGCCGAAATACCCAATTATCTTCATCGGTAAATACTTCAGGGTCCTGGACTGAAACAACCGGCACATCATGATTGTTACTGTCGAAGAAAACACCGCCGCGCAAAAAGTTACTTGCCTCTGGGTTTGCCGCCTCGGCTACCGGATCAACGGCAAAAAAGCGCAGGTCTGAGAAAGGAATCACGGTATCCGATTCAGCATAGCTGATCTCACCGAAGACTTTCAGTCGGTCGAATTGCCACTCGCCGCCGAACGCGCTGCTGAGGGAATCGGTCTCGCGGAACGAGGATTCCGTACGGTTGATAAATCGAGCGTCAAGATCCGTATAGCTCGCCAATTGGCCAGTGTCGTCGATACGAAAACCTTCATCGCGCTCTGCATCGCTCGACAGCGCGCTGCCGTTATTGATAACGATTGGTGAAAATTCCTGCTCATCACCGCTTCTTTCGGTTGTGTTGGTTTCGAAATAGAACATTCCTTCGTGGGAAGGTGCCCACTGCAATGACAGATTAAACGCAGTACGCTCACGGGTTTCGATCCTCGGCAAATAGGAGAAATCCTTGGGAACGGCAAATCTGCCATCGTCGGATCCGTCGCCATCAAGGTCGAGCGGATCGACGTCAAGGCCGATTCGAGATTCATCCTGGCGAAGCTCGCGGTCCTGATAGGAAACCAGGCCGATTACGCCAAATTCTCCAGCGTCTCCCAGATCCCACTTATTGCCGAATGTGCCGCTAAAGATAGGTGCCCAGTTTTCCGTGGTGTCCGCATACTCCCCCTGAGCCGTAATGGATAGTATTCGCTCTTTGGCATCCAGGGGACGTATCGTTTTCATACTGATCGTGCCACCCAGGGCGCCTTCGGTCATTTCCGGTGTCGGAGATTTAGCCACCTCCACAGCAGCAAGGAAGCTTGCGGGAAAATCCTCGAAATTGATGCCATTACGGCCATCGCCGAGGGTCGAGCGGCCATTCAACTCCACGCGATTCTGCGGCAGACCACGTATCGATACTTCAGTGCCCACGCCAAAGTCCCTGTTAATCGAAATGCCTGTAACGCGCTGAAGTGCTTCGGCAATGTTATTGTCAGGCAGCTTGCCAATATCTTCGGCAACAATGGCATCAACGATGCGGTCATGATTGCGCTTAGTCTCCGCCGCCGCCATCATACTCCCGCGAATACCCTCTATGACGATCTCTTCGAGTACTGCCTCTTCCCCAGCTGAAGTGGTTGAAGCGACAAATGCGACAGCACTTGCGAGGAGCGACGACCTTGGATTGCGTCGCATTCGGGAGTACCAAGCCAGTAGCCTATTGCAATTATTTGCAATAGCACTGTATTTACGGATGGAGCCATTGAGTAAACTTCTTGTGAACAAGTGGTTTCTCATCGCTGTCTCCCGCCATTGCCGTTATTTAGGGCTGTTACCAGCCTGCCAATCCCCTTTTGAGCAATGGTTACCCTAATTCCTCAAATAAGGCCTCTGAGTAAAACCATAATAACCTGAGTGAGATAGAGTCTCACTTTATGTTATATTGTATTACTAGTTTACATAGGCAGAATAAAAACCATGCAACAGACAGAAAAATTATAGCTGACTGTTTGTGTTGGCGTTGCGCGGGAGTTCAGCGCTTTCCCTCTCCTTAGAGGAAGTCTTCTCTTAACGGGCTGAATACATCGATCAAGACACCGGCTCTTCTGCAGACAGCGCCATGGCTAATATTGGGCTCCATAAAGAAGCAGTCGCCGGCCACGAGGGTTTTTGTCTCATTACCAACAGTAACCTCAAATTCGCCGCTCTCCACATAAGTAACCTGGGAATGGAAGTGACTGTGGACATAACCTTGACTGCCCTCTTCAAACCAGACTTTGACCATCATGATTTGATTGTTGAAACCCATAATTTGCCGCGTGACGCCCTCACCGACCACGTCGGTAGGCGTGTCTTTTCCCGATAAGAAAGCGTTAGTTTGCATACTCATACTCCTATTTTTTGATCAAAAGGTGATAAACAGGTCCGTTGATACTCATTTGTTACTACTCACCTGTAGGGTATTATCACGAATCTCTGCAGTGTGTTCTTTGCCGCTGTAGAATAGTTCCACCACCTCAGGTAGCGGAGTCTCTGCAAAGGTATTTTTGACGATCCGGGTCACCGGCTCACCCACCGTATGAGACACCCTAATGGCGGAGCTGTCGATAAAGCGGTTGTTCTCAATCGTCGACACTTGCACTCCGTGCAAATAGATTGACGCCTTGGATTTGTTTTTGCTGCCCGCACCAACATCGTTGAGTTCGGAGCCTGTTAGTAAAAAGTGAGGGCCGAATGTGCTTTCGTCAGTCCCACCGCGGTAATAATCAACGAGTGCCCCCTGAACCCTGTTAAAACTGGAATCGGTAATAGTGACGTATTCTGCGTTGTAAATCCCGTAATCGTCACTCTCTTTATCCAGCTTTAAAATAGCGCCGCTTACATCACTAAACCGGGAATTGACGATCTCAATACTGTCTGCCATCGTGCCCTTGGAAACACTCAGGAAGTTGAAAAAACGGTTGACAGCCAGATCCGAAATCTCGCAGTCCTCAACCCTGATCTGGTAGTTGCCGAGCATTGAATAGCGACTGGTGCGAATCACAGAGTTGCCCACATAGTCCGGTGAGCTTTTACCAGAAATATTCAGACCTTGCAGATGTAAACTGCCGCCATCCACGATTTCAAACAGTGTCGATCGCTCAAACTCAATATGGGCTTTGCGGGTCGCGCTGATGGTTAAAGGCTTGTCGACCTCCAGAATCTTGCTCACCAGATAGTTTCCGGCGGCCAGGCGAATGATGTCTCCAGCTTCGGCGCGTTTTACGGCGGCTGCCAGCGTACCAGCTCCAGGCTTTATATCAATCGTTTTGCCAGTCGCAAAGCGGGATTGTGAGTCTGGCTTTGGATACCAGGCCACACCAGTCAGCTTCTTGTCAATGGGCGTTATCGCACGGCTTACACCAATTTCGGCCAGGGATTTGTTGGTGGGATAGAGCAAGCCGTTTTTCGCTCTTCTCAGTTTAACCTTTTCGCTGGTGAAGCCCTCCGCAATCTGGAAGTTCTTAACACGATGCTGCACATTGTCTTTAAAGCTGATACCACTGACATCGTCATAGAGGGTAAAGATATCCTTGCCGCTATTGTGATAGATCAGGTTGTTATTAAATTGGCTGTTGACTGGCACTGCACTACGCTCGGCATCACTGCCCGCGGCCAGTTGAATATGATCGCTGTTCACCAGTGTATTGTTTTCGATCAGTGCGTCTTCAACCCGGTCGTAGCGATTGATCGGAGAGTTGGGCACGCCATTCATGACCACGAGGGCACCGCCAAAGCGATAACCGGCCAAGCCTTCCAGATAATTATTACGGATCGTCTGGCGCTTATTGATCACCCGAATCCCCCCCGTGTGATCGGCGCCGTTGCCAAAAAAGACGTTCTCCTCGATAACATTGCCATGGCCATGACGGAGGGTTAATGTGCCGCGGGATTCGTAGAAAACATTACCCTTGAAGACATTGCCGCCCGACTTGTTAGAGATAATCTCCAACTCACCATCGCAACGATCGAAATAATTATTCTCGACACGGGTCAATGAGTCGGAACGCGAATAATGACTAGTGCCGATCCGCAGCGTTTCGCCACCGTTCGATCCCAGGATGGGTCTGGGTCCAAAATAGTTGTGATCTATGCGGTGATGGTTTTCACGGCTGGCTTCTGTATCCAGCCGAACCGCCATGGTCACTCCCTTGTTGCGTTTACCCTCAAGGTGGTTGTGATCAAACCTGTTATGCTTACCGTACATGGCAATCCAGTAGTCGGGTTCAAAACGCTCGGGGTTATTGAAGTTGTCGATAACTGTTTCAGTTACCCGAGAATAGTTCGCCAACCTGTTTTTGTTTTTTCTGTACGAGATAACCGCTTTCGTTGGAGTGTAACCGTTCTTGAACACCAAACCGGAAACCACCAGATATTCACCCGCCAGTCTCAGGTTTGATTTTCCAGAAATGATAACCTTCCCCTTCTCCTGAGAGGTCAAGGTGATGGGGTGGTCCGCAGTGCCTGTCCCTTCAAAGTCAATTTCAAAGTCTTGCCAGGTTCCGTTAGCCAATACAACCACATCTCCAGGCTCCAGGTTCTTGGCTACCTGGCGAAACTCCTGTTGATTGTGTACCAAACGCTCTTCGGCACTTGCAGCGTTGCTCGCCAGAAACAGTGAAACCACGCCGCAAACAAAAAGAGTTGATATCGTCTTTACACTAGGCATCTTCATTACATTTTCACAGGGTAATTTGTGGGAGCTGCTCTTCAGCAGAGTTCGCAGTTTTGCAATCAATGCAAGATTACTAGCATTATGTTGTGCAGGGCGCCACTGTCATTATTTACGACCGTTTCTAGCCGCCAATCCCTTGTGAGGCAATGGTTGACTTAATTCCTCAAGTAACGCCCCGTAGCTCAACCATATTGCTTCAGTAAAATAAATCGTACATTATGTTTTATTGTATGACAAGAGTTTGTATTGAATGAAATTGTTGGATTTTGCCGGGCAAACAAAAAAGCCCCAGCAAAAAGCCGGGGTTTGTAAGTGAGCTGGGATGCCATCATGGATGGCATCTTTTTGTTCGATGTTTTGCTCTCGCTGTTTACATGCGATAGCTCACGCCTAAAGTAACGCGACGATCTGTGAGGCCTTGGTAACACAGCAGAGCGCCTTCATTGACACAACTCTGCTCAACTTCTTCCTCAGTGAGGTTAACGGCTTCAATGCCAATATTAAAGTTGTCACTGATATCGTAGCTTACGCTGAGATTGAGCTGCCCTCTATCCTCTTGAACAACAGGGAAACCCCAGGGATAGCTAGATGTACTGCCAAAATCATCTGAACGGTATGCCTCACGCCATGTATAACGCATTCTGGCTGAAAGACCATATTTTTCGTAGTACAGCGTCATGTTGTAGGCATTTTCAGACAGATCGAGCAACGGTGACCGCATAGTAACAACATCTGTAGCACCTAATGCATTAAAGACAGTCATTGGGCGAGAGAAAGCGCTAAGGTATTCTTCACTACCACTGAAGTCCTGCTTGGTATAGTTAGCGATAAATCCGAACCCGGATGCCCAACCCAATTCATCTTCAAATTGTGCAAGATCATACTGAAAGGCGATTTCCCAACCTTTTTGCGTGGTTTCTCCAGAACCGTTGATTGTCTGCGATGTTGGAACACATACCCCTGGAGGTGTACCAGGAGCGGCGAAAACATTTGGATCCGCAATGGGGTTAAAAATACCCCCCTCTTCACAGGGAGCGGTAGTGTCACGGAACCCATTTGCATCTTCGATCGGGTCTTCATCTTTCCTAACATGCAGTCCGGTGCGCTCCTTATGGAAAAAGCCAATGCTCAACAGGCTGGAAGGTGCAAAATACCATTCGGCGGAGATATCAAATGACTCGACTTCTTCAGGCTCCAGACCAGGATTACCTAGATCGACGGAAGGATTCGGGCTGGTGCTAAATGTAAATGCGGTTGACAGATCGTCAAAATCCGGGCGTCTAATATCTTTGCCCCAACCTGCTCGAAGCATCACATCTTCGGCTACGTCTACAACTAAGTTCAATCGCGGCAATAGAAAATCATAATCGGCTGTCGACGATGTCGGTGTCGCGGCACCATCGAGGATCGCATTACCTTTCGATTTAATCTCGGTTTGTACGTAGCGCACGCCTAAATTACCGCGTACAACACCGTACTCAAAATTCGCTTGCGCGTAAAGAGCGTTGGTTTCTTCCGTAATATCAAAGAACGCACTGGTTTTCGACGATGGCGTGTCGATTCCGCCACGAGTAGAACCCGTGCTTGCTTGATGGGTAGCAATGGCAGCATTCAATGCATCCAGCACAGCACCCTGGTTAGAAGCTACCTGCTCCGGGTCAACAGTCAGAAAGTGAGGGAAATATAGATCCCTGCCATCAGCATCACTAAAATTATCGGGTCCTGCAGCAAGGACGCTTGCGAAAAGATCGCCAGAGGGCGAATCCACCATTGTTCTTAGGCCGAGGTTTGAACGAACCTGATCACGAAGACTGGTCGTCTCGTTATAACGGTAGCCAAAATCAACCGATTTAATAGCTTCCCAGTCCAGATCGTATGTAAAATCAAGACGAAAAGCGTCTTCACTATTTTCAGCGATATCTCGCGCTACGTTTACATCACGCAGCCGATAGTTCGCGGGATCAAGCAATTGCTCAGTCGTTGGTGCATTTGCTTCACCTTCGGCGATGCCAAATGTCAGCGAACCGCCAGTCAGATCAAACTCAATAGGTGTGCCATTTTCATTGTTTGCCCCAACGGCCGTGTTCGGGTTGATAAAGTTTAGCGTGGTATTAATACGAGGGGTAGTAGAATCAGAGTTTGACGTTGACGCCTCTACGCGCATTGTAAGCTTGTCTGTTGACCACTCGCCACCCAACCGAAATATCTCACTCTCTGTCTCGCGCGAATCAGTATCACTTGATAAACGCAGATTTGGATCAAACCGGCCATCATTTTGAGCTGGAATTATACCCCGGACTGCCGCCTGGATACTGCCGAGATTCTGCGAACCATTTTCACCATCCAGTGTTCCAAAATTGACTGTTTCAAACTCAGTGACATTCGCGACATTCTTTTGAGTACTTATGCCTGATGTCTGTACCCTTGAGCTCTCCTGGTTGCTCTTTTGATCATTGAGGACAGCATCAAAATACAGCTTCAGTTCATCAGTAGCTTGCCACTCAAAGGAGCCGGCAAAGTTCTTTGTTTCATATTCAAAATTGTCGTAATCCTGAACAAAGAACTGAGTTGGCAGATAATGGAAGTCGGAACTGGGATTATCACCTGCTGCAACATAGTTATCGCGGTCGGCGCGAGGACGGAAGGCGCTAACATCCTGCTCGCTCCAGCTTCCGCTGACAACGACCCCGAATTCTCCGGCGTCGGTCTCCCATCTGTCGCCCCAAGTACCTGAAAATCTGGGTGAAACACCGCCGTCGGTTGAAAGGCTGCTTTCTTCACCTTGGATTCGCGCTGCCAGTAACGTGTCATCGAGATCAAGGGGGCGTATTGTTTTCAGGTTGATAGTACCACCCACAGACCCTTCGATGGTTTTTGCTTCTGGTGCCTTGATCACTTCAACACCAGCGATAATTGCCGCGGAAACATCTTCGAAATCGATGCCACTACGTCCAGCACCCGAACCCACAGTAGACACACCATTGATTTCGGTACGGTTTGCATTGGTACCACGGATTTGAACCCCGGAGCCGACGCCTGCCGTTCGAGTAATCTGGATCCCTGTTACATTCTCAAGAACTTCTGCCAGGTTTTGATCAGGCAGCTTACCAATATCCTCCGCCTGAATGACTTCGATCAAACTAGAGGCGTCTCGTTTTTGATCAAGAGCATTTTCAAGAGACTTTCGGATACCGGTGACAACAACCTCTTCGATAGGCACACCCTCATCTATTGCGGCAGATGCCTGTTGCTCTTGCGCCATAACCGGAGCAACAGTAAAAGGTAAAGCGAGGCTTAAGCACCAAGCTGGTAACGTATTGCGATTATTTGCAACAGTACTGTAATTGCGAATTGATTCATTGAGTAGTTTTCTCGTGAACAAGTGTCTTCTCATCACTGTCTCCCACCATTGTCATTATTTACGACCGTTTCCAGCCAACCACTCCCTTGATGGGCATTGGTAGCCCTAATTCCTCAAGTAACGCCCCGGAGCTCAACCATAATGACTCCAGTGATATAGAGCATACCATATGTTTTATTGTATGACAAATATATGGGTTGGCCCAAATACTTGATTTCCCGGCTGGGGATCAGGGGAATATCCAGAGCTTTCCCGGTATCTAAACCGCCGTTCCGCGTGTGTTGAACAATCCCTATGCAAGAAAGAGTAATTTCCTTTTTAATTCAATATGTTAGACAATCGACTTTATTGGGCCTGTGCTATACGGCCGATCCCCCATCAATCAAAATCTCGCAGTGCAGAAATAGGGCTATTGCAGATTGCCTTAACGGCCAAGACGTCTAAATTTGCTTATATAAATATATAATAAGACTAGCTATAGTCGCGTATTAACTCAGGCGCCATTTCCATGGAGTTGTTACAGGGGCGGGGTTATCTCTGCAAGCTCCCTATATATGCAGAAAAAAAGGCACTAACCCCCTTACCCAGTTAGCGCCAATGAGGAGAGATTACAAGGATATTTCCAATAGGGAATATAATCCGGCTTTAGAACTTGGCGGTAACGCCAAATTCCCACTTTGGCCCCGTGCTGGACCACAGCGTCAGATTGTTACTTCTGGTCACCTGGTTGCCTGTCTGTGGTTCATCCAGAACATTTTGCACAGTTAACCGCGCTTTGAAAGTATCATTAATTTTCCAGCTTGCGGCTAAATCGACCAGTGTGAACTCTTCAATCCAACGACTCGACTTTGGAGAACCCGAATTGGGCTGGTAGTACTCAGCACGATACTTGGTCGTGGCCTGCAAGTTTACGGGACCAATATCCCAGTAAAGCGTCAGGGCACCTGAGTGCTTGGACAAGCCAAAAATTAACGCGGGTTCCATTCCGATGATACCGCTCTGGAGTTCTCCGTCTACCAGGAGATCACCAAACAGAAATCCTGGGTCTCGAAGTTGGTTCATATATGTAGCACTGAACTCAGAAGCAATTTGGTGGTTTATAGCCTATCTAGAGCCATTATTCTCACCTCCCACCCCCAAACTCAACCGGTACCTGTTCCTGGCCATCTCCTCCCCTCAAATGTAGCCACGGAGTACCGAATCAAGCAACGACCAATATTACTTATGATTTCCTATAAACACATTACCCTCGACAACTGGTCAGGAAACGACCTCAATGGCCCTTTGTGGGCCAATCAATTTCACTCGGTATATTATTGTCGCCAAACCCTTTTATGCCAACTCCCTTTAGCGGACGTTTAAGGAGCTAGAAAAGTAGCACGGGAAAGCGAACTATCTACCCTACCCGGTCTTTAATCAGTTTCTACGATACATTTGAACCAAACCCATTGTTGATGCGTCAAGGTTTACAGGACTGTCTTTTTCCTCAATGACGCAATGAATTTCATGGCACAACTTCTTGCCTAGTTCGACCCCCCATTGGTCAAAAGCGTTAATATCCCAAATGACACTTTGCACATAGACCTTGTGCTCGTAAAGCGTGATTAAGGCACCCAAACTATCGGGCGTCACCTTGTCGACAATTAGGGTATTACTGGGTCGATTACCGGGCATGACCTTATGGGGGGCCAGTGTGGCCGCTTCAGCCGCGCAGTAGCCCATCTCGAGGAACTCTCGTTCGGCCTGTTCAATGGACTTGCCCGTCATCAGGGCCCGGCTCTGTCCCAAACAGTTGGCAAAAAGCAGGGAGTGGTGCTCTCCAGCGGGATTATGACTGTTGAGTGCAACAATAAAATCCACAGGAATCAAGCGCGAGCCCTGATGCAACAACTGATGGAAGGAGTGCTGCCCATTGGTACCTGCGTCTCCCCAAATCACCGGACCGGTGTGTCCGTTGACAGACCCACCGCCGCGCGTAGTACTCTTTCCGTTACTTTCCATATCCAGCTGTTGCAGGTATTTGGTAAAGTTGCGCAGGTAGTGGGCATAGGGCAACACCGCATGGGCGTGAGCGTCCCAGAAATTGATGTACCAGATACCCAACAGGCCCAACAACACCGGAATATTCTGTGCAAGTGGCGCATGAAGGAAGTGCTCATCCATGGCCGCAGCACCGTCGCGCAAGCGGTTGAAATTATCCATGCCCACAGCCAGCGCTATGGGCAAGCCGATGGCGGACCACAGCGAGTAACGCCCACCCACCCAGTCCCACATGGGGAATATATTTCTTACGGCAATGCCAAAGGCCACCGCCTTGTCCACATTGGCGGTGACCGCCACAAAGTGGTGTTGCGTGGCCGCATCGCTGCCGCTGTTTTCCAGCAACCATGCCCTTGCCGTTTTGGCGTTAGTGAGTGTCTCCACCGTGGTGAAGGTTTTGGAAGCCACCACAAACAGTGTGGTGGCGGGATCCAGCTGCTTGAGCGTTTCACAAATATCGGAGGCATCGATATTGGAGACAAAATGACACTTGAGGCCGTCAACTTGGTAGGGGGTTAAAGCTTCGGTGACCATCAGGGGGCCCAAATCGGAGCCACCAATGCCGATATTCACAATGTCGGTGATTTTTTTGCCGGAATATCCACATGATTCACCGGCGCGGACCGCATTGACGAAATCGGCCATTTTGGCCAGCACCGGGGCAACGTCACTCTCCTGGCTGGCAGTATTTGGATGGCGGGAACGCAGGGCGGTGTGCAGCACCTGGCGCTTTTCCGTGTGATTGACGTAATCACCACTCAACAGGCTGTGAATGCGCTCCTCAAGCCGGTATTCCCGTGCCAGCTCGACCAATAAATCCAAGGTTTTTCCGGTGGCGATATTTTTGGAAAAATCCAGGGTGATACCCGCTGCGTTACAGGACATCTGCTGAAAGCGGTCCGGGTTGTCCGCAAACAGATCGACCAGTCTAACCGTTTGCATCTCTGCCTGGTGTTCGACCAGGGCGTTCCGAGCTGGGCTAGTCATCCTACTGTTCTCCTTTATACGCTTTGCGGGCCAGCTCCAAGGCACCCAATTCACCCGCCATCCCCTCTAATTGGGTTGGTACGATATAGCTATCCAGATCCTGCAGGTGGGGCAACTTCTGGTAGCCGTTCATCAGCACGGTAAACTTCTCCCGGATCATCGGGAAGAGGTGGGCCTGCCCCATAACCCCACCGCCCAGAACAATCTTTCCCGGAGAATAACACAAGGTGAGATTGACACACATCACCGCCAGATAGTGAGCTTGCAGCAGCCATGCCGGGTGGGACGCGGGCAGTTGATCGCCGGACACACCCCAGCGCGCTTTAATGGCCGGGCCCGCCGCCACGCCCTCCAGACAATTTTTGTGGAACGGGCAGTTGCCATCAAATCCATTGATGGCAGGCTCCTGGGGCATCAACATATGCCCTATTTCTGGATGGGTTGCACCATTCAGTAAGCCACCGTTAACCACTATTCCGGCACCAATGCCGGTACCCACTGTCACATACACAAAATTTCCAATTCCTTTTGCGGCACCGAGCAAACCTTCGCCCAAAGCAGCGCCGTTGACATCCGTTTCAAAACCGATGGGGATACCCAGAGCCCCACTTAAGAAACCTACCATATCCGTGTAGGACCACCCTTGCTTGGGTGTGCCGGTAATGTAACCATAGGTTTCTGATTTTTTGTTTAAATCAGCGGGTCCAAACGTCGCCACTCCCAATGCATCCAACTTTCCAAGACGCTCGATATTCTGATTAAAGAACTCTTTTACTTTTTGCAAAGTCTCTTCCGGCGTCGTCGTAGGGAAACTGCCTCTAACGCGAATATCATCTGGCCAATAACCGATTACACAGTTAAATTTAGTGCCACCAGCTTCGACACCACCCAGCAACATTGAAGAGTTCATAACTTTTTTCACCACATTTAACAATCGATTGATGTATCTACAGGATCTACCCTTCGACGGTGAAGGGGACTTTATTATTTTCTAGTTCAAGATATCTACTCATGAAATTGTCATTAACCATCAAACGCTACCCTATTGATTGATGAGGCAGACAGTTTTTGAGGGGAAATTGTTATATCTTGTGAAATATTTGAATAATAAGGTAGGGAAGCAGCACCGATTGCCACTGCATGACACCCAACTTTTCCAGTCAGAACCTTGGGCGTAAAAGCATTTGAAGGCCTAGCCTCCTGTAAACGCTTAGAAATTTTGTCAACCAAATCACGCAATAACAGTAAGCGCCAATATCTAGGCGTTCTACCACCATTGAATGTCATGGGGTGATAATAGATCCCACATTCAATGGAGGCAAACATGAATCAAAAAGTCAGCTCAAAGCAACAATTCTGGTCCGCTCATA